>Ga0326728_10005408_pt1 | contig 35915 bp, 32 predicted proteins | sample MB3enrmetagenome_FD_207602 | JGI IMG/M metagenome (GOLD analysis project Ga0326728, IMG submission 207602) | Lab enriched peat soil microbial communities from McLean, Ithaca, NY, United States - MB31MN | ecosystem: Environmental > Terrestrial > Soil > Wetlands > Peat | place: USA: New York...
GCTTCAGTTCATCAGGCCCGAATGTTTTCCCCCCTTCGATTAAGTACACTTCCGCTTCTGCTTCGTCAACGTGATCGCGGATCATGCGCAGGAGGGTCTTGATATTCACCACATCGATCTCGGTTGCGAGGATGTCATGAATCAGCAAATTGTTGTAGGACTTAGTTTTTACGGTCTCCAAGGCATCCTGGTAGTAAAACTTGTCGATAGCACACTCAAGAAGGGCAAGATCCCCTCTCTCGGCGAACTCCGGGTATTTCTCTGTCAGGGGCCTGGCATAGACGATCCCCCATGTCGCAAGCATGTCGATAACCGCCCTGACGTCCGGCTGCTTGATCAACTCCGTGAGAGTCGCCTCGTCCAGTTCACCCGCGGGTACGAGGCAGTCACGGATCTCGTCGTTTGTTACGTGAATATTCTTCCCTCGAAGGATGGCCTTGATGTTCTGGACATCCCACCGGTGCAAAAATATCCTGATGTACCGCTCGGCTTCGCTCTCTCTCACAAAGTGGAGGATCTTCTGGAACGTGTCGGTGAAATTTTTCCTGAGGGCATATTCGATGCAGAGGACACCCGAATACAGGACCTTTGCTTCGGTGATGTCCTCTTTGTATGGGGTTTTTTCAAGATTGACAATGAGGGAGCCGATGTCCGGCTGGAAGACCAGCTCCTCGAGTTTCGGGCGATCCAGCAGGTGGCTTTTCATCCCGCGAATCCGTGCGTTGACATACCCGTAATCCATCTCAATCACCGTACAGGGCGGTGTAGATCTCGAGTCTGTTCTGTTCTTTTGCCCGCTCCAGACGGGATTCAACCGTATTGGCGATTCTGACCGATTCGTCCGGCGTACTGACGACAAGTCCTCCTGAAGACTGGAGATCCGTACTGATCTCCCCGGATAATTTCAGCTCGGACAGTGTCTTTTTCAGGAGCTGTTCGTCCCGTTTGTCCACATGGATTTTGAATTTCTCCCCGCCCAGCGCGCCGACCGCTTCCGTTGTAAGATTCCGGAAAATCGCCGGGTACTGGGGATCGTTTCGCACCAGCGACAGGCGCTGTTCTGCGCCTGCGAATGCTTTTGAAAAGATCGTCTCCTTTATCCTGATGACGTGCTCCTTGTTCTCGGCTTTTACCAGATACATGAGTTTGTTCTTCTCAATCGTAGCAGCCTTTTCTGCATCAGCAAGGAGGGCCTGCTGTATCGCTCTAGCCTGCTTCTTTGCCTCTTCATCGACTGCCAGAACCGCAGTACGTGCCCGCTCCCGGAGCTCCCGCTCTTTCTCCTGCGCACTCTCCTCTACCGATTTCAACAGGTTCTCATATGCCATAGTTTCACCCCTTCTCACTCAAGAGTCTCCGGAATGACCCGGTGCTCCTGGAAATACTCCCGCTTGTTCCCGGTTCGGGAGCACGAAAGAGGACAATAACTTAAGGGAACCTGATGTAACGATTGGAACAGTGCCTTCGCACGATCACTTGAGCATCAGGATGATCATCGAAGCAACCACAAATCCCAAGATGACGAGGGTCTCCGGGATCGCTTCAATAATAATGATGGAACCTGCCGTCTCAGGTTTTTCTGCAATTGCTCCTGCTCCGGCAGAACCGATCCGCGACTGCGCCCATGCCGTCCCGATTGCTCCCATAGAGAAGGCAAGTGCTGCCCCTATGGGTATCTCCCAACCTGCCATTTTTCGCAAACCTCCTCAATGATAGTATGCTCACAGAGGCATCTATATAAAATTTCCTGTAAGATCCTTCTTGGGATTTATGCAAAAAATTTCTGAATAACGATAAAAAAAAATCAGGTTCTCATAAAAAGTGTGAATTCCCATCAGAAATAGATGGTCGCTTCCGGTTATAGTGTGCAGCTCAGTATGTGGTCCATCGCGTTCAGCATATCATCCGTGAAACTCTTTCCGGCTGTTATCTCCCTGCCGAGAGCAATCAGCGACCTGATATCTTCCGCTGACAGTTTTGAGAAGCAGTACGTGGCCCACCGCGGCCGGTCGATGGACATCCAGATCTCCCCAAGGACCATTTTGAGCACATCGCTATCATCAGCAGAGATCGAACTCCATTCAGAACCCATACCGTGCCGTATCTTCTCAAATGCATCTTCGACTGCTTTTTCCTTCCGGATCTGAAAGCGTCTTCTTCCGAGTTCATCAGATGTCATTTGGGGCATACGTTGTATTTTGTGGAAATTATACCCGTACCGGTTTATAATATTTCCGTAACCGGAACACTTGTGGCACGGGCAGGTGTTGATGGAAAAGAGCACTGCATCGCGTACTATTGTGCTGCTTCCGCAAAGAATATAGGCAGGGAACGGGATGATCCATCATCCTGTTATGGAAAACAGAGGAAGGTGCATAAAATGCCGGACGTAACGCAGGCCGAGGTAGGAAGGCGATTGTACCATATCCAGCGTGAGAAAAGGATTGAAAATGCGATCAAAAAAATCCAGCATGGGGTCGGGCCCGCGTGGAAATCCTATTCACAGGACGATATCCGGGTACTGGGACATGTGCTGCAGTGCACGTGGAACACCATTGACCAGAAGGTCTGGGAATCGATCCCGTTTGCGCACATGACAAAAGACGATGTCGACCGGATCCTCTCGTTCGGGAAAGATGTCAGGCCGGGGAAGAATCCGGAACCCGCGATGATCGAGGAGATCCAAAAAATCCTGCTGGCACTTTCCTGAATCTGATCCTTTTTTCCCTTTCCGCATTCCGTAAGTTATTTCGACCGGTACGAAGATTACCCGGTTGCTACTTCCACGCAATCTTCGAGCGTCCCGATCCGTGCCACGGCACCACACATATCCGGCACGTAGGCAAGCGCCTTGCCGCTGTTGACCATGATGGCCGGATAGCGCTCCATCACCGGCGAGACCACCATGCAGGTGTCGGCATAAACACACGCGCCGCTCCGCTCGATCACCGTTATAAGATCCCGGTGCAGGTCGATGACACCCTGCGCTGCAAAGATATAGAGCGGTTTTGTCACCTGTTTCCCGGCAAGGAGCCGGGCGATCTCACCGAGTTCCCGGGGGGAGCAGTGCGGGCACCCGATGGCAACCGCGTCAACCGGATGATCTCTGAAGAGCAGGGTGATCTCTTTGGGTTCGATGGGCATTATTTCGAGACTGGAAAGGTCACCGTTAAACTCGTTTGCCTCCGGCGTGATTTGGTCGACGTGATAGAGTGCAACGGCACCGGTTGCAGCCATTGCAGCTCCGAGCGCTTTCAGCTGGTCCGCATCCGGCCGGATACCTTTGATGTACGGGATCCGGTTGCCTACCTGCCTTCCCACATGATACCCGAGTGCCCCGAACTCCGCGATGCCCCAGCTCTGCGAGCCGGGTCTGACATCAACGACGATCTGCGGTCTGCGGTTTTTTTTGAGGTGGAGGCCGTAGCAGGGTGTCTTACCGATAAGGGCTGCAGCAAGTGCACCCGGCCCGCCTTCCCGGTTGGTCCGGGCCCCGATCACGGAGTTTGCATAGCTGACTGCGGAGGACTCCGACCATGCGAGGTGATCCCCGTACCGGGTTTCGTAGAGGTAATAGGGAGTGCAGGTGCAATCGAGCCGGACGCCAAGGCGTTCGTATGCCTCAATGACGGCCTGCTGTTTCCGCGCAAAGTCCTCGTTTATACCCATCTCCTTCCAGCGTCCTCGGGGCATACCGATAGGGTTCAGCACTGCGGGCACAACGGCACGGGCGTCCAGGCTGGCCAGCCACGCAAGCCCGTATTCGCCAATCGTTTTATACGATGCCCCGCTAACCTGTGCACTTTTGATTGGGACGAGCTGGTCCGCCCCAAAGACTTTTCCGAGGGCGACGAGGAGCTCCAGCATCTTCTGTCGGGTCTCGCCCTCTTCGCCGGCAAGGATCCGTTCGTCATCCGGTCCGAGCTGCACGGGTCTCACCAAGTGGTGCGCCGGAATTCATCTTCGCGCCCGAGTACCATCGTCGCATCAATGCCGGCTTTCACGTTGGTGCCATTCTCATTCTGGCAGGGGTCGAGGGATGACCCGCGGACACCGGTGATCACCATGATATCCCGCTCTCCGTTCACCCGCGTTGCAATCGCGTACTCCACGTCGTACGGATCCGCCGGGTCGATATCTTCGTCAACGACCACGACATGTTTTAAGGAGGTGTGGGCAGCAAAGGCCGCCATGATCGCATTCTTCGCATCACCCTGCGTGCTCTTCTTTATCTGGATGACTGCATGGAGATACCCGCACCCGCCTTTGGTGAGTATCACGTTCCTCACTTCGGTTACGCCGGCCACAGCACGGTAGATGACCGGCTCGTACGGTGCCCCCATCAGTACCTTGTGCTCGTCGCCGCCGGGCAGGATCCCATGGTAGATGAAGTCCGGCTTCGTATGCATTCCGGTAATTTCGATGACCGGCTGCTGCCGGACCGGATCGTAGGTACCGGTGATGTCAACAAACGGCCCCTCTGCGGTCTTCTCGGCGCCGATGTACCCTTCAAGGACGATCTCGGCGTCGGGCACGAGAACCCCGTTGCTGCACTCCTTCACCCGGAGTTCGCCTCCCATCAGTTCTGCCGCATACCCGAGTTCTTTACCTTCCGGTACCCGGGTGCAGCTGGCAAAGGTCACCGCGGGGTGCGTTCCTATGGTGATCGCAACGGGAAGGTTCTCTCCCTGTGAGAGGGCCTTCTGGTGCATCACGTGGGTATGCCTGCCTTCGACAAGCCGTGCGGCGACCCGGTGATGGTCGAGCACGAGCATGCGGTGGATAGACGCATTCTCCACACCATCCCATTGGGAGAAGACGATCCCTGCCGTGAGGTATTTTCCTGCGTCCCCGGGGAAGTGGCGCATGATTGGGAGCCGGGAGAGATCGGGTTTTTTCATCATAAGTTTCCCGGCGCTCACGACACATCCGTCATACTGTGCCTTGGCAAGGGTCTTTACCATGCTTTTTTCCCCGATACCCAGCGCAAGGGAAAGTGCACGCCGGCTGGCCGTCAGGTTCATGACCGCCTGCGCGCCGCTGATATTATGGAAGAAGAGAAGTTTGTCGGTGCCGGCTGCCATCCGTGCTGCCTCCATATCCGGCGAACATGGCCTCTCCACATCTATGACCAGCCCCTCGCCCCGCATCTTTTTGATAAATTCACGCATCGTAGCCGCTCCAGCGCTCTGCTAGGGTGTGATCCACCCCAAGGTGGTCGAGCACCCTCGCAACGACCATGTCCACGAGATTATCGATCGTTTTGGGGTGATGGTAGAATCCCGGGCATGCCGGCAGGATTGTCGCACCTGCTTCATGTGCCGCGAGCATATTCTTGAGATGGATCTTCGAGAGCGGTGTCTCGCGGGTGACAAGAATGCACTTCCGGCGCTCCTTCAGGCAGACATCTGCAGTCCGGGTGATCAGGTTGTCAGCATAACCGAAGGCAATTGCCGCAAGCGTTTTTGAACTGCAGGGAATAACCACCATGCCATCATGCCGGTAGGATCCACTCCCGATACCGGCGCCGATCATATCGATGTCGTGATATGTTGCCGTAAAACCTGACAAATCCACTCCCTCATGGGCGGCAATCTGCCGTGCGACACCTGATATAACGAGGTGGACGTTTGCATCCCGGCAGAGCACTTCAAGCAGTCGTGCGGCATAGCAGATACCACTTGCGCCGGTAATCCCGACCACAAATTCTTTTTTCATTGGTCTTTTACCTGTTTTCCTGTGATACCAATGTCTGAGCCGGAGTTAAAAAGAGTTTATGCAGCAATTACGTGCGGGATGTGTTGAAAAATATCTGAGGCAGGTAATGAAAAGCTTGAGAATTGCCTGTCAGGTTTTCCTGAAGATTATGAAAATCCAGCGAAATAACTACCGGAAAACAAAGGTTGTTCCTCAGAAGGAAAAAGAAGAAAAGAAATTACATCCGGACCTGCGCCAGCGCGTCATAGGCCATCTTCCGGAAGACGGCGGGATCCATTGTCGGGTACTGTTCTCTCGCCTTGACTACATCCGGTGCCGTGCCCATGGCGAATGCATCGATCCGGTCAAGGGTCTGTGCGGCCGTGTCCAGTATCCAGAGATCGCGGGTCTCGCGGTCGATCACCGTGATGGACTCGACCCGGACAGAGACCGTATATGCCCCATCTGGTTTCTGGTAGAGGTTGGGTTTTCCAATCACCGCGACAAATACCGGCGGCTCGATCTTCGCAAGCTGCTGCATCGCTTCGGGCTGGTAGCTTCCCGCCATGATATAGAACGTGCCGGTCGGGTCGACCACGCGGCCCCGGTAGAAGATGTTCTGCTCGCCCTGTCTCTGCTTCTCGGTCAGCGTTCCCACAAGAAAAATTCGGTTCGAGCGCTCACCGGTTGGCAGGAGCACGAATGTGGGGCTCTTCTCGTCATCGCCTTCCTTGAACTGGTACCGGCACTCCCTGAGTTCTGCGGCAAATACCCGCCGTGCCGGCTCGCGTTCGAACCCGCCCTCGCGCCGGTCCATGTCCCGCGTGCCGTTGCTCATGGCGCACCCCCGGCACGGTTGAGGAGCGCGGCATGCTCCCCGCTCGAAAAGGCAAGGCGCTCGCAGGTGTTAACCAGCAGGCGGTTGTCGATCTCCCTGCCACGGCACACCAGGTACCGCCCGAGCACCATCTCCCGCATGCGGAGGAAGACCTCGTCCATCCCGAGCGGGTTGTTCTCGGCGATCTCCTTTGCTGCATCAAGAGTGATACCGGTCAGCGATTCGACCACATCCCGCCGGAGCAGGATATTGAATGCCTTCTCGCCGTTGTCAAGCCAGCCCTTGATCCGCAGGTCATACACGAAGTTGGGCTGGATCTCGTGGATCGGGCAGTAATTCTGGCGCGAGAGCGCGCGGTTGCACCCCGGTACCGGGCAACGCTTGATGATTCCGGAGCCGGGCGCAATATGCACGACGGCACCCCGGATGGTCGTCTCGCCACCGCTCATCGTGCCGATATCCCCCTCCTCCTGCATGACTGTCGCGGAATTGAGATTGAGCGAGAGCCTGCCGTTAAACTCATCTACCTGTGCATAGAAGATGGAGTAGACCGCACCGGTCGTCAGCATCTCTTTTCCCGGTTCTTTCCAGATCACGAACTTGATCGTTCCGGTCTCGTCGCCCAGCAGGCCGGACTGGAGCATATGGTCATGGGTGGTATCCCATTCCTGTATCACCTTGGCGCGGACGCTGCCGATACCAGGCCGGAGGTCCCGGATGGGGACCGGTACTGGGATGAGCGGTTCGGTCGTTTCGAGTTCCTTGACTGTGGTGCCCGAATGTACCTTGAGGCTGGGGACACCTTTATACTCGTCAACCACGGCCGATTCGATCCGGTACCAGGAACCGCTCTCCATCTTCGGTGCGTTCGATTTTGTCCAGACCACGAACCGGATCGCGCCGGAATCATCGGCAAGGACGCCACTCTGAGCAATGGCCGGTGATGCCGGGGCCGAAAGTGCGACGACCTTTCCCTCAACGCTCACCCATTCGCCGGGCGCGACACCCGCGATCTTTCTCTGCTCTTTCGCGCCACTCCCGCCGCCGGTGCCCATGGACGGGAGGTTGAACTCTTTTGCCAGCTCATTGGTCACGCTGCGTTCGGCCTCGGAAGGCGGGACGCCGAACTCGTCAACGAGCCGGCGCAGTTTGCCCGCGATCTTCTGGCGGTCGACGCTCTCTCCTTTCTGTGAAAACTTTCGGGAGATTCTGTCTGCTGTTTCGGAATAATCCATATCTACATCTCCAAGGATAGATCGGATCTCATCATGGGTAAATATTGCGAACCGTGCGTGGCGAAAGTAAAACGCCGCGATGGTGAGATTTATGTCGCCCGGCGGCGACTAAGTGATACTATGGCTGAATTAACCGCTGATTCCACGATTTATGACCTTCTGAAGGCAAAGCCGGAAGCGACTGATGCGCTCTTCAGCTTCGGTATGGGCTGCGTCGGGTGCGCGATTGCCCGCGGTGAGACGATCCGCGAGGCAGCGGAGGCTCACGGCATCCCACTGCCCGAACTCCTCAAGGCACTGGGGATAAAAGAATAATCGGTGTCACTCTTTTTCGTGTGCTCTTTTCATCGCCCGGATTACAAGAGCGACAAATTTTGGTTGTTCAACCTGCTCGTACTGTTGTACACGACAACTGTCTGATCTTTGTACCACACGATTCCCGGGATTTATGGCTCATGGGTCATGGCAGCTTCCGAGTCTTTCCCGCCCTTTTTGAATATCTGCATCAGTTCCTTCAGCGTCGCGCCCGGGAAGCGTTTCAGATAATCGGCAACGACCGGCTCGTGGAGCAGTGTGCAACGGGCGCAGTTCCAGACCCTGCCATGGTTTGAACTCTCAGCCCATTGCCCGAGACTCTCATTACCGCAGGGATAGAACGGGCAGTAGCAGAAATCGCACCGCTGCCCCGGGAAATGGCAGGGGTAATAAGGGCAGTCGACCGGCGTCCATTCAACCCAGTGCTCACCTCCGAACCGGCTGAAGATAAAGAAGGCAGGGGCAGCCTGCCGGGCCTTCCCCTCATACCGCGCAAGTGCCTCCGGTACGGCTTTTAAAACCGCATCCCTCACCCGCCGCCCGGGCTCCGTGAGCCGCCCGGCATACCGGTGCTTCACCGAACCCTCGCAGGCGGCGATGACGGCATCCGTGGGGGTGCCGGAGAGCGGGCGCCCGGTCGCAAGGAGCGCCTCAGTCTTCGCCTCAGTTGCGACCATGATTGTTTCCAGCAGGGCGGCATCCTCCATGCCCTCGCCGCTGTACACGATGATATTGATGGTTCCCTGGTCTGCCGGGCGATCTGCGTGGATGCCGGCGGTGACAAAGACGGTGATAAAATCGTATTGGAGGACGCAGAGGTCCTGTATCGGGACAGCGGTCAGCAGGCCAAAACTATCATGGGCGATGCCTGCCCGTGCCGTGACCAGTTCGATCTCCTTTTCCGGATCGTTCCGGTTCCAGCCTGCCGGCACCGTGTGGTTGATCAGGGTCGGGAGACTCCGAAGCCCGCCACCGATACCCGTACTCGCGCCGCGGAACGCACCTCGGATATACAATGTCGTTTTATCTGAGTAATATCTCATGCCCTGCCGATCCTCCTGTTGGGTTTTTCTTTGTGGCGAACCGGAGACCAGTCTCCTGTTTTACTCCATTTTCTCAGAGCAGTTTCGAAGGCTTTTGCACGTTGTTCCATGGACGTAACTGCGGTCCTGCCGGATGCGATCCACAATGTTCGTGGAACACAGATGCGCATAAATCCTCTCTGATACTGGTACCTAGGGGCAGCTCACTGCCGTAGGGGACTGGCTGAAACCGTCACATTTTCCGCTCCGGTAATATCCTGTACGATGCCGTTGATGAAGACCGGATCATTGCCTTTGCCGAACTCCGCGAGCGCCGTGACGCTGACCGTGATGGGCGTACCGTCTTTGCGTGCAAGATGCAGGATGCGGTTTTTGACAAAACCGCTCCTGCGCAGCTCTTCGAGAAGTTCCTTTCTCCCGTCCGGTTTCAAAAAGATATCAGCGACATGGATCTCCCGGAGGTCCGGGAGCGAACCGTACCCGAGGATATCGAGAAGCGCCGTGTTGCCCCAGACAAACTTTCCGGCGATATCCCCGGTGCTCCGGTAGATCCCGATATTGAGATCCTCGACAAGCGTTCGGTACTTCTCCTCCTGTTCACGCACATGCTGCTCGCGTTTCTCACGCGTGATGTCCCAGACAATCGATGACGCGCCGGCCACCGACCCGTCTTCTGCCCGGATCGGGCAGATGGTGATCGCTGCATCAAACGGGGCACCGCCTTTTTTAAGCATCTCCATGCCGTGGCGCTGCACACAGTCGCCGCGATCGACGCTCGCAAGGAGGGTGTCAATGCCGGTAATATGATCGGGCGGCACAAGATTATGGAGCGGCTGATCGAGCACTTCCTGTTCGGTATACCCGTACAGCCGTTCGGCCGCGGGATTCCAGCTTGCGATCCTTCCTTCCCGCGAACTGCCGATTATCGCTTCACCCACCGACCGGACCATGCCCCGGTACCGGGCCTCGCTGATCTCCAGCCGCTGCTGGTAGGTCTTCTGTGCAGTGACATCCTCAATAATGAACGTCCATCCCTGACTTCCGTCTTCAAAAGCGGTCGGCACCCGCTTGATGCGGAAATAACGCAGCTCGCCTTTCACCATGACGCTTCGTTCAGTGACGTCCTCTTTGCCTTCTGGCGGTATCTTCTCAGGGATGATCAGGTCTAGGCCGCGGATAAAGGGGCTGGCGATCTCTTCGATCCGCTTGCCAATCATTGCTTCCCGTTTCTCCTCCGCGAACGGCGGAACCTGCTCATTAAGCTGGACGATCCGCTGGTCGGAACCGACCATGATGACAAGATCCGATGAAAATTCAAGCAGCGCGGAGACCGGCACACGCTGCGAGAGGAAATATACCCTGGCAGCACCGATCAGCTGCATCTCTACCTGCCCGGAGATGAGAAGCATGTCAAGGTATTTTGCCGCGAGGTTCCTGTTCATCTTTACCCCGCGTGCGAGATCAGTGATGGTCATTCCCCGCGGGTGCCATTTGAGCTCCCGCTTGATCCGGGCGACCCTCTCCTGGTCGAGGACTGCCATAGGAGATAGTGGAATAGCGCCCTTTATAAGTAATTGCATATTCATGACGCCAAAGGCTGCCGGTCAGAAGCAGCTGGAGCAGAATTCTGCCTCCATGGCATCTGTTCTCTTATTCCTGCACTCACCGGTGATGACCCGTCTGCATGGCAGTCTGCACGGCAGAGTCCGGTTGCACCCGTTGAGGCGGTACAGGTCTGCAAATTCTTAATCTCCCTTCAGTAGATGTGGGTATCGGCCACGGGAGTCCTTGCAAGAGAGGCCGTGGCAGTGGGGATGGTCATGATACAGATTATGAACAGCGGTGGAATCCCGCTCGAAGCGCAGTACCTGTACCGGAAAGCACTCTCCCTTTCGATGGAGGGGAATAAAGAGGAAGCGCTGAATGACTTCCGTCGGGCAGTATTTATCGCACCCCGGTTCTGCAAGGCACTGAACGCGATGGGAAACTGCCTTGACGAGCTTGGGCGGTATGACGAAGCGGTGAGGAAATTTGACAAGGTTATCGAGATCGACCCGCACCATGCGGAGGCACGGCTCAAACGCGAGATAATCTGGAACAAAACCAGTTTTTTAGGTGTGCCAAAGCATGGCCGGTAATTCGCTGCCGGGTTCTTTCCCGATCGAAATGCCTGGCACCTGTTCTCAATAAAACGGGCTGGCGATTGAAGCCATCAGAATTAGAAAAACAAAAAACCGCGTCGGTTCTCTTTTGAAAATCAAAGGTATATGAGGATTGAAAAAATTATCGAATATCTTACGCGACCGAATACCGGATCCGGTCCTTGAGTTCCTGCTGCTTGCCGGCATTCCATCCGGATACGTCTTGCAGGTACCCGGTCACCCGGCTGATCTGGACCACATCATGGGAGCCGCACTCGGGACAGACCGGTTTGCCGCAGAGCGGGCAGAACTCGATCCCCGGTTTCATCTCGTGGGTGCAGTGGCAGTTGTCTAAAGGGCACATAATCTCAAGCTTCTCCTCACCGCAGTTCGGGCAGGGGTTCTCGTCAACGATGAGATGGCATGTATGGCACTTGTATTTCCGCTGGCTCTCCGGAATATCTTCAAGCCTCTTGTATTTTTTGGCGATTTTCGTTTGTTCCGCGCTCCAATCCATATTACTACATTGTAGCTGTCCTTAATAAATTTTTAGAACGCGGATGTTCTGGGAATCGCAGTTTCATGGACATGCCAGCGTTCATTTTATAAAGCAGCAGAAAAATGGGAGATCAGACAGGGCCGCGGCGCAGTACCCGGACGCGGGCGTAACCTTGTGCCGCCGCTGCCGGGTCCCGAGCCTCGTAGATCGATCTTCCGATGATGATGCCGTCAACAAGCGGCGCAACCGCGTCCGCATCGCCACCCTGCGCACCGACACCGGGCGACAGGATCTTCCGGTTGCCGACAATCCCGCGAAGGGTGCGCACCCGGTCCGGGCGGGTGGCCGGGGCGATGATCCCGTCCGCACCTGCCACCATCGCATTGGACGCGATCTGTTCCGGTACCCCGCCGACAAAAAACTCCTTCCCGCCGGGGTGGCTCATCTCGGCGACCACGTAACAGGCCCCGCCGCGGGTGTGGGCGGCGGTGACGCAGGCCCTGATCGTGTCCATGCCGGCAAAGCCGTGGCAGATGATCGCGGAGAACCCTGCGTCAAATGCCGCGTTGCAGATGAGCCCGCTGGTATTGGGGATATCCGCGACCTTGAAGTCGGCAATAAGCGGGAGGCGCTCCTGTGCGAGGTCGCGTGCGATGCCAAGCCCGCAGGAGAGGGCAAGGGGGTAGCCGATCTTGATCGCGTCGATATGCGGGGCGCACGCGTGGGCGATTTGAAGTGCCTTTTCCCGTCCGGTCACGTCCAGCGCGAGGATGAGCTCAGCCACGATGCATCCGCTCCATCACGGCAGCGACAAGGATCGGGAGGGTGATGGTTGCGTCGCCATACACGGTCACCGCCAGGGCCTCCTCGGTGATCTTGCCCCACGACCGGGCCTCGTCCAGCGTTGCGCCCGAGAGGCCGCCGAGATCCGGGCGGTCGCCGGTCAGCTGGATCGCGTAGTCAAAACCGTTGGGGGTCATGAGCATGCTCTGGAGGATGAAGTTTTTGGGCACACCGCCGCCTACGAGCAGGGCGCCGGTCTTTGGCGAGGTGAAGCACCGGGCCATCAGCGCCGGCATATCGGCAAACGCGTCCACCGTCACCGTCGCAGTCTGGGAGAAGAGCCAGTACTGGAGCCCGAGCATCGAGTCCTGCACCGCGGGGCAGTAGACCGGGACCTCTTTTTGTGCGGCGGTGGCGAGAATACCGGTGCGAAGGTGCGAGCCGATGTGGCGGAGGAGCCCGGAGATGGATATTTTGCCGCCCGGTTCGAGTTCGCCATACACGCCCTGCATGAACTCCTCGAATCGCTCGAAGGCCTCGTTCGGGAGGTACACATCGTAGATCCGGTTGATCTCGTCATGCCGGAGTTCCACATCATTGCAAAACGCAGTGCCGTGGAAGTGCCGGCACCCGATCGCCTCGATGATGTCATGGGTGAGGTTTGCACCGGTCGAGACCAGCACATCGATATGCCCCTCCTGGATGAGATCGCTCACGATCCCGCCCATGCCGGCCGGTACCATCGCGCCCGCAAGGCCGAAGAACTTTGTTGCCTGTGCGTCCCGGAGCATCTGCTCGTAGATCTCTGCCGCCTGCCAGAGCGATCCGCCGTTGTATGCGCCGGCCTTCCCCATCGCGTCCACCAGTTCGCCGACGGTCATCTTCGGCTTCAGGTGCACCTGCGTGACCGGCTCGTCACAGTGGTGTGCCATCGGAATCCTCCGTGTCTGCTGCACTGGTATTGGCGCTTTAGGCTGATAACGTTGTGTCAGGGAACCGGTCGTCCTGCCGGCCATTTTTTATTCTTTCCCGGTACATGCGGTACCGTTGGAACCGGGCCGTATCCGGCCGGGTGTTTCACTGGTCCGGAACAGGAGCCGGGAGGAAGAACCATGGAACTGAAAGGCCCTACGGTCAAGAGCTACCTGAAAAAATTTATCGTTGCGCCGGAGAGCAAAGTCCGTTTGAAGAATTATGATCCCGGCTGGGTGCGTCACGCCTCGTTCCGGGACGTGACCGGTGGCGAGGTGAAGGATGCCCTGAAGGTGCGGCTGGAGACGGACCGGGCCGCGCTCTCCTCGATCCAGGACATGTTTGCCGCCACGCACCAGTACGCGCTCCTGATCATCCTGCAGGGCATTGATACATCAGGAAAGGACGGCACGATCCGGCACGTGATGTCCGGCGTGAACCCGCAGGGGTGCGAGGTGCATTCGTTCAAGGTTCCCAGCCCGGAGGACCACATGCACGACTTCCTCTGGCGGTACAGCAAGGTGCTGCCCCAGCGCGGGATGATCGGTATCTTCAACCGGTCCTACTATGAGGACGTGCTCGTGGTCCGGGTGCACCCGGATCGCATGGAGGAGCTGCCCGAAGCGATCTGCTCTGACGCCGGAGGGTTCTGGGAAGGGAGGTTCAAGGACATCAACGCTTTCGAGAAGCATCTGGTACGGAACGGCACGGTCGTCCTGAAGTTCTTTCTCCACATCTCAAAGGACGAACAGAAGCGGCGGCTGCTGAACCGGCTCGAACACCGGGAGAAGTACTGGAAGTTCTCGTTCTCGGATATCGCGGAGCGGAACTCCTGGGACCGATACATGGAGGTGTACGAAGAGATGCTCGGCGCCACTTCGACCAAATATGCCCCGTGGTTCATCGTGCCGGCAAACCACAAGTGGATGGCCCGCACCTTTGTCGCCGATGCCGTGACCTCTGCCATGAAAGGCCTGAACCTCTCGTACCCGGTAATTCCCGATGAACAGATGCAGCACCTGCTGGAAGCAAAAAAAGAGCTGGAAGAGGAGTGAGGAAGGTAAAAATCCCTGCGATCTTTTTATCAAAAAAGATCCCTGACCCGGAAAACCGGGGGTTCGGGTATTTTTTCCTGATGGGGTTTATGTGCCAGGGAACAATTGCCTGTTTTGTACCGTCCCTGAAAATTTTCCACCGGAACAGCTGTCACACATCGCCCGTGGGAAGTATTATCAGAGCAGCTGCATCACCCTCCCCGTAAGGACAACTACCATGACTGATTCACCCCCCTCTTTGAAAATGTCGCCAAACGACCTGATGATTGTCCTTGTTATCTCGCTTGGCTCGTTTATGGCCGGCCTTGACGCCACTATCGTCAACATCGCGTTGCCGGACATTGCCAAATCTCTGGACATCCCGACCGTTGCCACTTCGTGGGTGCTCAACGCCTACCTGATCATCCTCGTGAGCCTCCTGCTCGCGGCCTCTCGCCTCGGGGACATGAAAGGGTACCGCCGCATCTTCCTCTCCGGTTTTGCGGTCTTCACGGCCGGCTCCGTCCTCTGCGGGATGGCACCGGGTCTCGGCACCCTTGTTCTCTTCCGGATGCTTCAGGCAGGCGGCGGCGCGATCATCGCCGCGCTGGGGGCAGTCATGGTCACCTCGTACCTGTCGTCATCGGTGCGGGGGCAGGCACTCGGGATCGTCGCCATGTTCACCATGCTGGGTGCCGCGCTCGGGCCGGTGATTGGCGGTTTCCTCACCAGTGCGTTCTCGTGGCGTTTTATTTTCTACGTCAACGTGCCGGTCGGTATCGCTGCCATCCTACTCGGTCTCCGGATACTTCCCGATCTCCCGGCAGTGAGCCCGAAAGCGAAGATCGATACCCCTGGCGTCGCACTGGTTTTTATCGCGCTCAGCACGCTGGTCTTCGGGCTCACTTCCGTCCAGGGCAGCGGGATGGTACAAGGGGTGGCGGCCCTTATCGTCTCGGTGGTGTTCTGGCTTCTTTTTTACCTGCGCGAACGGCGGGCTGGCGAACCGCTGGTCAATCTTGGCCTGTTTGCCAACCGGGCGTATTCCCTCCAGAATGTCAACGTCCTGCTCATCCAGATGGCGATGGCCGGTGTGATGGTCCTGATGCCGTTCTACCTTGAGCTCGTCAGGCACCTCCCCACCGATACTGCGGGGGCGGTCCTCCTCTCGCTCCCGATCGGGATGATCCTCACGGCCCCGATCGCCGGGAGGATTTCTGATGTGATCGGGACGAAAAAGCCCATTGTCTGCGGCTTTTTTATCTGTGCACTTGCCCTTGCACTCCTCTCGACTCTCTCGGACCATTCCAGAATCGGTCATGTCTGTGTCTGTCTCTTCCTGCTGGGGGCAGGTACCGGGATCGCGTACTCCCCGCTCAACAGCGCGCTCATGGAGGAGTCGCCGGTCGCGGAACGGGGGATGAGCTCGGGCCTGATCAAGATGATGACGAACCTCGGCTCCTCGCTCGGTGTCGCGGGGGTGATGCTGGTTGCCACCGCTGCTGCCGGGCCAAAACTTGCCGAGGTCTCTGCCCAACTCCTTCCCTCCACGGCTCTTGCCGGTGCCTTTGATTGTACGTTCCTCTTCTGCATGCTGCTCGAGGTGCTCGGTATCATCCTGATGCTCGGGGTCAGGGGCAGGGAGCCGTCAGGAGGCAACGAGGGTGAGGTGGCGATCGGGTTCTGAACGGGAACCGAAACATACCAGGAAAAAATTTTACCATGAGCAGAAGAATGAACTGATGGTGCCGTATCGCAGCGACGTTCGATCCATCGGTTCTCGGCGTTTTTGTCTTCGGGCTGCTCGCCGGTATCTGCCCCTGCAACAGCGTCCTCTGTCTTGGGCTGATCGGGTACCTGACCAGCGGGAAGACGCAGTTATCGCCTTTTAATATCCTGAAACTTGCCGCATCTTTTTGCACCGGGACGGTGCTCGTGCTACTGCCGCTCGGCATGATCGCGGGCTTTGTCGGGAGATACCTGCTCTTCCTCAACAGTGCCGTCGCGTGGTCGATCGGCGGTGCGCTGATGATCCTCATGGGACTGCAGCTCCTCCATCTCTACAAGCCGCCTATCCGGAGCATCTTCAATTTCTTCCGGGTCCCCGTGGCGTACACAATAACGGGTGCGTTCCTGCTCGGGCTCTCGTTCGGCGCGATCACTGTGGGGCGGGGCGCCCCGATGCTGGTCATCGTGCTGACCTGGATTGCGCTCTACCAGACCGCACTGCAGGGATTTTTCACCATGCTGGTCTATGGGGTGGGGCTGAGCATCCCATTAATCGCGATCAGCTCCGTGGGCGGCGCCCTCGGCAAGACGATCAAGGAGAAGGCCCGGGTAAGCGGGGAGGTATTCGACCGGATTATCGGCATCATGATCATCGCGATCGGCGTTTATTTCTTCTATCTCGCGTTCCAGTGACCCGGCAGATTCCCAAACCTCATCTGCGTCTGCAACTCTGAGGGAAAGCTAGATGCTGGCCGGATCGCTTATCTGTCATACGAGAGGCGCAAAAGCGCATGCCGGCACCCCGGGCAGTCATCGACCTGATCCAACGGTACGAGTTCAACCGTATCGTCTATCATAAGGGCCAGAAGAACGAGACGGAGCTGCGCCGCGAATTTCTCGATCCGTTCTTTCGGGCGCTTGGCTGGGACGTGGACAACAACAAGGGCTATTCCGAGGCGTACAAAGAGGTCGCCCACGAAGATCCGATCCAGATCCGGGGCCAGACAAAGTTTATCGATTACTCTTTCCGTATCGGCGGTGCACGGAAGTTCATCTGCGAGGCGAAAAAGCCGGCCGTTGCCATCAGGGACGATCTCGATGCCGCGCTCCAGCTGCGCCGGTACGCGTGGAATGCGAAACTGAAACTTTCGATCCTGACGAATTTCGAGGAATTCGCGGTCTATGACTGCAACGTCCCGATCCGGAGAGAGGACACGGCCGCGACTGCCCGGATAGCGTACTTTCCTTATACTGAATACGAGGAGCGGTGGGACCGGATTGCCGCTGTTTTCTCGCCCGAAGCGATCCTCAAAGGGACGTACGACCGGTATGTCGAGACCAACGGTGAGAAACACGGGACTGCCGGGGTAGACGAAAAATTCCTCGAAGATATCGAGGCATGGCGGCTGCACCTTGCCCGGAACATCGCGCTGCGCAATGCCGCCCTCACGGTCGAGGAGCTGAATTCTGCGGTCCAGCTGATCATCGACCGGATCATTTTCCTCCGCATCTGCGAGGACCGGGGCATCGAGCACTACGAGACGCTACGATCGATTGCCGAAGGCGACGATGTCTACCACCGGCTCTCTGAACAGTTCCGGCATGCAGACGACAAATACAATTCCGGGCTGTTCCATTTCTCGGAAGAAGCGGGACGGGACGAGATGCCTGATACCCTGACGCCGGGGCTCGCGATCGATGACAACGTGCTGAAAAATATCATCCGGAACCTCTATTACCCGGACAGCCCGTACGAGTTCTCGGTGATCCCGACCGAGATTCTCGGGCAGGTATACGAGCAGTTTCTCGGCAAGGTGATCCGGCTGACCGCGGCGCACCGGGCGGATGTCGAGGACAAGCCGGAAGTGCGGAAGGCGGGCGGGGTTTTCTACACGCCGGCCTACATCGTCGACTATATCGTGAAACAGACGGTGCGGGAACTCATCAAGGGAAAGACCCCCCGCGAGGTTGCCTCGCTCCGTGTCCTCGATCCAGCCTGTGGTTCCGGATCGTTCCTGCTCGGGGCGTACCAGCTCCTGCTCGACTGGCACCGGGACTGGTATATCGAACACCTCGTGCCGGTACTCGTGGATCACCCGGCAACCTCGCCGGAAGTCCGGGCGCTCCTGCCGGAGACGGCACCGGTAAAAAGAGGGACGGCCGACTGCGGACACGATCTGCCGATCTACAAGAAGTGCACCAGCGACCCCTCGAAGCTGCGCAGCGACTGGCGCCTGACGACCGCGGAACGGAAGCGCATTCTCCTCAACAATATCCATGGCGTGGATATCGACCCGCAGGCCGTGGAGGTGACGAAGCTCTCGCTTTTGTTAAAAGTGCTGGAGGAGGAGAACGAGGAGAATGTCGCCCGGCAGCTCAAGCTCTTCGCGGAGCGGGCACTCCCTTCCCTGCACCACAACATCCGCTGCGGGAATTCGCTGGTCGCACCGGACTACTTCGACCAGAAACAGGTGCACCCGTTCAACTTTGACGAGCGCAAACGGGTCAACCCGTTCGACTGGCACGCCGGGTTCCCGGACGTGATGATGGCGGGCGGTTTCGATGTCGTGATCGGCAACCCGCCCTACGTCCGGCAGGAGTCGCTCAAGGAACAGAAGGAGTACTACCAGTCGCGCTACGCGGTCTACCAGGGCACTGCCGACCTGTACGCGTACTTCATCGAGAAAGGAATCTCGCTCCTGCGCCCCGGCGGGATCTTCTCGTACATCGTGGCGAACAAGTGGCTCCGGGCGAATTACGGAAAACCTCTTCGGAAGTTCCTCAAAACAAAACAGATCGAGGAGATCGTGGACTTCGGTGATCTCCCGGTCTTTAAGGACGCGACCACGTACCCCTGCATCCTCCGGGTCTCCAACACCGCGCCGTTCCGCGAGTTCTGTGTCTCAAAGGTGGACACGCTCAATTTCCCCGATCTCGTGGACTACGTGAAGGCACACCGGCACCCGATTGACCAGACAACGCTTACGGACGGCGGCTGGACGCTTGGCGACAAGCGGACGGAGAATTTACTGAAAAAACTGCAGGGTGTGGGGAGGCCGCTGGAAGAATACGTGATGGGGGGAATTTATCGTGGAATTATTACCGGCCTCAATGAAGCTTTTGTCATAAATGATAAAACGAAAAATAGACTGATCGAAATTGATCCAAAAAGTGCAACAATTATCAGGCCATTTTTAACAGGAAAAGATATCAAAAGGTACGTTCCCCCGCAACTTGGAAAAAATCTAATTATAATGCCAAAAGGCTGGACAAATACACATTCAGGTGATGTAAAGAACAAATGGAAATGGTTGAAAGAAAATTATCCAGCAATAGCACAACATTTAGAACCATTTGCTGAATCCGCAGAAATACGATGTGATAAGGGAGATTATTGGTGGGAATTACGCGCTTGTGAATATTATGGAGAATTTGAGAAGCAGAAAATATTCTATCCGGACATAGCGCCACGAGGGTACTTTACTTATGACGAATCCGGGAATTATTACTGCGCAAATTCGTGCTATTTCATCGCCAGTAATCAAAAATATTTACTCGGAATTCTAAACTCGAAACTCATTACATTTTATTACAGCAAAATTGCTGCATTGATCCGTGGGGGCTATCTAAGATTCTTTACGCAGGATATTGCAAGACTCCCCATCTACACTCCCGACTTCGACAACCTCGCGGACAAGACCCGGCACGACAAGATGGTCGCCCTTGTCACGCAGATGTTGTCGTTGCACCAGTATTTGCGGAAGGCTAAGACCGACCAAGAGAAACGGCTCGTGCAGCAGGAGATCGATGCGACTGACGTGAGGATCGATGCGCTGGTGTATGATTTGTACGGCCTTACAGAGGAGGAAATTACCGTCGTAGAATCCGCTCTTCCGACGGTAAAATCACCGTCGTAAAAAAAACGTTCACCAAGCCCTCCGGTTGGCCGATCTCAGGCCGGATCGAACTAAAACACATCCCAAAAAAAGGGGGCCTTAGAACGCTGCTATTTTGCAGGTTTTTCGCCTCCATTAAGGGGATATTTTGACAAACGAGTTGTTTTAATCAATATTTTCCGTGGGCGTGGACACCGTTTCCACTCCAGTCAAAAATCGGGATCGCCGGATTGGCAATCCGGGCATTTTACGGGGTTTTTTCGGTTAATCCCAGATCATCACCTTTTTCCCTCCCATTATCGTTGGGGGGAACCGACCGGGCTGATTCCAATAATGCTAACTTCTCGTCATGCCATTTTTTCATGACCTCCAGCGGGTAGATAATGAGATTGCGCTCAGTCTTCCACTTCGCCTCATCATAATGTGGGTTGACGTACCCCTCAATCTCATTGAAGCCAAGTTCTCCAACAACATTGCTCAGAATAATGAAGCGCCGCCATTCCCGTTCATCCTGTGTCCGCACCCAGAGTTCGCGCATCACAAGGGATGGCATCTTGAGATTGCGCAATCCTTCGATCTCTTCCGGAAAAAATTTTTCCGCGGGTTTTTTGTCATCGATGGCATAGCGGACTTTCTTCACTTTTACCACCGAGATCACCATCTCACGGAATATGAACGCATCAAACGGAAATGCTGTATCCGTGTTCCGGCACCAGCAGTATCCCATTCTCTCTGCACAGGCCTTCGCTTCCTCAATAGCAGTTGTCGGTCGTCTTCCCTTCATGAGAGCCCTCTCAAAAATTACGCATCCCACGGGTTTTTGATTCTATAATGAAAGAAAGAGAACGAGATATGCTTTCTGTTTTGAAAATTTTTCTTTGTGTGGTGAAAAATAAGATGCAATAAATTGTCCGGCTCCTAGCGCTCCTCCAACGGCATCTGAGCGAATAAAAACTGTTTGAATGAATTTTTTTATTCCACTGTCTGCTCCGGATTTTTCCGGCGTTTGTATCTCATCGTGGTTTGCCCATCAGCTGAAGAAAGAGGCTCTGTGCCACGATGAGCCGCTCCAGCTCGCCGATGTCCACGCTCTCGTTGGTCCCGTGAATGCGCGAACGCGATGCGTCCTCGGCCCCCCAGAGGACAAACTCTGCGTTGGGCACGGCGTTATGGAGCACCTGCATCAGGGGGATTGAACCGCCGGCGCCGGATTCCACGACCGGTCGTTCATACGCGATCCCCAGCGCACGGCGGGCCGCAGAAAAGGCGGGACCGCCTGCAGGGCAGACAAACCCTGAAGATGCGCTCGCTTCCCTGATCTCGATATGGGCGTTCCATGGGGTAGCTGCCCGGAGATGATCCATCAGGAGCTGCAGCTCGCGATGAGGATCCGCAGAAGGGGAGATACGCAGGCTGACCGCCGCAGCAGCCCGCGGGATCAGGATATTGGAGGCACTGCTGACAGATGGGGCATCGATCCCGATCACGGTCACCGAAGGTTTTGACCACAGGCGTGCACTGAGCGGTCCGGTACCGATGAGGTCAACACCGGCAATCACCCCCGAACTCTCCCGGTAGATACTCTTAGGGTATTCGAGGCTTCCGCCAGAATCCGACCGGAGGCCCGGCACTGCCACATCCCCACGGGCATTATGGAGCGTTGCCAGTATCCGGATCAGGCACACCAGCGCATCAGGGGCGGGTCCCCCGAACGCACCCGAGTGCACCGCATGATCGAGCGTCCGGACCTCGATGATGCAGGAGCACTCTCCCCGGAGCGTTGTCGTGAGCGACGGGTTTCCCGAGGAGAGGTTGCCGTTATCGACCACGATGAATGCATCACACGCGAAACAGGCCGGATGTGCGGCGACAAACTTTTCGAGATGGCCGTGCGTCTCCTCCTCCCCCTCGATGAGTACCTTCACCCCCACCGGAGGCTTTCCCCCAAAGATCCTGAGGGAGGCCGCGATGATCATGATCCCCGATTTGTCATCCGCAGCCCCCCGCCCGTAAATGCGCCCGTCCCTTTCCTGTGGTGTCCAGGGATCCGTCTCCCACCCGTCCTCCTTTTTTGCAGGCTGGACATCGTAATGTGCGTACATCAGGACGGTCGGCGCACCGGGAGGGGCCGGGATCTCACCGTACACGGCCGGGTAGCCTCCCGCGATCCCGATGAGACGGGCATCCTGCAGCCCGTACCGTTTGAGCAGCGCAACCGTTGCATCCGCCATCGCATGGACGGGACCGGCCGGATAGCCGGGGAACGCGACCGAGGGATGCCGGATAAGACCTTTGAGGTCGTCCACCACATCCGGCATACCAGCCCGGGCTTTCTTTTTGATCTTCCCGAATTCTCGTTCATTACCCATGGTACTACCTCTGGATATACATCGACGCCGTAAATATTTTCTTCTCCACGTTTATCAAACGCCGATTATTAACATCCCGCGACCTGCGTTCATCCTGCACAGCGGCAATGCAAGAGCCTTCCCGCCGTAGACAGCATCTCTCTTTTGGCAGGAAACTTCGCCATTTAAAACCTGTGGCAACCATTCGGTTACAAACTTCCTCATACTACCTGTGGTACATTCCTGCACAAGGGTTTGGCGAGGTGTCGTCTGGCCGTCGACGGTACCTCGTACCAGCCGGGTTTGAGCGTACGGGCGACCCACCGCACCTCCGGTTCCCGCGAACGCACCCCGCACTTCCGGCACTTGTAGCCTTTCTCCTTCCCGGCGCTGGTCATGCGCTTGTCGCACTCATGGCAGACCGGTGGCCGGATTATTTTTACTTCCGCGAGCGAGGCGACCTGCATTTTCTCGAGGTTGATGCTGCCTTTCTTGTAACTACCAACTACGACCACGGAATCGCCCGGCATAAGCTGGCGCACAATGTCCCGGAAATTTTTCGTGGGTTCATATGCCATGCACCGCACCTCCGCATCGCCATCATGGATGGTAAATGAGACGTGGCCTCCTGCGCCGGTCTTCGGCAGCCCCTGCACAGTACCCTGCACCCGGTACGAGAGCCCTTCGTGCAGTGTCCCGTTCGCCCAGTTGAGGAGATGGGCGTCCGTTCCCTGGTTCGTGATCCAGATCTGTTCGAGCGCCGGCTTCTCGGATTTAACGATTGATCGGGCAATCATCACCCATGAGGGGCTCTCGCCACGGATGCCGAAGAGCACCGGATCGGGCGTATGAGGCACGCAGACCACCACATTGTTGGCCATGTCCACCGTATCCCACGTGTTCGGGAATGTAGCCGCTTCCGCGGCAAAGAGGCTCTCCCGGTCAACATCCCGGGGCGTTCCCCACCGCGACGCATCGCGGTAGACGAGGATCTCGTACGTGGCGTCAGGCAGCACGCTTGCCACTGCCGCAGTAGCGCCGATCAGGCCGCGCCGGTTCTTCCAGCCACGATACCGGGCGCCCACCGTCTCAAGGACGGCCACCGCATCCTCGATCTCGCAGAAATCCGTTACCGCCCGTTGATAAAATGCCGGGTCGGGGCGCTGCTCTGTCATGACAAGACCGGGATTGGTCTTCTCACAGGAAAAATCGGCAAATTCCTCGATGATGGCGCACGCGACAGCAAATGCACGGTCCGGATCTCCCTCGACATCCAGAGCGATCGCTGCGTTGCCCCGGGTCTTCCATGTCACGTTCGGGTTGAGCCGGACGAGCCGGGCCTCCCGCACCTGCATGTGCTCCCGGATCAGCCGGCGGGCGAGCACGGCCCCGAGATAGGTGGTACACATCCCTGCCGGGGAGTCCGTGTCATCGATACCGATCAGCATGTCTATATTAATATATGGGCACGGTATATCCATTTGTAGTTGCAATGACGCAGGACCGCCAGCTTCAGCTGGTCATCAGCGTAATGATCACCGCAGGTTTCGAGGTATCTGAGAAGTTTACCCTCCGACCGCGCAGCTTCGATCTCATCGCCCGCAACAATGGTATGCTGCTTGTGATCAAGGTCGTCTCGCACATTGATTCGGTGAGTGAGGCAGCGGCGTTCGATCTTGAGGTGATCTCCCGGCACCTGAACGGGATCCCCCTAATCGTAGGGGAACGTGCCCGTGAAGCTGAGCTCGAACGCGGGGCGGTCTACGTCCGGTACGGCATCTTTGCGATCAGCGTCTCGACGCTCTATGATTATTTCGTGGAGAAGATCCCGCCGCTGGTATATGCATCGCCCGGCGGGCTGTATGTGAACATTAACGGCAAGTCTCTCCGTGAGCTCCGCGAGGGGCGCAACATGTCGCTCGGGGACCTCGGGCAGGTACTCGGGGTCTCGCGCCGGACAATCAGCAAGTACGAGAGCGGGATGGGCACGACGCTGGATGTGGCGATCAAGATCGAGGAGTACTTCGATGCGGGGGTGGTCGAATCCATCGATCTCACGCACCACGAGCGGCCGGAAGAGTTCCGGCATGACTGGTCCCCGGAACCGGACCGGCAGAAAGTCCCGATCGAGTATCTCGAGCAGCTGGGCGTGGAGCTCCACACCCTCCGTGGCGCCCCGTTCCAGGCCCTCCTCACGTTTGACAAGCACACGATCCTGACCGGCTACGGCCCGGCACAGAAAGTGGTCCGGCGTGCTGCCCTGATCGGCAATCTCTCCAAGATCGCAAAGAAGTACGCGATGTGCATCATCACCGATTACCACAAGCAGAAGAAGATCGGCAGGACGCTCGTGATCGGCGAGGATCGTCTCCATCGCATCGAGGACGGATTTGAACTCCTCGACATGATCGGTGAATGAATCCCTTTTTTACCAGTCACAGGTTTTTCGGGAACCCTTTCTGCGCAAGGCCCTCCTTGATCTCGTCGAGGGTCACGGGATCATCGATGGTCGCCGGCACCGTGAATGGACTGCCGTCAGCAATTTTCTTGATCGTGCCCCGCAGGATCTTGCCCGACCGGGTTTTCGGGAGCCGTTTGACTACAAGCGCCACTTTAAACGAGGCGATCGGACCAATCCGCTCCCGCACCATCGCAACAAGTTCGCGTTCGAGATCGGCAGGGGCCCGGGCTTTTCCTGCCTTGAGCACGACAAAACCGACCGGGACCTCCGCCTTTATCGAGTCGTTCACGCCGGCAACGGCGCATTCGGCGACGTCGGGATGCGACGCGAGCACCTCTTCGATTGCCCCGGTGGAGAGGCGGTGGCCGGCGACATTGATGATGTCATCGGTCCTGCCCATGATCCAGAGATAACCGTCCTCATCGATGTACCCGGCATCGGCAGTAAAATAGTATCCCGGGTACATCGAGAAATACGTCCGTTTGAAGTCCTCATCGTTGTTGAAGAGCGTCATGAGGGACCCGGGAGGGAGGGGTGATTTGACCACAAGGCTTCCCTGCCGGCCCTGCTCTGCCGGCCGCCCGTCAGCGCCCATCACGTCAACATCATACCCCGGGACCGCTTTGGTGCAGGAACCCGGCTTTACCGGTAACAGACCGAGACCGGCGCAGTTTGCCCCGATCGCCCAGCCGGTCTCGGTCTGCCACCAGTGGTCGATCACGGGGACCCCGAGCCGTTCACGCGCCCACAATAAAGTATCCGGGTCGCAGCGTTCGCCGGCGAGAAAGAGCATCCGGAATTTCGAAAGATCGTACTTCTTCAGGAATGTCCCTTCCGGGTCTTCACGCCGGATCGCCCGGAAAGCGGTCGGAGCACAGAACATGGCGGCAACCTTATGCTCGGCAATCACCCGCCAGAATGCCCCGGGATCGGGAGTGCCGACAGATTTTCCCTCGTAGAGGATCGTTGTGCACCCGTAAAAGAGCGGCGCGTAGACAATATAGGAGTGGCCGACGACCCACCCGATATCCGAAGCCGCCCAGTATACTTCACCGGGCGACATCCCGTAGATGGCGTCCATGCTCCATGTGAGCGAGACGAGATGCCCGCCATTGTCGCGCACGACTCCCTTGGGTTTTCCCGTGGTACCGGATGTGTAGAGAATATACAGGGGGTCGGTCGCGGCGACCGGTACGCAGTTGTGCGGACGGGCGTTCATGAACCCGTCCCAATCCCGGTCACGGCCTTGTGTCAGGGCAACGGTCGCTTCCGGGCGCTGGACGATGATACAGGTCTCCGGTTTATGACGGCACATGCCAATAGCGGCATCGAGAAGCGGTTTGTAGGGAATAATCCGGGTCACCTCGATCCCGCAGGAGGCCGAGACCACAAGTTTAGGCCGGGCGTCATCGATCCGGGTGGCGAGTTCGCGGGCGGCAAATCCGCCGAAGACCACCGAATGGATGGCGCCGATCCTCGCGCAGGCAAGCATAGCGATGACCGCTTCCGGGATCATCGGCATGTATATGACGACACGATCTCCCTTCCCTATCCCGGATTCAGTAAGGCCTCCGGCGCATCTCGCCACGAGGTCCCTCAGTTCACGGTAGGTATATTTACTGATGGTACTGGTGACCGGGCTGTCGTAAATTAGTGCAGTCTGGTGCCCCCGCCCTCCGTCCACATGCCGGTCGAGAGCATTGTAGCAGGTATTGAGCACGCCCCCTTCAAACCACCGGTAAAACGGCGGATTTGATGCATTGAGTACCCGATCCCACGTGCGGTACCAGTGGACGGCTTCTGCGGCTTTTCCCCAGAACTGCTCAGGATTTTTGATCGATTGCCTGTACGTTTCATCGTATGTGGTAGTTATGGCCTCTGGTTCCCCCACCATGCGCCTCATCCAGAGAATCAACAGATATAGTCATATTATTTTCTCTGAGCTGAGGGCTGAAGAACTTCATGATGAATCCGGAACCGGATTGAAACTGGAAATTTAAGAAAATTTTTTTTCATCAGATTGCAGAACAGGCTGACTGGCAGCTTATTCACTGGACGATTACCTTCTAAAAGTTCCGGGCTGCTGTAAATCAACGTAGAGGTGGTAAAATGAGTAAAATCGTGATGGTTGCAGTATGGTTTTTAGTTGGGCTCGGTCTCTTAGCAGGCGGGGGTCACGAGCAAGTATACGGTTTATTGCCTTGATATTGCCGGTATCCTGATAATTATTCTGGCAATTTTTCTGGCAATGAACAAAGAACCAGCTAAAAAATAATCCTATTTTTAAGTGACATTAGACACACTCTTGTTTGAGAGTATAAGGTTTCTTATCCGCGTGATTCCAACTGCCGTTTCTGTTGACTAACCACGAAGTTATCAGAACTCCTTTAACCGAATCTTTTTCTTCAAGAATCATGTAGTGGGTTCTGTTGCGTTCGCGGGAGGTCGTTGCATTTGACCCTCCGCGTTGCATCGCGGGTGGTAGCGCGCAGTTTTGGATAAATCAATATATTTGATAGAAAATTCTTGATATTAATCAGGAAGCATGGTTGCATGCCTGTTGAAAGTGATTCCGAATTCGTCTTTTATTATTTTAGGAGCGATTACTTTTACTTGTTTCCTGTATTGTGGTGGACAAAAAACATGACCTTTCCATTTATTTTCAATATACCCTTTAATCCATAAGTCAACTCTAAATATCTCATTTAATATGACCCTTTTTTGATCCATCGTTCGAATTACAGTACTACTCACTTCAGAAAAAGATGGAGATAGCGGCAAATCAATCCAAATATCATAGGGTGTGACATCGCCTTGGATTTCCTGAGCAATTCTTTCTCGCAATTCCCTTATAAGCTCTGGATTTTTTTGTCCCTCTGTCAGGAAGTCACGATAATTTTGATCGTAAGGCTCACCCGATTGAACTGGGGTTGCGCCTTTTTTACTATCTATCGTCCGCTTAGAGATTAATACAGCCCGTTTTAGTAGATTCCTATTGAGAATATTTTGAATCATTGGTTTTATCTCATCTGGTTTCCCCTCTAAAGTTAACAAATCTACATCAGTTACCGATAAAAAATCAGTAACCTTCTTGAATGACAATCCGTTCATTTTTAGATCATTATCATAGCATGCTTCAAAAATTGCTCGGAACATGCATTCTATCGCACGTACTTTATGATGGTGATAGAGAGATGTAAAGAGCATCATTTTATTGAATAGAATTTGTTCAATGAAGGGTGCTCCACTGACATCAATCATCAAACTCTGTTTTTCAAATTTTTTCTCTGTATCTATGTATAAAGTATGCATTATCCGATCTAGATCAATACCCATTTTTAGGCCAGTGAAATAGCAATCTCTGGGCAAATAATCTAACTTATCTGCGTCAAATGCTCCATTGATAATTTCAGAGAGAAATGCCTCATCTGGATTACCTATATCTCCAACTATCATTTTTGATACTTTGTTAAGATCGATATTGGGGTTATGAGGTTTTGAGTTTATATTTTTCTCAAAAAAATCTATGAAAGCTGGAGAGGAAACGATTAAACTTGAAATGATCTCATGAGGTTTATGATGGCTCTTGGAAAAATTTTGTTTTTTTGATGTTTCAATTACATCAGGAAAGTGCATATAGATATTTTCAGTTAAATGAGAAAATGGTCCATGCCCTACATCATGAAGGAGACCTGCTAATCGGAGATCCGTCATCATCTGTTTGGTGATCTCGATCCCTTCTTGATCTCTCATTTTTAATGCATCATAAAATCTCGTGGCTAGGATCATTACGCCCAGCGAATGCTCAAATCGATTGTGAGAGGCCGATGGATATAGTAGGTGTGCAAAACCGGTCTGAGAAATTCTCCGTAATCTTTGAAGAATCGGTAAATCTAAAACTTTTATCTCGCATTTTGAAAATTGATGGGTATCGAGAACAGCATCTCTGATAATTTTCCGATCTCTCACATCTGCGCACTCGATATCTTCCAATTGGAGTTTCGTCCAATCGTTTATCGAGCTTTCGAGAGTCATCTAAAAGTTATATTGCTAATAGTTTTTCAGATTCGACCAATTCAGTCATCTCGTTAATTTTATCGGACTCACTGCCAGAAAATCTCCCTTTCAAATGCCGGTATATACACTTTTTATTATCGTCATCAATAAGATAAACATCAAAACTCGGATTTAGCGTCAATAAAGTATTTGTTTGATAAAATCTAAACAAAATTCTCTCTAACTCTTTTGAGAATGGATGTGTTTCAGTTCCTGAGAAAATTAAATCATTGAAAAATTCGGGATATTCCTTTTTCAATTTAAAAACAGCACTGTGGATTCTACTCTCATTAGTAGTAATATATTTCTCCTTTAATGAGGCTAGAATGATAGCGATTACATCGTCCGTATACCAGGCAGGTTGAGAAACTTTTTTTGGTACGCGTTTCTCTTTTTTAATTAATTTAACTGGTATTTGATACAATTTTACCACAAACTACGCCTTTTATTACTTAGTACTTTCTATAGAACTGAGCAATTAAAACAATGCAAGGGAGATGCAAAATTTTCTTTATTTGGTCTTTTCAATATCAGATCTTTTGAAATTTTACTATTAAGTTTATAAAGAGTTTAGTGCTCGCGCTTGAAATATGCGTTAAAATATATATATTCTTTATCTAATATAATACCCTACCGCAGTGGAAAATGAGGTATTCATATATTAATATTTCTATTGTATTGCTAATCCAATCATCCGCTCCCAGCGATTCCCTGTCAGGTCAATCGGGATATTTGCCAGTTGTGCCGGTGTTAATCCGCCGATTCCCTGATGTGGTCGGATGTAATTATAGTAAGTCTGCATACCTGCGGCGAATTCTTGTGCTCCAACCTCATTGTCAAGGGAACGGAATACTTTCGTTCTCTCTCGGAAAGTTCCATTGAGGCGTTCAAGGATATTGTTATTCGGGTGAGTTTCAAAATCCTTCAACCGGACATGCGGATTCTGGATTCTTCCAAGTCCATAAAATTCATCCTTGACCGCTTGTTTGTATGCCGGTAATCCATCGGTCACAATCGCGTCAGGTCTGACCTCAGTGATCTCCTTCGCCTTGTGGAGTGGCTTTCTGGCATCCTTGACGTACCGCGTGTTAGTGACTTGGCAGGCGAGGAGATACCGGGTCTTTGCGTCCATAAGGTTCCATATCCACTCGTAGTATTTCTTCTCACCCTGTTTTTTGATGAATACGGTTGTTTCGTCACAGTGCCAGATGTTGCCGACCTCTACCTTGTATTTCTCAGCGTATTTACCGAGGTGCGCGAGGTACTTGCGAATCCAGCGAAGGATGGTTCCCTGATTCACTGAAACGCTTTCAAATTGTTTCAGGTGGTCAGCGATCTTCCTCAGTGATACACCCTTGAAATAAAGATCAAGCGTGAGGGTGATTGTCTTGGGGCTGTTCTTCATCCGGCAGAATCCCTCGTCAATAACAAAGCGGTGGCCGCAATCGTTACAGAAATACCTCTGGTTCACTCCAAACTTGGTTTTACGGATGCCGTACTTTATCACGTTAGCAGATTTGCAGGATGGGCAGGTGATCATTGGTTCCACCCTCTCGATATCAGTGGATTTGCTTTGCTCCTGTACCTCTCCAGCTATTTTTAGTGATAACTGGACGGCGTGAATGTGTTTGCAGATTACATTCCTCGTCTGATGATCGGGACAGTTGCACGTCCATGTTGGCGGGTCGTGCATCCGGGCTTTGCGTTCTTTTGGGAAGGTTCGGATGATGTGGTAGTACGCATCAATCGATTGCGACCTTACATCCCATTCATTCTCATCGGTCTGAATGATAGTGCCGGGCTGGCTGAGGATTGCCAGACCCCTTAATTCCCTTGGATTGTCGAGTTTCCGAATCATTTTTCACTCCACCTTTGTTTACTTTCTATACATAATTATACGTTAAGATACATTATAAACCTTTTGGATACAGATGGATGGGAAAGTATTATATTGCCTCGTGGCGTATCATTTAATTGGATGAACATGGCACAGATACATACTGCTACATTGAAAGTAATTCAAGGTGGACGGATTACGATCCCGACTGAAGTACGAGAACTGGAGAATATCCAGGAAGGGGATTACGTAAAAGTTACTATTGAGAAAATTGAAAGAAATAAAGGAGTTGTTTGAATGGAATTGAAAATTAAGAACGGTGCGTTTTATGTCATGGAGGCTGGAGAAGAAAAAGCACTTTATGATAGCGTGCCTAATGCAATTGAAGCCTTAAAAAATATTGTTAATCAAAAAGGTGAATTGGATCATAAGAAGGTCAATATTTTTATGGTCAACATTGCTAAGGAAAAATGGGAAATTGTAACCATCCCATGGGCAGAAATCGCAATGGAACTGTTAAAGAAGAAATAACCAATCACTCCGCGCGGGTGAAAAAACGAAGTTTGTGTAAAAAGGGGGGATTTAAAAATGGAAGTCAAAATGATTCCAATTGACAGGATTCGACCAGCACAATTCCAACCGAGAGAACTTTTTGATAAGGAGAAAATTGCCGAATTAACTGAATCCATTAAAGAAATGGATTTAATTGCTCCTATCGTGGTGCGAAAAGAAGGAAGCACTTATCAGATTATAGCCGGAGAGCGCAGATGGAGAGCGTGGGAAGGTACTGGACGAAAAGAAATTCCTGCTATAATCCGCGAGTCTAATACCTTTGAGGCAATGGAATTAAGCCTCATTGAGAACTGGCAACGAGAAGACCTTACAGAACCAGAAAAAGAGAAATTCATCTATCTACTCTGGAAAGACGGAAATAAATTGGGCAGATATAAAAGCATCCCAGAGATGTCTAGAAAAATTGGTATTTCTACGACCACACTTGGACGTATTATTGATGCTGGGGATGAAAAATACGCAAAAACAGCAACCATCGTAGTAAAAAAAGCAACTGCGGGGGACTTAGCTGATACTCGTTCCCTCCAAGAAGTTGCCCCAGAGGTAAGACAAGATCTTTTAAAAGTTAGAATGGAAACACCAGAGAGATTGACAAGAGATGAAATGCGAGAGGTTGTTAAGGCAGTTAAAGATGCTCCAGAAGAAACACGGAAGAGTGTTGTCAAACTTATAGCAAACGAGAAACTTGAACCGAAAAAGGTTGAGACGTTTGTTAAAGCACTCAAAGAATCTCCGCCCGATTTAAAAGAGAAATTAATTAAACAGGAGATAACTCCTGAAGAAGCCCAAGAAGTTAGGATTTTTAAAACGCCAGAACAAAGAAAACAGGTTCTAAAAGAACGTTCAATGCTCAGAAAAGATACTGAGAAAGATCTTCGGAGATTTAAAACGGAAAGAGTAAAACAAGCCGAAGCATTAGAACGTGGAAAGCCTGTCGTAGATCATCTTACGAGACTTGCACCCGGAGAAGTTGATCATGGTGAGATTCTTCTTAATAAATATCAAGATGCTTATTTCAAAGTTATGACGTTTAGGGCCGATCATATTAAACAAATTGATGATATAAAAGTTAGAAAAGCCTGCATTGATTATGTTAAGAAAACTTATGATACGTGCGTTAAGGTTCTAACCGATTTAGGCGAAATAACTGTCGTGAAATAATGTCAAGTTTTTTATCACTCTAATTTTTATTGGAGGGGTTGTCCACAAGATGGACATGAAACCCAGTTCACTTGAATATTTCGACCGCAGGATTTACATCTCGGAACATCACCATCTGTAACCCTTTCTTCAAGTAATTTTAAATCACCCATCAGTTCTGAGGGGAGAGCTAATGAGGGGAGTGTTTCATGAAAAGCCACAGCTTCCATTGCAACAGATTGTCCAGATTTGATCCAATGCGCTACTCGTTGTGCTGTAATTACCTCTTTGCCGTGTAAATCCGGGGTATAATACATATTTTCCGCTTTATCAAAAAAAAGAGGTTCAATCAGATAGTTCACACGGAAGTTCTCAAGAGCGATTAGCCACTTTTGGTAAGGATCCCCATGAAGTATCCCTCTCTGATCTTGGATTTTGTAAAATTCCAAAAACTTTTTTCTCCAATAACTCATGCAACGCCATAACTTTGGATAATCAGATCTCTCTAAACCCAGTTCCTCCCCTATCTCCCCAATTGTAGATACCCCTGCATCTTTATGTCTATTTAACCAGTCAGCCAATTCTCTGCATATTGGGGTCCATGTTATTTTCATGGCCCTCATCATAACACATAACCCCTGTTTTTTTTATAATTGAAAGATTGATTAATCCCAACCCATTTTTAATCTTTGTATGATATGAAAGTGAAAAGTCTTGCTATACACCACTGCTATGTCAAATTCCGCGCGTTTTTGATTTTAGGTCATGTCTCAATCTTGCTAAAAAATAAAATTTCAACTAGCTCTTTTATAATCTCATAAAAAAACCCAAAGCTTGAGCATGAAAAAAATGCTCAAATTATGAGGTAAATATCTCATGACAGAACCGGAAAGAAAACTAAAACAATGTGAAAAAAATCCCGCCCATATCTGGATGGCCGATATTCCATTCTGTCCATATTGTAACCTTTCCCCAGAAGAACGAATTAATTTCGACCAAAGAAACAAAGACCAAGACAGAGCAGAAAGAAAACGAATGACCAATATCCCTCAATAACTGCGCGCTGACCACCCGCAATGCAACACCAACCGCAAACATTCCCGACCACCCTTTAATGCAACAGAACCCGTTCAGACAATCTTTATATAGAACCACAAACCAATTTTAGTGCTAAAAAAGTGGAGATAATCTATGTCTCAACAACTTGGAGGACAACCAATTCTTATTCTTAAGGAAGGCAGTACCCGTACCCGTGGCCGTGACGCCCAGGGTATGAACATCACTGCAGCAATGGCGGTCGCCAGCGCGGTCAGAACCACGCTCGGCCCCAAGGGCATGGACAAGATGCTCGTTGACACTATTGGGGATGTCGTGATCACCAATGACGGTGTTACTATCCTCAAAGAGATGGACATCGAGCACCCGGCAGCAAAGATGATGGTCGAAGTCGCCAAGACCCAGGACGATGAGGTCGGCGACGGGACTACGACGGCCGTCGTGATCGGCGGCGAGCTGCTGAAGAAGGCCGAGGGGCTCCTCGAGCAGGACGTCCACCCAACCATCATCGCGGCCGGCTACCGGCAGGCCGCCGAGAAAGCGCAGGAACTCTTAAAAGAGATGGCGATCGATGTCAAGCCGAGCGATAAGGCGATGCTCAAGAAGATCGCTGAGACCGCGATGACCGGCAAGAGCGCCGAATCATCGAAGGACAAGCTCTGCGACCTTGCGGTCAAGGCGGTCTTAATGGTCGCCGACGAGGACGGCACCGTGGACATCGACAATATCAAGGTTGAGAAGAAGACCGGCGGCAGCATCGAGGACTCGGAGATTGTAGAGGGTGTGCTCGTTGACAAGGAGAGGGTTCACCCGGCAATGCCAAAGAAGGTCACCAATGCAAAGATTCTGCTCCTGAATGCCGCTGTCGAGTTCAAGAAGACCGAGGTCGACGCCGAGATCAACATCACCCACCCGGACCAGCTTCAAGCATTCCTTGATGAGGAGGAGCGGATGGTCAGGAACATTGTCGACAAGGTCGTCGCAAGCGGCGCCAACGTTCTCTTCTGCCAGAAAGGTATCGACGACATCGCGCAGCACTACCTAGCAAAGGCCGGAATCTTTGCGGTACGCCGTGTCAAGAAGAGCGACATGGAGAAGCTTGCCCGCGCAACCGGTGGCAGTCTCGTCTCGTCCATCGACGCGATCTCCAAGGAGGAGCTTGGCAAGGCGGGCCTGGTCGAGGAACGCAAGGTCTCCGGCGAGGAGATGACCTTTGTCGAGCAGTGTAAGAACCCCAAAGCTGTCTCGATCATCGTCCGCGGCGGAACTGAGCACGTGGTCGACGAGCTCGAGCGGGCAATCCACGATGCGCTCCGCGTTGTCGGCGTCGTAGTAGAGGACAAGAAGGTCGTCGCTGGTGGCGGTGCACCCGAGACCGAGCTCTCGCTCCGGCTCCGCGAGTATGCGGCAAGCGTCGGCGGCAGGGCCCAGCTCGCCATCGAGGCGTTCGCAGCGGCGCTCGAGATCATCCCACGCACCCTCGCCGAGAACGCAGGTCTTGACCCGATCGATATGCTGGTCGAGATCCGTGCGGCTCACGAGAAGGGGAAGAAAACCTATGGACTCGATGTCTTCGCGGGCAAAGCGGCAGACATGAAGGCAGCAGGCGTCGTCGAGCCGCTCCGCGTCAAGACACAGGCCATCTCATCGGCGGCAGAAGCAGCCGTTATGATCCTGCGCATTGACGACGTGATCGCATCCTCCAAGAGCCCCGGACCGGAAGGCGGCATGCCCCCGGGTGCAGGTGGCATGGGTGGAATGGGCGGTATGCCACCCGGTGGCATGGGCGACTATTAAAGCCCATCTCCACACCCACGTTTTTCCCGATTTTTTGTTTTACGCGCATCTCTCGCGCCAGTGTTTATCATTTCTCACGTTTTTGGAAGGTGGCGCTTGTCATCAGGCAGTGCATAATGGCTGCGTGAGCATAATCTACAAAGCGCATGAAGAAAAAAAATAGTCAGGTCGTCACCTTATGCTCGTACGTGAAGGGGTCAAGGCACGATTCCCGATACAACGACAAACGTCATCCTGAAAAGATCTTAGCTGATGTAAAGGAGCCTTCCTGCGGATCTCAAAAATACCAAAAAAGAAGGGTTGAATACGATGATACTTAAGAGGAAATGGATAGGGTAGGTCCGGCCTGGACAATGATCGTTCCATTTACTGCAGGCAGACTTTTTAGTGCATAGGTAAAGGTACCCTCGCCGGTGCAACGGTCACCTAGGCAAAATGTATATATATAGCGACCTCCGGGTACGAT
>Ga0326728_10005409_pt1 | contig 35910 bp, 20 predicted proteins | sample MB3enrmetagenome_FD_207602 | JGI IMG/M metagenome (GOLD analysis project Ga0326728, IMG submission 207602) | Lab enriched peat soil microbial communities from McLean, Ithaca, NY, United States - MB31MN | ecosystem: Environmental > Terrestrial > Soil > Wetlands > Peat | place: USA: New York...
GGCCAGAGACAGATACACCACTCGCAAGGAGCTGAGGGATTACACTGCCACAATCGAGCAGCGTTGGATGGAGACCGCGGAACAGTTGGCTAAGACCTTTCACCTGCAAAAGCTTCTGATCGAAAGCTCCATAGACGGGATAATCGCCTGCGACAGAGAGGGGAAGATCGTAATTTTTAACAGGAGCATGGAGCAGATGCTCGGGTATGCGAGGGATACCGTTTCGGGAATGGAGATAGACAAGCTTTTCTGCCGGGGTGAAGCCAGGAAGTTCAGGGACATGCTCAATTCCAGGGAATTCGGAGGACAAGGGAAGATTTTCCTCTGCGAGAGCTGTTTGTCGGGTCAGGATGGCTCGCGGATTCCGGTTCAGGTTTCGGCAGCCAAAATGATCCAGGGAGACGAGGATATGGGGCTTGTCTGCTTCTTTCGAGACGAAAGGGAGATCAGAAAACTCACGCAGGAAGTTGCCGACCAGGCGCGTCTGCTGCATCAGGACAAGATGATCTCCCTCGGAAAGCTCGCCGCCAGCGTAGTACATGAAATTAATAACCCCCTGGCTGGAATCCTCAACTATGCGCGCCTGATGATCAAAATGCTTTCCCGCGGGACTTTTTCGCATGAGATGTGTACGAAATTTCAGGGCTACCTTGGTCTCATGGAAAGTGAACTCGAACGCTGTTCCAAGATCGTATCCAACCTCCTGGCTTTTTCCAGGAAGTCCAAACTCGAGTTCAGTCCGGTGGATATGAATGAACTTCTGAACAAGTGCATTAGTTTGAGCGGACATAAAATGGCTCTTCAGAATATCCGGGTGGAACCGGACCTTTCCGGAACCCTGCCGATGATAGACGGGGATTTCAACCAACTCCAGCAGTGCGTCATAAACCTGATTTTGAACGCCATAGATGCAATGCCTGAGGGGGGGACACTGACCCTGGCGAGCAGCTTTGACGCCGACAGGAATCTTGTGAGGATTTTGATCCAGGACACCGGGTGTGGAATATCCAGGGAGGACCTGCCTTATATTTTTGATCCTTTCTTCACCACCAAGACGGAAGGAAAAGGCCTCGGCCTGGGCTTGTCAACCACCTTCGGGATCGTGGACAGGCACAAAGGAACGATTCGAGTGAATAGTGAGCCGGGCAAAGGGTCCCGGTTCGAAATCGTTCTTCCGGCAAACAGCAAGGCGTCTGTCTGAGCGGGCTCGTAATGAGCACTTTCAACTCTCCTGGGTCAATCCGTACTTTTTGATTTTGTGATGGAGGGTCACACGGTTGATTTCAAGCATGCAGGCGGCCTTCGATACATTCCACCGGCAGAGCCTGAGAATGTGTTCGATATGTTTTCTTTCCACCTCTTTCATGGATACGGTTACGCCTTTTTCTTCCTTCAACCGGAACAGGAAACCGAAATCCTCGTTTTTCAGTGATGGGGTCTTTGCAAGCACGACCGCCCGCTCGATCGCATTTTCGAGTTCGCGCACGTTTCCAGGCCATTCGTAAGACTGCAGCAAGAACATGGCATCCTCCCGGATACCCGACACCGGCTTATTTGTTTCGCGGCGAAATTTTTGCAGGAAGTGTTCAGCAAGAATCGGTACGTCATCCTTTCGGTCCCTAAGTGGCGGGACTTCGATTTCGATTACCTTCAGCCGGAAATAAAAGTCGTTTCTAAATTGGTCTCGGGCGACTTTTTCCAGCAGGTTCTGATGGGTTGCCGCAATCAGCCTGAAGTCGACGGTTATGTCCCTGTTGCCGCCAATCCGTTGAAAAGTTTTTTCCTGGAGTACCCGGAGCAGATCTACCTGCATTTTGAGGGGAATCTCACCGATTTCATCGAGAAAGAGTGTCCCGCCTCTTGCCATTTCCAGTCGGCCCTTCTGAGTGCGGGTTGCACCGGTGAAAGAGCCGGCCTCGTGGCCGAAAAGTTCGCTCTCGAGCAGTGTTTCGGCGAAACCGCCGCAATTGATCGCTATAAAGGGTCCGTAACGCCGGTTGCTCCGGGCGTGAATGGCCTTAGCCACCAATTCCTTGCCTGTGCCGGTCTCACCCTGGAGCAGTACGGGGGAATCCACCCCGGCGACCTGGTCGATAAAAGCAAACAGGTTCCTCATGGGAGAGGATGTGCCGATGAGGTCATGATAGCGGGAGTTGCTCTCGACCTGATCTCTGAGGCGGATATTTTCATCCAGGAGTTTTCTCTGATTAAACAGCTTTTCCACGAAAAGCTTGAGCCCTTCAGGTTCGAAGGGTTTGATCAAGAAGTCGTCGGCCCCGTTCTTCATGGCCTCGATGGCGGTTTCAATCGAGCCATACGCAGTGATCAGGACGACCAGTGTGTGCGGATGGACCATCTTGATGTTCCGCAGAACATCCAACCCACTCAGGTCAGGCATTCTGATATCGAGAAAAACCAGCTCGTAGTCGGTCTTGGCCATCAATTCGAGCGCCTCGTGCCCGCCGGAGGCGACAGCCACATAGTGACCCGCTCTCTTGAGCCACCCGGCCAGCGATTCCCGGATTATCAATTCATCGTCCACGACCAGTATGCGAACCTTTTCAGCCAAGGCCTCTCCTTTCCCGGCTCTGCCCAGGTTCCAGCGGGAACCTGATGATGAAGCGCGCGCCGTCGCCCTCTTTGCTCCGAACGTAAATGGAGCCTCCATGTTCTTTCACGATACCGTAGACCACCGACAGACCCAGGCCGACGCCTTTGTCCCTGCTCTTGGTGGAGAAAAAAGGCTCGAATATGCGGGAAAGCAACGCCTTGGGAATGCCTGGACCGGAATCAGCGATTTCAAGTCGAATCCGCCCTCCGGGTTTGTCCCAGTGAGTACTTACAGAGAGTTCACCCCCGTCGGGCATTGCGTCTATTGCGTTGAAGAGAAGATTCAACAGGCATTGCTGGATCTGACTCCGATCGCCCCTCAACTCGGGAAGATCTTCGCATAGCCGGGTTTTCACCCGAATGTTCTGGGCGTCCAGCCGAAAGCCAACGAAATGTAACGCTTTCAGTACGTTTTCATTCAACTGAAAAGGGGCATACAATCCTCTGGAATGACGGGAAAATTGAAGCAGGTCGCTGACAATCCCGCTGCACCGGGCAGACTCCGAACTGATAAGGGTGAGATAGTAAATAAACCTCTCTCTGATCTCCGGGCCTATATCCCCGCTCTCAAATTCCTGCTGCATGAGTCGGGCAAGCGCATTTATTCCGGCGAGAGGATTGTTAATTTCATGTACGGCCCCTGCCGCCAGCTTGCCCAGGGAAATCATTTTTTCCTCGTGGATCAGCCGCATGAGATCTTGTTTCAGGGCAAGCGTCTTCTGCTCGACTTTTCTTTCAAGCTCGTCCGTAATATCCCTGAAACATTCGACGACGAGTTGAATCCTGCCGTCCGCAGCTTTCAATGGCACGGCGGTTATTTCGTGGTAGCGTCCGGATTTTTCCGGTCCGCTGCTTTCAAGAATGGCGTGAGCGATCTGTCCGGTCTCCATGGCCCGCTTCACAGGGCAATCGAAGCCGTCTTCTCCGCAACGATGGGTCAGCCCGTAAGCCGCCTCAAAGCAGTACTTGCCTATTATTTCTTCCTTACCGATACAAACCGCATCCAGAAAGGCTTCATTTGCGTCAAGCAGCTTGAAATCAGGCTGGAGGACAAGGACCCAATCCCGCATACTGAGGAAAAGGCTGTCAATGAGCCCTTCCACCTGGTCAATATGGCGCTTGGTGAAAAGATACTCCTCGCGCATGCGCAGAACGTCACCGAAGATCCGCGATATCGCCGCTTCCAGAACACGCATTTTCGCCGGCTTGCGCCTCAGGAAATCGTCGAGCAGCTCTTCTTTCCCGGTGAGTTCGATCACCAGATCCAAAGATTTTATGCCAAGGAAGTCCCTGTAGTCCCCGGTCGTATAAATCTTCTTTTCACGGGCAAGCCTGATACCGACCGCATCGGGGTTCGGGTCCGCCACGGCCACGATTTCAGCCTGCAGTCTGGGGAATCGTCTGGCGTCGAACATCTCCAGGAACGTCCTGCATCTTTTGCCGCCTCCTATGATGGCGATTTTCATTACTTTTTCCATTCGGCTCTCCTGGGTATAGACGCCACTATCCGTTCCGGGAAGATGTGAGCAGGCGGAAAACCGGCCAGAGCAAGAATGGGTAGATTGGAAGGAGCTGCAGTTACCGAGCGAAAGTGAAAGTGTAAAATATTTATACACCACGCCACACCGGCAGGCAACGCCATGGCTCAAGAAGTTCCATCCCGGCTTTTCAATAACGGCATGGATTGGCTCGGACCGCATACGCCGTTCAAGACTGTTTAAAAATTAATCACTCCTGTTCAAAACTAAACATGGTTCGTGAGTTCCATCCGAAGCGCATATCGTTGCACTATCTCTCAAAACGGCTACGGGCTTGGACCAGCGCCGGACTAAGCGCTTGATTCATGAGTTGGCACGCGCTTTGCCTTATTAAGAGTACAGCCGCGCAACAATCGTCATCCCTTGGCACCGTTCAACTCCCCTGAAGACCCGAGCGGCAATTGACTCAAAGTTGATTTAAACAGGGAATGCGCCAACAGATTACGGGTTAGCATTCATCATGCCGGACCAGCACTCGAACAAGACCACTCCGGGGGGATTCACCTCCGACGACAGAGAATGCCTCTGGATGAAGGCCAAGGTAGTGAATTTCAAACTCTGCGACCGCGACTACGATTGTGCTGAATGTTATTTCGACAAGGCGATGAGGGCGGCATGGAAACAGGAGATCGAGGACCAGGAAACACCGGGATAGGAATCTGGAAAGCGCTTTCCTATCGCCCGCGTGTGGACCTTTCAAAGGGAAGATTGTGAAGCAAAACGGCATTAATCCGGATTTGTGTGGCGAGGTTAAGAGTCTTGGCGCCATGGACATCGAAGCGTGTATGCAATGTGGCAACTGTGCATCCGCATGCCCCTTGTCTGCCGGGGAAAATACGTTCCCCAGAAAAATCTATCGTTATCTCCAGCTAGGCCTCACCGACAAACTGTTGGAATCTCCGGAACCATGGCTCTGTTACTATTGTGGTGACTGTAATACCGACTGTCCCAGGGGAGCCGAGCCGGCGGAGACGATGATGGCCACCCGACGTTGGCTGACCACTCGGTATGACTGGACAGGGCTTGCCAAGCGGTTCTACCTCTCTGAGACCTGGGAATTCGGTGCGTTGGGCGGAGTGGCGCTTTTGGTTATTCTTCTTTTCGTTTTCTTCCACGGTCCTATAATCACCGACCGCGTTGCGGTTAATACCTTTGCGCCTCCCAAGTGGATTGAAATCGGCGATTTGACCATGGCCGCGATCCTGTCGACCTTTCTGCTGTCAAATGCCTTCAGAATGTACCGCTTGATTATGAACGGCGCAAAGGTGCCGTTCCGGCTCTATGTAGCGGAAGCCAACGCTTTTGTTATGCATTTTATTACGCAGCGGCGCTGGAGGCAATGCGGGGAAGACCGGAGCAGATGGTTGAAGCATTTCATACTGGTTTCCGGCTACTTAACCATGATGACTTTGATCATCGTCTTCATCCGCTGGTTCCAGGTTGATGACAGTAATTGGCATTTCACAAGCATCTTCGGTTATTACGCGACAGGGGCTTTGCTTGTCATGACCGTGGAGATGTTTCGTGGCCGTCTTGAAAAGCAGGAAAAAAACCACCGATATTCACACATTTCCGACTGGCTTTTTCTGAGCCTCCTTTTCCTCACAACATTAACCGGTATTATGATGCACATCATTCGTCTCATCGGTTGGCCGATGGGAACCTACGTCATTTATGTCATTCACCTTGCTATTGCAGTACCGATGTTGGTTATAGAAGTTCCTTTCGGCAAATGGTCTCATCTTTTTTACAGACCTTTAGCTATCTTCCTGACAACGCTGAAAGAAAAGGCTTTGCGGGACTCTGTGGTCGACCCGGTCGCGATCCTGAAGGACGTCGGTGAGACCTTCCAGAGTTGTATGCAGTGCGGCGCCTGCACCGGGGTTTGCCCTTGGGGTGAAGTTGGTGCCTACAGTCCCCGTGGGATCCTCCGCAATATCGCGCTTGACAGATCCTCAAACGTATCCGTCGACGAGGCCTCATGGACCTGCGCGACTTGTAACAGTTGTGTCGAACAGTGCCCCAGGGGTATCGGCATACTCGATCTGATAAAATCCGTCCGCCGCCAGGTCGGCGATGCCGGGTCCCTTCCGCGATATTTTGATATCCCGCTGAAAAGTATGAAGAAAGACGGCAACCCATGGGGAGGTAAGAGAGAAAGCCGCCTTAATTGGACCAAGGGCGCAAAGCTGCCGGCTTATAAAAGGGAACATGAGTATTGCCTGTTCACATGCTGTACCACGGCCTATGAGGCCAGCGCCGATAAAGGCGGCCAGAAGGCGGGTATCGCTCTCCTGCGCCTGATCGAACATGCCGGTGTGTCCTACGGGACCCTCGGAACGAAGGAGAGTTGCTGCGGTCATATGGCCGATAAGATTGGGGCTGCGGATATTGCTGCCGAGCTGGCCGGGAAGAATACCCAGATGTTGCTGGAGGCCGGCGTTTCCAAGATCCTGACAATGTCACCTCACTGTCTGAATTCATTCAGAAGTAATTATGAAGGGCTCAAGAACATAACGACGCTTCACTACACCGTGCTTCTGGACAAACTCATTCGGGAAGGAGCCATAAAACCTGTCAATGAGCTTGGTCTCAAGGCGACCTACCATGATCCCTGTTATCTGGGCAGACATTCATCCATATATGATGAGCCCAGGAGAATCCTTGAATCATTGCCCGGCGTTACGCTGTTTGAAATGCAGAATAGCAGGGAGCGGAGTTTCTGCTGCGGCGGCGGAGGCGGCGGGCCATGGAAGGGCAGCCGCGGAACAGCAAGCCTTGGAGAGGTTCGGATCAAAGAGGCCATGGAGACCGGTGCAGAGGTGGTTGCCACAGCGTGTCCTTACTGCATCAGAATGCTCAATGAAGGCATCGTAAAACTCGGCGTCGGCAACAGGATAAAGGTCCGGGATATAACGGAACTGCTTCTGCAGGCGGTTGATCGGTCGGATACATCAGGGCAAAACAGGAAATGACAATACCAGTCTTCCTCAGGAGGAACGTCGTGTCTGAGAGAATCGGGTTTTTCATCTGCCACTGCGGGGTCAACATAGCCAGTCGGGTCAGAGTCAAGGAAGTGGCGGAATATGCGGCAACATTCCCAGGTGTCGTAGTTTCCAAAGATTATCTGTTTATGTGTTCGGATCCGGGACAGGATCTCATCGAAAAGGAAATCAGGGGCCAAAACCTCACCCGTGTGGTTGTGGCGGCCTGTTCGCCTCGCATGCATGAAAAAACCTTCCGTGCCGCCTGCCGGAGGGCGGGATTGAACCCTTATCGGGCCTTCCATATGGTCTGTGTCCGTGAACATGGATCGTGGGTGACCGAAAGCGAGGATGAGGCTACGGCCAAGGCGATCGTCATCGCCCGGGCCGGCCTGATGCGGGTCCGTTACCAGAGTGCGCTCGTTCCCAGCAGGTTCTCGGTCAATCCGAATACTCTGGTGGTCGGCGGCGGTATCGCCGGCATGCAGGCGGCCCTGGATATCGCCGCTTCCGGTAACAAGGCCTATCTCGTGGAGCGGCAGCCCACCGTCGGGGGCCACATGCTCCAATACGACAAGACATTTCCGACCCTGGACTGCGCGGCTTGTATCGGCACGCCGAAAATGGTGGCCGTAGGCCAGGAGAAGAACGTCCATCTGATGACCAATACCGAGGTGCAGAGTGTCAATGGCTTTATCGGCAACTTTAAGGTCGATGTCAATCAGCGCGCCCGTTACGTGAAGACAAGCTGCACCGGCTGCGGGGACTGCGCCAAGGTCTGCCCGGTTGAAGCCCCTAATGAATGGGATGTCCAGACAAAACTACGCAAGGCCATCTATATCTCCTTCCCCCAGGCTGTACCGGTCCGCTATGCGATTGACAAAAAGGATCGCGGTCCGTGCGTGCAGATTTGTCCGGCCGGTATCAATGTTCAAGGGTTTGTCGCCCTGATCAAGGTCGGCAAGTATCAGGAAGCGCTCAGCCTGATCATGGAAAAAACGCCGCTTCCCGGCTCGCTCGGCCGTATATGCCGCGCCCCCTGCGAGGCCCCGTGTCGCAGGCGGGTGGTCGATTCTCCGCTTGCGATCGCCAATTTGGAAAGGTTCGCCGCGGACCAGGTCGATTGGGCCGTGTTACCGATACCGACAATCGAAAAAAAGCCTGACAGCGAAAAGGTGGCCATTGTCGGCGCAGGCCCGGCGGGGCTTTCCGCCGCCTATTTCCTTGCCAAAAAAGGGTACCATCCGACCGTTTTTGAAAAGGCGCCATTTGCCGGAGGCGTGCTCCGCTCCGGTACCCCGGATTTCCGGTTGCCGCCTGTGATCCTCGAACGTGAGATCGACTATATCAGGAAGCTGGGCGTGGACATTCAACTCAATATCGCCATCGGACAGGACCGTCCGGTCGGTCGCCTGTTCGATGAGGGATTTAAGGCTGTCTATTTGGCCGACGGCTCACCGAAGAGCATCAGGATGACTATCGAAAACGAGAACGCCGAGGGCGTCCTGTACGGCATCGATTATCTCGGTCTTATCAATTCGAGGGAACCGGTCGTGACCGGCAGGAAAGTGGTGGTCATCGGCGGTGATGACGTGGCCGTCGACGCGGCCCGCGCAGCCGTCAGGCAAGGCGCCTCCGAAGTGAGGATTCTCTATGGACAGAGAAGGTCGGAAATGCCGGCTGTGAAAAGTGAGATCCTTGCCGCGGAGGAAGAAGGGGTCAAAGTGGAAATGCTGCTGAGCCCCATTGCCGTCCTGACTAAAGGTGGAAAGGCTTCGGGAATTCGCTGCGCCAGGATGAAACTTGAGGAAGGGGACAAGCCGGGCAAAAGGAGATTTGTCCCGGTTCCCGATTCGGAATTTGAAATCGAATGCGACACGATTATTCCAGCCATCGGTCAGCAGGTCAGCGAGACGTTCATGGAAGGCACCGAAGGGGTCAAAGTGACCAGTCGGGGGACGGTTGCCGTCGATCCCGCGACCTGTGAGACAAGCTTTCCGGGCATCTTCGCGGGCGCCGACCAGTTCACCGACTCCTCCAACGCCGTCAAAGCAGTGGCAGCGGGACAGCAGGCTGCCGTTTCGATTGAAAAATACCTGCTGGGCGAGGAGCTTGGGACAAAAAGACCCGTCAAACCGAAAGGGAAGGACTGGAAGGCGATTTCGAAAAAGACCGAGTCCGTACCGAGGGCGACGATGCCTGTCCTTCAGCCGGCGCGCCGCATGGACAATTACAGCGAAGTCGAACTGGGATTCAGTGAGGAGCAGGCCAGAACAGAGGCGGCCCGTTGCCTGGATTGCGGCGGATGCTGCGAGTGTAAGCTCTGTCTAAATGAGTGCAAGGCCGGCGCCATTGACCACGAGATGACCGATAAAAAGGAGACAATCAATGTCGGCTCCATCATCATTGCCACCGGTTTCGACCTGATGAATCCGGCCAAGATGTCCCAGTACGGCTATGGCAAGTACCGGAACGTCTTTACCAATATTGAGTTCGAGCGTCTTTCCAACGCGACCGGGCCGACGTCCGGCAAGCTCAGGAAACGTGATCTGAAAGATCCGCTGAAGTTCACCGATGCGCCGAAGAGCGTGGCGATTCTCCATTGCATCGGCAGCCGCGACCAAAATTACCATGAATACTGCTCGCGCACCTGCTGCATGTACGCCCTCAAATATGCGCATCTGCTGAAAGATAAATGTGGGCACGATACGGAGGTCTATAACTTCTATATCGACATGCGCTGTTTCGGTAAGGGATACGAGGAATTCTACAGGAAGGTCCAGGCCGAAGGAGTCAAGATGATCCGCGGCAAGGCCGGTTCCATCACCGAAGATAAAGACGGTATCCTCACCGTTAAAGGAGAAGATACTCTTTCCAACCGCCTGATCGAGGTCAAGGTTGAGATGGTGATCCTTTGTACCGCCATGGAAGCCAGGCCGGATGCACCCGACGTCATGCGCAAGTTCGGCATAGGTATTGGACCAGACGGCTTCTTTCAGGAGGAGCATCCAAAACTTGCGCCTGTATCCACCCCGACGAGTGGAGTCTTCCTGGCCGGGACTTGTCAGGGGCCGAAGGATATACCGGACACGGTCGCGCAGGCGAAGGGGGCCGCGGCGGAATGCATGGCGCTGAGTTCGGCCGGCCAGGTTGAAATTCCGCCCATGATATCCAGCATTGATCCCGATATATGCGTCGGCTGTCAACTTTGTATCGGCGTCTGCGCCTATTCGGCGATTGAATTCAATAGGTATGCCGGGGTCAGTGAAGTCAACAGCGCCATCTGCAAGGGGTGTGGAAGCTGCTCCAGTGCTTGTCCAAGCGGCGCCGCCAAAGTGAGGCACTTTACCGATAAACAGATCTTTGCGGAAATAGATGGGATTTTACTTAACCAGGGAGTTGTGCAATGAGCGAGTATGAACCCCAAATACTGGCCTTTTTCTGTAACTGGTGCACCTTCACAGCGGCCGATCTTGCGGGTACTTCCCGCCTTTCATACCCTCACAACATAAAAATCGTCAGGGTTATGTGCAGTGGCATGGTCGATCCGAAATTCGTCCTCAAGGCATTCTTGTATGGCGCGGATGGTGTCTTGATCGGTGGATGTTGGCCCGGAGACTGTCACTACATCAATGGGAACCTGAAAGCACGGCGCCGAGTGGCACTCCTCACTGAGGTTCTTAAACAGTATGGGATCGGTGAAGAGCGTTTCCGGCTCCGGTGGATTGCGGCAAGTGAGGGCAACTTGCTCAAGGAAATCGCCGATGAGATGACTGCCAAATTGAAACGGCTTGGGCCAAGCCCACTGCGGAATATGGGTAAAATGGCGGTTTGAAGACACGGAGACAATAAAAAATGGCTAAATTCGCACGATTGTCTTTCAAAAAAGATGAATTGAACAAAGCACTGTCCGAGTTTTTCAAAGGCATGCTTGAAAAGGGTCCGGTTGAAGCTGTGCTTGTTCCAATGGCTCAGGCGAAAAAAGGGGTCCGACTTACACTCATTACCTCTGCTGCCCATACCGCCCAGGTGGATCCTTTTGCTCCGATAGCTGCGGTAAGCGGCGCCAAAATTGCCTCGTCGCTCACCTCCCGGCCATCGAGCCGCAAGCTTGCAATGGTCCTGCGACCCTGTGAGATACGGGCTGTGATCGAACTCGTCAAATTAAAACAGGTAAATCTCGACAACGTCCTGCTAATCGGTATGGACTGCCTCGGCCGCTATGAGAATACTGATTTTGCCAAATTCCAGGAGGAAGGAGGGGTATCCGAGTCCTTCCTGGAAAGCGCCATGGCCGGAAATACCTCCATGCCTGATTTCGATATCGCCGGCGCATGCAAGATCTGCGAATTTCCGGTGGCCGATAATGTCGATATGCGATTGTGTGTAATAGGCGCCGGCAATGGCAATATCTTCATCGAAGCAGTAACCGAAAGGGGTGCGGAGGTTCTAGAAAAATCAGGTTTACAGCCGAATGAAACCCCTGCCGGCAGAGACGAGGTGGTGAAGAAACTGGTTGCTGCGCGCACCGAGGCCAGGGATAGAAAATTTGCTGAATTTCGGGCCGAAACCGACAACTTTGAGGCGCTGGGGGATAAACTGGCTGCTTGCGTCAACTGCTATAATTGCCGGGTTGCATGCCCCGTCTGTTACTGCAAGGAATGTGTATTTGTCACGGATACTTTCAGACACACCGGTGAGCAGTTCATGATTTGGGCGGATAAGAGCGGTATGCTGAAGATGCCGAACGAAACCTTGTTCTATCATCTCACCCGCATGACCCATATGAGCCTGTTCTGTGTCGGTTGCGGCCAGTGTACGAGTGCATGCCCCAATAGCATAGATCTGATGCCGTTGTTCAGGGCTACCGCCGATAAAACTCAGGCCCGATTCAATTATCAGGCAGGACGATCGGCCGATGAAGAGCAGCCGATGGCTGTATTTGAATCAGACGAGCTTGTTGAAGTGACCGGCCAAGTTAAATAATGAGGTAATTCCATGAACACAAAAGCCGCTTCAGTTTTGGTGATCGGAGCCGGAATCAGCGGAATCCGGTCGGCTTTCGACCTGGCTGAGATGGAATATCATGTCTTCCTTATGGACAAATCGCCTCATCTGGGTGGAGTGCTCACTCAGTTGGACTACCAATTCCCAAACGACCATTGCGGTATGTGTAAAATGCTTCCCACGATAAACCGCGATGCTTCTTCCCAATTCTGTTTGCGAAAGGGTCTGTTCCACAAGAATATCGAACTTCTGCTCGGCACGGAATTAACGGCGCTCGAAGGCGAACCCGGAAATTTTCGAGCCACCCTCACCTCGGCCCCTACCTTCATAGCCTCCGAAAAGTGCATTGGTTGCGGGCAGTGTTCCTCCGTGTGTCCTGTGGAAGTTCCGGATGATTTCAACGCGGGGTTGACCGCCCGGAAGGCTGTATACCTTCCGGTTCCTCACAGCATCCCAAATCGGTTCGTAATAGATACGGCCGCATGCACGAGGTGCGGCGAGTGTCAAAAGGTGTGTCCGACCGGGGCCATCGACCTCAGGCTTGATGCCAGACGGGCTTTCAGGGTCCTGGTGGTTGACGATGAACTGATAGTGCGAGATTCGCTGAAAGAATGGCTGGAAGTGGAAGGTTTTGGGGTCGATACTGCGGGCTCCGGCAAGCAAGCAGTAGAACTGCTCTCGCGTAACGACTACGGCCTTATGCTGCTCGATATAAAAATGCCTGGAATGAGTGGTGTTGAGGTTCTGAAAATCTCGAAGGAAATGCGCGAGAATCTGCCCGTTGTGATGATGACCGCATACGCGACGGTCGAAACCGCGGTTGAAGCCATGAAAACAGGCGCTCATGACTATGTGATGAAGCCCTTCGATATAGAGGGCCTTATTTCGAAGGTTATTAAGCTGTATGAGAGCAGCGTAAAAATCACCGAGCGCCAGGTGGAGGTCGGGGCGGTAATAATGGCTGTAGGCTCGGAATTATCCAACCCCGCAGTTAGTGCCAATACGTATGGATACAAGGTGCTGCCTAATGTAATTACCAGCATTGAGTTTGAACGGCTGATCAGCGGCACGGGACCCAATGCAGGGAAATTGCTGCGCCCGAGCGACGGGAAGCCTGCCGAAAAGATCGCCTGGCTCCAGTGCGTCGGCTCCAGGAACCTTCAGGAAAACGCCGATTACTGTTCATCGGTTTGTTGCATGTTCTCGATAAAGGAGGCCCTGCTTGCAAAATCCAGAACCGGCGGCGCGGTCGATACGGCGATCTTTTACATGGATATGCGGACTTTCGGCAAAGACTACCAGCGCTATAGGGACCGGGCGGAAAAAGAAGCAGGGGTGCGATTCATAAGAAGCCGTGTCCATTCGGTGGAATCAGGAGAAGATAGTAGCCTCAGATTGGAATTTGTGGACGCGGAAAGCGGGGCCCATGAGGAGCAGTTCGATCTGGTGGTGCTCGCTGCCGGGCAGAAACCTCCCAAAGGTACGGGATCCCTTTCCGAACTCAGCGGGACCGAACTCAACCAGTGGGGTTTTTGCCGCACCGCGGAGTTCTTCCAGAATAAGACCGGCAAGGAAGGCGTTTTTGCCGGAGGTTCGTCCGCCGGGCTCAAAGACATTTCCGACTCTGTTATCCTCGCCTGCTCCGCTTCTCTTGAGGCGTCGAGGCTCATCCACTCAAAGGGTGGAAGCCTAAGGATTGAGAATGAGGCACCCCCTTTTCGGGATGTTTCCAGGGACCTGCCGAGGGCTGCCGTCGCCATCTGCACCTGCGGGGATGCACTGTCCAGAGTTTCCGAGGTGCTTCAATCAGGGTTAGGCTCCTGGGCTCCCGCCGCACAGGTCTTTACGATCGAGCGGATATGCACGCAAGTCGGTTGGGATGCGCTGGTCAAAAAACTGGAGGGAAGCGAATTCAACAGGGTGACCATCGGAGCATGCATGCCTTTCCTGTATGGAGGTAAATTGGCCGAACTTGGGCAGCAGATCGGATTGTCTCCGGCCCTCATGGATGTGGTGGATATACATACTCCGGCGTTTCGTGCCGGAGACGATTCAGGCCGGACATTGAAGCACATCGAGGCAACCCTTAGAATGTCCCTGGAAAAGATTTACGGCGCCAATCCCGGCTTTGTTTCTTCTCAAAAAGTGACCCAGGAGGCCCTTGTGGTTGGAGGCGGCGTGGCGGGAATGACTGCGGCCCTGGCCATCGCGGATCATGACTTCGCGGTGCACCTCGTTGAAAAGAGCGACAGTCTGGGTGGACTGGCGAGGCGAATCAATCAGACTATTGAGAGGGCGTCTGTAGCGGACCTGGTCAACAAATTGCGTGAGGGTGTGGAACGTCACCCCCGGATTACGGTCCACAAGTGTGCTTCCGTCACCTATTCACAATCCCATGCCGGCAACTTCTTTACCACGATAGAAGCAGATGGTGGGGGCCCCGAGCTGATAGAGCACGGGGCGGTAATACTGGCAACGGGAGGAATGGAGGCGCGGACAAATGAATACTCGTATGGGGCAAGCGACTTCGTTCTGACCCAGCTCGAACTTGAAACCCTTATTGAAGACGGCGCCATTGACCCGGCTAAGCTCGATAGCATTGCAATGATTCAGTGTGTGGGTTCCCGCGAGAAAGGCAGGAGTTATTGCAGCAGAGTGTGCTGCACTTCGGCCCTCAAGAATGCCATCTTTCTCAAGGAGAGGAACCCCGATCTCGACATCTATATATTTTACCGTGACATCATGACCTATGGTTTTCTCGAGGCCTATTACACCAGGGCTAGACGCGAGGGTGTCGTTTTCGTCCAGTATACACCTGAAAAAAGGCCTGTTGTTTCTCTCAAGGATGACGGGAGCGTCAAGATCGTTGCGTGGGATCCGATCCTGGGCAGGGATATCGCTCTCGAGCCCAGCCGCCTGGTGCTCAGTACAGGGATCATCCCGAGCGATCAGCGCATGCTCGCCGACCTTTTCGGGGTCGAGCTGAACGAAGACGGTTTTTTCACGGAATCCGATTACAAATGGCAACCTGTAAATTCACGCAAACGTGGAGTTTTCATATGCGGCATAGCGCATTCCCCCCGGTCTATTCCTGAATCTATCGCAACGGCTCAAGCCGCTGCCCAGCGAGTTTTGGGAATGCTGGAACGGGAGAACAATAGGGTGGGTTCCGCAGTCGCCGAAGTGCGCCACAGTTTATGCGTCCGGTGCGAAAGATGTATTTCCGACTGCCCTTACGATGCCAGGTGTCGGAATGAGGATGAGGATATCATCGAGGTTGACCTGCTCGCTTGCCAGGGATGCGGGTCCTGTGCGGCCATATGCCCCAACGGCGCCTCCTTTCTCCGGGACCTCGGCGACCGGCAGGTTATGGCAATGCTGGATGCAGCCCTCGAATAAGGTTTCAGGTCGGACCGTATACAAACCGGTCTGGATACTGTGAAATAGGGCAAACGGTGTTCCGATCCTTTTCAACATAACTGCCTGTGTTCAAGAAATTCAAGAAACAGGGTTAACCATGCTCAACGGCGCAGTCAGGATCTACAGAAGTCTGATTTCCAGGCTGATAGCTCTGGTGGGAGTGGTACTTTTTGTCAGCATATTCGCCTGGGCGAATTTCAACATAAATTATCAAAAGGAAAATATTCTGCAGAGCATTACCGAATCCAGCGACCGCCTGGGCAATACAATCAAGATGGGCACCCACTACGCCATGATGCTCAATTCCAGGGACGATATCAACGAGATTACCAAAAACATCGGCAGGCAGGAAGGTATCGAAAACATTCGAATATACAATAAACAGGGACAGATCAAGTTTTCGAGCAATCCGGGCGAGGTCGACAGGACAACCAGCATAAAGGCCGAAGCCTGTTATATATGTCATAAAACGGAACCGCCCCAGCAGGAACTGCCTGTTTCAGCCAGGACACGCATATTCAAGTCACAGGACGGTCACAGGCTCCTGGGCATCATCAGCCCCATCTACAACGAGCCCAATTGCGCCTCGGCAGGCTGTCACGTTCACCCTCAGGACAAAAAGGTGCTGGGCGCCCTGGACGTGGTGGTCTCATTGAAGCAGACAGACAAAGGGATCAAAGCGTACGGACAAAGGATAATCGCTCTTGCGGTGATCGTTTTTGCCGCGACATCCACGATTATCGTCACTTTCCTTTTTCTGTTCGTGAACCGCCCCATCAACAAGCTTATCACATGGACCCGGCACATTGCGCAAGGGGAGTACGATCACCCGATCGAGGCGAAATGGGATGACGAGATAGGCCAAATGGCCCGCGCCATCGGCATCATGGCCCGGCAGATCAGAGAGAAACAGGCCGAGCTGAACCAGCAGAGATTTGAGTACCAGGAACTGTTTGAACAGGTGCCCTGCTATATAACCGTGCAGGACTCGGAGCTGAAACTGATCCGCCACAATCGTGAGTTTGCGCAGACTTTTGCCCCTTATCCCGGAGGCCATTGCTATGAAATATACAAAGGAAGAAGCGATGTGTGCGCCTTCTGTCCGGTTCTCATGACATTCAAGGATGGAGAATCCCACCACAGCGAGGAGTCAGGCATTACCAAAGACGGCAAGAGATCGCATTGGATCTGCCGCACCTCACCTTTGAGGGACGCCCAGGGCAATATCGCAGCGGTGATGGAGATGAGCATCGATGTAACCGAGCGCAAGTTGCTGGAAGAAGAGATCAGGAAATCGGAAGAAAAGTACCGGGAGATATTCAACAATATTCCGAATCCGGTCTTCGTCCTGGACAGCGCGCTCAAGATAATAGACTGTAATGAAATGGTCCATCATACGTATGGATATGTGAAGGAAGAGCTCATAGGAAAGGGTTTCAGGGATGTTTTCGAGCCTGACGAAAGCCCGGATTCCGCAGGCGACTTCGGACGATCCGATACCCTCAACAACATCCGGCACACGACAAAAGACGGCAGAACCATTTATGTGAACATCCGAATTTCCCCCTCCGAATACCTTGGCAGAGACGCATTCCTTGTCACCACGAGCGACATAACAAAAAAACTGATAGCCGAACAACACCTGATCCAGGCCAGCAAAATGGCCACCCTTGGCGAGATGGCCACCGCAATTGCCCATGAACTCAACCAACCCCTCTCGGTAATGAAGACCGCAAGCAGTTTCATATTGAAGAAGATCAAAAAAGACGAGTTGATACAGTTGGAAATCCTCAAGACCCTGGCCGAGGAAATCGACAGCCACGTGAACAGGGCATCGGGAATAATCAACCACCTCCGGGAGTTTGGGCGCAAAGCCGAGGTTAAAAAGGAGAAGGTTGACGTCAAAGAGGCCGTGGAAAAAGCCCTGGAAATCTTCATGCAACAACTCAAACTGAGAGAAATCGAAGTGGAGAAAGATTTTCAGGAAGATTTGCCCTCTATTTTAGCCAACAGTAACAGGCTCGAACAGGTATTCATCAACCTGCTCATAAATGCGCGGGACGCAATTGAAGATAAATGTGAGAAGCACCCGCATGATACACCTAAGAAGAAGATCTCGGTAAGAACCCGCCTCGATGGCGGAAAAATCCGGGTCGAAGTGGCCGATAGCGGCATAGGAATCCCAAAGCCTGTCCGGGACAAGATTTTCGAGCCGTTTTTCACGACGAAACGGGTCGGCAGGGGAACCGGATTGGGCCTGTCCATAAGCTACGGAATCATTCAGGACTATGAAGGGACTATAGAGGTCGAGACCATAGAGAATCAGGGATCGATGTTCATAATTCGTTTCCCTGCAGCCGGTGAGGCCTAATGAACAAATCTATCCTGCTCGTGGATGATGAGGAAGGCATTCGCAAAATCCTCGGTATTTCGCTGGCCGACAGCGGCTATGAAGTGCTGACGGCTTCCTCGGGTGAGGAAGCGCTCAGCGTTTTCAAGGCGGCGCGTCCTCCCATTATCCTGACCGACATCAAGATGCCGGGAATGGACGGCATCGAATTGCTGCGCCGCATAAAGGAAGAGCAACCCGACGCAGAGGTCATCATGCTCACCGGCCACGGCGATCTGGAACTTGCGATAAAGAGCCTTCAGTTCGAAGCCGCCGACTTCATAACCAAGCCGATAAATGACGATGCATTGGAAATTGCCCTGAAGAGGGCTCACGAAAGAATCTGGATGAAAGCCAGGCTCCGGGAGTACACGGAAAATTTGGAGCATCTGGTGCATGAAAAAACCATGAAACTGCTCGAAGCCGAAAGACTCGCCGCAATCGGGCAGACGGTGGCTACCCTCGCCCACGCGATCAAGAACATAATCGGCGGCCTGAAGGGAGGTATCTTTGTCGTCGAAAAGGGCATGGAACTCGGCAAAGAGGAATACCTCTCCCAGGGCTGGGCGATGGTCAAAGGCAATGTGGAAAAAGTGAAGAACCTGGCACTCGACCTTCTGAGTTATGCAAAGGAAAGGGAGCCGAACTTCGAGTGGGTGAATCCGAATAAAATCGCAATAGACCTGCAGGAATTGATGTTGCAGCGATCCAGGGAGTGCCAGATAAAAATGACCCTGGATCTCGATGAAAGCTTGCCTGAAGTCCTTCTGGAACCGGACGCGATTCATTGCTGCCTGTTGAACCTGATATCCAATGCCGTAGATGCATGCATGGACATGGAACAAACGGGCCGGCGAAAAGAGGTAGTCATTCACACAGCCAGAGCGCCGGAAGGTGGGGTTGAATATCAGATAATCGATTCCGGGTGCGGCATGGACGAAGATGTCAGGGATAAGGTTTTCAGGTCCTTTTTCAGCACGAAAGGCACCCGCGGCACCGGACTCGGTCTCATGATCGCCCACAAGATCGTGCGGGAACACGGAGGAGCAATAAGCTTTGAATCAGAGAAGGGAAAAGGGTCAAAATTCATCGTCAGACTGCCGGCGAGGAATTCCCCTGTGAAACGGGAAGCGGGCAACCGACCCGTGCCGCAATATGAGGCCATATAGTCCAAATATAAAAAGAAAGGAGAACGCCATGATTGCATATACAAACATCCTATTCTGCACGGATTTTTCCGAGGACGCGAATATTGCTTTCCTCCATGCGCTCAACCTGGCCAAAAAGTACGGTGCGAAGCTTCACATCCTTCACGTGCCTCATTCTCCGTACCAGTACACCAAACAGGTGATAGATGAGGACCTTCCCCCTGGAAAGGCAACGGAAGGGGAGGCCTTTTTCGATCAGGAAGTAATTGACGAAGCCAAAAATAAACTCAAGAGTTCTTATAAGGGGAAGATGCAGGACTTCACCGCTTATGAATTCGCGGTGGTCAGCGGGGCCCCGGATGTTGAGATCATACGATACGCGAAAAAGAACGCTATCGACCTGATCGTAATGGGCGCCCTGGGGAAATCTGATCCGGACGCTCCCCATCGGGGGAGTACCGTCGCAAGTGTATCGAAGTATGCGCACTGTCATGTTATGGCGATAAAGAACCCTCTAAAACAGTTCACTCTCCCGATACGTGGATAATCGATGAATCGGGCTTCCGCATTCATAGTCCATCTGCCGGGGCTTGCCCGGCAACCTGGCCGGATGAATGTTTTCCGGCATGGAGGTTCAAACAATGGCAAAAAAAATTTTGGTTGTCGATGACGAGCAGGATATCAGGGTTTTCATGACGACACTTCTCGAGACCAGTGGTTTCAAGCCCGTAGCCGCAAAAGACGGGCGGGAGGGATTGGAAAAGGCCCGGAGCGAAAATCCTGCGCTGATCATAATGGATATCATGATGCCCAAAGAAAGCGGGATCTACATGTACCGCGAGGTGAAAAAAGACCCGCAATTAAAAGATATACCGGTCATTATGGTTTCGGCATTGTCGAAGAAGACCTTTTTTCATTCCCAGAAAGTCGTGGACGCCTATGAAGGAGTAGCGGTCCCGGAACCGGCCGCATATATTGAAAAACCGCCTGAAGCCGAAGAACTCCTTGAAGTGATACGGAGAATACTGCCCCAAACGGCCGGTGTTAAGGGAGGAAAATAGAAGTCTGGTTCGGAAATCGCTGAGCATGGAGGGACACAGGCCCTTCACGCTCCATGCGGCCGCATTGACCGGCACTAGCCGGATCGGGCTCTCTGGGACTTTACCTTAAGCTTCTTCCGATCTTCCTCCATAGGCCATGTAATAGACCAATGGAACGACGATCAGCGTAAAGAAAGTCGAAACCGCTATACCGAAGATCAAAGCCCAGGCCAGGCCGGAAAAGATGGGGTCCAGGGTTATGGGCCAGGCGGCCAGCATTGCGGCAAGGGACGTGAGGAAGATAGGCCGAGTTCTTAGCGCCCCGGCTTCCACGAGAGAGCGAACGAGAGGTTTGCCTTCCTTCTTTCTTTCCTCGACGAATTCTATGAGCAGGATTGAATTGCGGGTTGCTATTCCCGACAGGGCGATCATGCCTATCATGGCCGTGGCCGTAAAATAGACCGGATTTCCATATCCGCCTACCGGATGGCTCGTGACAAGGTTCAAAATCCAAAAGCCGGGAAGAATACCGATGACCGACAGGGGAAGCGCGATGAGCTGGATAGCCGGAAGAAGATAGCTCCCGGTCTGATAGAGAAGCAGCAGGTAAATCCCGAGCACCGCAACCCCAAAGGCGATACCCAGGTCTCGAAAAACCCGTAGCGTGATGTCCCATTCCCCTTCACCGGACCAAATGATATCAAACCTGTTGAGCTGCTCATCTTTTGCGACCTTATCTTCGAGGGTGAGCACCGCATTTGGCGGCGGCAGTCCGGCCGTATCTCCAAAAACATAGACCACCGGATTCAGATTCTTGTGATAAACGGGCTGGTCTATCGTTTCATCTTCAAAGACTCCAAGCTCCGAAAGAAACACCCTTTCTCCGGTCATGCCCTGAATCATTATCTGATTGAGGCCGGCTTCGAGCGCCCGGTCCCGTCTCGGGAGCCGCAGTTTGATAAGGGTGGGATTAACTTCATTCCCCAGCCGAAGCGAGCCTGGGGCGGTTCCCATTGACGCCCCCTGCAGAGTCTCGGCGATCTGCCGTTCACTTATCCCGTGAAGCGAGGCCTTGGTGCGGTCCACCCGAAAAACGGCCTTTCGCTCCGGGGCCACCAGAATGTCGTCCACATCCACTACGCCTTTGGTTGACTCCATGATACGCCTGACCGCCGTGGCCGCCTGAACAAGGTCTTCATAGGGCTGACCTGTCCGACCGTACACTTCGGCAACCAGAGTGGAAATGACCGGAGGCCCCGGCGGGCTTTCAACGATCTTGATGTTAGCGCCGAAACTGTCCGCGATGCCTTTGAGATCGTTTCTCAGTCTCAAGCCCAGGGCATGGCTCTGCTCGGTCCTCCGTTTCTTGGCGACAAAGTTTATTCGCAGATCCCCCACATTGGCGCCTTGCCTCAGGTAGTAGTGGCGTACCAGCCCGTTGAAATCGATAGGGCTGGCTGTGCCCGCGTACAGGCCCACATCGGTTACTTCGGGAACACGCGCCAGATACTCGGAAAGGGCGTGCGCAGCAGCCTGGGTGGTTTCCAGGGTCGTTCCCCTGGGCATGTCGATAATCACCTGGAGTTCGTTTTTATTATCAAACGGAAGCATTTTGAGCGGCACGCGCTGAGACAGGACCAGCCAGACCGAGAAGCCCAGCAGAACTGCAATCGTCCATAGAATTCCCAGCCGAAGCTTTCTGTGGCGTATTATCGATTCCATCACACGGTCATAGACCTTGAAAAGAGTGCTGTCTTCGAGGGAAAAGGGCTTTTCATGCGGCTTATCGTAGATCCCGCCCAACATGTGCAGCGAAAGCCAGGGTGTGATAGTGAAGGCGACGAGCAGGCTCATGAGCATGGCGACAGGTACGTTGAGCGCCATGGGAGCCATATAAGGCCCCATCATCCCCGTAATGAAGAACATGGGGATAAAAGAAATGATCACTGCCAGGGTGGCCAGGATAATGGGAGGGCGCACTTCGTTTACAGCGCTCACCACCGCTTGAAGCGGGGGCTCTTTTCGCATCGAAAAATGGCGATAAATGTTTTCCACATCCACAATGGGATCGTCCACCACCAGGCCCAGGGACAGTATCAGGGCAAACAGGGTCACGCGGTTGATGGTGTAGCCGAGGAAGTAGTTGATGAGCAGGGTGAAACTGAAAGTGACCGGTACGGCAAGGGCGATGATGATTCCCTCGCGCCACCCGAGAGTATAGGCCAGGAGCAGCACCACGATTGCGACGGCTATCAGGAGCGCTTCGACCAGGTCGTTCACCTTTTCGTCGGCGGTCTTTCCGTAATCCCTGGTTACGCGCAGATCGACTCCCTGGGGCAAGGCCTCATGCGAGAAGCGTTCGGCTTCCTTTCGGACATCCTCCGAAACCCAGACTGCATTGGTGCCCTTCCTCTTGGCCACCCCCACCGTAACGGAAGAATAGTCTTTGAAGGGCTCGATGCCGGAAGACAAAGCCGAATGTCCGCTTTCCACGGACGGATCGAATGCGGAGTTGGCCTTTCTGCCAAAAGCCACACTGGTGTAGGTTTCCGGTTCGGCCGGACCATCCCGGACCGTGGCGACCTCGCCCAGATATACGGGCCGCATATCCCGGACTCCCACGATCAGGCTTCCGACCTCACGGGCCGAAGCCAAAAAACGCCCTGCATCCAGTCGCACTTCCTCGTTGCCGGAGACCAGATTCCCCGATGGGAGCACCACATTGGCCGTCCGTATGGCCTGCTGAATATCCTGGATCGTTATTCCGCGGCCCGCCATGCGCTGGGGCGACAACTCGACCGTGATCTGCCTGGGCCTGCCTCCAACGATGAAAGTGCGCCCCGCGTTTTTTACCGATTGAAGCCGGATTTCGAGTTCCTCGGCCATGCGCCGCAGTTCGTAGTCGCTGTAGCGATTACTGTAAAGCGTGAGGTTTACGATGGGAACATCATCGATCTCAACAGGTTTGACCACCCATCCGGCCACTCCGGGCGGCACCTGGTCGATATTGGACTGGATCTTGTTGTACAGCTTTATCCAGCTCCTCTCCCGGTCCTGCCCGACATAGAAGCGCACTGTGATGACGGCCTGTGAGGGAAAGCTGGTCGAATAAACGTATTCCACACCATCGATTTGGTAGAGAAGCTTCTCAAGACGTGTGGAAACCTCCCGTTCAACCTCACGGGCGGAAGCCCCCGGCATATTCACCATCACATCGGCTATGGGCACCACGATCTGAGGGTCTTCTTCACGAGGTGTGATCCATAGGGCTATGGCGCCGGCAATCAGGCTGATGAGAATAAGGAGGACCGAGAGATTGCCGTGCAAAAAGGCCACGACAATACGGGTCATCCAGTGGTGTTGCTCGGCCGGGGGCTCGGGAGGACCGGACGCTTTCGCACCTTCGGCATTGAATGGGTCGCCACTCATGGAATGATTACCTCCTCGTTTTCCGCGAGTCCCGAAAGCACCTCAATAAGGTCTTCGTGGCGTTCCCCGACGGTAACGAAACGGCGCTGAGGATACCCGTTCATGTCGATCACCTCCACCAGGGGAAGCTGACCGACCTCACTCACCGCTTTTGATGGAACCACAAGCGCATCATATTGGCCGTAAGGAATTCGTAGACGCCCGAAAAGGCCGTTCACCAAACGTTTCTCCGCCGGCAGGCTGACCTTGACTATAACCGTCCGCGTACCGGGGTCCGACTGCGGGACTATTTCCCGGACTTTCCCCTCTAAAGTCAGGTTCAGGGCATCGATACGAACCTCCAGCGCCTCACCTGTTTCGAGGTATTGTATGAGGGATTCGGAAAGGGCGGCATGCAGTTCGGGACGTGAGGGCGTCTCCAGATAGAAGAGCGGCTGGCCGGGTGAAGCCATATCGCCAACATCGATCATCTTTCGGACTACCTTACCGTCGAAGGGGGCCTGGATCACAGTGAAGCTCAGCATGGCTTTGGCCTCAGCAATGGCGGCTTCCGCCTGCTCCTTTTGGGCCTGTACCCTTGCGATTTCACCCTGGGCGGCCTGTACTTCGCGGAGCGCCGCGGCTGCCTGCGCTTCGGCTACATCCTTTTGAGCGCGCGCGTGATCCAACTGCTGGCCGGTTGCCGCCTGGCTGCTCCTAAGGTCCTGGTAGCGGCGGTAATCGCCCAGAGCCCTTTCCCTGCTTGCACGTGTGGATTCAACTTGTGCCCTGGCCTCCCCCGCTTTTGCCAGGGCTACTTCCACAGCCCGATCCATAGCCGTGGACTGCGATTGAGCCTGTCGAAGCTTCGCCTGTATGTCCCGATCGTCCAACCGGGCCAGGATGGTCGGTTTGCCGTTCTCATTGCTTCCGGCGACACTGTCCCCTTCGCGAACCGGTATCTCCTTTACCTGTGCCATGATTCGGCTGGAAACCTGGGCTTCGTTCTGGGCTCGAAGGTTCCCGACCTGATCTATCGTAAGAGGATAAATCCTGCGCTCGACCCTAACGGTGTTCAATTTTTCCGGGTGCGTCTTCTTCTCCGGTGGCCCGGATTCGACCTTCCCGACGAAAACCCCGGCAAGCCACATTATCATGACTACCAAAAGAAGCAGCACCCCCAGCCCTTTAAATGTCTCCCGAAAAACGGCGCGCTCCCGATTTTGAGATTGTTCAGTCATTGTGCGCCTCCGTCAGTATGCCCTCGGCAAAATCACCCAGTGATTGTTTGAGCAGGGTCCTAGAGATCTCGGCTTCAAAGAGTGCAGCCGTGTAGGAAACCTCGGCCTGACTCCAGGCCACCTCCGCCTGAAGCAGCGAGTCCACTGCAACAACCTGATTGCGGTATAGATTCCTCACCTCATTCAGGGCTTTTTCCGCCCATTGCTTTCTCTCTTCCGCGACTTTGAGTTTTTCTGCAGCTTCCTGAACGGCCAGCATCGCCTGGTTCACCTCGAGGGCTATATCCAGGGCTACCTGTTCACCGCGGGCCTCGATTTCCTGGAGCCGATTTCGCGCCTCGCGGATCCTCGAAAAGGTGGCCCCTCCATCAAAAATCGGCCACGTGGCCTGAAGGCCCACCATCCAGCTTTCGACGCCTTTGCCCAGATCCTCCGAATCCCCTTGGTACCAGGCGCTTGCCGCTATTCTGGGAAACAGTCCTCCTCGAGCAGACTTAGCCCTCTCTTCCGCTGTATGGATCAGGTATCGAGCGGCCGCCATCTCGGGACGGTTGTCCAGCGCCTTTTTCACCAAAACATTCTTATCTACCGAGGCCTTCTCGACAGGAGGCTGAGGGGAGACAATCTGTGCCGGATCGGGGATTTCTTCGGGCCGAATGGATCGGGCGAGAAGGCGCTCGAGCCCGGCCTGAAACTTTCGCGCCCCTGCGCGTGCCGTCACCAGATGCTCATGGGCTTCGGAGGTACGTACCTTCAGGCGAAGGACCTCGCTTGGCAGAGCGGTTTCCGCCCTGACCCGAGCTTCACCAATGCTTTCATCCGTTTTGGCCGCATCGAGGGCACGTTCGGCCACTCCGATGAATCCCAGTCCATTCAGCCAACGGTAGTAAGTTTCCGATACTTTGGCCACCAGACGGTTACGGCCTGCTTGCAGCTCCGCCTTAATAGAGTCGCGCTGTCCGAGTGCGGCCTTTCGATCGTACCACTGGCTTCCTCCCTGGAAAAGGACCCATTCTCCCTGAATCCTTGAGGCAAAGTCTTGCTGTTGGCCCGGATAATTGAAATTGATATTGGTGGAGAAACGCCTTTGATTGATAATATCCATGAGAGCATAAACCGGATTGTTTGTAGTATTGAAATCCTCGGAAAGGACCAGCCTCGGATAGAAGGATGCCTCGGCCTGTCGCACCTGCTCGGAGGCCGCATATATTCGCTGCTGGATTTGCTCCAGTTCCGGGCTGACTCTCAATGACTCCTCGATAGCCCGATCCACGGTCAGAACCCCTATCCGAGTGTCGTCGGACCGAACTGGAGATACTTCCTGCTGTTTCATGATCCGGCTGGTGGGCAGGGGCTCTTTTTCCCCGACAACAAGTTGATCGTTCAACATACAACCCGGCAATCCCATAGCGATTGCCGGCAATAGCCAAAGCGAACCCCTTGCCATGCGTCTGGCCAATTGAAACAAACCTCTCATCACGCTCATCCCCCCATGACACGATCAATATAGAAGCAATCCTTTGGAACCCCTCGAAGTTAAGCATGAAGTCGTGAATATAAGAACTACTGTCGTAGATTTCCCCCTTCTTTTGGCATTCCGGACGCCCTCTTTTTCTTGGGGAAGAATGACAGATCGTGCGTTAACCACTATCATAGAAGCTAACTTTTTTTCGTTGAAGCAAGACTATCGTATGAGGAAAGAAGCCAGTTCATGCCTGTTCTATTCATCTCACGCGGCACCATGTCGGGCGTATACCGGTTGGTGCAATGCCTCCAACAGCGCACAGGGCTCAGGTGTGCTTCCCACGAAAGCCTTACCAGAATCGTAAACCGGTACGGCGAACTGGCAACACGGGTAGTAGAAGGGCTTGCAGACGCGATCTCCGGGTACGAGCAATTCAGCAGGCTGAGATGGCCGTACCTTGTCTTGATGCGCCACGCTCTGCTTGAGGAAATCCTTGAAGACAATATGATCTATCAGGGTTATTCGGGCCATTTTCTGTTGCCGACCCTTCAGCATTTTATCCGGGTCCGCATCGATGCTCCCTTGGAACTTCGGATCAAAATGACCATGGAACGTCTGAAGTGCGACGAGAAAGATGCACGCGATTACATCACCAAAGCCGACGAGGAGCGGGTGCGCTGGGGCCGGTTTATGTTCGGCCGGGACCTTCGAGACCCGAGATACTATGATTTGCATTTGAACCTGGGACACATGAGCCTTGAAGCGATGTGCGGCATTTTCGAGCGGGTGATGGCGGAAGAAGAGTTCAAAATCCTCCCTGAAACCAGGATGAAGGTGGAGCGGCTTTTTCTTGCTACGAGCGTTGAAGCGGCGTTGGTTACGGACCCGCGAACCCAAAGCTTTGAGATAGCCGCGAAAGTCGGGGATGGGGGGCTGAGCTTGTCGGGTCCCTATCTTGAGGGCGCTGAAATGAAGGCGGTCATGGAGATAGCCGGAGCTGTGCCGGGGGTAGAAAAAGTCCGATACTCTCCCGGCTACGCGCCAACGCTCGATATTCAGCGGTGAAAAACCGGGTGAAGGAGTTTTCGATGGATGAACGGAGATTTCATGATGAATTGGCGGCGGCATTGGATCGCATTCAGATACTCCTGAGCCGGTCACTCGAAGTTGAGGAGCAAAGCAAGGAGACTGAGCAGGCCATTCACGCCCTCGAAAAACAGCGTACGGAGACCGCTTCGGGATTGCTCGAATACGCCGATGCGGAAAGCGCCCTGGCACAGCAGCGAACCGGAATGGCGGAGGAAAGGACTGCGCTTGTAAGGGAGCAGACAAAACTCTCGACTCGATCCACCGAACTGGCCGCCATTCGTACGGACCTATCCAGGGAAAGGACCGCTATAGCGAGCCAGCGCACGGATTTGGCCGTATTGCGCACGGACTTCTCCCGGTCCAGGACCAACCTTGCCGAACAACGCACCCGCATGGCCGGCGCTCGAACCATTTTTTCCAAAGTGCGCACCGAATTGGCCCGAGGGCGGACCTACCTGGCCCTCATGCGAACCGGCCTGGCCTTACTGGCTCTGAGTGTGGCCCTTTTCCGCCTTTTCAGCCTGTCCTTGTGGTCCGTCTTCGATATCGCGCTTGGTCTTGGCAGCCTGTCCATGACCTTTGTCGGCTTATCCGGCTACTGGCGCTCATCCCGCCTGATAAAGGCACTGGAGACCGGGACGGTCGAAGCGAAAGAATTGACCTTATAATTGCAGGGAACAGGCTCAATGGATCAGCCCTGCCGCATGAATTCACTATGAATGAGAGAGCATGCCACCAAACCGATCCTCGGCGTCCTCATGCGTCGCTTCTTGCATTCAAAGTTACAATTTATCTCCACTCCAGGGCATCCAGCACACCATGGCAGCGGCAGGCTGTGCCGATCAGGTATTTTCCGGGCTTTTGCGCGACAGCTCCGAGCAAACCCATCATGCTCCTTGCCGGATAGCCGCCGACTCCTCCCGCCAACTGCCAGCTTCTGAGCACCACCGGCTTAAATTCGGGAATCACGATTTCATCGAAGATTTCAAACAGGTTTATTATCCGCGCCTTGCCGGATTTCGTGCAGGCTTCCTCGGGTTCGGCACAAAAATCGGGACATATGAAAGTTTCAACACTGGTGTAAACAGTAGTTCCGACAGGGGACCGGATCGGATTGGGGACCTGAGGTTCCGCTTCCGCAGGGACCTTCAGCCTCGTGACCCCGTCCTTCTCCTTCGAGAGTTCATGCAGGACCCATTCGAACGCAACGTGCACCGGCACCGTTGGAACAATCCAGACGTGGTCGGCCGGCGGCTGTTGCGTCAAAGACCGGATTGAGTCATCGACCTCTCCTCTTATGCCCAGTTCACGGCTGATGCGCTCGACTTTCCCGGCGTCTCTGCCGGTAATGGTTATAGCGGCATCCGGAAATTTGTGCCTGGTCTTTTCCGCAGCTTGGGAGCCGAACCTGCCGGCACCGAGAATCCGGATTTCGCGCGGAGGAAATATATCGGCAAAGACCTTACTCGGCCTGTCTTGAGATAACATCCTGGGTTTCCATTCGGTGTGAACATGTTGTTAGTCAGGAATTGTAATTAACTCTGCCGCCATGTGTTGGCCTGAATCGGGACACACGGGTACTTACATCGTTGCTCGATTCCCAAGGAAATCTTCAGTTTTTCGCGCAGCAACTTCCGGGTCCGGCGCATCCGGCCTGGACAGGCAAAATGGTCTCCACGAACAAGTTTTCCAACTCCGCAGCCGAGTCACGTCTCCATCGCCTCCAATTCACCATATGGGGCGAAGACGGCAAATAGCAATCATCCCATGGTTCGTCTCCAGTTCATTCATCGATCAAGCGTTGCCCACGTTACTGGTGATATGGTTATGTACACCGAGTTCAGTCGAGACGGGAAAAGGACCTCCATAGACGCAGATACCGGAAAAAGGAGCCCTTTTCAACCCCAAAGGCTGCACGTATGAAAGTGTCAAAAGTCAGCAGATCGGATCGATCCCGGCGCGGTATGCTTCTTCGCAAAATAGCAGCGACTCAAGGCAAGACCGGCCCCGTCAATCTCTTCGCAAGTCCGCGAATGTTTCGTATAAGTGCGAATATCATCGATCCTACCCAAGGTTATTACCCATGACTCCCATTTTGAATATCCAGTCTGACATCACGTAACTCCTTTAATTTTATCTTGAAACAGCTTTAACCGTATCGGAATAGTTGGCAAGGCACATATGTTGCTCAAACAGCCTGATAAGAATGCATCTGTGCCACCGTGTTGTGAATCAAATTGTATCCTAAATCAAAGCAGAAGGAGTTGCTCGATGAGAGATGTGGCGGTAATCGGCGTGGGTATGACCCATTTTGGAAAATTCCTGGAGAAGAGCAATAAGGATCTTGTTCGTGAAGCCGTGAACGAAGCCACCGCGGACGCCCGTATTGATAAGAAAGACATTGAAGCGGCGTACATGGGCAACGCTGCCGCCGGTCTCCTCACCGGCCAGGAAATGGTGCGCGGTCAGGTCGCCCTCACTTCGATGGGGATCGATGAGATTCCGATATACAATGTCGAGAATGCCTGCGCCAGTTCATCATCGGCTTTCAACTTGGGATGGATGGCGGTTGCGGCCGGCGTACACGACTGTGTGCTTGTTACAGGTTTCGAAAAACTATACCATAAGGATAAAAGGATATCCTTCCAGACAATTGGAAGCGCCGTTGACCTGGATAACTACATCACCTACTTCAAGAAAGTTGAAGAAAACAGCGGATCGGAAGATAAAATAATCCAGGAAGGCGGAGGAGACAAGAGAAGCATGTTCATGGATATGTATTCGTTCCTTGCTAAGTTCTATATGAAAAAATACGGCCTGACACAGAAGCATTACGCCATGCTTTCAGTGAAATCTCATAAGAATGGGGCATTAAACCCTCATGCACAGTATCAGGACGAAGTCACACTCGAGGAGGTGCTTCGATCGGGTGACGTATCATATCCACTTACACGCATGATGTGCGCGCCTTTAGGCGATGGTGGAACAGCGGCGATCCTCTGCGCAAAATCCAAGGTTGCTCGATTCGGAGCAAAACCGGTTTGGATAGAGGCTTCCATGGTGGGAAGCGGGACCACTGCCTGTAAGGTTGAGGAGTGCGTGACGAAGCGCCTGGCGACCAAATTATATGACGCAGCGGGCATAGGTCCGACAGATATTGACGTGGTTGAAGTGCATGACGCCACATCGCCATCGGAAATCATGTACCTGATCGAACTGGGAATCTGCTCCGGGGAAGATGCTCCAAAATGGATTGAAGAGGGCTACCTGGAACTGAATGGTCGAATGCCCACTAATTCATCAGGCGGTCTTGTTGCCAAAGGCCATCCGCTGGGTGCCACAGGCTGTGGACAGATATACGAGATTGTCAAGCAATTGAGAGGCGAGGCCGGCAAACGCCAGGTTAAAGATGCTAAGGTTGGCATGACACAAAATGGTGGTGGAATTATCGGTATCGATGCCGCTGCTGTAGCAATGCATATCTTCAAACGATAGAAGGCGCTGCTTTTTGAAGGGCGAGGGGTAATTGCAGGCAGGACTCTCCCTGTACTATCAGAAGGGACGGTTAGCCCCATCAAAAGGAGCTACCATGCCGGTACATCTTGAGGAGGTTGTGAGAGAGGCATCACATCTGCCACTCCGCGGATACATTCTCATAGCCTCTTAGATGCGGTGTCAGTCTCACAATCTGCAGAAGCCCCACCGGCATCGTCGCACCTTCTGGTTGGTTGGTGGAACCCATTTCTGCGTATTGCTGTCAACATCAGTCCGCGAATAATTACTGCCCTGGAATAATTATTACGTTGCTCGATGAAAAGTTAAGCACTGCTGCTCAAAGCGCTAAGCTCAACTTCCAAGTCTATTTATGGAAGCCGTTATTCAGACACGCTCCTGGTGGTTTCGGTTGAAGGAAGGTAGTATTATCCAGAATTGGTCAACATCGCGGGGCGGTCGAGCCTCTGGATTACCGGAACGGTTTATCTGCCCGCTTATCGGCCAGCCGACTGAGGAGAGGATAAGATGAAAGGTCGTACGGATTCACGACCGAAAACCAGGATTGCATTCATTGAAGATATACTGGAAAGTCTCCCCATAGGTGTGATCATCTTAGATAATGAAGGCAGGATTCTGATGATTAACCGTTATCAGGAGAGGATCTCCAGGATAGACCGGGAAAAGGTGCTCGGCACTTACTATCATGATACCTGGAAGCGCCTTTTCGATCAGGGTACCTATGGGAACAAGTACTGGAATCTGATTAACAATGGGGAGCCTTTCACCTTCATATTTACTGACATCCTGCCTCAGTTCTACGATTTCAAGATTTGCGGTATATCCTACGGCGCACCTTTATCGTTGTCGGAGGGCTTCATATTGCTTCATGATGTGTCTGATGAACTAGGCCGCGATAAGCGCACGCTGGAACAGCTTGCGAATCAACTGGCGGAATCTTCCGAGTTTTTGAATAATTTGGTCGATTCTTCACCCAATATGGTCATTACTACCGACACTGCCGGATTTATCCAAACAACGAACAAGACCTCAGAGCGCTTATTAGGGTATACCCGAGGCGATTTTCTATTGAAGCATATCTCGAGCGTTTTTGCTGATCCATCGGAGTTGGAGATTATTTTATCCAGAACCGGACAGGTGACGAAGACGGAGTTGATGTGCAAAAAAAGGAATGGAACTGTTTTCCCGGCCAGGGTTCGGGTTAACGATATCAGAAGAACTGACGGATCGTTCAAATCGAAGCTGTTCCTTCTCGAGGACACCACCTGGGAAAAAGCACTGGAGGATAAGCTGGCACTATCCGAAAGGCTGGCAATCTACTCTGAGCTTATGGCCGGAATCGCTCATCAACTCAACAATCCCATGATAGGGGTGATTAATTTTTCCGGTCTGCTGCTCGGCAAGATTGCATCTGGTGATCCCAACCGGAAGGCAGCCGAGACCATCCATGAAGCGGCCAAAGAATGCCAACGGTTGCTGGGGTCGCTGATGAAAAGTATTCACGAACCGCAAAGCACCTTTCACGATGTAAATGTCTGTGAAGTTCTTGACAGCGCTCTTAACGCAACATGGAATCACGAAAAATTCGACCTTGCCGGTGTACAACTTAAGAAGCTCATTCCGGGAGTCATCCCTAAGATAAAGGGAGATTCTCTCCAGCTCCTCGAGGTTTTCCGCAACATTTTGATAAATGCTTTTCAGGCTATGCCGGATGGAGGACGGCTGGACATCGGCATCAAAGTCTCTCTAAAGAGAAAAGAGGTAAAGGTCTGGTTCAAAGATACGGGCCATGGTATTTCAAAGGAAAATCTTTCGAGGATTTTCACGCCATTCTTCTCAACGAAAAAAAACAAAGGTGCCGGTTTGGGCCTTAGTTTTGCTTTTCAAGTAATCAGGAGCCATTCGGGTCGCATCGTGGTAAAATCTTTGGAGAACAGAGGAACTACCCTCGTAATCGTATTGCCGATTCACGTCGAAGAGGGCCGTTTTGGATATTTCGATAAATCATAACGAGGCTGACATTATCTCTAAACTGTCATCAACGGTTCTGGTCGTTGATGACGAAGCCTTTGCAAGGCGATTCTTCTCGACGATCCTCGAGGAGGAGGGCCACAAATGCGCCGCCATTGCCACTTCGAAAGAGTGTTTCGACTACTTGAAGAGCAAGCCTCTTCCGGATCTCATCATTTTGGATATACGTCTTCCGGATGGAAATGGTCTCCAAGTGCTCAAGGAGTTACGTGAATTCGGCATCAATGTCCCCATTATTATAGTCACAGCTTACGGCTCAATTTCCGATGCTGTAGGCGCCATGAAGATGGGCGCTTTTGACTACTTTTCCAAACCATTTGAAGACGCGAATAAGATAAAGATCTCTATTAGAAAGGCTCTTGAGTACGGCTGGCTTGAAAATGAAAATCGCATGCTGCGCAATCAACTTAAGTCAAGGGAAGCTTTTCAGGGCATAATTGGTAAGTCGAAAAGGATGCAAAGCGTCTACGAGTTAATCCGGAAATCGGCCAACGTCGCAACCACCGTTCTGATTGAGGGACAAAGCGGTACGGGAAAGGAGCTTGTGGCAAGGGCGATCCATCATTTGAGCAATCGCAGGGAAAAGACCTTCATACCCGTAAACTGCGCCGCTCTTCCCGAGGCTTTGCTCGAGAGCGCCCTGTTCGGCTACGAGAAAGGTTCTTTCACCGGAGCGGCCAAAACGACGAGAGGGTTCTTCGAAGAAGCCCATGGTGGAACATTGTTCCTTGACGAGATTGGGGATGCCCCTGCATCCGTTCAAGTCAAGGTCCTAAGGGCGGTTGAGTATGGAGTTATCTACCGTGTAGGCAGCACAAAGCCCATTTCCCTGGATGTTCGTTTGCTTTTCGCCACCAACAAGAGCCTCAGTGCCGAAGTTGCGGAAGGACGATTCCGAAATGATTTGTACTACCGAATAAATGTCGTGAAAATTAACCTTCCTTCGCTCGAAGAGTGTAAGGACGACATCCCCCTGTTGGTGGATTCCTTTGCCGCGGATTATTGCGCAAAGGTCGGAGTGGAAAAGAAGAACTTCTCTGAAGATGCCATTACATACTTGATTAGCCGAAAATGGCCCGGGAATGTCCGCGAACTAAAAAATTTCATCTCAAGGGTAATTGTCCTCCACTCCGGGCGGATGGTCAGAGCAAGTGACCTGTCAAGATACTTCGAGGAGGATGGATCGCAAAAAAGCGAAAGTTTATTTGATGGGGAGTATCATAAAGCCAAAGAACAGTTTGACAGAAAATACTTTGAAAGGCTCATCGAAAAGTCCGGCGATGACTTGAATATTGCCGCAAAGCAAAGCGGAGTGCATATCGCTACTATCTACCGGAAACTGGATGCCCTGAGCATTCGGACCAAGAAAACGAAATGAGTTTTGTCTATCCGCAGTTGCGCAAAGTATTCGCGACAATGCGAAATCATCCAGCCCTCATAAGCCCTGTTTCACCGAGATTAGCCGCCGCGCACGTGTCGGGTTCTCCGGCCTCCATAGCGCTAACATACTGTAATGTCTATTAGTAATTTTACTTCAATTCTTCATCCTTCCCCTGTGGCACATATGTTGCTCTTGTCAGGCGTGCCATGACATCCGCCCTTCCGCCACAGAACATTGATTAGTTAGAGCGAAAAAGGAATCCATCATCCTTGCATGTGAATCCGGCTTCTGAAGGGCGCTCATGGTATCCTACCAGATGAGTGTGTGAAATGATCTTCAGTGCTCAAGAAGGAGCGAAAGCTATGCCCAAGATTTCAGATCCTATCATGATTAGAAATGTCGAGCTGAAGAACAGGTTATATGCCCCCCCCATGATTACAAACGTGGTGAGAGAGGATTGCTGCGCCGGCAAGACCCTCATTGACTCTACATACAGGAGAGCAAAAGGAGGGTGGGGCCTTATCAGTGCGGAGGGCGCGGTCATAAGCGAGACTACCAAGCTTTTTCCTCGCACCCTGGGTATTTTCGACGACAGTCAGTTGCTTGCCCTTTACGATCTGGTGGAGGCAATGCACGCGGGCGGAGCCAAGGCGATGATCCAGTTGCATCACGCAGGTCGGCAATGCAACCCCTTGCTGTTGCCCAAGCACATAAAACAAGAGGCTCTAGCTCCTTCCAACACCACTCCTCCGATGCCTTTCCCTCCTCAGATACCTCCTCGTCAGTTGGAGGAAGATGAGATTTGGGGGATCATAGAAGATTATGCCAAAGCTGCAGCGAGGGCCAAGGCTGCCGGTTTTGACCTGGTCCTCGTTCATTGTTCTCATGGGTTTCTGCCCCAACAGTTCACCTCACCCTACACGAATCACAGGACCGACAAATGGGGAGGAACACCCGAACGAAGGCTGGAGTTTGTCCGTCAACTCTTGACTAAGATGAGGGAGGCCGTCGGCGACTATCCTATCGCCTGTAGAGTTGCGGCGGACGAGTTTGTCATGGGGGGATACACAATCGACGATTTCTGCGGCTATATCGCACCGGCCATGGAAGAAGCGGGCTGCGACATGTTCGATGTCACCTGCGGTATATTTGAGACTTTTACTTCTGTAATTCCGGAGATGTATGAGCGCAGAGGCGTTTGGGCATATATGCCCGAGAGAATAAAGAATGTTGTGAAGGTGCCTGTTACCGGACTGGGCCGGATCAACGACGGCCGGCTGGCAGTGAAAATGATCGAAGAGGGAAAATTCGACATTGTCGGCATAGGCCGCGGTTCGTTGGCAGATCCCGAGTTCGCCAGGAAAACCATCGAAGGAAGATATGATGAGATCAGACAATGTATAGCCTGTAACACCTGTTTTGAAGATGACCTTGTGAACCGGCCCAGCCGTTGCGCCGTTAACTTTGAATATGACAGGGACTCCTATTGGGATGAAGATCGGATGGTGCCTGCCAGGAAGCCCAAGAACATCATGGTTGTCGGAGCGGGGCCGGCCGGGATGGAATTTGCGAGAGTTGCGACCCTTAGAGGACACAAGGTGAGAATCTACGAAAAGAGTGACAGAGTAGGCGGGTACCTGCACCTC
>Ga0326728_10005411_pt1 | contig 35905 bp, 45 predicted proteins | sample MB3enrmetagenome_FD_207602 | JGI IMG/M metagenome (GOLD analysis project Ga0326728, IMG submission 207602) | Lab enriched peat soil microbial communities from McLean, Ithaca, NY, United States - MB31MN | ecosystem: Environmental > Terrestrial > Soil > Wetlands > Peat | place: USA: New York...
TATGGCAAAGGAAAAATTCGACCGTAGCAAGCCGCACATCAACATCGGAACGATCGGGCACATCGATCACGGCAAGACCACGCTGACGGCGGCCATCACGCGGGTGTTGGGCAAGAACAACCCCAAGGTCAAGTTCCGGAGCTTCGACTCCATCGACAACGCGCCGGAAGAGAAGGCGCGCGGCATCACCATCGCGGTGGCGCACATCGAATACGAGACCGCCAAACGGCACTACGCCCACGTGGACTGCCCGGGACACGCCGACTACATCAAGAACATGATCACCGGGGCGGCCCAGATGGACGGCGCCATTCTGGTGGTGGCGGCCACCGACGGGCCCATGCCGCAGACGCGCGAGCACGTGCTGCTGGCGCGGCAGGTGGGCGTGCCGTGCATCGTGGTGTGCATGAACAAGGTGGACATGGTGGACGACCCGGAGTTGCTGGACCTGGTGGAGCTGGAAGTGCGCGAGTTGCTGAAGAGCTACCAGTTTCCGGGCGACGAGCTGCCGGTGGTGCGGGTGTCGGCGCTGGGGGCGCTGAACGGCGAGCCGCAGTGGGAGAAGACGGTGGTGGACCTGATGGAGGCGGTGGACAGCTACGTGCCGATGCCGGTGCGCGTGACGGACAAGCCGTTTCTGATGCCGATCGAGGACATTTTCTCGATCCAGGGGCGGGGGACGGTGGTGACGGGGCGCATCGAGCGGGGCGTGGTCAAGGTGGGCGAGGAAATGGAGATCGTGGGTTTCCGGCCGACGCGGAAGACGGTGGTCACGGGCGTGGAGATGTTCAAGAAGTTATTGGACCAGGGCATGGCCGGGGACAACGTGGGGTTGCTGCTGCGGGGGGTGGAGAAGGACGAAGTGGAGCGCGGGCAGGTGATCGCGAAACCGGGCTCGATCACGCCGCACACCAAATTCAAGGGCGAAGTGTACGTATTGAGCAAGGAAGAAGGCGGGCGTCACACGCCGTTCTTCAAGGGATACCGGCCGCAGTTCTACTTCCGCACGACGGACGTGACGGGAGTGGCGCAGTTGCCGGAGGGCACGGAAATGGTGATGCCGGGGGACAACGTGAACCTGACGGTGGAGTTGATTACGCCGATCGCCATGGACAAGGGGTTGCGCTTCGCGATTCGCGAAGGCGGCCGCACGGTGGGCGCCGGCACGGTCACGGAGATTATCGAATAACGGGCACTGCCCGCGGGGAATTATGGCTTTACGAGAACGCATTCGCATCCGTTTGAAAGCGTACGATCACCGGGTGCTCGATCAATCGACCACCGAGATCGTGGATACGGCCAAGCGGACCGGCGCGCACGTCGCCGGTCCGATCCCGCTGCCCACGTCCCGCAGTATCACGACAGTATTGCGCTCCCCGCACGTGGACAAGAAATCGCGGGAGCAGTTTGAGATCCGGACCCACAAGCGGCTATTGGACATCCTGGAGCCGACCCAGCAGACGGTCGATGCGCTGATGAAGCTCGACCTGCCGGCGGGCGTGGATGTGGAGATCAAGGCGTTCGGGAAATAACAGGCATCGGAGGCCGGCCGGCGGCTGGGAAGCCGCGGGCGTGGCGCCGGCCGCCGGGAACCGAGAACTATTATGAGTCCAGGAATCCTTGGCAAGAAGATTGGAATGTCGCAGGTGTTCCGGCCGGACGGCCAGGCCGTGCCGGTCACGCTGCTGAAGGCGGGCCCGTGCATGGTGGTGCAGCGCAAAACGCCCACCACCGACGGCTACGACGCCATGCAACTCGGGTTGATGGAGTTCGTCAAACCGCAGCGGATCAACAAGCCCGAGACGGGCCACCTGCAGAAGGCCGGCGCCGGGGGCGCCAGGTTCCTGCGCGAGTTCCGGTTGGGCGAGGGCTCGGAGGACGTCAAGGCCGGCGACAAGGTGCTGGTGGACCAGTTCAAGCCCAAGGACATGGTGGACGTGATCGGCATCAGCAAGGGCCGCGGGTTCGCGGGCCTGGTGAAGCGCCATCACTTCCGCGGCGGGGAGGGGAGCCACGGGTCGATGTTCCACCGCGCTCCCGGATCGATCGGCGCGTCCAGCTTCCCGTCGCGCGTGTTTCCGGGCATGCGGATGGCCGGCCACATGGGCCATGCCCGCGTCACCGTGCGCAACCTGGAAGTGATCGACGTGGACACCGAGGACAACGTGCTGGTGGTGAAGGGCGCGGTTCCGGGGCCGAACGGCGGGTACGTCGTGGTACGGAGGTCCAAGAGGTAAGGCCATGCCCACAGTGGACGTAGTGGATCTGAAGAACCAGAAGGTCGGCGAGTTGGAGCTCTCCGACGAGGTGTTCGGGGCCGAGGTCAACCAGGCGCTGCTGTACGAAGCGGTGCGCCACTTCACGGCGGCCGGGCACCGTGGCACGCACAAAACCAAGGTGCGCGGCGAGGTGGCGGGCAGCGGCAGGAAGCTCTGGAAGCAGAAGGGCACGGGCCGGGCGCGGGTGGGTTCGGTGCGTTCGCCCATCTGGCGCCACGGCGGCACGGCGCACGGGCCGGTGGTGCGCGATTACAGCTACAAGTTGCCGCGCAAGATGCTGCAAGGGGCCCTGCGCTCGGCGCTTTCCGCCAAGGTGCGGGACGGCCAACTGACGGTGGTGCAGGCCTTCGACCTGGCGGACCACAAGACGCGCAACGCCATGGACGCGCTGGCGGCGCTGGGAGCGGGGCGCACGGTGCTGGTGGTGGACAACGCCGGGAACCGGAACCTCGCGCTGGGGTTGCGCAACCTCAAGGGCGTGACCCTGATGCCCACCCGGGAAGTCAATCCGTACCACCTGCTGGGGCACCACAGCGTGCTGCTGTCGGCGGCCGCGGCGCTCAAGTTTTCGGAGGCGCTAAGCAAATGACCATCCACGAGGTTCTGCGCCGCCCGCTCGTCACCGAGAAGGGCGTGGACAGGAAAGACAATCAGCGCACGCTGTGCTTCGAGGTGAACGGCGAGGCCAACAAGACCCAGGTCAAGGCCGCCGTGGAGAAGCTCTTCAAGGTGAAGGTGGCCGAAGTGCGCACCGCCAACATGGACGGCAAACTGCGGCGCCGCGGGCGCTTCTCCGGCTACAAGCCGGACTGGAAGAAGGCTTACGTCAAACTGAAGGCGGGCGAGAAGGTGCCCGAGTTCGCGGAGATCTAAGGGAGCCACCAAGATGCCCATCAAGACATACAGTCCGCACACCGCATCGCGCCGCTTCATGACCTCGGTGTCGCGCGACGACATCACCAAGCAGAAGCCCGAGAAGTCGCTGGTCGAGAGCAAGAAGGGGACGGGCGGGCGCAATTCGGCCGGGCGGGTCACCTCGCGGTTCATCGGCGGCGGGCACAAGCAGGCCTACCGGGCGATCGATTTCAAGCGCGACAAGCACGGCATTCCGGCGGTGGTGGCGGCCATCGAATACGATCCCAACCGTTCGGCGCGCATCGCCCTGCTGCACTACGCCGACGGCGAGAAGCGCTACATCCTGCAGCCGGACGGCCTCCAGGTGGGCCAGAAGGTGATGTCCGGGCCGGAAGCCGACATTCTGCTGGGCAACGCGCTGCCGCTGAAGAACATGCCGGCGGGCACCATCGTCCACAACATCGAGCTGCGGCCGGGGAAGGGCGGCCAGATGGCGCGCTCGGCGGGATCGCAGGCGCAGTTGATCAATAAGGAAGGCGGCGTGGCCCTGTTGAAGCTGCCGTCGGGCGAAGTTCGCCGGGTGCTGGCGGAGTGCATGGCGACGGTGGGCCAGGTGGGCAACTCCGATCACGAGAACGTATCGCTGGGCAAGGCCGGGCGCAAGCGCTGGATGGGCAAGATGCCGCACAACCGGGGCGTCAGCATGAACCCGGTGGATCACCCGCACGGCGGCGGCGAGGGCCGCAGCTCGGGCGGACGCCACCCGGTGACTCCCTGGGGCCAGCCCACGCGCGGCTTCAAGACGCGCAACAACAAGAGCACCGACAAGTGGATCGTCACGCGCAAGAGCAAGAAGAGGTAGCTAATGGGAAGATCCGTCAAGAAGGGGCCGTTCACCGACACCCACCTGGAAGCCAAGCTGGCGGTGCTGAACGCCGCCAACGAAAAGAAAGTGGTCCGCACATGGTCGCGGCGGTCCACCATTCTTCCCGAATTCGTGGGGCACACGGTGGCCGTGCACAACGGCAAGAAGTTCATTCCGGTATACGTCACCGAGAACATGGTGGGACACAAGTTCGGCGAGTTTTCGCCGACGCGGACGTTCAAGGGCCATTCGGTGAAGGCGGCCACGGAGAAAACGGCCAAGCCGGCGTAAAGAGGCAGGGCGGGCTTCGGCCCGCCGGGCGCGCAGGCGGAAGGGCCTGCGCCACCGAGAGGGGCGGGATGGATCCCGCCAGAGGAAGAACATGGAAGCGAGAGCGGAAGCCAGATACATCCGAGTTTCCCCGCAGAAGGCCCGGCTGGTGGTGAACCTGATCCGCGGCCAGAATGCGGGGGCGGCCATCAACACGCTGCGCGCCACCAACAAGCGGATAGCTCCCAGCGTGGAGAAAGTGTTGCAGTCGGCCATCGCCAACGCGCAGAACAAGAGCGAAGACCTGGACGTGGACAAGCTGGTGGTGAGCGAGGCCTATGTCAACGAGGGTCCGCGCCAGAAGCGCGTGCGGCCGGCGCCGATGGGCCGCGCCTTCCGTTATCAGCGGCGTTCCTCGCATATCGTCATCACAGTGGCGGAGAAAGAAGCATAGATGGGACAGAAAGTTCATCCGTACGGATTCCGGCTGGGCTTCAACAAGCCGTGGCGTTCGCGCTGGTTCGCCAAACAGGGGTACGCCAAGCTGCTCCAGGAAGACCTGGAGCTGAAGGAAGCCTTGCGGGAGCGGCTCAAGGCGGCCGGCGTCAGCTCGATCGAGGTGGACCGCCCGGGCAACAAGCTGCGCGTGACCATCCGCACCTCGCGTCCGGGCATCATCATCGGCCGCAAGGGCGCCGAGATCGAGAAGCTCAAACAGGACATGGCCAGGAAGACCAAGCGCGAGGTCTTCATCGACATCCAGGAAGTGCACAAGCCGGAACTGGACGCCCAACTGGTTTCCGAGTCCATCGCCCTGCAGCTCGAGAAACGCGTGGCCTTCCGCCGGGCGATGCGCAAGGCCGTGGATTCGGCTTTGCGTTTCGGCTGCAAGGGAATCAAGGTGCGCGTCTCGGGCCGCCTGAACGGCGCCGAGATCGCGCGCAGCGAGTGGTACCTCCAGGGCCAGCTTCCGCTGCACACCCTGCGCGCGGATATCGATTACGGCACCGCCGAAGCGCACACCACCTACGGGGTGATCGGCGTCAAGGCCTGGTTGTACAAGGGCGAGATTCTGGATCTGTCCAAGCGCCGGGGGGGCCTGCTGCCCGAGCCGGAGCCCCGCCGCGACCGCGGAGAGCGGCGCGACCGCGGCGAGCGTCCGGACCGCGGCGGCCCGCGCGGCCGGGATCGCGAGCGCGGCCCCGCCGAGCGCCCGCCGCAGCAGGCGCCGCCGCCGGTGGCCCCGGATGCCGGCGGTCCCGCGATGCAGGCCGCCCCGGTGGACCTGCCGCGTCCCGCGGTGCGTCCCGCGTCGCCCATTCTGCCTCCGCTGATGTCGCCGCAGGCGCAGCAGCCGGCCTGGAAGCAGGAAGCCAAACAGGAAGTCAGACCGGAGCCGCCGGCGGAAGAACCCAAGCCCGCCCCGGACGGCGGGGACCGTCCCGCGCCGCCCTCCGGCGAGGACGGTAAGGACTAGGACGAACCGCCATGATGATGCCAAAGAAGGTCAAGTTCAGGAAGCAGCAGCGTGGGCGCCGGGCCGGCAAGGCGTGGCGCGGATCGGCGATCTCCTTCGGGGATTACGGGCTGAAGGCGATGGAGTGCGCCTGGATCACGGACCGGCAGATCGAAGCGGCGCGCGTGGCCATGACGAGGTCGATCAAGCGCGGCGGCAAAGTGTGGATTCGTTTGTTCCCGGACAAGCCCATCACCAAGAAGCCCGCGGAAACCCGCATGGGGAAGGGAAAGGGCGCGCCCGAGCAGTGGGTGGCGGTCATCCGGCCGGGAAAGGTGCTGTTCGAGATGGAAGGCGTGGATCGGGCCACGGCGATGACCGCCATGCGCCTGGCCGCGCACAAGCTGCCCATCAAGACCAGATTCGTCAGCCGGGAAGAAGCGGAGTAAGGCGGAGTTCGATATGGCGCAGAAGCTTAAGGTTCAGGATCTGGACGACAAGGAAATCGAGCACCAGTTGAGAGAAATGGACGAGCAGTTGTTTCGTCTCAAGTTTCAGATGTCGATGGGCCAGATGGAAGGGCTGAAGAAGGCGCGGAGCATGCGCAAGGACCGGGCGCGCATGCTCACCGTCCTGCGGGAACGGGCCCTGGCGGCCCAGGCTGGAGGGAACAAGTAGTCATGGCCGAGCAACAGGCGCGCTCGTCGAAGAACGAGAAGATTGGCCAGGTGGTCTCGACCAGGATGGCGAAAACCATCGTGGTGGAAGTGAGCCGCCGCGTGCCGCACCCTCTGTACAAGCGAATTGTCGGGAAACGCAAGAAGTTTTACGCTCACGACGAGCAGGGCACGGCCAAGACGGGCGATGTCGTGCGGATCGTGGAGTGCCGTCCGCTGAGCAAGCTGAAGCGGTGGCGGCTGGCGGAAGTGATACGGCGCGCGGCGCAGGTGGGCGCGCAACCGTCGGATCTGGACGTGGAGGTTTAGCCGCGATCCTTCGGGGCCGCCCGGCCGGCTAGCCGCCGGCCGCGGGGCCACCGGAGGCGGTTGGCTGGGAGCTGATTCTTATGATTGGAATGCGTACCATTCTCGAGGTGGCCGACAACTCCGGCGCGCGCCGGCTTTCCTGCATTCTGCCGCGCGGCGGCGATCTGGGCTTGCGCGCCGGCCTGGGCGACGTGGTCACGGCCAGCGTGAAGGAAGCCGCGCCGGATTCGGCGATCAAGAAGGGCAAAGTCGTGCGCTGCGTGATCGTGCGGATGCGCAAGGAGACGCGCCGCAGGGACGGCACCTACATCCGCTTCGATTCCAACGCGGCGGTGCTGATCAGCGAAGTCGGCGAGCCCGTGGGTACGCGCGTCTTCGGGCCGGTGGCGCGCGAATTGCGCGACAAGAAGTTCATGAAGATCGTGTCGCTGGCCCCCGAGGTGATCTGATGGCACTGGGAAAGAAGAAGCCGGTTCCGCCGGCGCGAGTGGATCTGAAGAAGGACGACACGGTCAAGGTGATCGCCGGCCGCGACAAGGGCAAGACCGGGCGGGTTCTGCGGGTGGACCGCGCGGCCGGGCGGGTGCTGGTGGAGCACGTGATGATGGTGAAGCGCCACACCCGGCCCAACCCGGGGAAACAGATCAAGGGCGGCATCGCGGAGCGGGAAAGCCCCATCGCGGCGTCCAACCTGATGATGGTCTGTCCCGGCTGCAACAAGACCGTGCGCGTGGCGCACCGGGTGGACGCGGTGGCCGGCGGCAAGACCCGCCGCGCCCGGGTTTGCCGCAAGTGCGGGCATTTGCTCGACACGAAGTAAGTAGCGAGGAGTCCGATGGCAGCACGTTTGAGAGAGCATTATCACAAGAAAGCGGTTCCGGCCATGACCAAGGAGTTCGGGTACAAGAACGTCATGGCCGTGCCCAGGCTCGACAAGATCACCATCAACATCGGAATGGGCGAAGCCACGCAGAACGCCAAGTCGATGGATGGGGCGGTGGCCGAACTGGCGCAGATCGCCGGCCAGAAGCCGGTCATCACCAAGGCGAGCCGGTCGATTGCCGCCTTCAAATTGAGGGAAGGCATGTCGATCGGCTGCATGGTGACGCTGCGCGGCGACCGCATGTACGAGTTTTTCGACCGGCTGGTCAACGTGGCGCTGCCCCGCGTGCGCGACTTTCGGGGCGTATCGACCAAGTCCTTCGACGGCCGCGGCAACTATACCCTGGGCGTGAAGGACCAGTTGATCTTTCCGGAGATCGATTACTCCAAGGTGGAGAAGACCAAGGGAATGAACATCTCCATCACCACCACGGCGCGCACGGACGCCGAAGGCGTGGCGCTGTTGCGCCAGATGGGGATGCCGTTCCGGCAGTAACGAGAGGCACACGAACATGGCCACCACCGCGAAGATCGCCAAAGACCTGAAGCTGGAAGCGGCGCGCAAGGCAAAGACGCCGAAGCTGCAGGGCCGCCACCGCAACCGCTGCTGGCGCTGCGGGCGCCCGCGCGCGTACCTGCGCAAATTCGGCCTCTGCCGGTTGTGTTTCCGGAAGCTCGCCCTGAACGGCGAGATCCCCGGCGTGACGAAGGCTAGCTGGTGAGGGCTGGCTGGTAGGGAATGACGTAGGAGAGATATGACGAGCGATCCCATTGCCGACATGCTGACTCGCGTACGCAACGCGATCGGAGCCCGCCACCCCAAGGTGGACGTGCCGGCCTCCAAGCTGAAAGCGGAAATCGCGCGCATTTTGAAGGAGGAAGGCTATATCGCCAACTTCAAAGTGGCCGAAGAAGGCGCGAAGAAGACCATCAAGATCTACCTGAAGTACGGCCCGGGCAATTCCCCGGTTATCTCCGCCATCGAGCGCGTGTCGCGGCCCGGCAGCCGGGTGTTCGTGGGCCAGACCGACATTCCGCGCGTGCTGGGCGGCCTGGGCATCAACATCCTGACCACTCCGCGCGGCGTTATGACCGGGCGGGACGCGCACAGGGAGCGCTTGGGAGGCGAGATCCTCTGCCGCGTGTGGTAGCGGGATTTCGTCCAGCGGTTTCCGCGGGGCGGCTTTCCGGCCGCGGGACACGCACTACGAGGTTTTAGAGACTATGTCGAGAATTGGCAAAAAGCCGATCGTTCTGCCCGCCGGCGTCAAGGTGCAGATCGGCGATCGATTGGAAGTGACCGGCCCCAAGGGCAAGCTGACGGTCCCTATTCCGGAGGGAATCAGCGTGGTGCAGGCGGCCGGCAAGCTCGAGGTGAGACGCGCCACGGACGATTGCGCCGCGCTCCACGGCCTGACCCGCGCCCTGGCCGCCAACGCCGTCCAAGGGGTGTCCGCCGGGTTCACCCGCGAGCTGGACATCATGGGCGTGGGCTACCGCGCCGCCGTCAGCGGCAATGTGGCTACGTTCACCTTGGGATACTCGCACCCCATCGAGGTTCTCCTGCCCGAGGGCGTGAGCCTGACCATCGACAAGCAGACGCACCTGGTGCTCAAGGGGCACGACAAGCAGGCGCTGGGACAGGTGGCGGCGAATATGCGGGCGCTGCGCAAGCCGGATCCCTACAAGAACAAGGGCGTCCGGTACACCGGCGAAACCTTGCGCAAGAAGGTCGGCAAGACCGGGGCGGGTGCCAAATGATTCATAAGACCGCAAAGAACGAGATTCGCCTGCGGATCCACAAGCGCATCCGGAACAAGCTCCGCGGCACCGCCGCGAGGCCGCGTCTGGCGATCTACCGCAGCCTGGCGCACATCTACGCGCAGGTCATCGACGATGACGGCGGCAAGACGCTGGTGTCGGCTTCCTCGATCGATAAGACGGCGAAAACCAACGGCGGCAACGTGGCGGCGGCCAAGGCCATCGGCAAACTGGTGGCCGAGCGCGCCCGGGAGAAGGGCATCCAGCGGGTGGTGTTCGACCGCGGCGGATATCGCTATCACGGCCGCGTGAAGGCGCTGGCGGAGGCCGCCCGCGCCGCGGGACTGGAGTTCTAATTTCATGGCAACGACAGCAAAACGCATCGATCCGGCTTCCCTCAACCTGAAAGAGCAGGTGGTTGCCATCAATCGCGTCACCAAGGTCGTCAAGGGCGGCAAGAACCTCAGCTTTTCGGCCCTGGTGGTGATCGGCGATCCGGTGGCCAAGGTGGTGGGTTATGGCGTCGGCAAGGCCAAGGAAGTGCCCTCGGCCATTCGCAAGGGCATCGAAGCGGCCAAGAAGAACCTGCGCCGCGTTCACGTGCTGGAAACCACCATTCCGCACCAGGTGATGGGCGTGTACGCCAGTTCGCGGGTGCTGCTGAAGCCGGCCCCCGAAGGGACGGGGGTGATTGCCGGCGGCGCCGTGCGCGCGGTGGTTTCGGCCTGCGGCGTTGCCAACGTGCTCACCAAGTCCATCGGACGCCGCAACCCGCATAACGTGGTGAAGGCAACCATCGTCGCGCTGGAATCGCTGCGCGACAGAAACGCCGTGGCCGAAATGCGCGGCCTGGCGGTGGAGAAACTCTGACATGGCCGGAACGATCAAAATCAAACTCGTCCGCAGCCCCATCTGCACCCCCGAGCATCACAAGCGGGTGGTGAGAGGGCTGGGCCTGCGCAAACTCAACCAGGTGGTGGAGCGGCCGGATTCGCAGAAGTTCCGCGGCATGGTCAAGAAGGTGCCGCACCTGTTGAAAGTGGTGGAATAGTGGACCGCGGGAGGCCGTGCCTCCGGCGCATTCTGGAGATTGCAGAGAAATGAACCTCAGCGGATTGAAACCCCCGGCGGGACAGACCAAGCCCCGCAAACGCATCGGCCGCGGCATGGGCTCGGGGCGCGGCAAGACTTCCACGCGCGGCCATAAGGGCCAGCGCGCCGGCACCGGGTTCAGCCTGAGCCGCGGTTTCGAAGGCGGCCAGATGCCCATCCACCGCCGCTTGCCCAAGCGCGGGTTCACCAATATCTTCAAGAGACAATTCGCCATCGTCAACCTGGGCCGGCTGGAGAAGCTGGCGGGCGATTCCTTCGACGCCGGCAGGTTGATCGAGTTGGGCGTGGTCAAGAAACTGGGCGACGGACTAAAGGTGCTGGGGGCGGGCCAGTTGACGCGCAAGATCACGGTGGTGGCCCACCAGTTTTCGAAGTCGGCCATCGAAAAGATCCGGAAGGCCGGCGGCACGGCGCAAGTGATCGGCGCCTCCGGCGAGTAGCGCAGGGAATCGAAGGGGACCATGAAGCTCTTTGAAGCGTTCGCCAACATCTTTCGCGTCCCGGACCTTCGCAAGAGGGTGCTGTTCACCCTCGCCATGCTGGGCGTCTACCGATTGGGCGCGGTCATTCCGACGCCCGGGATCAACACCCAGCGGTGGCAGGAATTCTTCAACTCGGCGGCGGGCTCCATTTTCGGCTTCTTCGACATGTTCGCCGGCGGCAACGTCAGGAAGCTGACCATTTTCGCCCTGGGCATCATGCCGTACATCACGGCATCCATCATTCTGCAGTTGCTGACCGTGGTCGTCCCGACGCTGGAGAAACTGCAAAAGGAAGGCGAACTGGGGCGGCGCAAGATCACCCAGTGGACCCGGTACCTGACCATCATCCTGTCGGTCATCCAGTCGGCCACCATCGGCCGCGGTCTGATGGCCATGGGGCAGGGAATCGTAATCGACCCGGGCATGGGCTTCACGCTGCTGACCATCATCTCGCTGACCACCGGCACGGCGTTCATTATGTGGCTGGGCGAACAGATGAGCGAGCGCGGCGTGGGCAACGGCATGTCGCTGATCATCTTCGCGGGCATCGTGGTGGGGCTGCCGCGGGCCATCGGAAGCATCTACACCAACGTGTTCGTCACGCGCGAATGGAGCGCCCTGGAACTGGTCGGCCTGATCGCCATGATGATCGCCGTGGTGGCTTTCATCGTCCTGGTGGAGCGCGGCGAACGGCGCATCCCGGTGCAGTACGCCAAACGCGTGGTGGGCCGGCGGGTGATGGGCGGCCAATCCACGCACATGCCGCTCAAGGTCAACGCCGGCGGCGTGATCCCGGTGATCTTCGCCTCCTCCATTCTGGCGTTCCCCACCACGCTCCTCAGCGTGCCGTGGGTCAAGACCGTCCGTCCCCTGTTCAATATGCTGGACTCCATCAAGCACGGCGAGCCGATGTACTACGTGCTCTTCGTGACCGGCATCATCTTCTTCTGCTTCTTTTACGTGTCGATCATTTTCAATCCCAACGAAGCGGCCGACAACATGCGCAAATACGGCGGCTTCGTTCCGGGCATCCGGCCGGGGAAGAACACGGCGGATTACATGAACGCCATCCTGACCAAGATCACGGTGGTCGGCGGCATTTACCTTTCGATCCTTTGTCTGATCCCGGATATCATGATTTCCGGCATCAAGCTGCAGCATCTGCCGCTCATCGGGCAATGGGTCGATAACACGTTCACGGCGATTCATTTCCGGTACCTGCTGGACGGTATGGGAGTGCAATTCTACTTCGGCGGGACGTCCCTGCTGATCGTGGTGGGTGTGGCCATGGATACCATCAACCAGGTGGAAGCCCAGCTCATCATGCGGCATTACGAAGGGTTCACTCCGCGGTCGGGCCGGATTCGCGGACGGCGGAGCAGTTTTGGTTCGTGAAGGCCGTTGTCCCAAGCGGGCTGGGTGCCCGTGGCGGGCGGCGGGCGCGAGGTGGTGATTCCTCTCGCGGTTGATTACAATGTAGTTATTGCGCGTTTGCAGGGAAGGGGCGGGTGTGTGAGCCGCCCAAGCCGATCACTGGAGCCGGATGATTGTTCGCAAAACCGCCGCCGAACTGGAGAAGATGCGGCGAAGCGGCTTGCTGGTGTACCGGATTCTGGAAATGTTGAAGGGAATGGCCGTCGAGGGAGCCACCACCATGGACCTCGAACTGGCGGCGGAAAAGACCATCGCCGACGCCGGGGCCAAGCCGGCTTTCAAGGGATATTACGTTCCGGCCGCCGGCGAGGCGTTCAAGTTCGTGTTGTGTACCTCGGTGAACGAAGAGATCGTGCACGGAATGCCGAATGCGAAGCGGGTCCTCAAGAAGGGCGACATCGTTTCCATCGACACCGGGGTGAAGCTGGACGGATATTACGGCGATTCGGCCATCACGGTCGGCATCGGCGAGGTCGGCGAGGGAACCCGCAGGCTGCTCGAAGTGACCCGGCAGTCCCTGGAACTCGCCATCGACCGGGTGCGCAGCGGAAATCGCCTGTTCGACGTGTGCGGCACGGTGCAGAACTACGTGGAGACCAACGGGTTTTCGATCGTCCGGGAATATGTGGGCCACGGGATTGGGACGCAGCTCCACGAAGAGCCGCAGGTGCCCAATTACGTGGACCGGAAGAACGACAATCCGCGGCTCAAACCGGGCATGGTGCTGGCGGTCGAGCCGATGGTGAACGCCGGACGCCCGGAAGTGACGGTTTTGAAGGATAAGTGGACGGCCGTGGCCAGGGACGGGAGTTACAGCGCCCACTTCGAGCACTGCATCGCGGTGACGGAGGCCGGGCCGTGGGTGCTGACCAGGCCGTGACGGTTGCGGGCACGGTGGCGGAGGAAAGGCCCGCGGCCATCTATGCCGTGGTGCTGGATGGCCGGCGGCAGGTGCTGGCCCATCTGGCGGGCACGCTGCAACGGAATTTCGTCCGGCTGGTTCCGGGCGACCGGGTCGAGGTGGTGTTGGCGCCGGACGATCCGGGGCGGGGAAGGATTGTAAGAAAGATATGAGCCACAGATGAACGCAGATGAACGCAGATAAGGAGCTTCGATCCGCGTTCATCTGCGTTCATCAGCGGCCCCAAAAGGGTTTTCCATGAAGGTACGAGCGTCAGTCAAAAAGATTTGCGACAAATGCAAGGTGATCCATCGCGAGGGCGTGGTGCGCGTCATCTGCGTCAACCCGAAACATAAACAGAGGCAGGGCTAACAAAATGGCACGTATCGCTGGTGTGGATCTGCCGGCCGCCAAGAGGGCCGAGATCGGACTCACCTACATCTACGGAATCGGCCGGACCCGGTCGCGCTCGCTGCTGTACCGCGCCGGGATCGACTTCGATAAGAAGGTGCGCGACCTCACCGAAGACGACGTGAACCGCGTCCGCCAGATACTGGAAGAGGAAGGCGCCGTGGAGGGCGACCTCCGCAAGGAAATCTCGATGAACATCAAGCGTCACATCGAGATGGGCTCCTACCGCGGAATGCGCCACCGCCGCGGCCTGCCGGTGCGCGGCCAGCGCACTCACACCAACGCCCGCACGCGCAAGGGACCGCGCCGCGGGACGGTTGCCAACAAGAAGAAAGCGAGCGCGAAGACCTAACATGGCAAAAGCACCGGCAAAAGGCGGCAAGAAGAAAAGCTTCAAGAAGAAGGAAAAGCGCATCGTCCACACGGGCATCGTGCATATCCAGGCCACTTTCAACAACACCATCGTGACCATCGCCGATCAGGAAGGCAATACCATCTCCTGGTCCAGCGCCGGTTCGCTGGGATTCCGCGGGTCCCGCAAAGGGACTCCGTACGCCGCCCAGCAGGCGGCCATGACGGCCGCCAACAAAGCCAACGAAACCGGGCTCCGCGTGGTGGAAGTGCGTGTCAGCGGACCCGGCTCCGGCCGCGAGTCGGCGGTCCGCGCCCTGTCCACCGCGGGTATCGAAGTGCGGGCCATCAAGGACGTGACGCCCATCCCCCACAATGGCTGCCGTCCGCCCAAGAAACGCAGAGTATGAGCCGGCGGCCGGCGTCTGCCGGCTGGCCGGACCGGTAAGCGGGAAGAAGGCCTGCCATGGCCGTAAACCGCACCTGAACGAAAGGTAAGGAGAAGAACTTGGCACGATACATTGGCCCCGTTTGCCGGCAATGCCGGCGCGAGGGCATGAAACTCTATCTCAAGGGCGAGCGCTGCCACAGCGAGAAGTGCGCCATCGAAAAGCGCAACTTCGTTCCCGGGCAGCACGGCCAGGCGCGCAAGCCGAAGATCGTCGGCTACGGTCTGCAACTCCGCGAGAAGCAGAAGGTGCGCCGCGTCTATGGCGTGCTGGAAGCTCAGTTCCGCGGAGCTTACGAGAAGGCCGCCGCCGCCAAGGGTATCACCGGCGACAACCTCATGTCGGGACTGGAACGCCGCCTCGACAGCGTGATCTACCGCATGGGTTTCGGCACCAGCCGGGCGCAGGCGCGCCAGGTGGTCCGTCACGGCCACATCGAAGTCAACGGCCGGAAGTGCAATATTCCCTCCGCTCAGGTCAAGATCGGCGACATCGTCGCGGTTCGCGAAAGCAGCCGGAAGAATCCCACCATCCTGGCCGCCCGCGATGCCACCGCCCATGCGCCGGCGCCGAACTGGATCGACGTCGACCGGGAGGGTTTGACCGGCCGCATTACCGGCCTGCCGCAACGGAGCGACCTGGTTCAGATCCAGTTGAACGAGCAGCTCATCGTCGAATTGTATTCGAAGTAAAGAGCCGGATTCGTCCGGCTCGAAGCGAGGATTTCTATGTTCAAGGGCTTCCAGAAACCGAAGCGTTTGGTCGCCAATACCGAGACCCTGACGGACCGGTATGGCATGTTTACGGCACAGCCTTTTCAGCGCGGCTTCGGCACCACCATCGGCAACAGCCTGCGCCGCGTGCTGCTGAGCTCCATCGAGGGAGCGGCCATCACCGCCGTGCGGATCGAGGGAGTGGAGCACGAATTCAGCCCCATTCCCGGCGTCGTCGAAGACGCCACCGATATCATACTCAACCTCAAACAGATCCCCTTCAAAATCGCCGGCGAGGGCGTGAAGCTCGTGCGTTTGTCCGTGGACCAGCCCGGCGACGTGCGCAGCGGCCAGATCGAAACCGGCGCCGACGTGGAAGTGCTCGACCGCGACGTCCACGTGGCCACGGTCAGCGAAGGTGGCCGGCTTTCCATCGAAATGCGGCTCAAGACCGGCCGCGGTTACGTCAGCGCCGACAAGAATTTCGACGAGGACCTGGCCCTCGGCTACATCCCCATCGACAGCGTGCATTCACCCGTGCGCAAGGTCAACTTCGCCGTCGAAGCCGCGCGCCTCGGGCAGATGACCGACTACGACAAGCTCACCATCGAGGTCTGGACCAACGGCGCCGTCTCCCCCCAGGACTCCATCGGCTACGCCGCCAAGCTCCTCAAGGACCACATGGCCATCTTCATCAACTTCGAGGAAGTGCCCGAGCAGGCCGAAGAGGTCTCCGAGCGCGGCCTCGACAAGATGAACGAGGTACTGAACCGCTCGGTCGAGGAACTGGAACTGAGCGTCCGTTCCTACAACTGCCTCAAGAACGCCAATATCCAGACCATCGGCGAACTGGTGCAGAAGACCGAAGCCGAGATGCTGCGCACCAAGAATTTCGGCCGCAAGTCGCTCAACGAGATCAAGGAGATCCTCGCCAATATGGGCCTCTCCCTGGGCATGCGCATCGATGCCCACGGCCGTCTGGTGGCCCCGCCGCAGCAGGCCGCCGGCGCGCCGCCGGATTATCCCGCGGAAGATGAGAACCCCCAGGAGCAGATCGAGGAATAGCCCATGAGACACAGGGTTGCCGGGTTTAAACTGAAGCGGCCGGTGGATAGCCGCAACGCCTTGCTGCGAAATCTCGCCACCAGCGTGATCGAGCAGGAGCGGGTCATCACTACCGTCGTCAAGGCCAAGGCCGTTCGCCCTCTGGTCGAGAAGATGATCACCCTCGCCAAGAAGGACACGCTGCACACGCGCCGCCAGGCCGCCGCCGTGCTGCGCTCACCCGATTCGCTGAAGAAGCTGTTCGATAAGTTGGGAACCCGTTTCGGCCAGCGCCCCGGCGGGTACACGCGCATTGTGCGCCTGGGCCCCCGCAAGGGCGACGGCGCCGAGCAGGCCATGATCGAACTGGTCGGTTCCGAACTGGTCAAGCGCGCCGCCGATCGCGCCAAGCGCCGCGAGGAGCGCCTCAAAGCCCGCCAGGCGGGTACCGAGCAGGAGGAAGAGAAGCCCGGGGAGTAGGGCCGCGGGGCGCCGGCTCGCGGCGGGGTAGCGCCCGAAAAAGGCGGCCGGCTGCCGGGCGAACGGTCACCGGTGTCGCGGCTCGTTCCCCGGCACCATCACCGCAATATCCAGAATCTCGGCTTGAGAAGCCGACGCGACGCTTCCGTTGAACACCACGAAGCTATCGCCGCGGCTCAGATCGGGAACCGGCAGCGCGGCATCCACCGGTTCGGGGGTCGGAAGCAACCAACGGCTGTTGCGGGCCACAATCCCGCTCTTGCCGCCGGTCACGGCCAGGCCGATCCGCCCCGAGAGCACGTGCAACCGCACTTGAACCCACGCGGCGGTTGCGATCCCGCCCGCGAGATGCAGCGGAAAAGCCGCGCCGAAAGCTCCCCCCGATCCGGGCGTGGTTACGCGCAACCGCGGCATCCACTCGATCCGCGCCGTTTTGTAACCCGGCTGCGCTTCCGCCAGGTTCAAAATGGAATCCAGCCGCCGGGCGCCATCCGGCGGTTGAAGTTCCGCCGGAACGCCCAGCGCCATGGAAGCGCCGCTCGCTTCGATCAGCCGCCGGTAGGCGAGTTCATCCCGGGGCGACGCCACCGCCATCGCATCCAGAATCTCCACCTGGGCGCCGCCCGCCCTGGCATTGAAGACCACCATGTCGTCGGCAAGGCGGGGATCGGGAAGCTTCAGCGCCACGTCCACCGGTTCCGGGGTTGGCAGCAGCGCGCTGCCCAGCGCCACGATCTCTCCGGTTCCGGTGGCGGCGGCCAGGCCCACCCTCCCGGACAGCACCCTCAAACGCAACCGGACCCAGAGCGGGAACGCGATCTTGCCGGCTGCGTGCAACGGGAAATACGCGGCGAAGGCGCCCAGCGCCTCGGGAGTGGTCACGCGGATCTCCGGCGTTCGCTCGAGGCGCGTAGCTTTGTGGTCGGGAGCGAGTTCCGACAGGTTGACGACGCCCTCCAGCGGCGCCGTGCCCGCCGGCGGAACCGCGTCCCTGGGTATGCCGGTTCCCGTGAACCCCGGCATGTCCTCGATGTTGGCATAGAAGCGGATGGGTGTGTCCTCGCGCCGCAAGGACGCTATCAGTGCCGGCGGGTCGGCCTTCGACAGCGTGCCTCGGACGCTTCCGGTTTCCACGCACGATCTCCGCAACCGCCCGGCCGGTTCGGCGGCGGCGCGCGGGGCGAGCACGGTCACGATTACCGCGGGCGGACCGGGACTGGACTCCGGCAATTTCAGAACGGCGCTCGAGGCCCAGGGGTAGGAATCGTCGAAGCCGCTGCCTGCGAACTCCGGCAACGCCGGGCAGGTGGCGGTAGTCACCTCGTAATCCCCGGACACGGACTCGTCAAAGCGATACAGCACGCCTCTACGGCCGGCGTAGCCTACCACTTTCGGCGGTCCGTTCACGCTCAGAAGCACCAGGCGCAGGTCGCCGGTCTCCTGGGAGAAGTAGAAACCGCGCAGCTTGAGCAGGCCGGTGGAGTACCAGTAGGAGAGCGTCTTGTGCTCCGGGTTCAGGCTGTCGTCGCCGCTGAGATGCGGGTAATCCGCGGCCGCGTCGAAGTTCTCCAGATAGCGAACCGGGTCGTAGGAGGAAGACTGTGGCCCAATCAGATCGTGGGAGTGATCGTGCCAGCTTTCGGCCCCGGCGGAGTACCAGGATCCCATTCGTCCCACCACGCGGGCATGCGGCCCGAGAATCTGTCTGGTGGCGGCGCGCGCCAGGTCGCCCGGGTGGACCTGCGGATGGGTGAAGCTCGCGGCGGCCTGCGATGCCAGGCCCGTAACCAGGTACACGGATAGCAGCGCGGCGGCCACCGGCATGGCGATCGCCCGGCTCCAGGCGGGGAACTGCGGCCGCTGGACCAGCCAGCTCATCGAGACCAGCACGCCCACCGCCAGCGCCGCCGCGAACAGAGCCAGTTCGTGGGTGAGGTAGCCGGGTTGCTTGTGGGCGGCGAAGAAGAAGATTCCGAGTTGCAGGGGGAGCGACGCCAACGCCATCCCCCGCGTGGAGCGCACCGCCGCCAGTATGGCGCTGGAGAATACCATCAAGGGAATGCCCGGCCGCAGGGCCATGCGGAGCACCGCCGGAAAGCCGGAGTAGCCGGCCCACTGGCGATATAAATCCAGATGCCGGCGAATGGGCGGCCCGTCAACCGTCTGCAACCTCACCGCCGCCGCAATGCTGTGCCAGTTGGGAGCGATGTAGAACGCCAGGTACGGCAACCCAAACAGCGCGGCGCCTCCCACCAAGGCGAGCACCCGCGGCCGGGCGTCTTTCCAGCCCAGGCTCCGGACCGCCCAGACCAGGTAAACCGCCAGGCCGAACACCGCCGGCGTGCCATAGTAGTGGACGCTCGATGCCCATGTCAACAGAAACGCTCCGCCGAAAAGACGGCCGCGATGCCAGCCGCTCAACCGGCCCGACTCCAGCAACACCAGCGCCGCGAACCACGCGGCGTGCAGTTCCCCTTCCGGGCGCGTACCGAACCAGGAGACCGGCAGATATCCGGCGCTCATGGTGATTCCGATACCAAACAGAAGCCCCAGCTTCACTGCGGCCGGGAAGCTTCCCCGGACCACGATCCAGATTCCCAGCAACAGAAAGAAGGCGGTGGGCGTGCCTTCGGCGTAATACCACGTGAAACCCAAACGGCACAACAATCCGATCAGGCCCACATGAATGGGAGGGTGAACGATGACCGGCAGGTTCTCATAGCCATGAACCGGAAGGGCGATCTTCCCGTAGTGAGCGACCATGTAGGCCGGGTTGTACATCAGCAACTCATCCATGTAGGTCGGGCGATTGGCGGTGAAGTAGGCGCTCCGCAATACGAGTAGCGCGACCAGGCACGCGAACACGGCGACCGTGCTTCTCTCCACCATGGGCCGCGTCATCCGGCCCGGCCAGTTGAGTTTCATATGCATCCGTACCGGCGGTTTCATCTCACCGTAACACGCCACGACACGCGCGGCTCTCGTCTCGTTCCGCGGAACCGATCGCCACTCCCACCAGCCTTCGACATCCCGCCTCGCCGGAGGGCCGTGGCGCCATGCCGCGGCAGGGCGGAAGGGCTTCCGGACAGCCGCACCCCAGCCGGCGCGGCGCAACCCTCCGCCCCGCCCGGGCGCGCACCGCGTCTCCGAATCGGCGCCAGGACCGTCTATAATGCCAGTAGGCAGGGTTGCGAAGCGGACCGCTCTCCTGCCGCTCATCCCAGCTCCGCAAGGTTTCATGGACGAGAATCGCAGGTTGCCAGAACCGCCGCATGAGCCGGTGCCACGAATCGGACCGGGACCGATGGACGAGCCGCCCGCGCGGGCGCGCTCCCTCCTCTCGAGCACACTCTCTTGGGCTCGCGACCTGGCGTTTTCCATCCTGATTGCGATTGTGCTGATCGTGTTCCTGTACCAGCCCGTGAAGGTGGAAGGCACCAGCATGGAGCCGGCCCTGACCGACCAGGAACGCATCTTCATCAACAAGTTCACCTACAAGTTCGGCCTGGGCGGGATCGAGCGCGGCGATACGGTGGTTTTCATGTATCCCCAGGAGCCGCGGAAATCCTATATCAAGCGGGTGATCGGCCTGCCCGGCGACCGCATCCGTATCGTCTCCGGACAGGTCTTCGTGAATGGCCGGGCGCTGGTGGAAGACTACGTCCCCAAGGGGTACCGCGACACCGTGTCGTGGCCGCCGGGGGCGCCCGGCGACGCGCCCGAGGAGCGCCAGGTGCCCGCCGGAGAGTACTTCGTCCTGGGGGACCATCGCAGCAGCTCCAGCGACAGCCGGTCGTGGGGTTGGGTGCCGCGCGACAATATCTTCGGCAAGGCGGTGTTCATCTATTGGCCGCCGGACAAGATCGGCCGCCTGCGGTAGGTCCCGGTTCGAGCCGCCGGCGCGCGGCCGGCGCCGCCGGTATTCACCGCTCCAGCGCGCTCCTGCCATCGAACCCCCAGCTCGAACGCAACCACGGCGGCGTCTGCGATATCCGGGCTCCCAACGTGACCGGCCCATCGCGGTTCGGCGTCGGGGTCCATGCCGCGCCGCATGGCGGCCTACTCCCTCAGCTTCAGACCGGTTACTTTGAGCGCGAACGCATGTTCGCAAGGCCGTTCGGCCGGCATGGCGACGGTGAGCCCCTGCGCATCCTGCGTAAACCCGAGCGCGCCCTGGTGCCCCAGTAACTCCACCTTGCCGATCCTGCCCTTGAGGTTCCGGCCGCTTCCCAGGGAAGTTATCACGGCTTTCTCCCCCGGCCACGCCATGAGAATGGCATACAGCGTGTCGCCGTCGGTGGTGAAGCGGATATCGCCGCCCGAATAAGCCGGCTTGTTGTCGATGGCGGTTCCTTCGCCGAACTTCGTCCACGGGCGCGTGTTGTAAATGGCTTCGCCATTCACATCCAGCCAAGCGCCGATTCCCAGCATCAACTGCGTCTGCGTATCGTCGAAGGTGCCGTCCGGCCTGGGGCCGAAATTCAGCAGCAGATTGCCGTTGCGGCTGACGTTTTCGACCAGCCGCCAGACGATGTCCCCGACGCGCCAGTAACTGTCGTTCGTCAAGTAGCCCCAGCGGTGCCCCACGGAATCGTCCACCTCCCACGGGTTTTCCTGCATGGTCACCGGCCCGCGCTGCTCCCGCTCGTAGTCCCTGATGCTTCCTGCCAGATAGGCGTCGTCCTTGGTGAGAATCGAGACCTGCTTCTTCCATTCCAGCGCGCGGTTGTAATAATATGCGGCCACCTCGAGCTTCTGCGGATCGAGCTGGCGTGGGTTGACTCCGTTATCGAAGTACAAAGTGTCGGGCCGGTACTTATCGATCAGTTCCTTGTTGCGCGCCACCCAGTCCGCCAGAAACTTCGCATACGCTTCCGGGCTCCGGCCGGCCACCGAATAAAAATCCGCGCAGTCCGCATCTTCCAGATCCGTCTTCAGCCCCGCGGCGGGCCGGATGAACGAATAGTGCTCCACACGGTGGTTGGAGACGCCGTATCTCATCCCTTGCGCCCGCACCGCTTTCCCGAGATCGCCCACCAGGTCGCGGCGCGGTCCCATCCGCGCGGCGTTCCACTTAGTCAGCGCGCTGTCCCAGAGGGCGAATCCGTCGTGATGCTCGGCGGTCAGCATGACGTACTTCGCTCCGGCCCTGCGGAACAACCCGGCCCATTGCGCCGGATTCCAGTTGGCGGCCGTGAACATCGGGATGAAGTCCTTGTAGCCGAACTTGTCGGGCGGTCCGAAATGGGCGATGTGCCACTGGATGGTGCCAGGGTCGTCGTACATGTGCCGCACGTACCACTCGCTGCCGTGGGCGGGAACCGAATACAGTCCCCAATGTAGAAAGATGCCGAATTTGGCGTCCCGGAACCACTCCGGGTACTGGTAGTGGGCTTTCAGCGACTCCCAATTCGCCTCGAGGGGACCTGGCGGACCGGCGGCGGCCAAACTGCCGGCGAGGAGCAGTGCCGCGATGGCGGTCTTCCCTGGATGTTTCAATTGCCCCTCGGAGGAAGGTTCGACCTTCTCGGGCTGGCGGGGACATCGAATGCCTCCGGCGGATCCGGATGCGCCGGATCGAACGGCTTGTAATCCGGCACGATGTAGCGCGCCAGGTCCAGCTTGTTGGCGCGAACGCCTTCCACGACGCACTTGGCCAGCTCGTAGGCGCCGTACGCGCTGTGGTGCGTGGCATCCCGCCCGCCCGAGAACGCCAACGGCGATTTCTCCGGCCCCAGCGCTTCATAGAAGGCGATGCTCATCGCGGTGAGATCGATCAGCGGAACGTTCTCTTCCTTGGCCGTCTGGCGGACCGACTCGGGAAAGTCGCCGAGCGTATTTCGGATCTTCAATCCGTCGAAATTGCGCCGCTGCATCGGCGTGACCAGAACCGGAATGGCGCCCCGTCTTCGCGCCTCCGCAATAAACGCTTTCAGATACTGCTTGTGGGTGGTGAACGGCTCCACATAGGTCTGCGGCCAGTTCTGCTTCATGTCGTTATGGCCGAATTGCATGAAGAGGTAATCGCCCTTCTTCATCTGGCTCAGGATCTTATCGAGCCGCAATCCGGTGATGAACGATTTCAGCGTCTCGCCCGATTCGGCGTGGTTGGCGATGGCCACGTCCGGAGTGAAGAACCTGGTGAACATCTGCCCCCAACTGGTGGTCGGCTCGCCGGGTTGATCCGTGACCGTCGAATCGCCCGCAATAAACACGGTGGGAATGCCGGGGGCGTCCTCGATATCCAGCGAATCCAGACAGGGCCGGCTGTCGCCGAACTCGAGCGTCAGTTTGTCGTCCCAGTGGAGCGCTCCCTGTTCGCGGTCGTTCAAACGCACCTGGTCGCCTCCCGGGGCGTTCCGAGGCGGCGGCGGGAGCCTGAAATTCCGGATATTGACCGCGAACACCGCGGTCTTGCGCTCGCCCGCGGCGGTTGCCGCGCGTTCGATCATCAGGCGGCGCGATTCCGCCTTTATCGTGGTAACGCAGCCGCCCACGGAATCGCCCAGGCCCGCGGTGACGCGGTAATTGCCCTCCGGCAGCGCGATGGAAAAGAAGAACGGCTGGGCGCCGGTGACTCCCCAATCGAGCTGCGACGGCTTGGTCGCAAGATCGAAGCCGTAACCCGTCTCCTTCGAATACGCCGTGTCGGGCGTAACCTTGACGCGACCCTCCGCCGCCGGTCCCGGCCCAAAATCGAAACGGCGCGGCGCGGCCGGCGCGGCGGCCAGGCAGACCAGCGCCAAACCAGCGGCTCCGTGGCGACAACTCAAACGGCATCTCATAAGATGAAAACGCTCCTCACAAACTCCCCCCGGCTGGCAGCTCTTGTGGGGCAGGCTGGCTGGCAGCGGCCGATTGCTAATCGGCCTGTTCGGCCCTGCACAAGCGCCCGAAGGCGGGTTGACAACCCGCCGCAGGCTGCCAGCCTGCCCCACATAAGCGCGCCTACCTGTCCAGTCTCCTCTTCACGTCGGCGTGGAAGCGATCCACGAATCCAAGGACGTACTCCGTGATCGAAAGCCCCGGGTCGTCCACCAACGGTGTCAAATCCATGGCGAAGTTGAGCGCGCTCTCCCGGTCGGCGCCGTGGGAGGCGAAATACGTGGCGTGCGCCAGCCTGCGGCCGGCGGTCGCCAGGTCGTAGCGCTTGCCGCCGCTGACCTGCGAATCGAAAACGCCCAGCAAGGCGGCCGCGATGTTCCCGCGCTCGGAAACCGCCAGCGCCTGCTTGTCTTCGTCCATCAGCCAGTCCAGGTCGCGCCACACTTCGCAGCCGTACACCTTCCGCGGGCGCGTCTGGGCGCACACCGCGCGCAGCGCGAAGATGGCCTTCAGGGCCACGGCGACGTGCGTGTCGTGCTTGTCGGCCAGGTTGTGCAGATACACCACCTCGGGCCGCGCCGCGCGCAGAATCGCCGCCAGGTTCTCGGCCACCTGGGTTTCGCGCGGGTCCTTCGCCTGCGCGCTGGTGAAGCCCAACTGGATCTGGCAGGCGTACTCGCCGACATAGGCGGCCTTGCGCTGTTCTCCGTAGCGGATCGCCCGCATCGCCTCGTCGGTATACTCGCCGTAGATACCCGTGCGCGGGCTGCCGGCCCCGTCCGTCACTACGACGCCCGTGAACCACTTGTCGCGCCGGCCGAAGCACTCGGCGATGCCGTGGTAGGCCATGATCTCGATATCGTCCTGGTGCGCGGCGATCGCCAGGTGCGTGGTGCGCTCCAGCGCTCCGGGCATCGCCAACCCATCGGGGACGAAGATATCGGCGTCGGTCTTGGGCAGGTTCATGAGCGTTTCTCCTGGGACGAAATGGCCGGCAGGCTGGCGGCCGCTATCGCCTGGCCGTGGCGTTTCTCCCGCTCGCTGGGAACGTGGAAGCGGATGCGCTCGGCGAGATCCGGGAACTCCTCGCGCAGTACGCGGCCGGCTGCGGAGAGAATCGTGTCGCCGCCCTCGCCCGTCATCGCGCGCCCCAGCGCCAGCAGGTTGCGCACCTCGTAAAATTCGGCGTAGTGCGCGATGGCGTAGCCGAAATACGCGCCGATGGTTTCGTAAATGCGCCGCGCGCGCGGGTCGCCCGTGGACATCAGCGCCTGCACCCGGCTCAGCTTCTCGGGCGGCGGCATCTCGGCGGGCAGTTGGATGCCGGCGGGCGCCAGCAACCGCGCCACCGCCTGCTGCGAAAAGTACTGCACGCCCACGCCGCAATCGCCCGACCACTCGTCCGCCGGCGCGTCCCAGCGGTAGTCCACCGGCGCGAAGGCCAGTTCGTCGAGCCACGTGGCGATGGCGCCCTCCGGCGTGACGAACCCCGCCGCCATGCTGCTGCCCATGGCGATGCCCAGCACCGCGTTCCGGTTGCGCGCCATCGAGCCCGCCAGCGCGGTCACCTCGCCATCGTTCACCACCTCGAACGGAATGCCGCCCCAGGCCTCGCGCAGATCGAAAAACAGGCGGCGGATGCGCGTGTCGAAAAGCTCGCGCGGCACCGCGCGGTAGAGCGACCCGACGCGCACCTCGTTGTTCACGTACACACCGGCCGCGCTGCCGCCGATGGCGTCCACGCGCGGCAGCTTGGCGGCGGCGCGCCGCAGCGAATCCTGGATGCCGTCGAAATGGTACCGCGGATCGGCCTGCGCGCCGGGGTTCCAGGGCGTCTCGTCGCTGAACACCACGCGGCCATCGGCTACGGCGGCGCACTTGCGGTCGCTCGCGCCCAGGTCGAAGCCGATGCGGTATCCGTCGAGATGGCGTCCCAAGGGCGCGGCGGTCTCCCGCTCCCCGGGAGCCCGGCCGTAGGGAACGATCGCGATCTCCATCGGCTTGCCGTAGACCCGCTGGCCCATGAACTCGTAGTCGAAGGCGCGGGCGCCGGTGGGCGAGTAGCCGCGCCGGATGGCTTCGCCAATTTCCCCCGGCCCGGCAATGGCGATCCGGTATCCGCCCTTCTGCCAAAGCAGGAACTTCACCAGCCGCTCGACGTAACGGTAGTTCAGCTCGGCGCCCGCGCCTTCGTGGGGCAGCACCGCCGTGCGGAACACCGAAACCGAGCCATCGCCCCGTTCGAGCGCGATGGCCAGCGGCAGTGTCGGGCCCAGCGCGCGATAACTCCGGTTCCACAGCGCAGCGGGCACGAATTCGGGATCGAGCGCCGGGCGGATGCGCGGCGTCACGCGGATGGATGCGGACATCGTCTGAAGTTTCCTTGTATCATCTTTCGGCGCCCGCGTTATAGTGTGAGTGTCTATGTGGCTCGGAATCGATATCGGCACCGGCGCCTCGCGCGCCCTCCTGGTGGATGAACGCGGCGGCGTCCGCGCGGGTTTCACCGCTCCCCACGAAGAGATGCGCATGGAGCGCCCCCTGTGGGCCGAACAGCGCCCCGAGAATTGGTGGGACGCCTCCCTGGGCGCCATCCGCGGCGTGCTGGCGCAAGCCGGCGCCGCGGGGAAGGACGTCCAGGGCATCGGCCTCTCCGGGCAGATGCACGGCCTGGTGATCCTCGACGCCGCCGCCCATGTCATCCGCCCCTCGCTCATCTGGTGCGACCAGCGCAGCCAGCCGCAGGTGGACGCCGTGAACGCCCGCGTGGGCCGCGACGTCGTGCTGCGCTACATCGCCAACCCCGTGCTCACCGGCTTCACCCTGCCCAAGCTGCTGTGGGTGCGCGACCACGAACCGCAGAATTTCGACCGCGTGCGCCACATGCTGCTCCCCAAGGACTACGTGCGCTTCCGTCTCACCGGCGAGTTCGCCTCCGAGGTCTCCGACGCCTCGGGCACCGCCATGTTCGACGTGGTGAACCGCCGCTGGTCGTTCGAGATGATGGACGCGCTCGGCCTGGACCGCGATATTCTGCCGACGTGCTACGAATCGAGCGACGTGACCGGCGGCATAACCCGCGAGGTGGCCGCGCTCACCGGCCTCCTGGAAGGCACGCCCGTGGTGGGCGGCGGCGGCGACCAGGCGGCCAGCGCCGTGGGCAACGGCATCGTCGAGCCGGGCATCGTGTCGTGTACGCTGGGCACTTCCGGCGTGGTCTTCGCGCACATGGAGCAGGTGGCCTACGATCCCGCCGGCCGCGTCCACACCTTCTGCCACGCCGTGCCCGCCAAGTGGCACGTGATGGGCGTGACGCAGGGCGCCGGCCTCAGCCTGCAATGGTTCCGCAACCGCCTGGCCCCGGGCACGAGTTACGACGCGCTCACCGCCGAAGCCGCCACCTCGCCCGCCGGCGCGCACGGCCTGTTCTGGCTGCCCTACCTGATGGGCGAGCGCACCCCGCACCTCGACGCCACCGCGCGCGGCGGCTGGATCGGCCTCACCGCCAGCCACACCCGCGCCGATCTCATCCGCGCCGTGATCGAAGGCGTCTCCTACAGCCAGCGCGACTGCCTGGACATTATCGCCGATCTGGGGGTCGCCATCGACAGCGTGCGCGCCTCCGGCGGCGGCGCGCAGAGCGCCTTCTGGCGCGGCCTGCTGGCGGACATTCTCGATAAGCGCGTAGTCCGGCTGGAGACCCAGGAAGGTTCGGCCTACGGCGCGGCGCTATTGGCGCTGGCCGGCACCGGCGCCTACGGTTCGGTGCCCGAGGTCTGCCGCGCCGCCATCCGCGAGGTGGATTCCGAAGAGCCGCGCCCCGCCGAGGCCGCCTTCTACGCCCGCGCGCACAAGATCTACCAGGGGCTGTACCCAGCGTTGAAACCGGCGTTCGGGCAGATCGCCGCCACGGAACCGCGCGCGTAAGCGAGCGGCCCGGCCCCTAATACGCCTTCGCGATCACCGCGCGCCGCTCCACCGGTTCCCCGGTGACGATGCACTTGCCCGGCCCGTCGAACTCGTCCACCAGTGGAATGTTGCGCACGGTGGCCTTGAACTCGCGGATGCGCGCGTCGCATTGCGGATCGTCCTGGATGTGCGCCATCACGAATTTTCCGCCGCCCTTCTCGGCGGTCGCCTCGGCCAAAATGGATTCCACTTCCTGGATGGAATTCGCGAGAACCGTGTTGTCCTTCAGCCGCTGCCGCGCGGCCTTCAGCAGGTCCGCCTGCATGGCATCGAGCGCGGCCGGCAACCGCGCCGCCAACTCGTCCTGGGCGATGGGTTCCTTGACGCCCGTGTCGCGCCGCTTCAGCACGATCTTGCCCGCCGCCAGGTCGCGCGGACCCAGCTCGAGCACCACCGGCACGCCGCGCCGCTCCCAGTGGAAGAATTTGGCGCCCGGGCTGGCGCCTTCGCGGTCGTCCACCTTGGCGCCCACGTCGGCGGCGATGCGGTGGGCCGCTTCCAGCACCTGCGCGCGCTCGGCGTCCTTGCGGTAGATCGGCACCAGCACGGTCTGAACCGGCGCCACCTTCGGCGGCAGCACCAGCCCCTTGTCGTCTGAGTGCGTCATGACGAGGCCGCCGATCAGCCGCGTGCTCACGCCCCAGCTCGTCTGCCACACGTAGTCGAGCTGTCCTTCCTTGCTCTGGAACTTCACGTCGAAAGCACGACCGAAATTCTGCCCCAGGTCGTGGCTGGTGCCGGCCTGCAGCGCCAGCCCGTTCTGCATCATGGCTTCGATGGAGTAGCTCTTCAGCGCGCCCGCGAATTTCTCGGACTGGGTTTTGACGCCCTTGATCACCGGCATCGCCATCACGCCTTCGGCCACTTCGGCGTAGACGTCGAGCATGCGCAGCACTTCCTCCAGCGACTCCTCGTGATTCGCGTGCGCCGTATGGCCCTCCTGCCACAGGAACTCGGTGGTGCGCAGGAACAGCCGCGTGCGCAATTCCCAGCGGACCACGTTGGCCCACTGGTTGAGCAGCATGGGCAGGTCGCGCCAGCTCTGAATCCACTTCGAGAAGAAGTGTCCGATGATGGTCTCCGAGGTGGGACGAATCACGTACGGCTCTTCCAGTTCCTTGCCGCCGGCGATGGTGACCACCGCCAGTTCCGGCGAAAACCCTTCCACGTGCTCCGCTTCCTTGTGCAGAAAGCTCTGCGGGATGAGCAGCGGGAAATAGACGTTCTGGTGGCCGGTGGCCTTGAACCGCGCGTCGAACTCGCGCTGCAGCGCTTCCCACACGCCGTAGCCGTTGGCCTTGATGACCATGCAACCCTTGACGATTTCGGCGGGTTCCGCCATGTCCCCCGAGAGGACGACATCTTGATACCACGCGGCAAAATCCTGGCCGCGCGGAGTGATTGGAGATTCAGCCATATGAGTTTCGATCTTGTTCTTCCAGGGTACGACATCCCGGCGCCCGTCCGGGGACGCCGCGGAGCCAGCGACTTTCGGAGCGTGGAGCCCGGTCCGGACCGCGGGTCGGGAAAAGGAGCGCGTCCGCAGGACGGCGCTTCTTCTTATGGTCCGCAGTTGAGTTCCGGCCGGCGATTCCTCGATTCGGCCTGCTTGCCAGCCGAGCCCGTCTCTGCTTCGCCCGCACCCGCGGATCACCGCGCACCTCCCGGAGACCCAGGCAGGTGGCGACATCTCTGCCTTGCCTTGACAGGCCGATAGAAATGCCAATAAAAAAGCCTTGGCGTTGCAGTTCTGTCGTGGTAGAATCCATAAACGATCATAGAACGACATATTAATGAATCCAATATCTAATACTTAAGGTTTTCCGTCCCGGGGGCCGGGTCTTGAGGAGTCGACAGGGAGGGAATATGCCAATCATTCCGAGGTCGGTGAAGCTCACCAACGCCAGGTCCCAGCAATTCACGCTTGTGGACGCCACGGGGGCGGCGGTAGACGTGCCCGCGGGGGCCAACATACGATGGACAGTCCACCCGGGCGGCGCCGGCGCCATCGAACCCAGCGGCCTGTATACCGCTCCCGGTGTGGTGGCGGCTTCGGCGGAGGTGACGATCATGGCGCAACCGCCCGAAGGGGATCGCGAGACGGCCACGGTCCAACTGGTTCCACCGGAAGTGATTCTGACGCCCGGCAAGGTCAAACTCAGAGCCGGGGAGGCGCAACGCTTCACCGCCGTGGTGATGGGCGATCCCGCGAACGAGGTGCAATGGACCTTCGCGCCGACGCTCAACCCTCCGGTGGGAAGTCTTTACACCGCTCCCGAGGCAATCCACGAGGACCAGGACGTTACCGTCATCGCCACCAGCGTGGTCGATCCGCACAAATCGGCTCAGGCCACGGTTACCCTGCTGCCGAAACCGCTATGGGCCGGCTGGACTTTCGGCCTGATGCTGTATCTGGCCGCGATCTTCTGCCTGGTGTTCCTGCTGATCGGCTTCTGGCCGCCGGGCCTGTACGACCGCGCGGAGGTGGAAAAGGCGCGCGACGCGCGGATGGCGGCTGAGACGGTTGAACAGGAAGCGAGCGCCGCTCAGAGCGATGCCCAGGCGGCATTGAACAAAAGCCCCAACGACGACACCCTCAAAAAGAAACTCGCGGACGCCCTTGCCGCCGCGCAGAATGCGGCCGAGGCCCGCAAGAAGGCGCTCGCCAACGAACAGGACAAAGCGGAGAAACTTCGCAAGTCCGAGGACACCGACGTACGGGTTCCCGGCGGGAAGGGTTCCCGCGAGGTCAACCTCCTTTGGATGGTGGTCGTCGCCGGCGCGCTTGGCAGCTTCGTTTACAGCGCCCGGTCGTTTGTGGACTTCGTCGGGAACCGGATGATCCGGGGCAGTTGGAGCGCGTGGTATCTCATGTACCCTCTCCTCGGCGCGGCGCTGGCTCTCATTTTTTACCTCGTCGTTCGAGGGGGCTTTCTGAACGGCGCCACTAAGGGTTCGGATCTTAATATCTATGGCCTGGTGGCGATCTCCGGCATGGTGGGTATGTTCTCCAAGCAGGCCACCAATAAGCTGGACGAACTGTTCTCGACGATGTTCAAGTCCGAGAAGGACGACAGGACGTTGAAGAACAAGCTGGGGTAGTTCCGCTCGCGGGCGCCGCGGCGGGCGACATGGCCGGAACCGTCCCCTTCTTGCCCCACGGCGATGTCTCCCGGTTCGCCGTGTCCCCCGGAATGGGCAAGCACCCACCCGCCACCCAGGGGCAGCCGGACCGGACTTCTTTCGATACCATGGGAGGGGTACACAATGGCTTCCAGAACATTCGCAGTCTCGATCATGGTGCTTTCGATGTATTGGCCGGCGGCCAGTTTCGCCACGGCCACTCCCACGCCCCCCTATCCGGGCGCATCGCCGAGCTTGGCCTACCAGGTGACCGTGGACGGCCAACCCGTGTTTGCATATCGCTATCCGACGTACAACCAGTTCAATTGGATGGACTACGCCAGTTTCAGCATGACCGGCAAGGTTCATGTCACGATTACCTCGCTCATCAGCGGCCGGGACGTGCGTACCTGTTACATCAGGCCGCTGGTTTACAACATCCAGCCGCAGATCAAGGGCAATACGGTCAGCTTCGATCTCGATCGGCCGCGTTATCTGGTCGTCTTCATCAACGAAGAGCCGCTGTTCTCCAGCACGGGATTGTTGCTTTTCGCCGACCCGCCCGAGGCGAACGCTCCTAAACTGGGCGATCCGAACGTGGTCAACATCATGGACTATAAGATCGACAATACCGGCAAGACCGTCGAGACCGCCAAGATCAACCAGGCCATTAGCGACGTATCCTCCAGGGCCGGGGGCGGCGTGCTCTTCTTTCCGAGGGGCGGCGTGTACCTGACGGGGCTGGTGGCCATGAAGAGCAACGTCGAGTTTTACGTCGAGGCCGGAGCCGCGATCAAAGGGTCCACCAAGAATGCGGACTATGTCCTGCCGCCCGCGGCAGGCGGTGGCGGGGGAAGGGTGCAGCGCGCGCTGTTCGTCTTTAACAACGTCGAGAATGCCAGCCTGATGGGCCGGGGAACCATCGACGCGCAGGGCTATCCGTGGTTGTGGCACGATATGCAACCCGACACCGGGGACGGGCGCGCCAGAACCGCGGAGGGGTTGGTGAACGATCCGCATGGGGCCGGCGTCAAGGGCTATGTGGTGACCAACTGCAAGAACGTCACCTTCCAGGACCTGTTCCTCCTCCGGGCGGCCTATTGGACCGTGACGGTCAGTAACACCGATGGTTTCACCAGCCGGAACATCAAGCTCATCAGCCGCAAGCAGCAGTACCACGACGACGCGTACGACCTCACCGGGGGCAGCCGGCATATCTTGATCGAGAACGGATTCGCCATGACCATGGACGATACCTTCGCCTTCTATGGCGGCGCGGGCGCCAGCCTCGAGGACGTGGTGGTGAAGGGATTCGTGAATTACGGCTACACTTCGGCTTTGGTGCTCGGGTACGGATCTATCCCGGCGGCCCGGCACGTGCGCTTCGAGGATGTGAACTTCATTTCGACCCAGAATAAGTTTGCCGTGTGGATTCAATTCACTCCGGCGTACTTTGCGGGACGGGGGTATCCCACCAGAGCGAGCGCCAGACAACCTCTGGACGATTTCCACTTCATCGGCTGCACCTGGGAGCATGACGGCGGGCAGATCTACATCGACGGTGGGGATTCTCCCTTGACGAACTTCGTTTTCGAGAATTGCACATTCTATACCCCCAGCCGGCCCGCCAAGATTTCCGGGACGAACGTGGGCCCGATCCTGTTCAAGAACGTCAAGCTGAACGGAACCCCGGTCAGGAGCGTCGACCAATTGACGCGGGCTGGTTGGGACATCTCCGTCCCCATGAAGTTCGAAGTGACCAGCCAGCCGGCCGCGGGCGGGCGCGCTCCCCAAGCTGTAAAGAAGTAACGCTGGGAAGACGTCCTCGCCGCTGTAGGGCGCAGGACCTACGTTTTCGCGGCTTCCCGGCGATCTGCCGGGCCGGATGTCCCGCATCCCGCGCTGGAGTCCGGAGGCGCCGCGCCCACGCCGCCGGCGCGCTGTGCCGGAACTCGCGCAAACGGGTTACAGTGTATTTTCGCCGGAGGGTGAGACATGAAACCTGCGAGTGCTGGAGCTGGGTCACGGGAAGCGGACTGGCGGGGGGTTTTGAGGGGGCGTTTGCCGCTGTACGGCCACCGGAATTGGATCGTGATTGCGGACGCCGCGTATCCGGCGCAATCGAGTCCGGGGATTGAGACGATTGCCACCGGGGCCGGGCAACTGGAAGTGGTCGAGGAAGTGCTCGGCGCGGTGGCCGCCTCGCCGCACGTGCGGCCGGTGGTCTACTCGGACCGCGAACTGGAATTCGTGGCCGAGGCCGACGCACCCGGGGCCGATGCCTACCGTGCGCGGCTGGCCGGGTTGACGCACCATCTCGATTGCCGGACGCTGCCCCACGAGGAGATTATTTCCATGCTGGACCAGGCCGGCGCCGCGTTCCGCATCCTCGTGCTCAAGACGGCGCTCGCGATCCCCTACACCTCGGTCTTCGTCAACCTGGATTGCGCCTACTGGACCGCCGCGGCCGAGCGCAGGCTGCGCGCTTCCATGGCGCGGCAACCGGCGCCGTTTGCGGGCTTCCGGTGAGGGTTCCGGAGGGGGACGCCGCGCCCCCCCAGTACCAGGGGCTCTACTCGGCCTTGTGGCGGCGCCGCAGCACGATGACCGCTCCGAACAGCACGACGAAGGCCGCGCAGACTATGCGAATGGTGCTCGAATCCATAGCGGGTATCCTTTCTGGTTTCCTTATCGGCACGCTACATGTTTTCTATTAGCGGAATCAGGTCGCGAATCAGGTGCGTGAGCACGGGGCCCACGGTCACCGCGAACAGCGACGGCAGGACGCAGAAGAATATGGGAAACACCAGCTTGACGGCCAGCTTCGAGGCGCGTTCCTCGGCCCGCTGCCGGGCCATCTGGCGCAAGTAGTCGGCGTGGCCCCGCAGGCTTTGCGCGATGCTGGTGCCGAAGCGGTCGGTCTGCACCAGCACGGCCACCAGCTTCTTCAGGTCTTCCACCCCGGTCCGGTCCGCCAGGTTGTGCAGAGCGTCGGCGCGGCGCTTGCCGGCGCGCAATTCCAGGTTCATGACGCCGAACTCGTCGCAGATCTCCGGATGCGCCGTCTGCAACTCCTTGGCCACCTGCAGCGTCGTCTGGTCGATGCCCAGGCCCGATTCCACGCAGATCACCATCAGGTCCAGCGCATTGGGCAGCCCTCTCTCGATGGCGTGCTGGCGCCGCTTGATCCGCCACAGCAGGTACTGCGTGGGCACGACATAGCCGATCGCCATGGCCGACCCCACCCCCAGCACCGCGTTGGTCGTCTCGGCGTTGCGGTGCAGCGCTATGCCCGCCGCCACCAGGCCGAACGCCGCCGCCAGCACCGTCCGCACCCCGTTGAAATCGTGCGGGGCGTCGGGATGGCGAATGCCCGCCCGCACCAGCCGGCGCTTCAGCAACGGCAGCCCCTTGGACGACCCCGGCAGCGCCGCGCCGATGCGGCTCACCAGCTCGTGCCAGATGAGCGCCGCCGAGGGCACCTCTTTCGGCACCAGCCGCGGCGCCTGCGGCTGAGCCAGCCGCTCGAGCGCCCGCGCGCGGCGCTGGTCCAGCAGGATCGCCAGCGCCGCCGTCCCGCCGGCCACCAGCAGAAACACCGCCACCGTGCATATCTGGGCCATGCCGCTACACCTCGTCCGGTTTCATCCCGCCGGGTCACACCTCGAATGTCACGATCTTGCGAATAATCAGATAGCCGATGAACTGCAGACCCAGAGCGCCCGCCATCAGCTCGTGGCCCATCGGATCGTCGACGAAGAACCGCGCGTACTGCGGGTTGACCACGAACATCAGGGCCGCCACGGCCATGGGGATGGCCGCCAGTATCCTTCCCGACATCAGACCCTGCGCGCTGACCGCGCGGATGCGCGCCCGCAGCTTGAAACGCTCGCGGATCAACTGCGCCAGCTTGTCCAGCAGTTCCGCCAGGTTCCCGCCGGTGCGCTTCTGCAGCAGCACGGCCGAGACGAAGAACTGCACGTCCATCGACGGCACCCGGACACTCAGCTTGCGCAGCACGATGTCCAGCGGCTGCCCCAGGTTCTGCTCCTCGAAAACCCGGCGGAATTCCGCCGCCACCGGGTCGCTGAATTCCTTGTGCGCCATCTCGATGGCCACCGAATAGGCGTGCCCGGCCCGCATCGACCGCGAGATGAACTCCAGGCAGTCCGGGAACTGGCCCTCGAAATCGAACACGCGGCGCCGCGCCTTGCGCCGCACATAGACGAGCGGCAGGCTCCCGGCCGCCACCCCCGCCCCCAGCGCCGCCAGCGGCATGGAGTTTCCCGTAATCAGCGTAACCCCCGCGAAAGCGCCCACGAACATGCCCAGCGAGCGGTGCAGCAACCCCGCCGGTCCCCACTTCAGAGCGGCGGTTTCGAGCAGTTGCGCCGCGGCCGCCTTGAGCCGCAGCCTCTCCAGCAGCCGCGCCGTCAGACGGCCGCGCGCTTCGCTGGCCGCCGCGATCAGCCGCGGCCGCCCGCGCCTCGTCTCGGCGGGGGCTTCGTGCCCGCGCGCCCCCAGGCGGCGCAGGGCCACCGCCGCGTCGCGCTTGTCCATCCGGCCGGCGGCCACCCAGTAGGTGAGCAGGCCGGTCGCGGCGGTCAACAGAAACAGGGTCAGCATAATGGACCTCCGCGCCCGGCCGGGGCGCCGCCCCGCGGACTGGCCGGCGCCCCGGCCGCTCCGGTCCGCCAAAACCGGGTCAGCATGGCTGCTCTCCGATCTCCACCACCTCGTCGAACGTGTCCAGCGGCAGCCGTATGCCGGCCGTTACCAGCTTGTCGTTGAACTTGGGCAGGATCCCGGTGGCGCAGAACCGGCCCAGCACCTTCCCCGAGGGCGCCAAGCCGCGCTTCTCGAACACGAAGATGTCCTGCAGGGTGACGATGTCGGTCTCCATCCCGGTCACCTCCGTGATGCTGGTGACCCTCCGCGATCCGTCGCTCATGCGCGAGCACTGCACCAGAATGTGCACCGCCGAGGCCACCTGCTGCCGGATGGCCGTCAGGTGCATGTTGGCGTTGGCGAGGGTGACCATCACCTCCAGCCGCGAGATGGCGTCGCGCGGCGTGTTGGCGTGGACCGTGGTCAGCGACCCGTCGTGGCCCGTGTTCATGGCCTGCAGCATGTCGAGGGCCTCCTCGCCGCGCACCTCGCCCACGATGATCCGGTCGGGCCGCATGCGCAGGCTGTTGATCAGCAACTGGCGCTGCCGCACCGCGCCCTGGCCCTCCAGGTTGGGCGGCCGCGTCT
>Ga0326728_10005412_pt1 | contig 35891 bp, 29 predicted proteins | sample MB3enrmetagenome_FD_207602 | JGI IMG/M metagenome (GOLD analysis project Ga0326728, IMG submission 207602) | Lab enriched peat soil microbial communities from McLean, Ithaca, NY, United States - MB31MN | ecosystem: Environmental > Terrestrial > Soil > Wetlands > Peat | place: USA: New York...
ATTACAACCCCAGGGTGGCGCTCCGCTTACCCTGGGCTGTTATAGGCAGCCCCTTCGGGGCAAAAACCCATCCCCGGGTACTCATTTCCGTGAAGAGCCTTAGAAAAGGGGGGTTCCAATGGGCAATCCATACCCGTATGGACGCAACTTGGTTTAAGGCCTACAAAAGCCCTCAAACTCGTAACAGATCGTGCTCGTGAATCCTTCGTGAGTTTCGTGATCATAAATCATGCTCGGCGCCGATCGGCCTTTCGGAACAGGAAATGGTCCACCCTTTGCTTTATAAGTCTTGGTTGGGTTTTGCTGCCTCGTGAGCTTCGTGACAAATAGAAAAACTTCCAGTATGGAAGTCGCTGCGAAAGAAAACAAGAAAATGAAGGGATAGGAGTACGAAATCTACTCCAAGTGATTCCCGCTCCCTGCTTCCTGCTTCACGCTGCCCGACAGGCGTCCGGGCTTTACCTTGTCGTACCTGCGGTTATCGCCGGGGGTGTTTTCATAGCACTGGGGGGAGGAAACCGGCGTTCCCGCCGCCAGCAGTTCGCTCACCGTTACAAATTGAAAGCCCCTGTCCCTGAGCTTCGGGACAAACATCGGGAGCGATTGCGCCGTGCCGTGCCCCCTGGCGTTTGCGTGAAAGACGATAATGGAGCCGGGCCGGGCGCTTTGAAGGACGAGTTCGCTTATGGCCCTGGCGGACCGTCCCTTAGCCGGGTCTCCGGATACGATGTCCCATTGAATCGCCGCCAATCCGAGTTCCTGGAGAATCCCGAGGGATTCCGGGTTGCATGCGCCGAATGGGAAACGAAATACCCGCGGAACCCTTGGGATTTCATTTTTGCCGATTTGCCGCGGGCAGAGGTTTTGCGGAATCTCTTCCCAGAGCAGTTCATATTGGGCCTGGGTCCACAGTATCTGGTCCAGGGCTTGCTCTTTGTCCAACAAGCGAAGATTCTTGTGGTTCCAGCCGTGGTTTCCCACTTCGAAAAGCGGGTCGGACATTAACTGCATCGTTTTTTCGGGATGAGAACGCATCCATTTCCCGCAAGCAAAAAAGGTGGCCTTAACGTTGTTTGCCCTCAGATAGTTTACAACTTCGAAATCGTAGCCGCTTATTTCGCTTTCCACTTCGCAAAGATCGAATGTCAGCGCAAGGAGCCGCTTTCCCTCGGGCAGTTTCACGCTACGAATGGAGTTGGTCATTGCAGGCGGCAGCGGAGCGTTGAGCGCGGTCGGCATGGTGCGTTTCGGAGGAACGTTTCTGGAGTTGGCCGGAGAGGCGACAATCAGCTTGTCGGTCCTTTTGCCTTCCAGCTCGGTTTCGGACCACAAGCCGCAGCACTCACCGCAGAGACGCGGAGGACGCGGAGGAAAGCAGATGCAGACGAGAACGATCGCCATTGCGGTCAGTTTAAGAAAAATTGATTTCACCAATGTCCTCCGTTCCGGAGATCACCCCATCCGCGGATTCCGGGTCACGACCTCCGGTTTCTTAAAAGGGAAATGGAGGCAATAAGACATCCAACCCCGAGTATCAAAAGGGTTTTCGGAATTCCGAGCGCGGGCAGCAGGAAAAGTGACCCGGCCACGGCCCCGGCCGAAGCGCCGATGAGATCGGCCGCATAAAGGCCCTGGGCCTTTTCTCCGGCCGCGACCGCCGTGCAAAACTGCGCGCCGCCAAACATCCCGGCTGCAAATGCAAGCGCTGAAAACAGAATCAGCGAAGAACCATGCCCGAGATTATCCAACAGGGAGCTTCCGAAGACGGCAAACAAAAGATAGAGAACGCCAAGGTAAGCGGCAAGACCGACCTGGACAACGAACAGGCGCCGTGCGGCCGAAGGCTGAAACACCGGGCCGGCCTGCGCGGCAGAGGGAAAATCGGGGGCCGCTTCCTCAATGTTTTCGGAAGGCTTGCGGATGGGACAGATGCTCCCGGCTGCCAGTCCGGCCATGAAAAGCGAAATAATAAGGGCCATCTGCCTGTAAACCGCGCCCTCCATTATCTGGTAGACCAGCAGCAGTGTCACTTCGACAACTATGAGCACCGCCCCGCCGACCCCTGCATTCAAAATAATCGCCGGGCTGAGGCTTTTTCTTTGCCTCAAAATCAAAACGAGCACCAGGAAAGCGCCGCCGAGACCCGCGACGGCAAAAAGAACAGGACCCCGCGAAACAAAAGTCAGGAGGCGGTCAGCCGCCGGATGGAGTTGAGCCCCCCACAAACCGAGTCCGTACAGGTAACAGACCGGTTCGTAATCCCTGTTGATTCTGGCGGCAGGCCCTTCGCGGACGATCGAGTCGACGTAGGCCAGGCGAAGCGGATTGAAAAGGTCCAAAAGGTAATAATCTCGCACATATCTGAGATTCAGGCCGCGCTCACGCATGCGGCCGATCAGTTCCTTCGGGTCTCGAGTCACCCCCGCGCCGTCCCGCGAGGCGATAAGACGGACGTTTTCGCCCGGCAGAATGAGGACGCAGCCGAAGACCTCCTTCAGAGTGGCGTGAAGCGATTTGAGCAGGGCGGCCTCTCTTGGGCCGATTATGTCCGGGGCCGAAGGGAGTCCGAAGGAAAACAGGCCCCCTGGATTCAGGATGGATTTAACCCCGGAAAAAAACTCGACCGTATAAAACCGGTTCATTTCGGCATTTACCGGCTCCCCCGCGCCAAGAAGGATTACGTCGTAGCCGCTTTGGGCGGTGTCCAGGAAGCGCTTCGGGTCCACGTGCAGGACGCGAATGCGCGGATCTTCCGGGATCCGTTCGCTCGGGAGGACCGCCTTCGTAAACGCCTCGGCCTCTGCGTCGGGCTGCACGCAGTCAACTCCGGTTATCTCCGGATGCTTCAAAATCTCAATCACAAGCTCCGGCGCATAATCCCCAAGCACCAGGACCCTTGCAGGACGTGCGTGCTCAAGGAGCGGAAGGTGAGCCGCAGGCTCGGCGCTCTGAGGGTCCGGGCTGGAAAAAAGCCATAATCCATTGGCGAAAAGAGAGGTTTGGCCCGAATCGGATAAGAATGCGAGGTTGTGGTACGTGGTGTCCTTCGATTGGAAAAAGTTTCTTCCCCACTGCAGATGCCGGGTCCAGAGGTCCACCCTGTCCGAGTAGCCAAGGAGAATACACGACGCGGCGAAAAATACCGTGAGAACGAAAGAGCAGAACGTCTTTCCTGGATATTTGAACCAGGCGCCGGCCGCAAGAGCGGAGGCAAGCAAAAGGAGAACGAGAACAAGGCTTCCGGCAAGTGAAGGGTAAAGCGGAAGAAGGACGAAGTAGAAAATCAGGCCCCCGGCGCCCGATCCGAGAGATTCGGCCAGGTAGACCGGCGGCTGGGCCGTAGAGGCCGCCCGCGGCCGATCTCCCCGCGCGGCGAGGCGGTAGAGTTCCCATGCGAGCGCAAACTGCGCGCCGGACAAAAAACAGATGGGCGCCGCCGAACAGAACGCGACAACGAGCATCATGCCCGGGGAAAGAAGCTCTCCGGCAGGGATCGACCACAACGCTCTTGCAGCGCGCACCCAGACGATTGTCGCCGGCAGGGCCGCGCAAAAAACGGCAAAACCCGTGAGCAGGCCGGCAAATCCCGGCGGCCTGGTTTTGTATATGCGTCCGGTAATACCGCTTCCCGCCGCCGTGCACAAAAGCCAGCACGCGAGGATAAGCCCGGTTGAAAGCTCGTTGCCGTAAAAAATTACGAGCAACTCGCGAATCACCAGGATTTGCCCGATCGAGGCCGCAAAACCTACCATAAAGATTAGAATGGCTATTCGGACTGCCATAATGAAAACTCTTCAAAGACATGGGAGCTGCGCCCCCCCAATCCGCGATGCGGCGCGCGCCCGGCGGGATCTCATGTGGCTCATGCGCTACCACCCGCCATTGCGTCACGGCGTGACTCGCAGTGAGTTCTTTTCTCCGTGTCGCCGTGTCGCCGAGTCAGTTCTGTCTCGTCCCCGCGTCCGCCTTCCGTGGCCTCTTGCGCTTCGCGCCCGGATAACAAGTATCCGGGCCACCCGGGCAACGAGTTGACGGGCCGCCCTCGGGGCTGAAGCCGTGCAAATACCGGTTAACGCTGCCGGGTGCAAGAGGTTGTTATCATATAAGCTTCTTTTGGGCACCGTTTTAGTTTTTGCAGGGCTTTGGATTCCGAGCGCAAATTTTGTAATTTGGAGAGTTACGGCAGGCGATGCGAATTGTATGTCTTCGCGTTATCGGAGGTCGGAAATCCGTAGAAAAAGGGAAAGATTATTGCGCGATCCGAGAAAGATCATTGCGCGATCCGAGGAGGCGCGGTCTTGGAAACGGGCCCCGGAGTGGGGAAGCGGACGCCGCAAACCGCGAGGAGCGGGCAAGGGCGGCTTCGGTGATTATCATGCGGATGTCAATTTACGGTCTCTTTGTGCCCACCCTCGGCCAGCTTGTTTTCGAAACCGGTCATAATCAGGAAACCCGCCAAAAGCAGAGCACAGATTCCCGGGACGGGATGGAAGGCAATCTGGTGAAATCCTGCGCCTCCGATTACAAGCCCTGAAACGATTTGAATTATGCCACGCATGACCGCCCTCCTTTGAGTGAGGGATAAAGCAATTTCAATGCCAGTCATGCCGCCTATGGTCGAAATGTCCGCCGACAGCGAACATTTCATGCTAATAATTGAAAACATTGAGAGTTTTTCTGGGCTTGCGCGCCCTGGGATCAGCTCTCCGTCAGGTCCCTTTATGAAATTTCGGCAAAAAACATCGATAATCTTGAATATGACGATATTTCGTAAAAATGTCGTGGTTCACCGCATTCTTCTTGGCGAAATCATGGACGATTACATTTAGGGAACATCCCAACATTCACATTTGAAATCAGGAGTTCGAATATGAAACGTCTTTTATGCTTCCCCTTTCTTTAGCGAATTTCAATCATGATATCAAGTTGTTGGGATGAACACAGTATAATTCTCAGGCATGCTCGCGCATAATTTAGGTTAAAATCTTTTTCCTCGCGTCCGAGGACTTTTCACCCGAAGCACAAGGAAAATGAACCTGTAAAGAGAGCATATCCCATGGTCGGCGGATCCGGAGGTAAACAATCCGCAGGCGCCTCTCGCGGGAAGCCCGAGCTTTCTATGGCTTTGCAAGGAGCTTGTGACACCGGCGGTAGAGAAGTGAAGTGCTGAAAATCAGCGCCGCATACGGAAGTTGAAGAATATGGAGAAGCCAGGGACAAACGCTGCGGAATCCAATACCGTTAATGACCTACTGGACTTCTGCCGATTATGAAGGTGATTTCAGCAAAATTAACTGCCAAACCTTTGAGAGAGGACACATAAGATGACGATGGAGGAGAAAGAGACCAAAGTTCAAAAATCAGAAGGCGTTACGTCTTTTCCCGCAGAAGGTGGCGCAGAAATCGAAGAACCAATCAATTATTCATTTAATTCCATAATGAGGACCATTGCCGAGGGTGTCCATGAACCCGATGATGACCATCCTCGGTGTGCTCTCTGAGAAGCGAAGGCAACGGATCCTGGCGGAGGATGTCCTTGAATCTGCGACCAAAAGCATGAGAGACATCAGGATTGGAGGCGGATAAGCTGGAGGTGCGGATCGAGAACGGGGACATTGTAAGCTATCCTGAGCGCATGAAACTGCCCAGCCTGAACTCTTGCCATTCACCCCTTGCTCAGCCCGCATAAGCATGAAAATAGGGAGTGGATTTCTACCGTTGCTATTCGGGCATGTACGGCAAGGCTTCCAGCGAGGGCTGAAGGTCTTTCACCATCATTTTGAGCGTTGCCTGCAGTTCTTTTTCAGGGCAAATCTTCACCACGCCGGTTTGCCTGACCTTTATTTCGATTTCCCCGGTTTTTTGAAGTTTGCGACTTACTACCAGCCTCACCGGAATTCCTATAAGATCGGCGTCCTTGAGCTTAACGCCCGGCGATTCTTCCCGGTCGTCATAGAGGACTTCGTATTCGGCGCTCAGGTTGGAGTATATGCGTTCGGCGGTTTCCAGGATTTCCGGAGTATTGCCGAGTGGGGATATTATCAACTGGTAGGGCGCCACCGTAACAGGGAACTTTATTCCGGAATCATCATGCCATTGTTCGATAATCGAGGCCATCAGCCGTTCGACCCCGATTCCGTAGCACCCCATCACCACCCGTTTCTGCTCTCCGGAGCTGTCCAGGAAGGTCACGTCCATCGAGTCCGGGGCCGTGTATTTGGTCCCGAGCTTGAAGGTGTGTCCAAGTTCGATGCCGCGCCGAATTTCGAGTGAGGCGGCCCCGCACACGGCGCACCGGTCGCCTTCCCGAACTTCGGCTATATCGGCTACATCGGTCCATTCGAAATCCCGGCCGGGCAGCACGTTTCGGTAATGCATATCGGGTTCGTTGGCCCCGGCGATATAGGCAATCCGGTCCGATATCGAGTTGTCCAGCACGACCCTTACCCCTTTCAGGCCGACCGGGGCCAGAAAACCGGGGTGAAGCCCTTTTTTCGCAAGCGCATTTTCCGGCGCATAGTCCAGGTGGACCGCCTTGAGATGGTTGGCCAGCTTGGTGGCCGACACATTGAAGTCTCCACGGATTACCGCCAGCACGAGATTGTCGTCGGCGACATAGGCCACGCTCTTCAGGAAGCGCTGCTCGGATGAGTTGAAGAACCGCATCAGGTCGGCAATCGTTTTAATTTCCGGGGTATGGACTTTTTCCATGGATGCAGGCGTATCCGTGGGCAGGTCACACTTCGGCTTGGTTCCGACGGCTTTTTCGGTGTTTGCCCTGTAGCCGCACCCGGGGCACACCACGAAGCGGTCCTCGCCGCTCGGGGATTCGAGCATAAACTCGTGCGAGCCCGTCCCTCCCATGATCCCGGAGTCGGCCTCGATGGGAACAGAGGTGATTCCGCAGCGGGCGAATATCCTGAGATAGGCGTTGAATATTTTCGGATAGTAGGCATCCAGGTCTTCAAAATCACGGTGAAAGCTGTAAGCGTCTTTCATGAAAAATTCGCGGACCCTGAGCAGCCCGGCGCGCGGGCGGGCTTCATCGCGAATCTTGGTCTGAATCTGGTACAGCATCACGGGAAGGTCTCGGTAAGAGCGTATAAACTGCTTCGCTATATCGGTTACAACTTCCTCGTGAGTCATCGCCAGGACGAACTCCCGGTCCCTGCGGTCCTTAAACCGGATCAGCTCGTCGCCGATATCGAAATAGCGGCCCGTTTTCTTCCAAAGCTCCACCGGATTGAGAACGGGCATGGTGAGTTCCAGGCCCTCGATTGCGTTCAGTTCTTCACGGATGATTTGCCTGATTTTCGACGTTACACGGTTGCCGAGCGGCAGAAGCGAATAAATTCCGGCGGCAAGCGGATATATGTAGGAACCTCGAAGCAGGAAAACATGGGAAGGGGTTTCGGCCTCCCTGGGTGCTTCGAAAATGGTATGAATGAAGGATTGCGAGTAACGCATCGTTAGACCCCGTAGTGTTTGGCGCTGCCTGTGATCTTCCGTCTCCAAGTTCGGCAAATTTCGCGAAGCATGGATACTACCATTTATTCCTTTGAATCTCCACTTCATAGCGTTTCAATGTTTCCAGCAAGTACCAGCCAAACCGGTTTCCTTGCCTGCTTCCATTTCTCGGCTCACGCGTTCGAACAGGATTTTCCAATTCGGAGGTCTCTCCGGTTCCGGTTTTCATCCGGTTCCGGAAATGTTCGAAAATTGAACGTGTTCGAAAAATGAACACCGTTGGCTGCCGGCCGAGCCCGCATAAAGCAGCGTGGTTATCGCTGTTCGATTATCGAACGCTCGGACCGGCGGCGGACACAAATAAGTACCGCCCGAAGATTTCCCGAAGGACGTTCTTTATTGCTCGCGGATCGTGGCCCAGAGCGGCGGTGTGGTGCGGGAAAGCGCGGCGCCGAGAGCGGATATCAAGGGCTGGTGATTAGTGGCATGCAGCTTGCTCTATTTGTTGCGTGTAGCGTTTTTCGCTGTGAGTCCAGATGCTTATAACTCGAAAGGAGGGAGCGACCGGTGAGCATAAAAGTGACGATGCCCAAGCTGGGTATGACCATGAAGACCGGAAAATTATCCAAGTGGTACAAAAGCGAAGGTGACCAGGTCGAGGAAGGCGGAGATCTGTTCGAGGTGGAAACCGAAAAGATCACCAATAAGATTGAAGCTCCCGCGGGCGGGATTCTCTTTCAGATAGTAGTCCGGGAAGGCGAGGTGGTGCCGGTCGGGACCATAGTGGGTGTGATTGCGGAGCCGGGCGAGAAACCCGAAAGAATAGAGGGGATACAGGCAGGCGAGGTAGAGGAGCGCAAGCCCGCGGCAGCGGCAGCGCCAAAGGCGGAAGAAAAGCCGGCTCAGCCCCGCGAGATCCTGGCAACTCCCGCTTCTAAGCGACTCGCCAGGGAACTCGGGGTAGACATCGCCCTCGTGAAAGGCACCGGTCCGGAGGGGCGCATCAGGGAGGCGGACGTCACCCTGTATCACGAACAGGCCCAGCGAAAACCGAAAATCACACCTTTGGCCGAAGAAATTGCGAAAAAGGCGGGCCTGGACATATCGGCGATTTCCGGGACCGGGGAAGGCGGAAAGATAACCAGGGAGGACGTGGAGCGGGTAATCCGGGAAAAGTCGCCGGCGGCTGCGGCGAAAGCTGAAGAAAAAGAGCCGGCCAGGACGATTCCGCTGACCGGCATGCGGAAAGCCATCGCGGATAACATGCACGCCAGCCTTCAGAATACCGCTCAACTCAGCCTGGCATCCGAGGTGGACGTCACCGAATCGCTGCGCTTCCTGGATCTGGTGCGGGCACAGTACAAGAAGGACGAATCCGTCAGGATTTCCTTGAACGACATTGTGATGCTTGCCGTATCCCGCGCCTTGAAACGTTTTCCGATCATGAACTCGACTCAGGTTGGAAACGAGATCGTTCTTCACGAGTCGGTTGGGATGGGCATCGCCGTCGCCATACCCGACGGGCTGATCGTGCCGGTGCTTCGAGAAGCCGACCGGAAAGGCCTCCTGCAAATCGCCGCGGAAGCGCGCGTATTGATCGGCAAGGCCAGGACGAACTCCCTGAGCATGGAGGAAGTAACGGGAGGGACGTTTACGATCACGAATCTCAGTTCATCGACCGTGAACAACTTCACCCCCATTCTGAGGCCGCCCGAGACGGGAATTCTGGGTCTGGGCCGTGTTTTGAAAAAGCCCGTGGTTTTTGAAGGCGAGATCGTGATCCGCTCCATGATGGGACTCAGCCTTACCTTCGATCACCGGGTAGTGGATGGAGCGCCGGCAAGCGAGTTTTTCGATCTGCTGTACAGCTATCTGGAACAGCCTAGTCTCATTTTGACGTGATTCGTGAGGATTTCGCCGCATAACACAGGCTTGAGGAGATTTCGATGCACGATGTGATCGTAATCGGTGGAGGATCGGGAGGATACGCCGCAGCCATCAGGGCGGCGCAGCTTGGAGGGAAAGCCGCCCTTGTCGAATGCGGGGAGATGGGCGGCACGTGTGTCAACAGGGGCTGCATTCCAAGCAAGATATGGATGCGGGCGGCCGCCATGCTTCGCCTTCTGAAAAAGGGGCCGGAGTTTGGGATAAACGCGGCGGTGGAGCCCGTGAACTTCGGGGTGATCGTTGAGAGGAAGAACGGAGTATCGGGAGAAATCCGGGCCGGCATGGAAGCGCTTCTCCAGAACAACGGCGTGGAAGTGATCCGGGGCCGCGCGATTCTCAAGAGCGCTCGGGAGATCGAGGTAGAGGGCCGGCTCCTTGAAACGAAAAAAATCGTCATCGCAACGGGCAGTTCCCTTGCATTTCCCGGGATACAGGGAATCGAAGATGCCGCGATCACTACCGACCAGGTCCTGGAAATGACCGAAGCGCCCGCTTCGATATTGATCTGCGATGCCGGCTATATCGAAGTCGAGATGGCTTTTCTGATGAACACCTTGGGGAGCAAGGTGGTGCTTGCCACGGAATCCCCGCGCATTTTGCCCATGGAAGATCACGACACGAGCCAAAGGATCGCTCAAGCCCTGAGAGAAATTGGGGTGGAGGTCCTAACCCGCCATTCGCTGAAGTCGGTTTCCAGGTCGGAGTCCGGGGCCGGCTGGTCGTGCGTCGTCTCCGGGGCCAAGGAGCGAACCGTAGAGGTCCGGAAAATACTGGTCGCCGGGAGAAAACCGGCAGTGGCCGACATGGGGATTCAACAGGTCGGGATTGAGTTGAACGCGGACGGCGGCGTCAAGGTCAACAACAGGCTGGAGACTTCCGTTCAGGGTATTTACGCGATAGGCGACGCCACGGGCGGGTGGATGCTGAGCCATGCCGCATCGTCCATGGCCATCACGGCCGCTGAAAATTGCATGGGGAAGGCCGGAGTTTATCGTTTCAACCTTATCCCGCGGGGGTTGTGGACTGTTCCTGAAATGGGGGCGGTCGGCATGTCGGAAGAAGAAGCGGAGAAAAAGGGAATGGAAGTCGAGGTTGGAAGCTTCCCTTATGCGATCAACGGGCTGGCCATGACGCGGGGCCAGGTGGACGGCGCGGTGAAAATCGTCTCGGATGCGCAACATGGGGAAATCCTCGGCGTGCATATCGTCGGGGCCGGGGCAACCGACTTGATTGGCGAAGCCGTTCTCGCGATGCAGTTGGAGGCGACGGTAAACGAGTTAGCCCGCAGCATCCGGCTACATCCCACCTACTCCGAGACGGTCGTTGACGCGGCAAGGGACGCAGCAGGCTGGGCGCTCTACCTGCCCAAGCGCTGAGGCGCCGGGCAAAAAGGCCGTGAACATGGCGGTAAGTCAATGAACGATGAATCGATCCAGCATCTGCAGGTCCTGGACTGGGGGCTTTTGCCTTACGGCGAGGCTTTGAAGCTCCAGGAAGCGTTGGTTTCGGAACGTCTCGCGGAGATTTCCCCCGACCGCCTGGTACTGGTCGAGCACCCGCCAGTCATAACCATCGGAAGAAGCGGCAGCCAGGAGGATTTGCGCCATCCCGAAGCAGTCCTCAACACGAAAGGAGCTTTGATTTTCCGTGTCGATCGCGGCGGCATGACGACTTTTCACGGTCCGGGGCAGTTGGTGGCTTACCCGATCATAAAACTTGAGGCAAAGGACCTGCATGAGTACTTGAGGATGCTTCTGGAAACCGTTGCAGCGGTACTGGGCAGTTACGGGCTGGACCCGGAATTCAAGAGCGGAAGACCCGGAGTATGGTCCGGCGCGGCCAAAATCGCGAGTGTCGGGATATCGGCGCGGAAGTGGGTGACCTATCACGGGATTGCATTGAACGTAAACACGGACCTCGACTGGTTCGACGAGATCACGCCCTGCGGGAACCCGCTTGAGAAGATCACCTCACTTCAGCGTGAGTTGGGACACCCCGTAGACATGGACGAGGTGAAGGAGCGGTTCATAGAAACTTTCTGCCGGGTTTTCGGGTACCCTTCCAGGCAGGAAGTGGTCCATCGGCCTACAGAGCGGCCTCCGTGGCTCGTTCTTCCGGCCCCGGAGCCGGAATCTCTCGAACGGATGAGGGTTTTGCTCGCCGGGTTGAAACTTGGCACCGTTTGCGAGAGCGCCGACTGCCCAAACATAGGGGAGTGCTTCGGGCGCGGTACGGCGACCTTCATGATTCTGGGCGACAGGTGTACCCGAAGGTGCCGCTTTTGCGCGGTACACAAGGGCATGCCGGGGCCGGTGGACAGGTGCGAACCGGAACGGGTGGCTGAAGCGGTCAAGGTCCTGAAGCTTAAACACGCCGTGATCACCTCGGTTACCCGCGACGATCTTCCTGATGGGGGCGCCGGGCAATTCGTAAGCACAATCGAGGCGATCAGGCGGATCTGTCCCGGCGTCACCATCGAGGTGCTGGTTCCGGATTTTGCCGGGTCTCTTCCGGCCCTGCAGGAAATCTGCGATGCCCGCCCCGAGGTGTTCGGCCACAACGTGGAGACGGTTGAGCGTCTCTATGCCACCGTTCGGCCCCGGGCTCAATACCGGCGTTCGCTTCAAATCCTGGAATATGCCGCCTGCCGGGACCTCATCGTCAAATCCGGAATCATGCTGGGACTCGGGGAAACCGAGGGCGAGGTTCGCGAAACGATCTCGGACCTTGGAAGATCTGGATGTTCTTCTCTGACCCTGGGTCAATACCTGGCTCCATCGAGCGACCACCTCCCCGTGGCCCGTTACATTTCACCGCTGGAGTTCCGGATATGGGCCGAAACGGCCCGTTCCGCAGGGTTCAGGCAAGTGGCGGCGGGGCCTCTGGTGCGAAGCTCCTACCACGCCGAGGAAATGGTCTCACGCTTGAACTGATGATAAGGGGGGTGAGAAATTGGCTTCAAAACGTTTCATCGTTGAAATAGGCACCGGCATAGATCTCCACGGAGAAAACGCCACCAAGGCCGCGTGCCGCGCCGTGAGGGATGCCGTATCCAGGAGCTGTCTTTGCGGAATCGTTGAGATCCTGGGGATTCAGGACCTTGACTCGCTGGACGTGGAGATAGTCGTGGCCGTGCCGAGACCGGGAGATGTCGACCTGGACAAGGTAGCGGCCGAGGTCCCGATCGGACGCAAGACGGCGCGGGCCGTGGAGGGCGGCATGATGGTGAAAGGGCTCTGCGTGGCCCGGTTCGCCGCCGATTTCGATCAGGTCATGGTGGCCAATGCGGCCATAACGGTATTTGTCGAAAAGTAAGGCCGACAATTGTGGAAAGGAGGGAAGGAAGGAGTCTGCGGCACATCTCAAAAAGTCAGCAGAGAGGCTCAAGGATTTCAATACCAAAGACTTTTGGCTCGGAGGAATAAAAAGATGGATATAAGCAAAGAACAAATGGTCGATATGTACACGAAGATGAACAGGATTCGCATGTTTGAGATTCGGGTCAGCGAGCTTTTCGCCGCAGGCAAGATTCCGGGATTCGTACACCTCTCCGCAGGTCAAGAAGCGGTGGCTACCGGCGTGTGCGCCAATCTGCGAGACTCGGACTACATTACGAGCACCCACCGCGGCCACGGGCATCTGATCGCAAAGGGCGGCGACGTCAAGTTCATGATGGCCGAGCTCTTAGGCAAGAAGACCGGGTACTGCAAAGGCAAAGGCGGCTCCATGCATATTGCGGACGTTGATCTGAGAATTCTTGGGATGAACGGAATCGTCGGAGCGGGTCCCCCTCTCGCTGCAGGCTCCGCTCTGGCCTGCCAGTACCTTGGAAAAGACAGTGTGTGCGTGTGCTTTTTCGGAGACGGCGCATCCAACCAGGGGACCACCCACGAAGCCATGAATCTCGCAACGTGCTGGAAGCTCCCGGTCGTCTTTCTCGCCGAAAACAACATGTACGGTATATCCAGTTGTACCATAAATTCAATGTGCGTGCCGAACATTGCTGACCGGGCGGGCGCCTATGACATGCCCGGAATCGTGGTGGATGGAAACGACGTCATGGCTGTCTACGAGGCGTCCGGCGAGGCGATAAAGCGGGCGAGGCAGGGCCAGGGCCCCAGTCTCATCGAGTGCAAGACCTATCGTCATCGGGGGCACTTCGAGGGAGATCCGTGTGTGTACCGGAACAAAAAGGAACTGGAGGAGTGGAAAGAAAAGGACCCGATTCCCAGGATCGAAAAGAAACTCCTCGAGTTAGGCGCACTGACCCCGGAGAAGATGCAGGAGATCAAGAGCTCCTTACAGAATGAGATCTCAGCCGCCGAGCGCTTTGCGGAAGAGAGCCCTTATCCCGACCCTGCCGAGTTGACGCTCGATGTATACACTGTATAGAGGGGAAGCCGGTGAGATCGAACTTCCAGGACAGGCTTTCACATACATTGGAAAGGAGCATGATGAGATGCCGACCATGACATTTGCCCAAGCTTTAAATGATGCCCATAAAATCGAGATGCAGCGGGACCCCAACGTCTATGTGGCAGGGGAAGACGTTGGCGTCTACGGTGGTATTTTCGGCGTTACCTCGGGACTGCTCGATCAGTTCGGTCCGAAAAGGGTGCGCGACACCCCCATTACGGAGAGCGCCATCATAGGAACGGCGGTTGGTGCGGCCTCCTGCGGGCTGAGGCCGGTGATCGAGCTGATGTTTGTAGACTTTATCGGTGTGTCGATGGATCAGCTTTTCAACCAGGCAGCCAAGATGAAGTTCATGTTCGGCGGGAAGGCCAAAATTCCCATGGTACTGAGGGCCTCCTGCGGAGCGGGGATCGGGGCGGCGGCGCAGCACTCCCAATGCCTGGAAGCCTGGTTCATGCACGTTCCGGGGCTGAAAGTGGTAATGCCCAGCACGCCGAGCGACGCCAAGGGACTTCTCATCTCCGCCATTCGTGACGAAAACCCTGTAGTCTTTTTGGAGCACAAAATCCTTTATGCTCTGGAAGGTGAAGTGCCTGCCGGAGATTACACCGTACCGTTAGGAAAGGCGGACATCAAGCGTGAAGGCAAGGATCTGACCATCATAGCCACCGCGCAGGCGGTCCACACCGCGCTCGCCGCCGCCGAGAAGCTGGCCGGAGAAGGAATCAGCGCGGAGGTATTGGATCCGCGCACCCTCAGCCCGCTGGATGAGGAGACTATTCTGGCGTCGGTCCGAAAGACTCACCGGGTGGTAATCGTTCACGAGGCGGTGAAATTCGGCGGGCCGGGCGCTGAAATCGCGGCGCTTATCGCCGAAAAGGCATTCGACCGGCTCGATGCCCCCATCCTGAGGGTTGCCGCGCCCTTTTGCCCTGTTCCTTTCTCCCCACCCCTGGAAAAGGAATATGTGCCCAGCGTGGAGAAGGTGGTCAAGGCCGCAAAGACAGTAATGGAGTCGTAAAGAAGGGGAGTAATCAACCCCGCCTCGCGGAACGCGGGGTTCGTCCAGACGCGATCCAGTGCAGGGTGGCGCGGGCTTTGAGCGTCCGGGCTTTATGCCCGGGCGCCCAGGGGATGCCCGTTTTGAGCACGGTTAAAAGGATTCTTCGTCTCACGGCTGGACGAGCGCCGTGAAGTACATGGAGAAGGTAGGTCTATGGCCTGTCGCCCCTGGAAATGGACGGATTAATGGGAACCGGCTCTTCGATTTCCTTTGAACCTATATACGGTGATCGTAACCGTGTCTTACGAGGCCACCCGCCTCGCGGGGCGTGGGGTTTGATCCGAAAGACGCAAACGGAGTGGGCTGGCTCGGGGCCTTTTCGAGGTCCAAGGGAACCATGCCCCGACTGGTCACTTGCCCAGAGGCCGCAGAAATGGCAAAAGCGGCGCATAATTCCGGCTCAAAGGTTAGGCCTTTTGGAAAAAGGAGGACAGTGACATGGAAGAGCGAATTGAGGTTGCCCCTTTACGTCTGAACACAGCCGTCAAAGGCTGGATCATTATCTATGGACTGACCATCATCACCAACTACATAATCAATGCGTGGATGAAAGCGGCGCCAATAGGCCCGTGGATCGGCGAGGACGTCTTGAAATGGTACTGGTTCGACAACGTGTGCTTCATGTTGTTTTCTCTTTGGTGGTGCTTTTTCTTCGCCGCCGTGGGGATGTGGCCGTTCGACAGGATCCAGAACGCCTTCTCTCGGGGACTTGTTGCGACAATAGTATGCTGGATCTTGGGCTGGTTTTCGTACAAAGCCATATACTGGATTGGTTTGGACGCCGGGTGGGTCTTTCCCATTGTTGGCAGCGTGTACTTCATCGTGGTTTTTTTGTCGTTTACCGGGGAAAATTGGCTTGTTGCGGGATTTAGCGCTCCGCGGCAGTTCGGCATACTTCTACTGATGTGTGTAGTTGTCACCTGGATTCTCACCATGACTTACGTTCGTTGGATCCCGCCCTGGTGGTTCCCCTTCTGTCAGATGGGTCTGGCCACAGGTCTGTTTGCCTACCTGTTCAGAAAAATGCGCCAACCCACGAAGGGAATCGCGATGTGGCTGCTGATGTTCCTTGCCGTGGCTGTGTGGTTGACGGTTTCAGCTCGACTCGGAATTTGGGATTACAAACTGGAAGGGGTGGGCAAATTCTGGAACATCGGTTCTTACGACGCCTCCAACGTTTGGCTGCTCCTGTTCTTCGTTAGCTGTTCTTTCATTTATGGGGTGCTGGTACCCTTGCACAACTGGCCTTTCACCAAGATTGCCATGCCCTGGGGCGGCATTCTTGCCAGCGCAGCCGCCGCAGTGCTCAGCATCGTCATAACCCTTGCAATCAAGGGTTTGATAGGCACTGTGTTCAGCGACATGAATTCGGCGTTGACCTACGGGTACATGGGGGTGGCATGGTCCTTTTTCATTCCGCTCTTCTTTGGAATCGGCTTTGAAAAGCCCTACTTGTGGGTGGGACAGAAAACCCCCGGGACATGGGAAGACGTGGACTGAAAGCAACATGGAGCATCCGATCCGCGCTGCCCGTTCGGGGAGTTCCGGCAGCTCCACAAGCAGACCATACAAGGGGAAAACACTATGGACACAGGATTGAAAGGAAGGGTCGCGTTAGTCACCGCCGCCAGCCAGGGCATCGGTAAGGCCCGGGACATCTCGGCGATCCGGAAGACATCGCATACATGGTGGCCTTCCTGGCCTCGGAGAAAGCCAAGTTCATCACTGGGCAAGCGATCAATGTGGACGGTGGAATGGTGAAGGCTACAATTTAAGCCCCCGTTTATTTTTTACCGCTTTAAGATCGGCAAGCTTGCCGGCGGACTATTACAGCCCGGTCCCGACTCTAAGGGGGTGGGGTAAGGTGATCCGGGCGATGAAGACAGCGACTGAGTCGTGAGCAATGGGGGGATCGCGGAAGTGTCGCTTTCGAGGAGGGAAATACCTTGTCGCTAGTGGGAATCATTGCCAATCCGGCATCGGGAAAGGATATCAGGAGACTGGTGGCCTACGGAAGCGCCTTTGACAATCAGGAAAAGGTGCGGATGGTGCGCCGCATTCTTCTGGGACTCGAGGCGATCGGGATAGACGAAGTCTGCTATATGCCCGATTATTACGGAATCGTGCCAAGGGCCATGGACAGCCTGAAGATCGACCTTCCCGTCTCTGCGCTCGAATTCGATACCAAAGCGGACCAGAGAGATTCCACAGAAGCCGCTCGAATAATGGAAAGAAACGGGGCGACGTGCATCGTTACCCTGGGAGGTGACGGGACCAACAGAGTCGTGGCCAAAGGTACCCTCGCGGTCCCCATCCTTCCCATATCCACCGGTACGAACAATGTTTTCCCTTACATGGTCGAAGCCACCATAGCGGGAATGGCCGCGGGGCTGGTTGCGGCAAAACTCGTCCCATGGGATGAGTGCGCCTTTTCCTCCACGAAACTGGAGGTCGAACTGGACGGGAAGGCCGTTGACCTGGCCCTGGTGGATGTAGCCGTCTGTGAAGACCTGTTCGTGGCATCCAAGGCCATCTGGGACATGCGGAAGGTCACCCAGATATTCCTGAACCGCGCCGAACCGGGAAACATAGGTTTTTCATCCATCGGGGCAAATCTTCACCCCGTCAGGGCCGAGGAGCCGCACTGTCTTTGCCTGGATCTCGGAGGCGGGGGGAGATACGTGAAAGCGCCCGTCGCCCCCGGCGTGGTCGAAAAGGTTTTCGTAAGCAGGCAGCGGGTCATGAATGTCGGCGAGGCGGTGGAGATCGCGACGGCGCCGTCCGTTCTGGCCCTGGACGGTGAAAGGGAAGTTGAAGTAAGGCGCGGGCAGCGTGCCATGGTTCGCCTGGCAAAAGAAGGGCCCCTGGTGGTGGATGTCATGAAGACGATGAACAGCGCGATGAAGAAAGCGATCTTCGCCCCGGTGAACGGCGATGGAGTTGTCTATTAATTAATACCCGGGGGCGGTTCCATGCAGGTAATTCAAAAAGCAAGCGATCTCGGGCTCTTTAGAACGATCAGAATTGAAATATGTTCTTCTCCAGCCCTCTTGCGCTGCGCGCCCGGATACAAGTATCCGGGCCACCCTCCGGGGGCGTCGAAAGGTCACAGGCGGGAGAAGGGGCCTTAGGATTGCCGTTGATTTGGTCATTCCGGAGTAAGAGGCTGTGTATAACCCTTTATTTATCCGGTTCTACAAGATGGACACCGCCGATGAAGGTCTCTGAAAACGGCATGTTTGCGGCTTTTACAAAAAGATGTGAGGCCAGAGCGTTCCGGTGCTTTTCAGTACTGGTGCTGACTGTCGCCCTTGTCCTGTCGGTTTCGACGTGCAGTGAAGCATCCTGGTTGATCGATCCCGGACAGTTCCATGCTTCCGTCCACGGACGGATTTCGTGCCTGGAGTGCCATGGAAATATCATCAGCGAAAGACTCCATCCCGATCCAGCGCAGGTCGATAAGCCTCTGAAACATTTTTTTAATCCGGATCAGTGCACGAGCTGTCACGAGGACGTGATTCAGGGCCTGGGCAATGGGACCCATGCCGGAAAACCCGTCAAAGGCCCCAATGAATACAGAGTTTGTATAACGTGCCATGACCCTCATCGCCAGCCCGATTCCTCGAAGCTTTCGCTCGGCTTCGACCGCTCGAAACCGGTCGAAGCGCAATGCGGCGTCTGCCATGCGGCAAAGGCTGCGTTGCCGACACTGTCCTCAGCCGATGAAAAGTGCATGGTTTGCCATCGGGGGGTTGCCGCGGCAAGTCCGGGGGGAACCGGGAAGGTGGCCTCGTTCTGCTTCGAATGCCACGGAGACGATAAAGGATCGGCTTCTTCGGCGCTGCCCGTAATCGGGGTGCAGGCGTACGGCTCTTCCACGCATGCCGCGCAATCATGTCTGGCCTGCCATCCGAAGTCGGCGCAGTTCGGACATGCCGGACAGGAACGTACAAACTGCCTGGCCTGTCATTACAGGCACGATGAAAAGGTAGCCCATGACGCGCATATAGGGGTGAGTTGCGAAGCCTGCCACCTTTCGGGGGTCACCCCGATCAGAGAACAAAAAAGCGGCGCCGTGTTCTGGCGGTTGGATGCCGCTTCGGGCCGGCCGACCAACGTTCACAGCATGACCCTCAAGCAGGGTGAAAGTTCCTGCGGACGGTGCCATACAAGCGGCAATGCGGTGGGCGCTTCGGTCATGGTGCTCCCGCCCAAAAGCGTTCTCTGCATGCCTTGCCATGCGGCCACCTTTTCCGCCGGAGATATCACGACCGTCGTTTCGCTGCTTCTGTTCCTGGCAGGACTGGCAATCCTTTGTATAACCTGGTTCTCGGGGAGGCTTCCAAACCAGGCTGGAGCGCCGCCCTGGATCGAAGCGCGCAAAGCGGCCGATCACGGAAGCGGAATGGATTTCAAGTCGAGGATTCTTCATGTGTTCACGGTGATTATCTTCGATGTGTTCCTGCAAAGAAGGCTCTTCAGGCAATCGGCGCGCCGCTGGCTGATACATTCACTGATTTTCTGGCCTTTCGTTTTTCGCTTTGCCTGGGGAATGACAGCGCTGCTTATGTCGCTGTGGGACCCCGGGTCATCGATCCCGTGGACGATGCTCGACAGGGATTACGCGCTGGGCGCGTTTCTGTTCGACTTTAGCGGGCTGATGATACTTTCGGGCATTATCCTGACCGTTTTTCGGAAGATGGATGGGAGATCGGAAGACATCGGCGGATTCCCGGGACATGACTGGCCCGCTCTTTCTCTGCTTGGCGGTATCGTAGTCATAGGTTTTGTCCTGGAGGGAATTCGCATCGCAATGGCGGGGGGGCCTCCCGGTTCGGGGTATGCTTTCCTGGGATATGCGCTCAGCCGTTTGTTTGCGGGGAGTTCCACGCTGCCGGGACTTTACGGGTATGTCTGGTATCTGCATGCCGTCGTCACCGGCGCTTTGGCGGCCTATCTCCCATTCAGCAATCTGCTTCACGTTATAACGGCGCCGGTCGTATTGGCCATGAACGCCATTTTGCGGACCGGTAAAACGGCATAGCGGCCGGTTTAATCGCGGCGGTTCGCAGTGAACCCCGGGGAGAAATAAGCCAACGATCGTAACGAAATGATATCTGAAGGAGATCAAAACTATGTCCACGAAAGAAACGATTAAAGCGGCGTTTATTTTTATCGCTCCCGAGGGAGATCCGGTTCGACACAGGTCCTGGGTCAAAACACCGATAGTCGAACTGCTTGCCATTGCGGTGAAAGACTATGAGGAAGCGGTACGGCTTTCAAAGGAGTTGCTTTCAGACGGCATAACGGCCATCGAATTGTGCGGCGGGTTCGGCAATGTAGGCACTGCCAAAGTGGTAGAGGCAGTAGAAGGCAAAATCCCCGTGGGAGTGGTCCGATTCGATTTGCATCCCGGATTGGGATTTAAAAGTGGTGATGAAATATTTGGAAAGTAAAGGCATTATAACCGGTTACAATAAGGCTGAGAACAGGAGAAGAACGTATGCAATTACAAGGCTACGACATGCCTGACGACCTCTATTACGATCAATACCATTTTTGGGTCAGGCCCGAAGGAGACATCCTGGTCATGGGCATGGATGATTTTGCCCGGCAGCTTGCGGGACAGATCGTATACGTCCAGCTTCCTTTCGACGGCAAAGCGCTTCAGGCCGGAAAGAAATTCGCGAGAGTGGAATCCGGAAAGTGGCTTGGCACGGCTTATTCGCCGGTAGACGGCACGATTGAAGCTTGCAACCAGGACCTGGAAGCGGACCCGTCCCTGATCAACCAGGACTGCTACGGGAAAGGGTGGATGTACAAAATCCGCCCGAAGGATATGGGCCAGATCGGAAAGCTGATTCACGGGCCGGAGGCCATTGGGCCGTGGCTAATCGAGGATATCAAAAAGTACAAGCAGGATTGATGTGAGCAATCGAGAGTACAGTATCGGACAAATGCTGGAGATGGAGGCCTGCACCCAATGCAGGCTGTGCGCGGACGTTTGTCCCGCGGTCTCGGCCTCCAGGGACGGGATGGTCTCCGCGCTTTCCCGCATGAAGGGTCTCAAGCAGATCTTGAGGAGCCGTACTTCTTTATTCGCGAAGCTTTTCGGGAAAAAAGGCCCTTCCGAGGAAGAGTGGAAAAAGTTCAGTGGGGACGTTTTCCGGTGCACCCTTTGCGGCAGTTGCCAGGAAGTCTGCCCCGTCGGCATCGGGCTGAAAAACATCTGGCTTTCGATCCGCCGGGACATTTCAAAATCGGGCAACCGTCCGGAGAAAATCGAAATGATCCGGGAGAACCTGGATGAAAGCCACAATGTTTTTGCCGAAGACAACCAGGAGCGCGCCGACTGGGTAGATAATATGCGCGACGCCCCGGAAGACCGCTACATAAGGGATAAGGCCGAAACAGTCTATTTCACCGGTTGCGTTTCGGCCTACTTTCCCTTGGCGCAGAGAATCCCAATGGCGCTGGCTAATATCCTGGATTCGAGCGGTGTTGACTTCACGCTGATGGGTGAAGATGAATGGTGTTGCGGGTTCCCGATGCTTGGGGCCGGCCTCGGGGAAACTCTTCAGGCCTTTATCGATCACAACGTCGATGCGGTGCGCAGGAAAGGCGCGAGCAGGGTGGTATTCGCCTGCCCGTCCTGCTACCAGATGTGGCGCGAATATTATCCCCGGCAGTTCGAAATTCTGCATGGTTCCGAGTTCCTGGCTCGACTGCTAAGGGAAAACAAGGTCCCTCTCAAGGAACTGCCGCTGACCGTCACGTATCACGATCCCTGCGATTTGGGCCGCGGCGCAGGGGTTTTCGACGAACCGAGGGAGGTTATTAGATCGATTCCCGGAGTGAAGCTCGTGGAACTGCCCGCCAACCGGGAAAACTGCCGATGCTGCGGCGGAGGGGGCAACCTGGAGATGTTCGATCCCGAACTTTCCTCCGCCATTGCCGCGCGGAAGATGGAGGACGTGCTCAGCACCGGTGCGCAGGTAGTGGTGACCGCCTGCCAGCAATGCGTTCGGACTTTGACCACCTATGCCAGGAGAAAGGGGGTATCCGTCGAAGTAATGGATCTCGTCCAGTTGGTGCAGAAAGCGCTTGTCGGCAAAAATGCCTGAACCGGTTTTAAAGAAGGGGAAAGACCATGGGAAGTGAGAGCCCGGCGAAAGTCAAATGCAAAGGGATAAATCAGATCGCAATCGTGGTTGAGGACCTTGAAACGGTGGCGCAAAACTACTGGAACATACTTGGCATCGGGCCATGGGCCGTTTTCAACTGGGAGGCACCCCTGGTCTACGACCGGAAATATTACGGGAAAGCTGTCTGGGCAAGGGAAAAAATCGCTTTGACCCAGGTCGGAGGCGTCCAGCTCGAACTGGTTCAGCCGGTCGAGGGGCCTTCTATTTACGGAGATTGGATCAAGCAGCACGGCGAGGGACTCCATCATCTCAACTTCCTGGTCGACGACGTTGACGCTACCGTGGCCATCCTTGACAAGGAGGGGTTCCCAAGCATTCAGTGCGGCAAGTTCGGGCCGCCCGAGAAAAAGGGCGCCTACAATTATATCGACATGCCCGCCCTTCGCACGATATGGGAACCGGTTTTCTACGAAGAGATAGGGGCCGACCCGGTCATGCTTCCGGCCGAAGGCGCGGAAAGCAAGGCCAGGATCAAATGCAAGGGGATAAACCAGGTTGCCATTGTGGTCCGCGACCTCGAACTGGTGGCGGAAAACTACTGGAACATTTTGGGCATCGGGCCATGGGCTGTTTTCAAGTGGGAAGCGCCCCTGGTCTATGACCGCAAATATTACGGGAAGAATGCGTGGGCAAGGGAAAAGATCGCCCTGGCCCAGGTCGGCGACGTCCAGATCGAACTTGTCCAGCCGGTCGACGGGCCGTCCATTTACGGGGATTGGCTCAATGAGCACGGCGAGGGACTCCACCACCTGAATTTTCTGGTCGACGACGTCGACGAGGCGGCGGCAATTCTTGAAAGAGAGGGCTTTCCGAGCTTGCAGAGCGGCAAGTTCGGCCCACCCGAGAAAAAGGGCGCGTACAACTACATCGAGATCGAGCCGCTCCGCACCATATGGGAGCCGGTTCGTTGTGACGAGATAGGGGCCGAACCTGTCATGTTTCCCTGACGTGCGCCGGAGAACCGCCCTTGCTTCTTTAGCGGGTTGTTCAAGGGGAACTAAAGCTCCACTTTATGCGGAGAATACCGTGAGATCGTCGTCCCGCCGGAAGACGGGGTCCAGTCAAAAGGACCTGGATTCCCGCCTCCGAGGCTGTGTCGTAAAAGAGAAAACAGTGGAAAATCATCAGCAAAGTGGGAATTAGACCCTGGACCCAGGCTTTCGAGGATGTGTCACAATTCAGAAACATTTCGGTAGATCCGGTCGGGCTTAGTTTTGCCTCCCCCTTTTTTAAAGGGGGATCGAGGGGGATTTGAAGGATCGATAGTGATTTCGATAGCTTATATAAGAGAGAACCAAAATCCCCCCTGCCCCCCTTTAGCAAAGGGGGGAAAAACCATAACTCATCACGCTTGCGACACAGTCTCTTTCACGGGGGAGGCGGCCAAGAAGACATTGAGCCCCGAATTCGTGTTTGGACCGGGGTGAGAGGAGAACACGACGTTTTCGGGTATATGAGACACTGTTGATCGGGAGTTTGAGTTTGTTTTCCGAGAACCAAGAAACTCCGGCTTTGATCGGCAAATCGAGGTACGAGAATGGAAACCTGGCGGCTACTGGACACACCGCCCATGCGCGCGGCGGAAAACATGGCGCTTGACGACGTGCTTGTCGAGTTGAAGGGACGCGGCGCAACTCCCAACACGATCCATTTCCTGCAGTTTCGTCCGAAGGCGGCGCTTGTTGGGTTCCATCAGTCGGTTCAGGAAGAGATCCGTACCGAATACTGCGATGTACACGGAATAGACATAAACCGCCGCATCACGGGAGGCGGGGCGATCCTTTTCGATGAAAGCCAACTCGGATGGGAGGTCGTCTGCGACAAGTCCTTTTTCGGCCTGCAACTTCCGACCGAAAGACTTTTCAAATCGCTTTGCGACCCCGTGGTGACCGCGCTTCGGATTCTGGGGGTGGAATCCGGGTTCCGCCCTCGAAACGACATTGAGGTCGAAGGCAGAAAGATATCCGGGACCGGCGGCACAGAGAGCTATGGGGCCTTCCTTTTTCAGGGCACCATGCTGATCGATTTCGATATCGATACGATGCTGAGGTGCCTGAGGATTCCCGTCGAGAAGCTAAAGGCAAAGGAAATAGAATCGATAAGGGAAAGAGTTACCTGCCTCAAATGGGAACTGGGCCGTGTGCCTGCCCTGGAAACGATCAAAAGGGCCATTATCACCGGGTTCGAAGAGCACCTTGGGATAAGACTCGAGCCGGGAGATATGACGCTTGCCGAGCGAAAGCTTCTCAAGGCAAAGCTGAAATACTACGATTCCGCCGAGTGGGTCCACATGGTGGAGCCCACCTATGAGAAGAGCGATGTTGTCCAGGCGGCGCATAAGACGGATGCGGGTCTGGTGAGGTTCACCCTGGTGGTGAACCTGCCGCGAAAAAGGTTGAAGAATGTTTATATAACCGGAGATTTCCTGTCCTTTCCGACGCGGGCGCTTTCGGACCTGGAAGCGGAGCTGAGGGGCGTTTCACTGGATCTCGATCGCATTCGAAATATCATCGCCGATTTCTTCGATGCGGGACGGATAGTCGCTCCGGGCATGTCGCATGAGGATTTCTGCAGGCCTGTCGAACAGGCGCTTCAAAAGATCGCCATCTCCGAGTACGGTCTCCCCCTCGAGTACTGCAACCTGATATCCGTCACGAACGGTTCTTTTGCCGAGATAATGCGCAAGAAGCCTTCGGTTCTGCTTCTTCCGTATTGCGCCAAATTGCCCGATTGCGAATGGCGGTTCCGGAAAGGATGCAAAGTTTGCGGAGAGTGTTCGGTGGGCGCCGCCTGGAGGTTGGGCCACGCGAAGAGCATGAAGAATGTCTGCATAACGAGTTTCGAGGACCTCTCGATGGAGCTCCGGCGGATAAAGGCTTCGGGTGCGGAAGCCTTTATCGGATGTTGCTGCCAGCCGTTTTTTATCAAGCATGCGGATGACTTCGAACGGGCCGGGGTTCCGGGGATTCTCCTCGATATCGACAACACTACCTGCTACGAACTGGATCAGGCGAAAACGGCCCTTGCCGGTCGCTTCACGGGCTGGACGGATGTAAACCTGGACCTGCTTCGCGCCGTCCTTGACGTTCATCCGGATTGAAGCCGTGGAAACTCTAACCTGCGACATACTCGTGATCGGGGCGGGTCCGGCCGGATCGTCCGCCGCCCTTGAGGCCTCCTCAAAGGGGGCGCGAGTCGTCGTAGTGGACAGGCGCGCCGTAATTGGAGTACCGGTCCAGTGCGCCGAGTACATACCCGCTTTTCTCCTCGGAGAGCTTCGCCTTCGCGGCGGTTTTGTCGTCCAGCCCCTGCGCGGGATGAAAACCTTCCTTAACGGTCGCCTTATTCAGGAAATCGCCGCTCCCGGCTATACCATCCGGAGAGATGCTTTCGACCAGCTTTTGGCCGATGAGGCCGCAAAAGCCGGGGCCGCCGTTTTATCGTCCACCAGGGCTGTCGCCATGGACGGCGGGGACGTGCTCATACGTCAAAAAGGAAAAGTGGAGTCGAGGGTCAGAGCAAGGGTCATAATCGGCGCCGACGGACCTCATTCCATAGCGGGCAGATGGATCGGGTCGCAAAACGCCAACCTGATACCGGCCGTCCAGGCGAGGGTTTGCCTGAGCCGGCCGATGGAATTTACGGAAGTCTTCTTCGATGAGCGGATATACGGAGGGTACGGCTGGCTTTTTCCCAAAGGCGACGAGGCAAATGTCGGTCTCGGAATGAAGAAACGCGGCGATCGGAACGAAATCGGCGACATGCTCGAAGAACTCCTTTCACTGCTTTCCGGGCAGGGGAAAATAGCCGGAGACCCATTTCATATCAAGGCGGGACATATTCCGGCGGAACCGCGAAGGGCCATTACCGGGAGAAACATAATGCTTGCAGGGGACGCCGCCGGACACACTCATCCGATAACCGGCGCCGGGATCGCTCAGGCCGTCATGGGAGGACGCATGGCGGGCAAATGGGCGGCTCGCGCCGTTGAATCGGGGGACCTGAGCTATCTGTCCGGTTACGAATCCGAATGGACGGAATTATTCGGGGATACACTCGAACGGGGATTCGAGCGCCGCCGTTTGCTCGAAAGCAAATGGAGCCGGCTGGAAGAAATATTCAAGTACTGTTGGGTGACATTCAAAGAATATCATGAACCATATAAACGAAATAATGGAACAGGCCAGAGAGGCGTCCCGGGATAGACACGGAAAGCAGATCACGTTTTACCTTCCGGGCATGTTCTCCTGCAACGGGACTTCAGGGAAATATCCGGCCTTATCGGTTACGGGGCCGGAGTGCGCGCTTCAGTGCGAACACTGTCGCGCGAAGATACTTTCCCCCATGATCCAGGTGACGGAACCCGACCTGCTGGTAAAGAAATGCGTGCAGCTTGATAGAAATGGAAACCTTGGGGTCCTGATCAGCGGGGGGTGCGACGAAGAGGGCCGGCTGCCCTGGGAAAAGTTCATTCCGGCCCTGCATGAAGTCAAAGTGAAGACCGGGCTCAAGGTATCGATTCACAGCGGGTTCGTTGACGATGAGACGGCCCTCCGGCTCAAGGGCGCGGGGGTTGACCAGGCCCTGATCGACATCATAGGCGACGATGAGACATACAGCAGGATATACCACCTCGATTCGGGTGTGGCGCGGCTGATCGCTTCCCTGGAAGCCCTTGAAAGGGCCCGGCTGCCGGTTGTTCCTCATATTGTCTGCGGTATTTTTGACGGAAAGATCAGGGCGGAGATGGAGGCCATCGATATCGTCTCAAGGTTTCCCGCCGAGCTTCTGGTAATGGTTTCGCTCATGAGGGTCCCGGATACTCCCATGTGGGGAGTCGATCCGCCGCCTGCCGAAGCAGTGGCCGGGCTGATAGCCCATGCAAGGCTGAAAATGCCGGGGTCGCTGATCAGCCTCGGATGTGCGAGGCAGAGGGGAGATGATGCTATTGAAGTGCTCGCGATAGATGCAGGAATAAACCGCCTGGCCCTGCCCTCGGAAGCGGCCGTGAACCGGGCCCGTTACTACGGGCTGGAGGTAAAGTATCAGAAGACCTGCTGTTCGGTGCGCGAGTGCATTCCTGAAAGTGATTGGAGGGTTTCTTGAGAGAACCGGGTGATTCGAAAATGAGCTGCACGGCATATGATGCTGAACAGGGAAAAGAAATGGAAGCAACGGAGAGTCCTCAATTTGTGCGGATCAGCCTTGCCGCGGCGATGACCCTTGGCTTCCAGCCGGGTCTTTTTTACAGGAATGCCAGGCTCCATTGCATCAATCTTTTGCTGACGTACTCGAAGGGATGTGGTGCAAGGTGCGCTTATTGCGGGCTATCCAAAATCAGGCCGGGTAATTTTTCGGAAAAGAGCTTCATCAGGGTCACATGGCCTGTTCACCGTGTCGAGGACATTATACAGAGAATAGCCGAGAGGCGCGACCGGGTTAAAAGAATATGCGTGTCCATGCTGACCGGCAAACGCGCCGTGGAGGACACGAGGAAGATCTGCGAGCGTCTGAGATCGAGCTTCGATGTCCCGGTTTCCCTGCTGGTTTCCCCGACCGTTATGTCCGAGGGGGACCTGGCTTCTTTCAAGTCCGCCGGCGCCGATAAGATCGGGGTGGCCATCGACCTCGCCACGCCCGAGCTTTTCGACCGATACCGGGGGAGCGGCACAGGGGGGCCGCACCGGTGGGAGACCTACTGGAAATGTTTGTCGGACGCCGCAAAAATATTCGGAGATGGTAATGCCGGGGCTCATTTGATGGTCGGCATGGGGGAGACCGAAAAGGAAATGAGCGGGTCGATCCAGAAGATCAGGGACTTGGGCGGAAGAACGCACCTCTTTTCTTTTTTTCCGGAAGCCGATTCAATACTGTCAGATCGCGTCCCGCCTCCCATGGACCAGTATCGCCGTATTCAACTTGCCCGGTTTTTGATAGACGGAGAAACGGGCCGGGCGGAAAAGTTCACATTCGTTAACGGCAGGATCGTTGACTTTGGGGTCCCGGGGGGTATGCTGGAAGGGATAATCGATTCCGGAGAGCCTTTTCGGACAAGCGGCTGTGAAGGGTACGACGGAGAAGTCGCATGTAACCGGCCCTATGCCAACTCCAGGCCCGGACCCGGCATACGGAACTTCCCGTTTCGGCCCGACAATAGGGATATAGCGCGCATTCGAAAGCAGATGGCGCGTACCGGCGATAAGGGCTGAAAAAAAATTGACACTTGCTTGAATCGTGGTAGCATTCGGTATTACTGACTTAAATTGCGATCAGGTTTACTCGGGGAGTTTTTTCAATATTGGTGTCTATCCCATAAGCGGAAGCCGGATCGACCTATCCTTGCAGTTCAGTGCCCTCCGTGCTCTTCTTCGTTTTTCGACTCATCCGCAATTTTCCGCTTTGGGTGATACCGCAGTGCAACAGCCTCGGAGGCAGCTCCACAGGGTTTTTGAAACGGCGGACGGCGAAAGGTCCATTCGGATGAAAAACCTGAAAACAGGGAGCATGACACATGTACAAACTTGTCCGCGTTGAAGATCAGCTTCAGGTGATAGAGCGAAATTCGACCCCGGAAGCTCATGTTTTATATCGCCAGCATGCATCCGGTTTCCAGGGATTGGCGCCTCCTTTTTGGGGCCCGTGCACACGGGTTGAAAAGCAGTTCTGGAAAAGTTTTGCACGAACGGGAATAGCCGAGGAGCCTTACGTATCCAAGAATATCATAGAATCCTGGCAAAGATGCCTGAATGCGAGCGTTGAATTCGAGGGCAAGTGCAAAGACCTGATTTCCGCCAAGGAACTCGAGGAAAGAAGGGGGCTTCTTTGCGAGATTTCAGAACCGATCATGGAGACCGTATATCAGTGTCTGAGAGGATCGCGTTCCGTAGTCGTGCTGGTCGACAAGGAAGGTTACATTCTTGCAAGCCTCGGAGACCTTGAATCGCTGAGGCAGGCTGAAAAGCTGAATTTCGGTCCGGGGGCCAACTGGTCCGAGAAAAGCGTCGGGACCAATGCTCTGGGCACAGCCATGGCAATCGGGCATTCCATGCAGGTAACGGGCTGCGAGCATTATTGTGAAGATCATCACGTGTGGACTTGCGCGGCCACGCCCATCAGGAACCCCGAGGGCGAGGTAATCGGGTGCCTGGACATCTCCGGGCCCAGGGAGGAAGCCCGGTCTTTCAGCCTGGGAATGACCGTGGCGGCCGTTCGCGCTATCGAGGAAAGGCTGCGTCTGGAACAGTCCCACAGGTATTATGTCAACGTGAGCACCCACCTGGCTGCCGTCTTCAGTTCCGTAAGAGAAGGACTCATCACTGTCGACAATACCGGTCTGATCTCGGGGATTAACGCATCCGCGGCCAGGCTGCTCAAATTACACCCCAAGGACCTGATAGGCATTCCCGTCGACCGGGTCATACGGATTGACAACAGGTTTCGCGGTATTATCCACAGGGGAAGGGAGTATTCGGAAGAAGAGTTTTTGCTGAAATCGGAAGAAGGCCAGGCCCGTTGTATCGGGTCGGCACACGATATATGTGGAGAGAACGGTTCGAAACTCGGTACGGTTTTTACCTTCACCAGGATGAAGGAAACTTTTCTGCCAAAGGCTTCCGTCGCAAAAGGGAGCAACTTGAGATTCATGTTCAAGGACATCATAGGCGAAAGCCTGCCCATGCTGGAGACCCTGGAAAAGGCAAAAAGGGTTGCCAGGAGCCCCTCCACCGTCCTTTTGCTGGGTGAAAGCGGAACGGGAAAAGAACTGTTCGCACAGGCCATTCACAATGCAAGCGACCGATCCGACGGACCTTTCATATCGGTTAACTGTGGCGCGATCCCCGGAGAACTGATTCAGAGCGAGCTGTTCGGCTACGCCGAAGGTGCGTTCACCGGCGCCAGGAAGGGCGGACGCCCCGGAAAAATCGAACTTGCGAACGAAGGCACCGTATTCCTCGATGAAATTGGCGACATGCCCCTGCAGATGCAGGTTAACCTCGTAAGGGTACTTGAAGAAAAAACCATTGTTCGCATTGGCGACAACAATCTCATCCCCGCTGATGTGAGGGTTATAGCCGCAACGAACAGAAGCCTTTACGAGGAAGTGGCGAAGGGTCGTTTCAGGGAAGATCTGTTTTACCGGCTGAACGTTATAAGCATAATTCTTCCGCCGCTCAGGGAACGCAAAGGTGACATCACTTTGCTGACCGGCTATTACGTGGACAAAATCTCGAAAAAGATGGGGAAAGATATAGACAGGATAGATCCCGAGGTTTTCTCCGCCCTGGAAGCGTGCAACTGGCCCGGGAACGTGCGGGAACTTGCCAACGCCCTGGAGTACGCCATCAACCTGGTTCAGGGCGGGAAACTGCAGTTGGCCCATCTGCCCTCGTATTTACAAAAGAATGCTGTCGTCAGGAAGCTGCCCGAGGATTCCGAAATAGTGCCTCTTGCGTTAATTGAAAAAAAAGCCATTGAAACCGCACTGAGAAATCTTGGGGGTAATATATCCAAAGCCGCCGCCGCCCTTGGAATCGGACGCAACACTCTGTATGACAAAATGAAAAAACACAGCATTCGAGTTTGAGCCGCCTTTTGTTGCATGAGCAGGTAACGAATGAGCATGGCCTTCGCTGCCGGTAGACCATACGCTCCATAGTGATTCCTTGTGAAGTGAGACGGTTTGTTCGCGCTGAAGAAGTTTTTTCACGCGAAGGCGCGAAGGACGCGAAACAGATCAAAAATGGGACCGGTGTCACCCGCGCAGCGCAAATGGGTGGAAAGCAGACGCCGAGACAAAAAGATGCGTGGATATTAATCCTTGATATGTATAGTTGCGTGTCCGCTTGGTCCAATACCGACCGCGAGTCGTTCTACAGAAGAGGCAAGTTCCTCGGAGCCCGGGTGAAAGAGAATAACGTTGCCCTGGCATCGGCAAAATAGAAAGTGATAAAAGTCTCGTCATCGGCCCCTTTGGGATAGATCCGCAGAAGATTGGGACTTTCAGAAAAAGCCTGTGCTTTCGCCTCCCTGCCGGCGTCGAAAGCAATCCTGCCCCGTATCCTCAGCCAGGATGCGCCATCGTTCCCCATGTCCGATATCTCGATATCGGGGTTTGCAGCTAACTGCCTGTAGACATCCTTCGTCGTGTTCGTGCAGAAATAGAGCAAATTATTCCTTTTCATGACAAAACCGAACGGACGCACCCTTCCTTTGCCTTCATCCACCGTAGCCAGGTGAAAAACGGGATTGGCCTTCAAAAACTCGTAGGCGGTATTCATCGATTGTCCTCCTTGGATCAGTCGGTTCTCCCTGTGATTCTTTCGCGGCCGGGACAGCGTACGTCGTCAATGTTATATTCCCCGGAGCCATTGCACAAGCAACGTTTCCACCGCGCCTTCCTTGATGCTTACAAAAATTACCGAGGAGTCTTTCTGACATTGGACGTTGTTTAGCAAATCCCGAACTGAACGACCAAACCTTCATCGAACGTTAACACTACCGTAACAGTATCATCGTAGAATCCATTCCTGCATAAAATAGCCGGGGTACTTTAGCTGGTCCTTTACAGGATACCGGAAAGCCCGAATCAAGGTTGTTAATTTAATATGCTCACGAATTCGGGATCGAATCAAAAGTTTGAACGCTCTGCTACTTATATATTGATTTTCGGCCAGATCCTTGCGACAAACTGTCACTTCAATAATTCGTAACGATTTATATCCATGCTTAAGTCTGATTATTCTTGTCTATCCCTTTAACGGGAGGGGGAAAAATGCGCGAAAAAATCATAAGAGCTCTTTTTCTGGTTATCGGCATCATTAGCCTGGTTCCAGGCGTTGCTTATTCGGGTCAGTGGGCGATCGTTTATGGATCGGGATCGGAGTCGTGGACAGGAGGGTTGGACCCCGTCACGAGTGGAGGAGGATATTATTTATACGGAAGCAAAACCACGGCGGCCGGTGGCGCGGATGCTGTTTTCGGACTGCTGAATTCCAAGGGCGCCGTCACTTGGGCTAAAGAGATTGGCCCCGGAACGGACGCCACTGATTACCTGAACGTTCAGGTCGCTCCAGGCGGATTCCTGGTAGACGGCTCGGAAGCTCCCGTCGCTCCAGGCAGTGTTGGGAGCGCCATATGGGCCAAATTCGATAATTCGTGGAACCAGGTCTACGCCTATAGTTTCGGCGGGTTGGAAAACGAAGTTTGGATCAGCGTGACGGGCAATTTTTCGGATACAACCGACAATGGCCTCATTTATACCGGCAGCCTTGTAACCGGCCAGGACACAGAAACCGCATGCTCCGATATTTTTATTTTCAAGACCAATTCGGCGGGAAGCATCGTGTGGAAAAACGAGCTGCAGTACAAGTGTGAAGACCAAGCCTACCAGGCCCTGGAAGTGAGCGATGGCTACCTGATCGTGGGAACGCTTATGGATCCTTCCGCTAATGCCTCGAGTCTCCTATTGATGAAATACAGCAAGACAGGCAAGCGTTCATGGGCGAAAGCGTACTCGGTTGCAAACGAGTCGCTGACCGGAGGCAATTTAAGACGGCTTTCCGACGGGAATTTTTTGCTCTCCGGCGGCATGACGGATCCGACCGCGCCTCTCGTGGATGGCAAGATCCTACTGGCCAAGGTGGATTCAGCAGGCCGTATTCAATGGCAGAACAGCTATGGAATCAGTGGCCTGACCCTTACGCCGCTTAACGCGATAGAAAGCGCTTCGGACAAATCGATCATCATAAGCGGCTCAACCTTTAGCTCGTTGTACAATGCGAATACCGTACTAATAAAAGTAAAGTCAGCAAACGGGGCTCTCGTCAAAGGAGTAAAAATCGGGGCATCTTCTGAAAACGATTCAGACACTGTAACGGAATCCAGTTCCGGTGACCTCCTCATTTCCGGCTCTCATTCGATTAGTCCCGGTAAGGCGACGATATTCTTTGGCAAAGTGGATAAAACCACTCTTGAGCCGGTTTGGACTAAAGCATTTGCCGGAGGCGCATATGGCAAAGGAATGTTGATTGAGACCGCGACAGGTTTCCTTCTTTCGGGCTCCTATGGCAAGAACTTCAGTGAAGAAGATATTTTTGGCATGCTGCTCGACAGATCGGGGAACTCCAATAACTGCAAAATAAGTCCGCTTGCCCTGCAAACGACATCCCCGGTCATTCATGCTGCGACCAAACTCACGGTCTCTAAACCTTCGTTTAAGACAGGAGCGAACGAAACCATTAAACCCAACCCCATCAGTTTGCCCGTAAAGACACTGAGCGTGCCCTCGGCGCCCATCTGCCCGCATATATCCGCGCTTCCGACAGGCCGGGAGGATGCGATGGATATCTCCTGCGGAGATTGAGGCGTTCACCTCTGATACGGATTCGCATTCAAGATGATCACAAGGCGGCGAGGAGGAGGCGACGCAGGCGCACACGGTAGTACGTCGAGGAGCCGACGACGAGGGCGCCCTCACAAAAGATCGGGCGCTGGACTATACGCATTACATCGAGGCGGTACGTATAGCGCAGACCCGACACGTAGTGAGGGTCCACACAGTGAGGGCTTGAATGCGATTTCGTATTACACCTCGCTCCAGTCTTCAAGCACCAGTCCGGGCACCCGTTCAAATTCCCTGACATTGTTTGTCACCAATATCAGGCCGGACGCCCTGGCCTGACCGGCTATCATCATATCGTAAGGTCCTATGGGCCGACCCGTACGATAAAGGACCGCCCGTATCTGTCCAAAATGGTATGCGGCTTTGTCGTCGAAGGGAAGCACTTCAAGCCGGGCGACCATGGCTTCGATGTCCGCAAGATTACGTTCCACTTGTTGTGAATGTTCCGCCCCAGACACTAATTCCCCCAACGTTACAGCGGAAATGCCCATCCGGCCGTGATGATCCTGAAAGCGACTTTTCACCTGCTGAGGGCGGTTCTTCAAAGTGTAGACGACAATATTGGTGTCCAGCAGGTATTTCAGCACCCCATGGTCTCCCGTCGCTGGTCTTCCGGTTGCTTTCGCTCTATCATGAAATCATTGGAAACCCCTGGTGCATTGAACCACTCATCCCAAGATTGGCCCACAGGCTCAATCATGCGTTTGTTGCCGACCGCAGTGATTTCTACATCTTTCACCGAATCCGGAAAGGCAACTTCTCTCGGCAGGCGAACAGCCTGACTTCGATTGCTTTTAAAAATTCTGGTTTTCACGCAAGCCATAACGCCACCCCCATTAAAAGATGTCATTGTTTCCGCACACATTATAAAATTCATGCAGGATATGTCAACGGGATATACAGTATGCTCGCCATGAATTCCCAGGCCTCCAGCAGAATTCGACGGAAACATCCTAAACTTGGCCTTCCTGAGGGATATTCTATGATCGAAACCATGCGGGGGGGGGCCGGCATGAAATCCACACTTGAGAACTCGGTTGATTGCACCAGAAGAACTTGTTACCACGCCGAAGATCCTCAGCGACGAAGAACCAGTTTGGGATATCAATCCACTGCCCTTTCAGGTTTCCCTACTAATGCAGACGCGGCGTACGGGGATACAGCGAGGCCCAGATCTCAACGGGGGGGATCGCCGGAGGGGAGGACGCCACAATGTGCTTTGTGATCTGGGGTCGCCAAACTAATATGGCGAAAAACAAATATAAAAGTTCAGGAAAGCGGGTCTTTTAAGCCTTAGAAGCCTGTTTTTTGTCTCAAAACCATTGCTCTTAGCAGCAGATGCCCGGAATGCCTACATGCCTTGATGCGGCGTAGTGACGCCATATTGAGTTTCGCTTTTGGGAATAAACGGCGGTGTCAAAGTCATTGTGCTCAAGCAGACTGTCCAGGTTCCGCAAAGCAAAATCCTTTTTCTTCTCAGGCCGGCTTCGACGTTGCCGAGTGTCTTTTCCAGGCCCTCGATTTTGCAGTCCCACTTGTTTTGCGGTATCGAGCAGAGGTCTATAGTGCTCAGGTTCAGGGCCGAGTTGCCGGTCGGAGCCATTATTTCCCTCACCAGTACCGATTGACGCGGCCCGACTCCGCGGCCCACGCCCCTGAAAAGGAACACTCTTCACGTAGATTTATGAATGGCTGCAAACAGAATTCGCCGAGCCGTTCTACAATCAACATGGTGTGGAAACCGACCGGCACGACTCTCAAGCGACTCCCCGGCCTGGACCCTGCATTGGAATCCAGGCCGGATCAGTCGTATTCAAAAAGCAGTCTATAGCGATTTAGGCTTCGGATTGACGATTTGGCCCCCTTTAAGGGCGCCGTTGCCTGCCGTGAAGTTGTCGTCCCCAAGGTAGTCGGCCACAATCTTGTGGCTCCCGATTGGGAGTTTAGATGTTGCCAGACTGGCGGTAACCATCCCCGTCAAACGAGAAAATTCGTTGTGGGAAAGGGGTACGGGTTCGCCAAACTTCTCATTGTCCACCATGAACTGCACCTTGCCGGTCGGGAATGTGCCGCCCAGCTCCATCCCATTGCTTATCAGGCCTCGAACGGTAACGGTGAAAGTGACCGAATTGCCCGAGATCGAGGGATTCTCACTGGAACGGACCGCCGTTGTGGCCACGGCCTTTTTGACCGTCTGGCCGTTGGCGAGGGCGCCGCTGCTTCCGGTGTAGTGGGTATCCCCCGAATAGACGGCCGTAACCGTGTGATTTCCCGGCAACAGGGGTATGGCCGGACTGGTGGCGAAATTAGACGTTAATTTAAACAGGTGGAGAATCTTGACCGGTGCAGGGTCTCCAACGTTGTTTCCATCCACCTGGAACTGCACGGTTCC
>Ga0326728_10005413_pt1 | contig 35890 bp, 33 predicted proteins | sample MB3enrmetagenome_FD_207602 | JGI IMG/M metagenome (GOLD analysis project Ga0326728, IMG submission 207602) | Lab enriched peat soil microbial communities from McLean, Ithaca, NY, United States - MB31MN | ecosystem: Environmental > Terrestrial > Soil > Wetlands > Peat | place: USA: New York...
CTATCGGGCAGGAGTCCGACTGGGCCTGTCTTACCGAAGAGTGCGCCTGCAAACTTACCGACTGGGGCACCATGAAGGTGGACCCGCTCACCTGCCAGACTCACGACAATGACATATTCGCGGGCGGCGACGCGGTGACCGGCCCCAGGACGGTAATAGAAGCGATTTCAGCCGGCAAGCAGGCGGCCATTTCGATTGGCCGCTACATCCGGGGTGAGGACATCAAAGCCGGGCGTGAGCGTGAATGGGAAGCGGTCCAGGAAATCGCGACCGAAGGCTATGATAGAATTCCGCGCGCACGGATGCCCGTTGTGTCTCCGGAGATCCGCACCGGCAATTTCGAAGAAGTCCAGTTAGGCTTAACCGAAGAGCAGGTAAAGGCCGAAGCAAACCGATGCCTTAGTTGCGGCGTGTGCTCCGAATGCTACCAGTGCGTCGATGCATGCCTTGCCAATGCTGTCAATCATGACGAACTGCCCAAAGAGTTGGAACTAAACGTCGGCGCCATCATCGCGGCTCCTGGCTTTCAACCCTTCGATCCGTCCAAATTCGATACCTATTCCTACGCAAACCTGCCAAATGTAGTGACCTCAATGGAGTTCGAGCGCATCCTTTCGGCTTCAGGCCCTACTCAGGGTCACCTCGTGCGGCCCTCAGACAATAAAGAGCCCAAAAAGATCGCATGGCTCCAGTGTGTTGGTTCAAGGGATATTCATCATTGCGATCATAAGTACTGCTCCGGCGTCTGTTGCATGTACGCTATTAAGGAAGCGGTGATTGCAAAGGAGCATTCAGAGGGTAATCTGGACACGGCCATGTTCTACATGGATATGCGGACGCACGGCAAGGACTTCGAAAGATATTTCAACCGTGCAAAGGACCAGCACGGGGTCCGTTTTATCCGGTCTCGCGTGCATACGATTAACCCGGTGCCGGGATCGGAAGATCTGGAGATAGATTACGTAACTGAAGAAGGAATCATCAAAGGCGAACACTTCGACATGATCGTGCTTTCGGTGGGCTTTGAGACAGCGGAATCGGCCAAAGAGCTTGCGAGCTTGCTTGACGTGCGTCTCAACGACAACAACTTCAGCGAAAGCTCCTCGTTCAGTCCCGTTTCCAGCAGCAAGCCGGGGATTTTTGTCTGCGGATCGTTCCAGTCACCCAAAGACATTCCGCAGTCTGTAATGGAAGCAAGCGCGGCCGCCGCTGCTGCCGGAGGCCTCCTGGCGCCGGCGCGAGGAAGCTTGGTCAAGGATAAAATAATCCCGCCTCAGGTCAACGTAATAGGCGAGCGGCCGAGAATCGGCGTCTTTGTTTGCAATTGCGGCATCAATATCGCCGGGGTCGTCGACGTCAAGGCCGTGCGCGATTATGCCAAGTCGCTGCCTTATGTCGAGTATGTAACGGACAATCTCTACACGTGCTCTCAGGATACCCAGACCGCGATGCGCGGCCTGATCGAGGAGCATAACCTCAACCGGATAGTTGTCGCGGCGTGTACTCCGCGAACCCACGAGCCTCTTTTCCAGGAAACGATGGCCGAAGCCGGCTTGAATAAATACCTCTTCGAGATGGCAAATATCCGTAACCAGGACTCATGGGTACACAACGCCACCCCCGATCTGGCTACCGCGAAGGCGAAGGATCTGGTCAGGATGGCTATCTCAAAGGTCGCCCTGCTCGAACCGCTCCCGGAACCGGCGCTCAGCGTCAACCAGAAAGCGCTGGTGATCGGCGGAGGGGTGGCGGGCATGAGTGCGGCAAAAGCAATTGCCGACCTTGGCTACCCGGTACACTTGATTGAAAGCACGGGCGAACTCGGGGGCCAGGCGCTCAACCTCTACAGGACGTGGCGCAATGAGGAGATTCAGTCTTTTGTGGAGAATCTGACTGAATCGGTCAGTAAACATCCCAATATTACCCTGCACCTCTCGACCAGCCTGGTGAACGTGGAAGGCTTCGTAGGCAATTTCAAGACGACGGTCCAGAACGGAGGGCAACCTCAGGTCATCGAACATGGAGTAGCCGTAATCGCAACGGGCGGTAAGCAATTCACGCCTGCCGAATACAGCTACGGTACTGACCCCGAAATCATTACGCACCTGGAACTCGACCGCCGGTTCATGCAGGGCGATCCGAACCTGAGCAGCATCAACTCGGCTGTCTTCATTCAGTGCGTCGGCTCGCGCGAGCCTGAGCGCCCATATTGCAGCAGGGTATGCTGCACTCACTCCCTCGAGAGTGCACTGCAGTTGAAGAAGCTCAACCCGGATATGGACGTCTATGTGCTATACCGCGACTTGAGGTCGTACGGTGAGCGCGAAGCGCTCTATCTCGAAGCGCGAAAGGCAGGGGTCATTTTCATCCGCTTCTCGGTCGATGATAAGCCCGTGGTCGTCAAGTCAGGGGGCAAGCTCCAGGTGACGGTAACCGATCACGTGCTTCGCAGACCGATAATCCTGAATCCAGACCTGATCACCCTTTCGACGGCCATTCTGCCCAACGAGACCGAAATCATTGGGCAGTTCTTCAAGGTCCCGGTTAATGAGGATGGCTTTTTCATAGAGGCCCATGCAAAGTTACGCCCGGTGGATTTCGCGACGGACGGCGTCTTTCTGTGCGGTCTTGCGCACTACCCTAAACCGATTGACGAGAGCATCGCGCAGGCCCAGGCCGCCGCATCCAGGGCGGCAACCATTCTGTCGAAGCAGACCATCTATTTTGCCGGAACGATCGCATATACCTCGGCCCTGGATTGCAGCGCATGCGGCACATGTGTGAGCATATGTCCTTACTCGGCCCCCGCCTTCAACGAAAAAACCGGCAAGGCTGAAATAAACCCGGCGCTTTGCAAAGGCTGCGGTCTTTGCGTGGCCTCGTGCCGCTCCGGGGCGATAAGGCTTCGCGGCTTTGAGGATGCCCAGATATACAGCATGATCGATAGCGTCTAAGACAATTATGAGGTCCTGATGGACCCATGACTGAAAATGCCCCTCTACATTAAGAAATAGGGGTAAACGTACAGGCAGGAGAAATCAAATGTCCGATTGGGAACCAAAAATAATAGCCTTTCTGTGCAACTGGTGCTCCTATGGCGCGGCGGATCTCGCCGGAGTGAGCCGGTTCCAGTATCCGGCAAATATCAGGATAATTCGCCTACCCTGCTCGGGCAGGATAAACCCGAAGTTCATCCTGGCCGCCTTAAGGCATGGCGCCGACGGGGTCTGGGTTTCCGGATGCCATCCCGGGGACTGCCATTATATAGAGGGCAATATGTACGCAAGGCGTAAATTCGCCCTGCTAAAGAGCCAACTCGAGTACACGGGTATACTGGAACCTGGCCGTCTTCATTTCTCATGGATTTCGTCGGCCGAAGGGACCAAATTCGCTGAAATGGCCCGCCATGTCGTCGAATCGGTAAAGGCAGCCGGGCCGGCGCGGCATTTTATCAAGAAGCAAGCTGAGGTGGCGTAGATGCAAGTATATAGCGAAAAAATCAGAGAGGCGGCCAAACGGCTGCTCTCGGAAAAACGCGTGGACGCGGTTATCGGTTTCCGAAGAGGTACGGTTCCGTTCATGAACGAGCCGTTTTTGGCCAAGACTCCCGAACAGGCCGACCAGTTTGTCTGGGACGGAAATTGTGGTATCAACCTGGCCAATTACCTGCCGAAAATGACCGGCAATATCGCCATTGCAGCGAAAGGGTGCGACTCGCGAAGTATCGTGATCCATCTGCTGGAAAACCAGATCAAGCGTGAGCAGCTATATGTTCTCGGGATTCCATGCCAGGCAATGACCGATAAGGCTAAAATCCAGGAAAAGCTGAACGGCAGGCAGATCCTCCAGGCCGAAGATATGGGCGGCACGGTGCGGGTATCGGGCCGTGATTTCGAGCAGACCTTTGAGCGTGCGGACTTTCTCCAGCAGAACTGCGCTATTTGCACGCACAGGAATCCGGTTATCTACGACGAACTGCTTGGGGAACCCGTCAAGGAGCAGGAGATCGACCGCTACGAGGACATCAGGAAAATCGAATCCATGCTGTCCGAAGAAAAACGCCTCTACTTCGACGATCTGATCAAACCTTGCATACGGTGTTACGCCTGCCGCAACGCCTGCCCCGCATGCTACTGTCCAACGTGTTTCGTTGATGAATCCAAGCCACAGTGGATGGGCAAGACTACCGATCCAACGGACACCCGCACTTTTCATTTCTTGAGGGCTTTCCATGTGGCCGGGCGCTGCACCGACTGCGGATCGTGCGAGCGCTCGTGCCCGGTGGGGATAAAAATGCGCATGTTCACCAAGAAACTCGAAAAGGAAGTCAAGGAACTCTACGGCTATGAAGCTGGTGTGATCCAGGATCAGCGGCCTCCGCTCGACACTTACCGGCCTGACGATCCCGAACCCTTCCTCGGCTAAGCTGCGCAGTGGACGGATCGCCGGTCATGACAGATAGAGAAGGAACAGTCAATGTCTGATATCTACATCGAGAAAGGGAACTTTATTCCCGGAGTAATCGAGCGGCTGATGGGCCGCTACCGGGTCCATGGGCCCGTGAAAAACGGTCGTTTTCACGAATTTAGCCTCCTCAAGAACGCGGCGGAGGCTGACCTGGGCTTTCAGAATACACGCCTGTCACCCAAGGAGATTTTTCACCCGCAAGCCGAACGGATGTTCGAGTTCAGCCTGGCGAAAGACGATCCGCAGGCTGGAATCCTCAAAGAGGCTGACAAGGATTTCTCGCCCCGGGTTGTTCTTGGAATACGGCCGTGCGACGCAAAGGCTTTTCAGCTCGATGACGCAAACTTCATCACCGAAACCATAAAGGACCCCTGGTGGGCTCGAAGGCGAGAGGCGGCTACCATGATCGGCCTTGCTTGCGACTCGCCCTGCCCAACCTGTTTTTGCACGTCGATGGGTAGCGGTCCCTACGATACCGCGGGCCTCGACGTGCTGCTGGTGGATACCGGTGATGGCTACGTCGCAGAAGTACTGAGCGAAAGAGGCGAAAATACCCTTTTGGTTACTTCCGGCTGGTCATCGGTCAGCAGTTCGGTGCGAGCATCTCTGGCTGATAAGAAAAAGGCTGCCGAGCGGAGCATCGCCGGCACCTTCGACCCGGCCGCTATTGCTAAAAGGGAGATGCTCGAACTCTACAACTCTCCGATCTGGGAGGAAGTCCAGTTCGCTTGCATTAATTGCGGTACCTGCACTTTCGTGTGCCCCACCTGCTGGTGCTTCGACATCCAGGAGGAAGTATACGAGGACAAAGGCGAACGGCTGCGGATGTGGGATTCCTGCATGTTTCCGCTTTTTACGCTTCACGGTTCGGGCCACAATCCGCGCAACCAGAAAACACAGCGGGTGCGCCAGCGCTTCATGCACAAACTCAAATATTATCAGGACAAGTACAACAGCGGCCCGGCCTGCGTTGGCTGCGGCCGATGCGTACAGGCATGTCCGGTCAATATCGATATAAGGCAAGTCGGCCGCCAAATGGCCTCGCCCGACTGCGCGTGTCCGGCCTAGAGCCGTTTCGCTAATGGAGGAACAAAGGTGAATAACCCTTACCTGCCCTATCCGGTCCGAATCGATTCCGTTATCACGGAAACCGAAGATCGCAATTTGAAGACATTCAAGCTGGTCTTTCTTGATCCGGAAGATGAAAAGAAGTTCTCATACACACCCGGCCAGTTCGCAATTCTTTCGGTTGCCGGTCTTGGCGAAATCCCTATTGGGATCGCCACGTCTCCAACCGAGCAGGGGTTTATCAAATTCACGGTGAACAAGGTCGGAAAAGTAACCAACCACCTGCACAATATGCAAGCGGGTGACATAATGGGCGTACGCGGCCCCATGGGCAACTGCTATCCATGGGACCTGCTTGAAGGCAAAAACGTCGTGATCATCGGGGGAGGGTTTGCATTCACGACCCTTCGTTCCTCGATAGTATACATGATCGATCCGAAAAACCGCTCGAAGTTTGGAAAGATCGATGTTGTTTACGGCGCGCGTTTCCCCGGCCTGCTTCTGTACAAAGATGAACTGGCCCAATGGGAAAGGCGTTCCGACATAAACATGCATATAACGGTGGACAGCTCCAGCGACCCGAACTGGAAATACAACGTCGGCTTCGTTCCCGCGGTTACCAAACAGAAGGCGCCAAGCGCCGAAAACTCCTACGCAATAATTTGCGGTCCGCCGATCATGATTAAGTTTACCCTGCCCGTTCTCACGGAACTGGGATTTCCGCCCGAACGGATCATATCGAGCCTTGAAATGCGCATGAAGTGCGGAATAGGCATTTGCGGCCGGTGCAACATCGGGACTGAATACGTTTGCAAGGACGGTCCGGTATTTACGCTCGAACAATTATCGAAATTGCCTACTGAATATTAAATATGCATGGAACAGTTGCATTCGCGTGGAATAAGAGTTATATGGGAAATCGCTGCTAAAGACGACCTCGTTTCCATCCGCTGCATTTCTGACGCAATTTCCTCTGTCCCCCAGCGAGCAGTTGTCCCCCCGCTTAGGGGCGTGAATTAGAATAGGCTTACAGCGCAGAGTACACTTAGGAGAAGAGAAAAAAATGGAGCCAATGTTACTTACAAAGCGTGAAAAGCGCAAAGTGGCGAGTCAGTACGCCGACCTGTGCCTCACTTGCGGCACGTGCGCAGGCGGGTGTCCGGTCACCGGCCTGGATGGTCTGGACGTGCGGAAAGCCGTTCGCCTGGCTTTGCTGGGCATGGACCAGGAATTGATCGATTCGAGATTTCCCTGGCTTTGTACCCTTTGCGGCCGTTGCGAACATGCATGTCCAATGGGAATCGACCTCGTAGCGATGCTTCGTTCGGCGCGAGGCAAGAGGGAAAGAGACAAGGTCCCCGGCGTTCTCCACAAGGGCGTTCAGATGTGCCTCGAAAGGGGAAACAACGTCGGTATTCCAAAGGAAGACTTTCTTTACCTGCTTGAGGATCTTGGCGCAGAGCTGGCGGAAGAGCTTCCCGGCTTCGAAGTCCCCGTAGATAAAAAAGGGGCAAAATACCTTTTCAGTATTAACTCCAAAGAGCCTTTCGGCGAACCCGAGGACATGATGTACTGGTGGCGAATTCTGTATGCTGCCAACGAGTCCTGGACGACTACCTCCGAGAACTGGGAAGGCGTAAACTGGGGCCTTTTCACAGGCGACGACGAATCGATGAAAGAAGTCGTCGGGCGAATTGTAAAGAATTACAAGGACATGGAGTGCGAGTACCTCGTCTTGCCCGAATGAGGGCACGCCTACTATGCGACCAGGCTTGGTCTCAAAAAATGGTATGCGCATGAAAACGTCAAGTTCGTCAGTGTCCACGATCTGCTCAAACAGTATATCGAGGAGGGGCGAATCAAGGTCGATAAATCGATCCATCAGCACCTTACCACCTACCACGATCCGTGCAATTACGGCCGAAAAAGTGAACGCGCTTTCGGCCAGGGATATTACGAGGAACCCAGGTGGGTTACGCAGCAGTGCTGCGAAAATTTCGTGGACATGTATCCCGCTCGCGCCAACAACTTCTGCTGCGGTGCCGGTGGCGGCGCGTGGGCAGCTCCCTATGTGGAAGAGAGAATCTTCTACGGCCGCGTGAAGGCAAAGCAGATAAAGGACACCGGGGCCAAGCTTCTCATCGCTCCCTGCCATAACTGCCGCGACCAGATTATGAAGAGCCTCCGCAAGGAGTACGACTTCATGGACGTCGAAGTTAAGTACCTCTGGGAACTTGTAGCCGACTCCCTGATTATCGAGCCGCGCGAGGTGGAATCCGAAGAGGAAGAATAGAGATTACCTGCTCAGATAAAACAGCCCCAGAATCACGTTGACGTGTGCATGGGGCTTTTCTATTTTAATGGATTGAGTCTGTTGATCGCGGTATCATCTCGCGGCGCCTGGTTTTCAATGCAACTCGAGCGCAAGCTCATTTGACAATGGAGCAATATGAGCAGAAAGCAAACTGTAATCAAAAAAGGGAAAGAAGACCTCTCACTCACTCGCGAGCAATCCGACGAACTTCAAATGATCCTTGACCGCCTGGCTGTCCAGGACCCCGAAGGCGAGAGTTTCGAGGGCTACCTGCACTCACTTCGGAACTCACTTTCCGGAAGACCGCTCCAGGCAGCCGCGCTAATCGACAAGCTGAGCCGCAATCCAGCCCCTAACGGCTTTCGCACATTCCAGTGTCTCGAAACGATCGTGGAGAGCTCGCCTTACAAAAGAAGCCTTAAGCAGGCAGCCTACCGCTTCTCACAAAAGGGCTTCACTGCCGCCGGGCAGACCTCCGCGCCCGAGAAAGTCGTCCTGATCCAGGGTGAGCATAGAAAGGCTACCGCTCACCTTTTAATGGTCCATGGGACCATGTGGATCGTTTCCGCTCTGATTCCTGAAGCATCTATGGGAAGTTATGTTCTTCTAACCGCTTTCCTTGAAGACGATTTTGCCACCTTCAACGTGCGAGTGGCGGAAGCCAGCTCTCCGAAACAGTACAGGGATTACCTCCAGGTACTCTCAGCTCATGCCATTGGCCGCAGATGCCCGGAGATCCCACTCCGGCACGTAGCACGACTCTTCTTTGACATGCTCGCTTTTTGGACCGGCAAAGGCTCATATACCCAATTGGAACGCGCCAGAGATCTCCTCAAGGCGTATCATGACCCGGACAAAAAGCCCTACGTCTATGAGCTGATGCCTGAAATTGAGAATCCCGAGAAATATTTTCCTGAATTGAAAATCGAAAAACTGCTAGAAGCCATGGACCTCTCATGGCTTAGATTTGACAAGGAGGAACTGGCGCCTTATCACGAAAAGCTAAAAGCCCTGGACAGTCCGCTTCTCGTGGTCCCACGGGAAGTCCAGGCAGAACGCGTTCAGGAAGTGCTTTATAATGCGGCTGAAACATTGTGCGTTGGGGCAAAGCGATACCTTTTCACAAGGTTTTTCGAAGAGCAGGCGATGGCTTTCAAACTCTCCGGTGCTGAAGACAAGGCACGCTGGGCATGGATAGCTGCCGGCAATCTTGCGGGCCGGTCATCTGTGGGAAAAAACCCGGTTGTTTTGAAGTTGGTCATGTATTCAATGAGGTTCTACTGGCCTGAGGATTTCAAAGCCGCCCAGCAGACTGAGGAAACCAGTGAGCCGGAGCACCGAACCCCATCGGGGATCATTTTGCCGTGAACCGTTAGATCGATACGGCAACCTTAAAGATCAGAACCCCGGCCCGTTCATGCTCTGTTGACATAACTGGGAGGAGTTGCGCGGATGAATCCAACTGAAGGTATTTACGATCTCATAATACTGGGCGCAGGACCGGCAGGACTTACGGCCGGACTTTACGCGATGAGGGCTATTCTCAAGACCATCCTCGTGGAACGAGCGACTCACGGCGGCCAGGTAGCCATTACAAAAGGGGTTGAGAATTATCCGGGGTTCGAGGACATCAGTGGGCTGGACCTCTCCGATAAACTTCTTCACCATGCCCAATCCTACGGCCTTGAGGTCATGCGGGACGAAGCCGTCGCCATCAAACCTGGGGCCGACCTTCACACGGTTGTCCTTAGCAGCGGCAGAGCTCTGAAAGCTCATGCAGTAATCATTGCAACGGGCGGAAACCCAAGACGGCTAGGAGTTCGCGGCGAATTAGAGTACGTGGGAAGAGGCGTTTCCTATTGCGCCAAATGCGATGGTTTCTTTTTCCAGAACAGGGTTGTAACCGTTGTTGGTGGTGGAGATACGGCGCTCGAGGAGGCGCTTTATCTCGCAAAGCTTGCCTCGAAAGTTTATCTGCTACATCGGCGCGACTCTTTCAGAGCAAGCAGAATACTCCAGAAAAGGATCCATGAATCGAATATAGAGCTGGTTCTGAATTCGGAAATCACTGAGATATGCGCTAATGAAGACGGGGTTCATTCGATTGACGTAAGAGACCTGCTGACCGGGAACCGCCGAACCATCGCAACAGAAGGAGTTTTTATCTTTGTAGGCCTTTTGCCAAACAACGAGATTGTGCCTCCCGGGATAAAACTTGACAGCGCCGGCTACGCGATAACGGATGAGAAATGCGCCACAGATATCCCGGGTATCTACGTAGCGGGGGACCTGAGAACAAAATTTGCCAAACAGATAGTGATTGCTGCGGCCGAGGGCTGCACAGCCGCCTTGGCCGCGGCTGATTATGTTGACGCAAAGAAAAACTAATCGGGCACCTTGGCCACCCGCCCTCGACACGTTTAATCGCCTCAGCCCAGGTTTCCATCAAGTTCGTCGAATAAATCCTCCAGCCGGTACAGAAGCCGGTCCAGCTCGTTTAGCCGCCGTGCCAGAAGCAGTTCCCGCGCCTGGTCCCGCACTTTTACCAACTCGCCCAGTCTCCCAATTATCGGTTTTTTAGACTCCTCGCGAACGTGTGGATCGTTTTTGATTCTGATCATTATCTCGACCATTTCGTATAGCGAAGGTTCATTCGCAACAACCAGATCGTATCCGTTATGACTCAGAAACTCAAACAGATGGGGGAAAGAGCCCTTGAAACCGTACGTTCCATAGGCCGGAAGGAGCCTTATATCGATCTGCATAAACTTGCTCATATTCTCCTCGCTTAAGTCGGAAGAACTCTCTTCGCTCATCAAGATGTGAACTATCACCCCTGCCGGACGCTGTTATGAAAGTCGGAACATTTTGGTCTTTTTTTCAAAAGGGTCCACAACACGATTGACAATATTAGTTATTGAAAATACACTAAGCACTCGATTATCCAACATCTCACGCCAATTAACCTTCTCCATTCCGAGTTCCGCGTAATGCACAACTAGATTCTCTTCGTTTTAAAGCTGTATCCCTCTCCAAAGAAGTAAATAGACATGGGGGAACATAACGTTTCTTTTTATCGACTGCCAGTGATTTGAATCTCTATGGAGTATCGGGAATGAAACTTACACGGAGAGACTTTTTGAAAGTCTCGGGCGCCGCAACTGCCGGCCTTGCCCTCAGCGGATTGGGGATCGATTTCAGTCCGGTCGAGGCCTATGCCTGGGAGCTACGCACAAGGGAAGCCAAGGAGACACCCACAATCTGCTGCTACTGCGCGGTAGGTTGCGGAATTCTCTGTCAGACGGACAAAAAGACCGGGCAAGTGATCTACACGGAAGGCGACGCCGACCACCCCATAAACGGCGGCTCTTTGTGCGCCAAGGGAGCTTCGGTTTACCAGCTTGCCCGGAATGACAAACGGGTTACCAACGTCCTTTATCGCGCACCTAACAGTGACAAGTGGCAGGTCAAAAAATGGGATTGGGCACTCAAGGAAATAGCCAAGCGCGTCAAGAAGACACGAGACGCTTCTCTCGTTGAGAAAAACGAGCAGGGCCAGGTGGTAAACCGCTGCAATGGCATCGCCTCGGTCGGGAGCGCCGCAATGGACAACGAGGAATGCTGGCTCTATCAGGCCATGCTCCGCTCCCTGGGGATTGTATACATAGAACATCAGGCCCGTATCTGACACAGCGCCACTGTCGCGGCTCTGGCAGAGTCGTTCGGACGAGGCGCAATGACCAATCATTGGATCGATATAGCAAATAGCGATTGTATTTTAATCATGGGCAGCAACGCCGCCGAAACCCATCCTGTCTCTTTCCGCTGGGTGATGAAAGCAAAAGACAAGGGCGGGACACTCATTCACGTAGATCCGCGCTATACTCGTACATCTACCAAGGCGGACATATACGCTCCGCTCAGACCCGGAACGGATATCGCCTTTCTGGGCGGGATGATCAAATACATCATCGAGAACAAGAAGTATTTTTTGGATTATGTAATCGACTACACCAACGCTTCCTATATCGTGGGAGAGAAGTACGAGTTCAAGGATGGCCTTTTCTCAGGATTCAATGCGGAGAAAAAGGCCTATGACTCTTCGACCTGGGCATATGCAATGGACGAAAAAGGGGTCCCCAAGAAGGATTTGAGCCTTCAGGACCCGCACTGCGTATTCCAGCTTATGAAGAACCACTATTCGCGTTACGACCTGGATACCGTTTCATCGGTCACCGGAACCCCCAAAGACGATCTCATGAAAGTCTTTGCAGCATTTAGCTCTACCGGGGTTCCTGGCAAGGCCGGGACTATCATGTACGCGATGGGCTGGTGCCAGCATTCCGTGGGTGTGCAGAATATCCGTACAATCTCCATTATCCAGGCCCTTCTCGGTAATATGGGAATTGCGGGCGGAGGCGTAAACGCGCTTCGCGGTGAATCCAACGTACAGGGGTCAACCGACGCCGGGCTTCTTTTCCATATATTGCCGGGCTATAACCCGACTCCGACTGCTGCGCTGCCTACTCTTGCGGATTACAACAAAAAATATACCCCCTCCAGCAAGGACCCGCTGAGCGCAAATTGGTGGCAGAATCGCCCGAAATACATAGTCAGCATGCTCAAGGCTTTCTACGGAGATGCCGCGAAGCCTGACGACGATTTCGCTTACAACTGGCTTCCAAAGGGAGACGAAGGCAAATACTACGGTTGGCTTGATCTTTTCGACGCGATGTATAATAAGCAGCTCAAAGGCTTTTTCGCCTGGGGCATGAATCCGGCGTGCAGCGGCGCCAACTCCAATAAAACCAGAGAAGCCCTCGCTAATCTGGAATGGATGGTGAGTGTAAACCTCTTCGATAACGAAACGGCCTCCTTCTGGAAAGGACCGGGAATGAAACCCGGCAAGATAAAGACCGAGGTCTTCTTTCTCCCGTGCGCCACATTCCTGGAAAAGGAAGGCTCGATATCAAACAGCGGCAGATGGGCGCAATGGCGTTACAAAGCCCAGGAGCCCGAAGGAATGTCCAAACGCGACGGCGACATCATCTACCAACTCTTCCTACAGATTCGCGAGCTGTACGAGAAAGATAAGAAGGCAAAATTCCCGAACCCGATTTTGAACCTGAACTGGGACTACGCAACGGATCGAAAATTCGATCCCCATCTCGTCGCAAAAACCATTAACGGGTACTGGACCAAAGATACTGCAGTTGGCGACAAGACATTCAGGAAAGGTGAACAGGTAGCCGCCTTTGCCATGCTCAAAGACGACGGTTCCACCGCCTGCGGAAACTGGATTTACTGCCAAAGCTATAATCAGGACGGCAATAACATGGCTCGCCGTGACAAAACCGACTACAGCGGAATAGGGTTGTATCCAAAGTGGTCCTGGGCATGGCCGGTAAACCGCAGAATCATTTACAACCGCGCTTCGGTAGACCCGGCCGGAAAACCATGGAACCCGAAAAGAACGGTCGTCGAGTACATAGCAGACATCAAGGACGGCAAATACCTGCCTGGAGGTACCTGGAAAGGTGACGTTCCCGATGGACCGTGGCCTCCTCTAAGAAACCCGGATGGTTCGGCAAGGGAAGACGCCAAACTGGCGTTCATCATGAAACCGGACGGCTACGCATCGCTTTTCGGTCCAGGGTTGAAGGACGGCCCGTTCCCGGAACACTATGAACCTCTTGAATGCCCGGTCGACAAGAACCCTTTTGGCGCACAGCTAACCAACCCTATCGCCGCAACATTGAAAAGCGACAAGGATAGCATCATGAGCTGCGACCCTCGGTTCCCCTTTGTCGGCACCACTTACCGGGTTAGCGAACACTGGCAGACCGGTGTAATTACCAGGCATATGCCGTGGCTGATAGAGGCCGAGCCTCAAGTTTTCATCGAAATGAGCGAGCAGCTTGCCAGGCTCAAAGGAATCAGCAACGGCGAAAAAGTGATAGTTCAATCGCCAAGAGGTTCTCTGGAAGTCGTGGCGATCGTAACGAAGCGGTTAAAGCCCTTCACTATACAGGGACAGGAAGTACATATGGTTGGTCTGCCCTTGCATTTCGGATGGATTTATCCGAAGAATGGGGGTGACAGCGCAAATCTGCTGACCCCCTCAGTGGGCGATCCCAACACACGCATCCCCGAATCGAAAGCATTTATGGTAAATGTGCTGAAAAAGGGGGCATAAGCTATGGCAGGGAAGAGTATTTTTATCGACACCATACGGTGCATCGCCTGCAGAGGCTGCCAGATCGCATGCAAGAACTGGAACCAGAACGGTGCTTCTGCGACTGAGAACCTGGGGAGTCACCAGAACCCTCCCGATCTGGACGGAAATACGTTTAAACTCGTTCGGTTCAGCGAGGTTGAAACAGACGGCAAGGTGGGCTTCTATTTTTTTCCCGATCAATGCAGGCATTGCCTTGAACCACCGTGCAAGGAAGTCGCTAACGGATATGAGGATGGATCGGTTATCCAGGATGAAGCTACCGGCGCTGTCGTTTACACTGTAAAGATGAAGGCGGCGCCTCTTGAAGAGATCAGGTCAAGCTGCCCGTACAATATTCCGAGGCTGAACGCCAAATCTCAAACGGTCAAATGCACCATGTGCATCGACCGTATCAGCGCAGGCCTGACGCCAGCCTGTGTCAAGATTTGTCCGTCCGGGGCCATGAACTTCGGAGACAGGGCGGAAATGCTGAAACTGGCAAACGACAGGCTGGAGGGCGCCAGGGACAAATACCCAAAAGCTCAGCTTCTGGATCATGACCAGGTACGTGTCATCTACCTGGTCGCCGATGATCCGGGAAAATACCATAAGAATGCGATTGCCAGCCTGCCCTGGAGGATTGGCAAAGTGGCGTGAATTTTTTCCGGGACCTCGCCGCGCCTTCAATTGCGGCCTGGTCCTCACGTCAATTAATAATATCCTCCCGGAAACTTCGCATCGCTTAGGGCCGAGACTGAAATTCCACCTTCTACAAAATAGGCAGGGGGGATTTTGTGACATTATGCAAGCGACCTATGACAAGGCAGGCCGGTTAAATATCCGGCTTTTATCAGAGGAATGAAAGTGAACGGCGATCCAAATATTGAGAAAGACGAGATCCGGAGGGCTGTCGCGCTTGCCAGAGATCAAAGGCCCGCCTATTCTTATCTATATGATTTTCTTGAAGCGCTGTTCGTTGCGAGCGCGGAAATCGGTAGCAGGCTGCGGATCGAAATACCATTCATTGAAAACAACCTTGCAATAACCAGGTGGGAAGGCGGATTGCCCCTGCTCAACCGATGGGATTTTCCCATAGACACCGCTGCAGCCGAAGATCTTCTCATAAGCATCGAAAAAGCCATCCCCGAGGCAAACCCGCAATTAGCGAACGCTTATGAATCACTCAAGCATTCCATTGCGGCTCATTCAAAACACAGCCGGGAGTTCTGGAACAGTTTTCTGCATCATGAAATGGAACCATGGGAAGAGTGGCTTGACATAGATTCCGCAACCGACCTGGCCTCCGTTCTTTTCCTGGTAAGAAGCGCTACAAAGCCTTCGCTGGAGCTAACCTCCCGCAGGTTGCTCGAAACCCATATACTCCCGCCTTCATGGATCAAAGGTTACTGTCCTGTGTGCGGCTCACTGCCAGCTCTGCTTTATATCCATGGCGAAGGAACCAGAAAAGCATTCTGCTCCTGGTGCGCGACCATGTGGAACATTCAAAGGCTCCAATGTCCGTACTGCGAGAACCGCGACCACACATCTCTAGGCTATATCGGAATCGAAAAAGAGCCCCAAAACCGGGTCGTCTACTGTAATCTCTGCAGGTTCTACTTCAAGCAGATCGACATCCGTGAGTTGGCCTACGCTCCCTACCTGCCCCTTGAAGAATGGACTACTCTCCACCTCGACCTGCTAGCCCTGAAAACGGGCTGGCGACAGCCTCCTTCTCCAGCACCGGCCATCTATTCTAAAGTGGAATGAATCCGGGCAATTTTATTGCATTGCCATTTTGATTTTCATTCCGGAATTACGAATTTCGAATCGTTGTGTTTCCCTTGAAAATCAGCCTGCCGCTTCGGATGAAAATTGATGACACAGAATCCCCTTTTTGCTCTTGAGTTGCTGCCAAATCGCTGTATTATGGCCGCTCGGAAAAAAAAGCTGAGCGTCTGTCAGACAAGAACTGTGCAAAAAGAGCGCCCGGGAACTTCTACGCGGAACCTTGGGCTGCCTTAACCTTTGTGGATTTAGTGGCATGACATTTCAGAAGCAAATCTTTCCCCTGGCTCTTGTGCTGTTTGTAGGCTCTTTGTCAGTGGCCGGTTGCGTCAAGGTCGGTCCGGATTTTACCAAGCCCCAGGCGGCAATTTCATCGAACTGGCTTGAAACCTCTGATGAGCGCGTGAAAAATGAGCCGGCAAACTACCGTGCATGGTGGGAAACTTTCGGCGACCCGGGTTTGAACCGCGCAATCGACAGGGCCTATCGTGAAAACGTATCGCTAAGAATTGCCGCTGTCCGGGTTCTCGAGGCCAGGGCTCAACTCGGCATTGCCGTAGGAAACATCTACCCTCAAACTCAACAGTTAAACGGTGCGACGACATACAACCTGGCAACTCCGTTTTCGGCTACATCGTCAGCCGAACAGGCGATCGTTCCTACGGCGGCGGCTGGCCCAACCGTCTACTGGCAGGACCAGGCGAATTTAAACATTGCCTGGGAGCTCGATTTCTGGGGGAAATTCAGAAGAGCAGTCGAATCGGCCGACGCAACCCTGCGAGCAACACTTGCCGATTATGACAGTGCGCTCGTAACCCTTACGGCCGATACGGCTAATGCATACATCCAGATCAGGACCCTTGAGAAGCGGATCGAGATCGCGCGGCAAAACCTGGAAACCCAGAAGGAAAGCCTCAGGATAGCAGAAGCTCGTTTCCACGGCGGCTCAACCTCTGAGCGTGACGTCGAGCAGGCAAGGACGATTCTTTTCAACACTCAGGCAGCAATTCCGGTCCTGGAGGCACAGTTAAGGCAGAGCAAAGACGCCCTCAGCGTCTTAATTGGCATCCCGCCCAATGATCTTTTGGACATCCTCAACGACGCCTCGGAAATTCCGGTTCCTCCACCCCAGGTTGCTATCGGGATTCCAGCCGATCTGCTTAGACGACGTCCGGACGTTCGTAACGCTGAGCTGCTGGCGGCCGCGCAGTGCGCGCAAATAGGGGTTGTCAAAGCGGCCCTTTACCCTGCATTTTCACTTACAGGCTCTTTCGGTTATTTATCCACAGATCTTGGAACTGCCAAACTCTCTGATATATTTAAGGCAAACGCGGCGATGGTGACCGTCGGCCCTTCTTTCACATGGAATATTCTCAACTATGGGCAAATCACCAATAATGTGCGCGTGCAGGATGCGCGTTTGCAGGAGCTGTTGCTTTCCTATCAAAACACAGTACTGCAGGCGCAACAGGAGGTCGAAAATTTCCTGGCAGGATTTCTGCGGTACCAGGAAAGCACGGAAAGCCTTGCTATCAGCACATCGGCCGCAAAACATTCACTCGACCTCGCCTTTATTCAGTATCAGCAGGGAAGCACGGATTTTACCACTGTCCTCACTGCCCAGCAGTCTCTTCTCGTTTCACAGGACAGCCTTGCAACCTCAATGGGCAATATCGCCATAAACCTCGTAGGGGTCTACAGAGCGCTTGGCGGCGGGTGGGAGGTCAGGCAGGGAGAGGACATTCTCCCACCTCAAGTAAAAGAGGCCATGGCAAAGCGCACTAACTGGGGATGTCTGCTTTCACCGGCCGCCTATATGCCTCCTCCCGCTGCCAAATCCGATATTCGCAGCCCGGACTGGTAGAGACCGGCGGCTAAATCCAGAAAAAACACAGGTTGTATCCGGAGAAATCATGATCTCGGTTCTCAAATCCATGGCGTTACTGAAAAGGACGGCCGCCGCCGCTTTACTCGGCTTAATCCTGCTTTTCCCCGTTGGCTGCCAGCAGAAACAGCAACCTGCTCCACCTCCCGCCCCTAAGGTCACCGTAAGCCAGCCCGGGCGGCAGGACATTGTCGACTACCTTGAATATAGCGGCAATACGCAGGCAATCAACACCGTCCAGCTCCGCGCGCGCGTAGAGGGCTATCTGGACGCCGTTTACTTCAAGGACGGGGATATGGTGAAGAAAGATCAGTTACTTTTCCTCATCCAGCAAGACACATATTTTGCGATGCTCCGGCAGGCCGATGGCAACGTCCTAAACCAAAAATCCCTGCTCGAGCACGCCAAAAAAGAGTTCGAACGTTACTCCAAACTCCAGGAACAAAAAGCCGCCGCTGATACAGATGTCGAAAACTGGCGTAATCAGCGCGACACGGCACAGGCTGGCCTGATCTCGGCCGAGGCGCAGCACGATCTTGCGAAGCTCAATCTCACATACACATGGGTAGTCGCCCCCTTCACGGGCCGCATCGACAGGAGGCTTGTCGATCCCGGAAACCTCGTAGGCAGTGGATCAAGCACTGTTTTGGCCGAATTGACCCAGATCGACCCCCTGTATGTCTACTTCAACATCGCCGAAACCGATATTCCACCTTATATGTGGGAGGCAAGAACTGCTTCGCTCAAGTCTTCCAAATCAGCCGCGAAGCCGGAACAAACTCCTGTCTTTCCTGTCTTCATTGGCCTGGGCAACGAAGAAGGATATCCGCACGACGGATATATTGATTTCTCATCGAGTACGGTAAACACCTCAACAGGGACGCTGCTTGTCAGGGGAGTTTTTCCAAACCCCGATGGCAAAATGCTGCCGGGCCAGTTTGCCAAAGTCAGGATGCCGATCGGGAAAAAGAATCACGCCATCCTCGTTCCGCAGGCTGCGGTAAGCTACGACCAGTTGGGGACCTATGTACTGATAGTGAATGAAAACAATACGGTCGAACGCCGTAACGTCAAAACCGGCCCTCAAAAAGATCATTCGTATGTGATCGAGGAAGGCCTTACCGGAGATGAGTGGGTCGTTACAAATGGCGTGCTCAAGGCGATTCCCGGCAGGCAGGTTAGCCCCGAACGTGCTCAGGGGCAGGGCTCGGCTGAAAAACCAGTTCAAGGGGCAGGCAAATGATCTCAGAGTTTTTCGTTGACAGGCCTATTTTCGCAAACGTTATCGCCTTCGTAACAGTCATAATCGGCCTCGTCGCGCTATACGGCCTTCCGGTCGCCCAATATCCGCAGATCGTTCCGCCCACAATACAGATTTCAACGCGATACCCGGGGGCAAGCGCCCAGGTCGTCGCCGAAACCATCGGCGTTCCCATCGAGCAGGCCGTCAACGGGGTAGAGGGCGCGATATACATGTCGTCGGCCAGCAGCAGCGACGGCGCTTATACGCTTACAATCACATTCGACGTCGGGACCAATCTCAACGCATCCCTTGCCCTTGTGCAGAATCTGGTAAACAGTTCGCTTGCCCAGCTTCCGGGCGGCGCTCAGCAACAGGGGGTGACCATAAGGAAAGTCTCTCCAAACATCCTGCTCGTGGTGAGCCTATATGCAGACGATGACCGATTCAGTGAGATTTTCCTTTCAAATTACGCGGTCATAAATCTTCAGAATCCACTGGCCAGGCTTCCGGGCGTCGCCCTGGTGAGAGTTTTCGGCGCCGGACCTTACAGCATGAGAGTGTGGCTCGACCCTCTCAAGCTCCACTCGCTGGGCATTACGTCTGCCGACGTCTTGACCGCCATTCAGGGACAAAATGATCAAGTCGCGTTAGGTCAGCTCGGCGCACCCCCTGTAGCCGAGGGGCAACCCTTCCAGCTTACCATTAACACGCTCGGCCGCCTTTCCGATGCCGCCCAGTTTGAAAACATAATCGTCAAAACGGCGACCGATCAAGCCCCGCAGACCGTTCGTCTGCGCGACATAGCCCGAGTGGAGCTGAGCCAGCAGAACTTCACTAATTTCGCGTATTATAATGGCCACCCAACGTCGCTGATCCCGATTTTCGCCCTTCCGGACGCAAACGCCATTACGGTCGCCGACAGCGTCTATATGGCAATGGGTGAAATGAGCAAGACTTTTCCCGACGGGCTCAAATGGGCAACCCGCTATGACACGACCCAGTTTGTCCGCCAAGCCATCTCAAAGGTGTATGAAACTCTTTTCATAGCCGCTGTCCTGGTCCTGATAGTGGTGCTCCTTTTCCTACAGAGCTTCCGGGCGATGCTCGTTCCCGCCACAACCGTTCCGGTCACCATCATCGGTGCTTTCATCGCGATGGCCGCACTCGGATTTACCGTTAATCTGATGACGCTTTTCGCTCTCATTCTGGCCATCGGCATCGTGGTCGACGACGCAATCGTCGTCGTTGAGGGCGCCTCGTATCACATAGAACGTGGAATGACGCCCAGGAACGCTACGATCAAGGCAATGCAGGAATTGACGGGGCCGATCATGGGAATCACGCTTGCCCTGGTTTCGGTTTTCCTGCCGGCCGCATTTTTCCCGGGCATAAGCGGGCAAATATTTCGCCAGTTTGCGCTCGTTATCGCTGCAACTGCAGTAATAAGCGCTATCAACGCCCTTACCCTGAAACCGGTCCAGTGCGCTTTATGGTTGAAACCGCAGAGCAAAAAGCGCCCTAATTTGATCTACCGTGGATTCAACAGGCTTTTTCAATGGATGACCGACATCTATATGGTTCTTGTTGTCTACATGGTGAAGCGGCCGGTCATGATGCTGATCGTTTTCGCTATCATCGTCACCGTCTCCTTCTGGCAATTTCTCAGCCAGCCGAGCGGATTTCTTCCCACTGAGGACCAGGGATACGGAATCTTATTTACCCGCCTGCCGGAAGGCTCATCGCTGCCGCGCAATCGTGAGTTGGCCGACAAGGTGAACGCCATCCTCAAACGAGTTCCCGGCGTTGCGGCGTGGGTGACAATCGGAGGCTACTCCGTTTTGGATGGGGCAAACAGCCCCAACATTTCATCATCATTTGTCAATTTCCAGGATTGGAAGGTGCGGGGGAGCGCCCTGAACCAGGACGTGATCATAGCCAATATGAACCGGGAACTGGCGGGACTTGAGGAAGCCCAAACACTTTTTATCATCCCGCCTTCCATTCGGGGGTTAGGCCAAACCGGAGGCTTTCAGATGATGGTCGAGGACCGAGGCGGATACCTCGGGCTCAAAGGAGTCGAGCAGGCTACTAACGCACTCGTACAGGCGGGAAATTCACAAACTATCCTGCGAAATCTGATAACGCCATTTAGCATGACAAGCCCGCAACTCTACCTGAACATCGACCGGACCAAGGCCGAGTCACTGCACGTCCCTATCACAAACGTTTTCCATGCTCTCCAGGACTACCTTGGGTCATCATATGTAAATCTTTTCAACAAGTTCAACCAGGTATTTCAAGTCTATATCCAGGCCGAAAGCAATTACCGGATGGACCCCCGGGACATCAAAAGCCTCTATGTCCGCAACCAGACGGGAGGCATGGTCCCCTTGGGTACACTGATGAATGTAGAGCGCCGGGAAGGCTCGGAGTTGATCACTCGCTACAATCTCTACCCGGCCGCGCCCATCTTCGGGTCTGCAGCCCCGGGGTTCAGTTCCGGCCAGGCACTGGAGAAAATGGAGCGGCTTGCCGCAGATACGCTGCCTCAAGGCATAGCCTACGACTGGACTTCAACGAGCTACCAGGAAAAGAAGCTGGGCTACCAGGCCTATTTCATTTATGCCCTTTCCATATTTCTGGTCTATATGGTGCTTGCGGCCCTATACGAGAGCTGGACTTCGCCCGGCGCCGTTATTCTGGTTGTGCCGATTGCGATCGTCGGGGTTCTCCTCGCTCTTTTAGCCCGAGGATACGAAACCAATCTCTACACTCAGGTTGGACTCATCCTCATGATCGCCCTGGCAAGCAAGAACGCCATACTTATCGTGGAATTCGCCCGTGACCTCCACCACGGCGGCATGTCCATCGAGGAAGCAGCGATCGAAGCCACCCGCAGGCGGTTTCGTCCCATCGTGATGACCTCATTCGCTTTCATCCTGGGAGTTGTGCCCCTACTGGTCGCTTTCGGCGCGGGATCAGCCAGCCAGCGCGCCCTTGGGACAGTCGTTTTCGGCGGCATGCTTTCCTCTACGCTTCTGGCTATCCCGTTTGTGCCCGTTTTCTATGTGCTTCTGGAGCGCCTTAGCGATCGTTTCCAACGCTCTAAGTCAAAAGAAGACAGCTTCGAGTAGTATCTGGTAACTCTCGTGGTATAAAACTGAAGGGCGGGCACAGCACGACCGTGCCCACCACAGTGTCATGGAGACCATATTTCTCGGTCAATGGAGAGCCGTGACCATCTAACCTTTTACCATACGGCAGGCGCATCGCCGTGTCTCGCCTGGCGATGAGGCTTCATCGTACTGACGACTCAATGCATCCCTTCTGATCTTAGAGTCGGCCTCCACTCATACACCTGTTATAGGACCTATTGTAGAGATAAGACCAATCGTTAGCGGCCGCAGCACCACCACCCAGCGCGCCAACTCCACCACCAATCGCCGCGCCCGTTCCGGCTCCCCTGCCACCACCGATGATTCCGCCTAAGATCGCTCCCGTAGCGGCCCCTCCAAGTGCGCTGCCAAGGACGTCGCCACCCGAGTTGGCGTTGCGGTCGGCATAGTCTTTGGCATAATTGTCGCAAAAGCCGGAAGACCTGTCAGACGTAGCGAAACTCGTTGCTGCTCCCACAACAAACATCCCGGATGCCAAAACAGCGGCAATTAGAGCCCATGTAATCAGAGAATTTTTTCTCAACATTGATATCCTCCTTACCCGGCCGGTAGATTCATGTCTCAGGCCGTCTTCTCGTGAGGTCAGTCGCGGGACATGCCTCCGATGGCCCAAATAAGGATTAACTCCAATAAAACCGGCCGGATATAGCACTATTAGATGGAATATAATCACTAATTCTCTGAGACAATCTGCAGTTATCGGTTTTAGATTTTTGACAGACTCAGTCGGGCCTCGATCCCCATTCTCTTGATCGCAGAGGCAGCAGCAGGCGGCACGAGATGTTCCCAGGCCACCCCCTTAGCCATACGTCTTCTTACCTCTTTTGCGCTTATACCTTTTTGTTCGCTTGATTTTACCCAGAGCACTTCGACCTTCAGCGCCAACGATTGAAGCAAGTTGAGCTTCCTCTTCCCCCAATCGTCGTAAATGGTGAGATAAAAAACGGCATCGAGCGGGACGTAAAAATGATAGAGATCCGGGAAATTTATCGGAAAGGGAACTATGGAAAACTCCGCAATGTCAAGCCCCGACTCTAGCAAGACCGCCCGAATGATGCTGTAGCGCTCGAAATATGTGAGCGGGTTTGCTGCAGATGAACTCCGGTCAGGATCGGCTGCATCGGTTTTTGTGAGGGTGGGATCGGGGTTTGTGATTCCGACCACCAGGTGTCTGCACCTCTCCTTGGCGGCCAGGACATACTTTAGATGATCGAGATGGAAAACCTGAAAACGGCCGTGGACGACGCCGGTCTCTGTCATAACTCCTCGACTCGATTAGAGATTGTCTGAGTACGCATGCGCGAGGAAAATGCGCCTTATTACGACTATATTTGTATGCACGGCAATATAGACCAGTGCAAGAACCGGCGCGGGCGGCCACAACAGGCTTGCCCATCCGCTAATTACTATGACGCTCGTCCTCGTCCCTTTGCTTGCCAGGGTAGGTTTTCCCATTGGAATTCCGAGACTCTCAGCCCGTGCGGTCGTGTAGCTGATGAGGCTGCCCCCGGCAAGAGCAAGAAACCCGATCACCAGCAACAGCCAGGGGGGAAAACCCACTGGAAGCCTGATGAGATAGACGACCAGCCCGATCGTTAAGGCCAGGTCAAAGTAGCGGTCAAGGACCGAGTCCAGGAAAGCTCCCCCTTTACTCTGCATGCCCGTAAGTCTGGAGAACTGGCCGTCAACGCCGTCCATCACCTGGGCGAAGGCGGCGAGAAATGCTGCAATCCATCCCCAGCCGGCAGCAAAAACAACTCCGGCAAAAACCCCTACGCCGGTCGAAAACAGTGTGATCATCCATGGGCGGAGATGCTCTAAAGCAACGAGCTTTGGCGTAATGCGCGCCGAAAGATTCATCTTGATCCACTTAAGAATAAATCTGTCAGTGGGTTTTGTTTTCCAGTCGCTCATCGCAGGCTCAGCTTTTCCATTCACACTTATGATTCCAAAGGGGGGTTTGCGCCACCGGTTAAATCACAACTCTCAAGATACTCGCGAACAGCTCCCAGGGTCGTCATGAGAGGATCTCTCTCCCGCAGCTCGAGGACCCACCAGTGGCACCCAAGTGATACCAGAAGGTCAAGGCGGCCGCGAATATCCTCCAGACACACGGGCGGGACATGCCGATCATCGATTTCCTCATGATAGATGTGTGCATTGAAAACACGCTCAGGATGGGGGAGTACGAAATCTTCGAGTTCGAACACCTGGCACTGCACGGACTGGCAAACGCGGGCATGGCCGATATCGAGTGTTATTCCGGCTCCCGTTTTTCGAATCAGTTTTTCAAAGAGCTGAGGCCTGCTCGACCATCCGGAAGCCAGATTCTCAAGGCAAAGATGCACTCCGAGGCCTTTCCCATAGCCGACAAGATCGGCCAGTGCGGTTATCGTACGTTCCCAGGAAAGGCCCTCCGACGACGTCCTTCCCAATCCGAGGTGTACGGTCATAAACCTGCCCTCGAGCCTGGACACAATCCGGCAGAACTTTCGAAATATTTCCATGGCGGCCTCCGCCTTGCTGTCGTCCTCGTCGCCAAGGTCAATACCTTTGAAAGCGCAATGGTACCGCACTTCCAGACCCTTGAGCTTCGCAATCTCGCCAAGGAGCCTCGACTCTTCAATTTCATTTCTGGGTAGGTCTTCAACCTTGAACGTCCAGTCCACCCCTGAGAAACCGTACTGCAATGCGGTCTCCCTTAGAGTGGCGGTATCCTCAATGAAATTACAGATAGCAATAGACGGCAGATTCATTTGATCGAATACTCTTTTCATCAGCGGCATACAGCGGCTATTTTACACAAAATCGCTAATTATCCAGGATTTAACATTGTATCAGCATAGCGCAGGAGAGTCTCGCTCAAGATTATCGATCTATATAATGAAATGTCACACCGATGATGAGCCTCAGAGTATCCCGGGAAGGTGAACCGAGCCGGGAGTTGGGGGGGGACCTTTCTCCCGGCTCTGTTCGAGGGGTAGATTAAATGGGGTTTAATCTCCATTAATATTGTCGGAAGAATATGTCCTGAGCTGAAGACAAAAAACGAAAAACTCTCCACCACATCAAAAAAAACTGTAAAAATGAAAAGGCCGGAATACAAACTCCGACCTTTAGGGGTTTCCACAGGGCTCAAGGAGGTTAGATCTTTTTGACCTTGACTGCCTGGGGGCCTTTGGCTCCCTGCTCAACAACAAATTCGACGTGATCGCCCTCCTGTAGACTTTTGAAGCCGGTGCCTTCGATTGCGCTATGGTGAACAAAGTAGTCTTTGCCACCATCTTCACCTGTAATAAACCCATAACCCTTTTGGTCGTTGAACCACTTAACGATACCTTGCGCCATCTCTTCTTACTTCCTTTTGAATGTGTTTGATTTAGGACTTTCGCGGATGTCCATAATAAAATAGCGACCTCCTAAAATAATTGCAAGCAAGAAAAACATTGAATCAGGCTTATTGGAGTTTCGATACCCATGGCTGGTGTACTTCCGGCAGCGGGGCCGCTGGAACGCGCCCAGGCCCTCGACGCTCCGCGAGGCTTGCGGGCGGTGAGACTGCAGGCCGGATTCACCGCTCGACCCTGCGGCCGTGTTCACAGGCAGAATCTAAACGTAGCAAAAATAGTTGCTTTACTAAAGGGGAATTTGGGGGTCTGGCTGTATTCGTGAGAAACAACTACACTGCTATTGATTCGATGTTGGATTGAAGGAAAGTGGCAAGTCGAGATGTCTGACTCTGTGATAAAGCACCAAACTGAAAACCGGATCGATAAGTTTCCCCAAGCTCCTTTTCATAAACTAATCTGGCTGGGACCCCGAATACCGGTTTATCGGGCTGCTCATGGCCCATCAGGACAAGTTCTGCTCCGTTGAGGCTTGTTGTAATTTCATCCTTATGGCTGAACGCCACCCCTTTTTCGGATATGTCTATAATCTGGCCGATAATGACCTTGAGGGTTCCAGGCACAGGCAGTGCCGCCAAAATGCCGTCTTTCATCTTATACCGAATATGTTCTCTGGTTTGAAAAGACACTTTGGGACTTCCTCCTGAACTCCATCCATCAGCAGACGGCCACCCGCAGCCTCTGAGGTTCATGTGGAATCTAATACTGGGTTACTTTTATGATCGGCCCATTGGGCAGGAAGCATTAGCGAAATTCAGACAATGTAGAAGTATGGCTTGGCACCCTGCATTCCTGATAGTCGTCTTTCCCCTGGAATGACCGGCCGGCAAATGCCGCGAAAAAAGCAGACCGGCTGCCGGGCGGCGGCCGGCCCGTTATTGTGAAGGTAATCGGGTCTTGGATTGCTGCTTACGAGATCGGAGGCCGTCTTCCAGTAAGCATGGAAACGAGGAAGAAAACAAGGAACAGGACAAAGAGAACCTGCGCAATCCAGGCTGAGGTCCCGGCAATTCCGGCAAAGCCAAAGATACCGGCAACTATGGCTACCACAAGAAACATCAAGGCCCAGGAAAGAATCATCGGATATTCTCCTTTCATTTCTTATCTGGTCGGGCCGGATTCGAAGAACTTATGCGCTACATAACCTCATTTATTTCAACTGCTTAGTCACAAAGTAATACTTCTTGATCGATAGTCAATCAAGGCACGCGGAAGGCGATGATCCGGCATCTGGAGAACCCATGGGCGGAATGGGTTCGGGGAGGTGGTCAAGGAGTGACCGGAAAACGACCATCGAGGAATGCAGACGGCTGGATGTTCTCTATCTCCACCGAAACAGTATTTTGTATTCCGGCTGCTCTTGCACCCTTAAGCTGGAAGCGTAATGCCCAGCCATGGGGGGAGATCCGCATAGAAGTTGAGAGAAGCAGTCTCGTTCTGATCTACCATTACGCTGGTTACGGCGAGGAATGCGATGTGGAAGAACTAATCTCTCTCGACTGGACCAGGTGTTTCTATGGCGGAACAAGGCCCTGGTTTCGGTGTCCAAGTTGCGACAGGCGAGTAGGCGTTCTGTTTTTAGGGGGAAGCAATTTTCTATGCAGGCACTGTTATCATATCAGCTACTCAAGCCAAAATGAAGATGAAACCAGTCGGATGAACCGGAAAGCAAACAAACTTCGTGAGCGTTTGGGTGCAGAGAGATGGCAGAAGCCCAAAGGGATGCACACGAAGACGTATGACCGGCTGCGACGCAGGTTGTCCCGTGCCGATATGCTGGCCGATATACTCATAGATCGAGAAGTGGGAAAGTTAAGGGCTATGGGGCTTTGGTGACAACTCCCAATTCGTTCATAGGGGCAGTGTCCAATGGGTCACTTTGGGTAGAGGGGCATTCTGAAGTGTCATCCAGAAGTTTCATAACGTAGCCGATCCAACTTATCGGAGTGGCAGTTAATTGCCATTCTTCAACATATTCATTTTCCGCTTTTTGTGCTAGTGATGCCATCTTGGGAAAAAACAGAAATTTATATCACCGCAAAAAATAATGTTGACAATTTGTCAACGCATGCCGATAATACTTTGGAAGCGGTGTTATGAGGATCATCTCGAAGTCCAGATTGACGGCTTTTTGGGTGGCATGCAGTCAGGCCGAAGGGCCGCTGAGAGAATGGTATTCAGTGACCGCAAAAGCGCAATGGGGAAATTTTGTTGATCTCAAACAAATTTACCCTTCGGCAGATCAAGTTAAGGCGCGCAGCGGCAATACGGTTACAGTTTTCAACATTGGAGGGAATAAATGGCGGCTTATTGCTGCCATTCATTACAATACCAAGATTGTTTACGTTTTATCGGTAATGACCCATGAAGAATACGATGAAGATAAATGGAAAGAGAAGTTCTAGAACAAGAGGGAGAGGGATTATGGTATCAACTCCCAAACAAGGAACACTCAAAACCCACTGCCGTATGGTTCGCACTAACAAAGAGGTTGGAGTTAATTCTGAGTGTCTTTATCGGACTTGGCCGTTAAGGAATGAAGAAAATTATTTACGGGCCATCGAAGTGGTTGATAGGCTAGCGATCAAGGGAGAAGAACAACTTACACGACTTGAACGTGATCAGTTGGAAGTGTTCAGTACTTTAATTGAAAAGTATGAGGATGAACATCATAATATCAAACCGCTATACTTATCTCCAATAGATTTTCTCAAATTGCTAATGAGAGAAAGTGGAATGATCACATCTGATTTGGGAAGATTACTTGGTGACAGAGCATTGGGCTATAGAGTGCTTAAAGGGGAAAGAGATTTAAGTAAAGCGCATATCAAAATATTGAGCGACCATTTCAAGGTGGATGCCAGCTCTTTCATTTAAATCAAGAATTTTAGTCAGCCTGAGCTTACCCCTTAGTATGTGCCATTATTAATTGGAGTCCACTTCAAATCACAATGCCTTTCTGCAAAATCACGCAAATTCGATCAGTCATCTATGTTGCTGGTGTTTTTTAAACCCGCACCAAGCAACAAACAGAGCGGAGGGCCGCCGGAGCGGGATCCCCGCGCAATCCGGCGGAGGCGGGCCCGGAGCGGCACTTCAGACAGAAATTGTCGGGTGCTTTCCTCAAAGGCCGCCATGAACGCTCTTGGCGCCAGGTATCCCAGAGAGCTGTGTGGCCGATCTTCATTGTACTCCTGCCTATAGGTTTCTATGATTTCCCGTGCATGAGCTAGTCCAAGGAACCAGTGCTCATTTAGACACTCATCCCGAAACCTTCCGTTGAAGCTCTCGATATGAGCGTTTTGTATCGGTTTCCCGGGATCTATGAAATGCACCCTTACCCCACTTGCCTCACACCAGGCAAGAAAAGCCTTGGAGGTAAACTCCGGCCCATTATCAACAACTATTGCCTCCGGCAGTGGGCGCTTGCATCCTATTCCATCGACCACACGAACAACACGTTTACCGCTCAGAGATGTATCCACCTCAATGCCCAAACACTCCCGGGTAAAATCATCAATGATGTTCAAAGTACGAAAACGCCTTCCATCACAGAAGCTATCGGTCGTGAAGTCCATCGACCATCTTCTGTTTGGCCCTTTCGGAGCAGGAATGGGCGCTCTCAAACCCATGCCGCTGCGCTTTCTTTTCCTCCGCCTGGGCAGTTGCAACTCTTCTTCACGATATAAACGCTCAACTCTTTTGTGGTTTATTGCACCCAAGTCCCGCCGCATAAGGATGGTAAGCCTTGGACTTCCAAATCGAGGGCGCTCTGCAGCAAGTTTCCGCAGTCGCCCCCGAATAGTCTCCTCATCTTTTTTCTTTTCGCTATACCTGTATGTGTTTCGGTTTTGCCCTACCAGGCTGCACGCCTTACGGTTTCCTGGAGTTTGTCATCAATCGTTGGATCAGCGTGGGATATGTTACGTACTCCGAATGGCCGAATCGGAGTAGAGAGGCAGCTAATTAACCGATACTCCGACGCTTGACTTTTGGCGCAGAAATGTGAACCAGTGGCGTTTGGCCGAGAAAAGGAGGGCCACCCCCATGGCCCTCTCTAGCGCACCTTGGGTACCCAGGTATTCCAAGATGACGCACACAGTGATAGCTCACTGGTCCAGGTGGCCTCCTGGAGCACAATGGACCGTTCAGGATACCCCACAATCGATTATCTCGGCCCGAGCCATATCCGAACATGTCTTGAATCAGGGATAGATCGAGCGAAGGGATGGAAAATCCAGGGAGCTTAGGGTAGAACGGTTCGAGTATCTTCCTGTCCGGCACGATTCTTCCTGAGCCGCGTCTGGTTGCACTGAAGTACTTCGGGGTGGAACATTTTGCCCTTAAGTTGGGTTCTTCCGGAGGGTCTCAGAAACTTCGCGTGCACGCAATATGCACGCAACTCATTGGGCAAACAAAAAGGGCTAACGGTTATTCCGCTAACCCCTTGATTTTCTTGGTTTGCCGAAGCGGGGACTCGAACCCCGACAGCCGTACGGCCACTAGACCCTGAACCTAGCGCGTCTACCAGTTCCGCCACTTCGGCAAATTGGCTTGAAAAAGATACCGCAATAACGTATTCTAAAAGTCTTTGCCTGTCAAGGCGTTTCCAACTACTTCCAGGAAGGTGTCTCAATATCATGCAGGTGTTTCGCGGAATCGATGCCGTCGTAGGCAAACTCAAAAACCCGGCTATAACAATCGGAAACTTTGATGGGGTCCATAAGGGCCACCAAACCCTTTTCCAGAAGGTAAAACAATGGGCCGAAGAACTCAACGGCCAATCGGTCGTGGTTACATTCGACCCTCACCCCCTCGAAGTGCTGTTTCCTGAAAAGGTCCTTTCATTCATTACGTCTCACCGGCAAAAACTTGATCTTATCGCAAGCTGCGGGATTGACGCAGCGATAGTAATCCCATTCGATCACGGGTTCTCACGAATGTCTGCCCGCGAATTTGTGGAGATCGTTATCGTTGAGAAGATCGGCGCCAGGGCGATTGTCGTCGGCCATGATTACCGCTTCGGACACAGCCGCGAGGGCGACATCCCCTTTCTAAAAAAATTAGGGGAGGTATACGGCTTTAAGGTCGAAATCGTCTCGGGAATCAAGATGAACGATACCGTCGTGAGCAGCACGACCATCCGGCAGATGATCACGGACGGCAATATCAAGACGGCCAACAAGCTGCTGGGACGCTTCTTCGAGGTAAGCGGGACCGTCATCCCCGGCCGAAAAAGAGGGGTCACACTGGGTTTTCCGACCGCCAACATCCGAATGCCTCCTTTGACCTCGCCGCGAACAGGAGTCTATGTGATCGAAGCTGAAGTCGACGGCAAGAGGTATGGAGGCGCGGCCAACCTCGGATATAATCCTACCTTCGGCGACGTGGAGCTTTCCCTGGAGGCGCACCTCTTTGATTTTGACCAGGATATCTACGGCAAGATCATCACTATAAGGTTCATCGACAGGCTTCGGGATGAACAACGTTTTTCAAGCCCGGATGAACTCGCCCTGCAGATCAAAAAGGATGTGGACACGGCGAAGGAGATTCTGGCAGAAATGAAAATCCGCGAATCTGAGTGAATATTATCCGGGCGAACAGCAGTTTCCCTGCCGCCTTCGTGTTCTCCGTGATGCTCACAAAACTAAGTCAATCGGGAAAATCGCAGGCTGATCGGCCAGTGATTTTCCTATTCACCCATTCACCTATTCACCCATTCACCTGTTCATCACTTTCGGTTTCAGCCACGTAGTTTCCAACTGCCCTGTCCATGAAATTGGCGACATGGTCCTGCATCGCCAGGATCAGCGGTTCAAGAGTGCGCGCACTGACAGCGGATACGCCTACTCCCCCGTGTCTTCTAATCTGGCGCTCGACGAGGTCGAGCGGGACGAGGTCCGTTTTGTTGAAAACCGTTATGACGGGCTTCGAGTTGAGTTCGAGCTTTCCCAGGATTCTTTCTACAGCGTCCTTCTGCTCTTCAAATCGCCCGTTGCTGATGTCGACTACATGAAGCAGCAGGTCGGAATCCTGCAATTCTTCCAAAGTGGCCGCGAAAGCTTCGAGCAGGTCTTTTGGCAAGTCCCTTATGAATCCGACCGTGTCGGATATTATGACTTCGAAGTCTCTCGGGAATCGAAGCCTGCGGCTTGTTGGGTCAAGAGTGGCAAAGAGTTTGTCTTCAACGAAAACAGAGCTGTGGGTCAAAGAATTCAGCAGGGTTGACTTACCGGCATTCGTATAGCCAACAATGGAAATAGTGGGCATCTCTTTCCTTGCCCTTTTTGCACGCCTGAGATTTCTTCTCTTTCCGAGGCTTCGCAGGTCTTCTTCGAGTTGACCTATACGATCTTTGGTGCGGCGCCGGTTAATCTCAAGGGTTGTCTCTCCCGGCCCCCGTGTACCGATGCCGCCGGTCAGCCTCGATAGGGCATCATCTTTCACTCCCAGTCTTGGGAGCAGGTACTTGAGCTGCGCCATCTCAACCTGAATCTTTCCTTCCCGGCTCTGTGCCCGCTGAGCGAAGATATCCAGGATGAGCTGGGTCCTGTCCACTACCCGCAGCTCCGTCGTATCAGTTATCGCACGCACCTGCGATGGATTCAGTTCCTGGTCGAATATCAGCAAATCCACACCGCACTGAAGCGCCCTCAAGACGATTTCACTCAACTTGCCTTTGCCGATGAGGTACTTCGGATTTTTTTTGCGCTGTCTTTGAATAACAGTATCGGCAGCTATAATTGCTCCCGTGCGGGCAAGTTCGACAAGTTCATCCATTGACATTTTGGCGGTTTCCCTGTCAGCATCGGTTACGCTCACCAGAATGGCCCGGTCTTCTCCGTGGGCGGGCGCGGGAATGGCCAGCCGATTGCGTTCAAGTTCGTCTTCCAGTGAGCGGACAAGGGCCGGAAAATCGAGGTCAGGGTCATAACAGGGCATCGGAGGCAAGACCTCCCAGCCACTCAGACCGTTTACGGCTCCAGGGAGTATATGGGCAACCTCAAGCTCAGTGGCCCCTCCGTGCTGATCCACATAGACAGCCCCAACACAGTCGAGCCGCAGAAAGACCAGGTCCATCAGGTCGTCCTGGGAAAGAGGTTCCGATTGCAAATGCGTATGCACGAGGCGAAGGCCCCGCAGACGCCAACGCCCTCCGCGGCTTTTGGGCAGGTCCGGTATGTAGAGCGCGCGCGGCCCTCCAATAAGCACATTTTCGACACCGCCGTCGCGGCCTATGAGCAATCCTATCTGACGTCCGGATTCAAATGAGAGGTGTGCTAGATCACGGGAGAGTTCGGGTGAAATCACCTGGTTTGCCGGGACCTTTCGTCGGCCCAGCTTCTCCAGGCGCTGACGAATGCCGGGTTTGAGACCTGTTACATTACCAATGATTTTCGTATAGCGCCTCCGCTGTAATTAAATAATCCTTCGATCGATCAGCCGCAACGCCTTTCCGCCGCTTCCCGGAAGGCTGTCGGGTTCGACCGGTTCAACCTTGCGAGTAACGATCGATTCGCTCTTCAGATCATGGGTTATTCTATTTACGGATGCGCTGCAACTCACGCAAGTCTTCATCTCAGAGGGTCAATTACTATTATACACCTTTACACCCTGGAAATCCTCAAGCCGCAGCATGACTCCGATTTACACCGCTTAAGGGTGTCATAGAGGCACGGCATAGTCTTCAAAACGCGTGTAGGTGTTTATGTACGCCAGCTTAACAGTTTCACCGGAAGGGCCGTTCCTCTGCTTTCCGATAATGATTTCCGCTACCCCCGGTTCTTTGCAGGCTTGTTTGGTATAGACTTCATCCCGATAGATGAAGGCGATTACGTCCGCATCCTGCTCTATGGCTCCGGATTCGCGAAGGTCGCTCAGAAGCGGCCTTTTGTCATTTCGTTCCTCGACCTTTCGATTCAACTGTGCGAGGGCGATTACTGGGATATCGAGTTCTTTTGCAAGACCTTTCAGAGATCGCGATATTTCAGATATTTCCTGTTCTCTACGTTCCGCGTTATCGCGCCCTCTCATAAGCTGCAGGTAGTCGACGACAACGAGTCCCAACCCCTGGTCGGACATCATCCTGCGCGCCTTAGCCCGCAGTTCCAGGGGAGAAATGGAGGGGGTATCATCTATGTATATCGGCACATCCATAAAATGGCCGGCAGCCTGAAGAAGCTTGCCGCATTCCTGCCTGCTCAAAAAGCCGGAACGGATTTTGTGCGAATCAACTCTGGCCTCGGAACACAGGAGGCGCATGGCAAGCTGCTCCTTGCTCATTTCCAGTGAAAAGAAGCCTACCGGAACCCCGCTCTCCTTTCTCGCCGCATTTCTTGCGATGCATAAACCGAGAGCGGTTTTTCCCATGCTCGGCCTGGCGGCGATTATGATGAGATCGGATTTCTGGAACCCGGCCGTTAACTTATCGAGGTCCTTATAGCCGCTCGTAACGCCGGTAACGCTCTCCCGATATTCCTGGTAGCGTTCGATCATCTCAATGTTCTTTTTAATGACTTCCTTGAGAGGAAAATAGGAATTGCGGATTCTGCGTTCCGCAATCTTGAAAATGGCGGCCTCGGCGTTGTCCAGGATCTCTTCGGTGCTTTTCCCCCCGCCATAGGCAAATGACATGACTTCATTTGCAGACTGGATAAGCCGCCTTAAGACAGCTTTTTCGCTGATGATTTTAGCGTAGGCGCCAATATTGGCAATCGAGGGCATCGTGTCCACAAGGGCTGCGACATATGAAGCCCCGCCTATGCTCTCCAGTTGCTTGCGCTCTGCAAGGAGGTTTGTAACGGTCAGGATGTCAACCGGTTCGTTTCGTTCAAAAAGGTCCTGAATTGTCATGAAGATTATACGGTGGGACTCTTTGTAAAACTCATCGCCCTTCAAGACCTCGAGGGCAGATGGCAAACTGGAGCCGTCTTGCATGATTCCCCCCAGCAGCGACTGTTCAGCCTCAATCTGCTGGGGAGGAATTTTGCGGAGTTCCGCTGAGAGGTCCTCCATAAACTACTCTTCTTTTTCAATCACCACGCGAATATTTGCGGTAATCTGGGCGCCGACCCGGACAGAAACGTTAAATTCTCCGAGCTGCTTTATGGGCTGTTCGAGCACTACATCCTTCTTATCGATCGCGAACCCCCGCTCCTCGAGTGCCTTTGAGATGTCCGACACACTGACTGAGCCATAGAGTTTATGATCTTCGGCAACTTTGCGGCGCAGGGAAATGATGACTGAATTCAGCTTATCTGCAATGGAGAGCATCTCTTGGCGCTCTTGTTCGCGCTTTTGCGCAATAAGCCGCTTTTTATGTTCCAACTCGCGGACATTTTTGCCGGAGGCTTCCATAGCCAGCCCTTTTGGCAGAAGAAAATTTCGGGCATAGCCTCGAGCCACATTCAACACGTCGCCAATTTGTCCGATAGATTCCACAGTTTGCGTCAAAATCACTTTCATTGCGATACTCCTTATGGGCTGAGCCGGCAGGCTCATGCAGGATACATCATAACCGGGAACGGAAGCAAGCCGATTGCCCAACCTTTTGAGCATGGCCTCAGGCCGGCTTTTTTACCAGTTTTCGAAAATCGAACCAGACATCAAAGAGTCCCAGAACTGCAGTCGCCATCAACGCGAACTGCTGGAGGAAAAGTACCGCATAAACAAAACCCTTCACGAAAAACGGCATTTTCCATTTCTCAAAATAGAAGGAAACAATTGCAAGACCCTGAAAAAAATAGATGGTTCCTATAACGATAAGTAAATTGAACCCTAACAGCTTCAAATCGCCCACAGGCAGAAGGACCATGAGGCCGCCTGCTATTACGAACCAAACGATAAATTCCGGGGTTTTCCACAGTGTCAATTTCTCACTGGCACAAGACTCAATGGCCGCCGCCCGGCAAAATCTGCGCGAAATGAGCAAATTCAGCCAGGCAATTCCGAGAGTGCAGGATATAAACACCCCTGGAATGATCCTCACCATCAGAGGTACTGTATCAAGGAGGTTTTGCTCCAACTCCTGAGTCTCGAACGAAGAATTCCCGAACTGTTTCAGAGTGGCAGAGATTGCGCCCCGAAGGTCCTGCTCGATCTGCCGTACCAGCTCACCGTTTGTTTCGCTGAAAGCCAGGATCGAAAACAGCCCGGCCATCCCGATCACAAGCAGACTGGAAACCCCTATTGTCTTCTCGGTGGACCACTGGCTCCTGGAACCGTGTCCTATGATTGCGCCCATGCCGATCAGGGCCAGCAGGTATGGAATGCCGTGGGACGAGTCCAGCAGGTAGAGAATCAGCGAACCAAGCACTCCAGCGAAACCC
>Ga0326728_10005414_pt1 | contig 35889 bp, 35 predicted proteins | sample MB3enrmetagenome_FD_207602 | JGI IMG/M metagenome (GOLD analysis project Ga0326728, IMG submission 207602) | Lab enriched peat soil microbial communities from McLean, Ithaca, NY, United States - MB31MN | ecosystem: Environmental > Terrestrial > Soil > Wetlands > Peat | place: USA: New York...
TCCAGTTGGCGGCGACCGCGTCGATGACGCTCTGCACCGTCTGCGGCCGCATCAGCGAGGGCGTGCCGCCGCCGAAGAAGATCGAGCGCACCGCGCGGCCGGGCGCGATCGCGGCGCGATGGGCGAGCTCGGCGCTCAGCGCCGATACGAAGCGCTCCTCGTCGATCGGCGCCGCGCGCACGTGGGAGTTGAAATCGCAGTAGGGGCATTTGGCCAGACAGAACGGCCAATGCACGTAAACGCCAAAGCCGGGATCGGCGTCGTCGGCGCGGCGCGGCGCGCCCGCCTGAGGCGGCGCAAAGGTTTCGATGGTCCTCATCGCCGCCTTATGCCAGCTTGCCGGGCGCGGCGCCAGATTCTTTGCTATGCTACGCGTTGGGCACCGTCGGCGCCGACGGCTGGAGAACCCGGGAAGCCATGTCCGAATCCTTTCACGCGAAATCCATCTGGCGAGAAATGAGCGGCCACCGGCGCTGGCTCGCCGCCGAGGCCGACGCGCTTTTGGCCTTCTATGAAGTCGATCTGATCAATCCCGGCGGCGGCTTCGCCACGCTCGACGCCGCGGGGCGCGCGATGGCGTCCGAGACGATCCGTCCGCTGTTCGTCACGACGCGCATGGTGCATTGTTTCGCCATCGCGCATCTGCTCGGGCGGCCCGGCGCCGCCGAAATCGTCGATCACGGCATGGAGGCGTTGCAGACGCGCCATCGCGATTCCCGTCACGGCGGCTATTTCTGGTCGTTCGACGACGAGGGGCCGCGCGAGCGCGACAAGCTCGCCTACGGCCACGCCTTCGTGCTGCTCGCCGCCGCCAGCGCCAAGTGCGCCGGCCATCCGCAGGCCGACGCGCTGCTCGGCGACATCGCCGAAGTTCTCGAGAAGCGGTTCTGGGAGCCGAAATACGGCGCCAGCGCCGAAGAATTCGCCGAGGACTGGTCGCCCTTAAGCGCCTATCGCGGACAGAATGCCAACATGCATTTGACCGAGGCGTTGATGGCGGCGTTCGAGGCGACCGGCGAACGCGGCTTTCTCGACAAGGCCGAAAGCGTCGCCGACCTCATTTTGCGCCGAAAGGCCGCGGCGGCGGGTTGGCGAGTGCCGGAGCATTATTCGGCCGATTGGACGGTCGATCGCGAATACAAGGGTTCGGACATGTTCCGCCCCTACGGCGTGACGCCCGGGCACTCGCTGGAATGGGCGCGTCTGGCGCTGCAGCTCTGGGAGCTGGGCGGGCGCAAACTGGCCTGGCTGCCCGACGCGGCGCGCGGCCTGTTCGCGCGGGCGGTCGGCGAGGGCTGGGACGGCCCGCGCGGCGGCTTCTATTACACGCTCGATTGGAGCGGCGCGCCGCGCGTGCGCGATCGGCTGTGGTGGCCCTGCTGCGAGGGCGTCGGCGCGGCGACGTTCCTCGGCGCGCTCGACGGCGAGGCCCTCTACGAGGCCTGGTATCGGCGCATCTGGGGTTTTTGCGCGCGCCATTTTCTCGATCGGCGCCGGGGCGGCTGGCTTTGCCAACTCGACGACCGGCTCACGCCGATCGACGGCTATTTCGTCGGCAAGCCCGATCTCTACCACGCCCTGCAGGCGTGCCTCATCCCGCTCTATCCGACCAGCGGCTCGCTGACGCGCGGGATTCTTCGCGCGCCGGGGCGCGGCTGAGGCGAGCGAGGGGCTACAGCCCCTCGAACAGCGCCGTCGAGAGATAACGCTCGGCGAAGGAGGGAACGATGACGACGATCGTCTTGGCGTCGTTTTCCGGCCGGCGGCCGACGTCGATCGCCGCCGCGATGGCGGCGCCGGAGGATATGCCCACCGGAATGCCCTCGAGCCGCGCCACCAGCCGCGCCGTGTCGAACGCGCTCTGGTTGCCTACGGTGACGATCTCGTCGATCAGGCTGCGATCGAGGACCGCCGGCGCAAAACCCGCGCCGATGCCTTGAATCTTGTGCGGGCCGGGCGCGCCGCCCGACAGCACCGGGGAATCCTCGGGCTCGACCGCGACCATCTTGACGCTCGGCTTGCGCGGCTTGAGCACTTGGCCGACGCCGGTGAGGGTGCCGCCGGTGCCGACGCCGCAAACGACGATGTCGACGGCGCCGTTGGTGTCGTTCCAGATTTCTTCGGCGGTGGTGCGCCGATGGATTTCGGGATTGGCGGGGTTCTCGAACTGCTGCGGCATGATCGCGCCGGGCGTCGACGCGACGATTTCGTCGGCCTTGGCGATCGCGCCCTTCATGCCCTGCGAAGCGGGCGTCAGCACCAGTTCGGCACCGAGCAGGGCGAGCATCTTGCGCCGCTCGATCGACATCGATTCGGGCATCACCAGGATGAGTTTGTATCCCCGCGCCGCGGCGACGAACGCCAGCGCGATCCCGGTGTTTCCCGACGTCGGCTCGACCAGGACGCCGCGGCCCGGCGCGATCCGTCCCTGCGCCTCCAGCGCGTCGATCATCGAGACGCCGATGCGGTCCTTGACGCTCGAGATCGGATTGAAGAATTCGAGCTTCGCCAGCAGGTTGGCGCGCACGCCCTTTTCCTTGGCGAGGCGATCGAGGCGCACCAGCGGCGTGTCGCCGATCGTTTCGGTGATCGATGCGTAAACTCGTCCTCGGCCGCGCGGGCGCGAGTCCTCGCGCGTCGGGTCCTTACCGGTTCCAGCCATGAATCTCAGCCTCCGAGCCGCCGCCGGCGCCAAACGCGGCGCGCTCCTGCGTCACGTTGCAACCTTTGACGGCGCGATCATATGAAATATTATGATACACGATGTCAAATCGTGAAGTCTCCGCCCGCCTTCTCCTCCGCCAGGATCTGGGCCTTCTCGGCGTCCTCGCAGAGCTGCTCGACGGTGATGGCGTCCAGATTGGCCAGGAACGACTGGCCGGCCTTGCGCACGGCCGGTTCGATTACCTTCTCCACCAGCTTGGAGCGCGATCCGATATCGTCGGGATCGGCGGTGCTCAGGCTGACCGAGGTGCGCACGATTTCGCCGACGGAAATCCGACGGCGCTCGCGCGCCAGTTCGTAGCCGCCGCGCGGTCCGCGCACGCCCTTGAGAATCTTGGCGTGAACGAGGCCCTGCAACAGGGTCTCCAAGTGGCGAGGCGGCAACTTATGCCGTGCGGCGAGCGCCTTGGCCGCGACCGGCGAGGGCCGCGAATGCAGGGCGATGTCGACAACGGCGGCGATGGCGAGCAGGCTGCGTCGCGACAGCAGGTTCATTTCACTTCTCCTCGTCAGAGCGTTCGGTCGAACCAAAACCTCTTGGCCCGCGCTCGCTCGCTGTGAGCCGCTCGCTTCTAATGAAAGCAACGCGCTCGACTGAACAGACGACGAGCTGCGCGATTCGCGCTCCTCGCCGGACGGAAAAGGGACTTTGCCCAAAATTCACCAGTATGACGCCGATTTCGCCGCGATAGTCCGCGTCGATCGTGCCGGGGCTATTGAGAACGGTCACCCCCTCCTTCAACGCCAGCCCGGAACGAGGCCGAATTTGCGCTTCGTACCCCCTCGGCAATTCGATCGCCAAACCCGTTGGAATCAAAGCCCTCTCGCCGGGATTCAGGATCACGTCCCGCCCTTGCGGAAGGGCCGCCACGAGATCCATCCCGGCCGCATCATCGCTCTGATAGCGGGGCAATTGCAAGTCTTGCGCATGTGGAAATCGCTGAAAGGAAACACTTATCATGTCCGGCCTTTCATCATGCGGGCGATGACCTCGATCAATCCGCGCGCGACCTCCTGCTTGCTCATGCGCGGCCAAGGTTCGACGCCTGTGGCGCTGACGATCGCCACCTGATTGTCGAGGCCGCCGAAAGTCCCCTCGCTCTCGGCGACGCTGTTGGCGACGATCAGATCGCAGCCCTTGCGCTCGAGCTTATCGCGCGCGTTTTCGACGACGCGCTCGGTTTCCGCGGCGAATCCGACGACCAGCGCCGGGCGGCCGGCCCGGCGCGTCGCGATGTCCGCGAGGATGTCCGGGTTCTCGACCAACGACAAGACCGGCGCGCCGGCGGCGCCCCTTTTCAGCTTTTGGGCGCCGACCGCCCCGACGCGCCAATCCGCGACCGCCGCGGCGGCGACGAACACGTCGGCGGGCAAGGCGGCCAACGCGGCGGCATGCATCTGTCGCGCCGTCTCGACGTGGACGACTTCGACGCCGGCGGGATCGGCCAGGGCGACCGGGCCGCTGATCAACGTCACCCTCGCGCCGGCGGCGCGGGCGGCCTGAGCGATCGCGCGCCCCTGCAGCCCCGAAGAGCGATTGCCGAGGAAACGAACCGGGTCGATGGGCTCGTAGGTCGGGCCGGAGGTCACCACGACGCGCAGCCCGGCGAGGGCGCCCTCAGGGCGCGCGCCGAGGCCGGGGGGCAGGGGAATCGCGGTCGGCTCGCCGAGCGCGCGTTCGATCGCCGCGACGATCGCCGGGGGTTCGGCCATGCGGCCCGGCCCGAATTCGCCGCACGCCATCTCGCCCTCGTCCGGGCCGACGAACAAGACGCCGTCGCCGCCGAGCACGGCGACGTTGCGCCGGGTCGCCGGATGCAGCCACATGCGGACGTTCATCGCCGGCGCGACGAGCACGCGTTTGTCGGTGGCCAGAAGCGTGGCGGAGGCGAGGTCGTTGGCCAGGCCGTGCGCCATTTTCGCCAGCAGATCCGCGGTCGCCGGCGCGACCACGACGAGATCGGCCTCGCGCGACAATTCGATGTGGCCCATCTCGGCTTCCTCGATCAGACTGAATAAGTCGGAACGAACCGCGTGGCCGCTGAGCGCGGCGGCCGACAGCGGCGCGATGAATTGCCTGGCCGCCTCGGTCATGACGACGCGAACGATCGCGCCGCGCTCGCGCAGCCGGCGGATCAGTTCGAGCGACTTATAGGCCGCAACGCCGCCGCCGACGATCAGCAGAATGCGGGCGTCCGAGAGAGGTTTCGCGGTCATGATCGCCTGCGCCGTGACGGCGCCGAAGGTCGATCGCTCGATCGGGCCCGCGCGCGCCGGAGGCCCCAACATAGGGTCGGTAACAACATATCCGCAACGTCCAAGCGTCGCTCGACGCGACCCATCGGCAAATTTTTTCCTAATCGGCGGCTCATCGCAGGTGAAACGCGATCCAAACCAGCGCCGCCGCGATGATCCAGAGCGTCGGCCTGACCGTCGCGGGCCATCGCCGCGGGGGCTCGCTCGGCGCTTCGGCGGGCGTCGCCTCGGCTTCGCGTTCGATCAGGCGGGAGAGACGCTCCAGGCGAGGCGGCGCGTCGGCGGCGAGTTTGAGGAGTTGCGAAACGCCGCGGCCGACGTCTTCGATCCGGCCGCGCGGCCCGAGGTTTTCGGCGATCCAGCCGCTGACGACCGGCTCCGCCGTCCCCCACATGTCGAGATGCGGATCGAGCTTGCGCGCGACGCCCTCGACCACGACCATGGTCTTTTGCAGCATGACGAGTTCGATGCGCGTCTTCATCTCGAACAGCGCGGTGACCTCGAACATCAGCGCCAGCAGCTTGGCCATTGAAATCTGGTCGGCGGTGCGCGCATGGATGGGCTCGCCGACCGCGCGAATGGCCTGGGCGAAGTCCTCGACGCGGTAGGTCGGCGGCACGTAGCCCGCCTCGAAATGCACCTCGGCGACGCGAAGATAGTCGCGCCGGATGAAGCCGTAGAGAATCTCGGCCAGGAACCGGCGCTCCTTGCGGCCGAGACGGCCCATGATGCCGAAATCGACGGCGACGATGCGCCCTTGTTCGTCGATGAAGAAATTGCCTTGGTGCATGTCGGCGTGAAAGAAGCCGTCGTGCAGCGCGTGGCGCAGGAACGACTGGATCAGCGTCCGCCCGATCTTGGGCGCGTCGTAGCCGAGTTCGGCCAGGCGCGCCGCGTCGCTGAGCGCCGTCCCGTCGATCCATTCCATGGTCAGCACTTCGCGCGTCGTGCGGTCCCAATCGATTTTCGGGGCGCGCAATTCCGGGTCGCCGATCAGGTTTTCCGCGAATTCGGACGCCGCCGCCGCTTCGAGGCGAAAGTCCATCTCTATGCGCACGCTTCGCGCCAGCGCGTCGACGACCTCCACCAGGCGCAGGCGACGCAGGCTCGGCTCGAGGCGCTCGGCCATGCGGGCGGCGAAGAACATGTCGGAAAGATCGCGCGCGAAGCGCCGCTCGACGCCGGGCCTGAGCAGCTTGACCGCGACGTCGCGCTCACCCTCGCGCGTTCGCACGCGCGCGCGATGCACTTGCGCGATCGAAGCGGCGGCGACCGCGTCGCCGAATTCGACGAACACGGCGTCGAGCTTGGCCCCGAAGGACGCCTCGACGCTCGCCGCCGCGACGGCGCGCTCCGCCGGCGCCATGCGGTCCTGCAGCTTTTCGAGCTCCAACGCCAACTTGGGGCCAACGATGTCGGGGCGCGTGCCGAGGAACTGACCGAGCTTGACATAGGAAGGGCCGAGCCGATCAATGGCGGCGGCAAGGCCGCTGAGGCCGCTGGCGCCGCGCCGCGCCATGAGATTGGCGAGGGCCAGCAGCGCTCTGGCGAGCGGAGGCAGCGTCAGCGGATCGACGCTGACGAAGGCGCCTTCGCGCGCCAGCACGAAGCCGGCGCGCGCGAGGCGCGAAACGTGCCCGATGGCGGTGAGACGCGACAAGTTCAGAGTTTCCAGCCCGAATGGATGGCGACGACGCCGCCCGTCAGCCGGGTGAATTCGACGCGCGCAAACCCGGCTTCGCCGACCATTTCGGCGAAGCGGCCGGGCGGCGGAAATTTGCGGATCGATTCGACGAGATAGCGATAGGCCGGGCCGTCGCCGGTCACGACTTTGCCGAGCGCCGGGATAGCGGCGTCGGAATAGGCCGCGTAGACGCGATCGAGAACCGGCAGATCGACGCGCGAAAATTCGAGGCACAGGAATCGCCCGCCGCGCTTGAGGACGCGATAGGCCTCGGCGAGCGCGCGCTCCATGCGCGGAACGTTACGGATGCCGAAGGCGATCGTATAGGCGTCGAAAGCCGAGTCGGGCAGCGGCAGCGCCTCGGCGTTGCCCTCGACGAAGCGAATCCGTCCGCCTTCCCTCCGCTTTCGCGCCCGCTCGGCGCCGACGCGCAGCATATCGGGGTTGACGTCGACGACGGTCACACTGGTAGCCTCGCCGCCCGCCGCGGCAACGCGAAACGCGACGTCGCCGGTGCCGCCCGCCACGTCGAGATGCCGGAACGGGCGACGGCGCGGCGGGCGCAGCTTGGCGACGAAGATGTCCTTCCAGAGGCGATGCAGGCCGAAGGACATCAGATCGTTCATCAGATCGTAGCGGTCCGCGACATTATGAAAGACATCATCGACGAGGCCCTGCTTCTCGTCGAGGTGAACCGTTCGTTCGCCGAAATGCGTATCAGCGGCGTCGGTCGGCATCGCGCGTCTCCCAAAAACGCGCGCACCATATCCCGCCCGAGCGCGCCAAGCCAAATGGGGGGCGGAGCGGGGGCGGGACATCGGTCTTCACGCGCCGTCGATCGGATCAAGGCGCTCGGGATCGACATCGAAATCGACGACTTCGGCGCCGCTCCGCCGTCGCGACCGCCGAGCCGCCGCTTCACGCCGCCAATTGCCGCAGCACGTAAGGCAAGATGCCGCCGGCGCGGAAATATTCCAGTTCGTCGAACGTGTCGATGCGGCAGATTACCGGCGCGCGCGCGATCGCGCCGTCGGCGGACTTGATTTCCGCCTCCAGCTTCTGGCGCGGCCTGAGGTCGACGCCGAGGCCCCGGATCGAGACGGTCTCGTCGCCCTTGAGGCCGAGCGAGGACCAACTCGTCCCCTCCTCGAACACCAGCGGCAGCACGCCCATGCCGACCAGGTTGGAGCGGTGGATGCGCTCGAAGCTCTGCGCGATCACCGCGCGCACGCCGAGGAGCTTCGTTCCCTTGGCCGCCCAGTCGCGCGACGATCCCGTGCCGTATTCGCGCCCGGCGAAGACGACCAACGGCGCGGCTTCGCTCTGATAGCGCATCGCCGCGTCGTAGATCGCCATCCGCTCGCCGGAGGGGTGGTGGATGGTGTAGCCGCCCTCGACGACGGCGCCCGCCGGGTCCTTCACCATCTGGTTCTTGATGCGGATATTGGCGAATGTTCCGCGCATCATCACTTCGTGATTGCCGCGGCGCGTGCCGTACTGGTTGAAATCGGCCGGGCGCACTTGATGCTCGATCAGATATTGCCCGGCCGGGCTCGCCTGGCGGATCGAGCCCGCCGGCGAGATGTGGTCGGTGGTGATGGAATCGAGGAACAGCGCCAGGATGCGCGCGTTGTCGATGTCCTCGATGGGCTTCGGCGTCATCGTCAGCCCCTCGAAATAGGGCGGGTTCTGCACATAGGTCGAGCCCATGTCCCAGGCGTAGGTGAGGCCGGCGGGGGCCTTGACCTTGCGCCAATTGACGTCGCCGTCGAACACTTTGGCGTACTTGGCCTTGAACATTCTCGCCGTGATCGTGCGCTCGACGAGGTCCTGGACCTCCTGGGTCGAGGGCCAGATGTCGGCGAGAAACACCGGCGCGCCCTTCTTGTCGCAGCCGAGCGGCTCGCGGGTCAGATCGACCTGCATCGAGCCGGCGAGCGCGTAGGCGACGACCAGCGGCGGCGAGGCGAGATAATTGGCGCGCACGTCCGGATTGACGCGGCCCTCGAAATTGCGGTTGCCCGAAAGCACCGCCGCGGCGACGAGATCGTGCTTGGCGATGGTCGCCGAAATCTCCGCCGCCAGCGGGCCGGAATTGCCGATGCAGGTGGTGCAGCCGTAGCCGACGATGTTAAAGCCGAGCTTGTCGAGCGGCTTCTGCAATTCGGCGGCCTGGAGGTACTCCTCGACCACCTGGCTGCCCGGGGCGAGCGAGGTCTTCACCCACGGCTTGACGGAAAGCCCCCTGGCGGCGGCGTTGCGCGCGACCAGTCCGGCCGCGATCATCACGCTGGGGTTGGAGGTGTTGGTGCAGGAGGTGATCGCGGCGATGACGACGTCGCCCTGGCCGAGGTCGAAATTCGCCCCTTCCACCGCATGGCGCTCGCTGATCGCGGCGCCCTCGTGGAACTCCGTCGTCATCGCGCCGGCGAAGCCCGCCTTGACCTCGCCGAGGGCGACGCGGTCCTGCGGGCGCTTCGGGCCGGCGAGCGAGGACGTGACTTCTCCCAGCTCCAGCTCGAGCGTGTCGGTGAACACGGGATCGGGCGTCAGGCGGGTGCGATAGAGCCCCTGCGCTTTGGCGTAGGCCTCGACCAGCGCGACGCGCTGGGGCTTGCGCCCCGAGGTCTGGAGATAGGCGATCGCCTGCGCGTCGATCGGGAACAGGCCGCAGGTCGCCCCGTATTCGGGCGCCATATTGGCCAACGTGGCGCGATCGGCGACCGACATCGCGTTGAGGCCGGGGCCGAAGAATTCGACGAATTTACCGACGACGCCTTTCCTACGCAGCATCTGCGTAACGGTGAGCACCAGGTCGGTCGCGGTGACCCCTTCGCGCAATTCGCCGGTCAGCTTGAAGCCGACGACTTCGGGCAGCAGCATCGACAACGGCTGGCCGAGCATCGCCGCCTCCGCTTCGATGCCGCCGACCCCCCAGCCGAGCACCGCCAGGCCGTTGACCATCGTCGTGTGGCTGTCGGCGCCCACCAGCGTATCGGGATAGGCGAGTTCGACCGTCCTGCCGTCGCGCTTCTCCCTCGAGGTCCAGACGGTCTGGGCGAGATATTCGAGATTGACCTGATGGCAGATGCCGGCGCCGGGCGGCACGACCGAGAAATTGGAAAACGCCTGCTGGCCCCACTTGAGAAAGCGGTAGCGCTCCTGGTTCTGCTCGTATTCGCGCTCGACGTTCTGCGCGAGCGCCTTGCCGGTGCCGAAGTAGTCGACGACGACGGAATGGTCGATGACGAGATCGACGGGAACGAGCGGATTGATCTTGTCGGGGTCGCCGCCGAGCTTGGCCATCGCGTCGCGCATCGCCGCGAGATCGACGACCGCCGGGACGCCGGTGAAATCCTGCATCAGCACGCGCGCCGGACGAAAGGCGATTTCGTGCGCGTTCTTGCCGCGGTCGACCAGCCAGGCCGCGACCGCCTCGATGTCTTGCCTCTTGACGGCGCCGCCGTCCTCGTTGCGCAGCAGGTTCTCCAGCACGACCTTCAGCGACAACGGCAATTGCGCGACGCCGGCGAGGCCGTGCCTTTCGGCCGCCTTGAGCGAATAATAATGATACGTCTTGGCCGCGACCTCGAGCGTCTTGCGACATTTGAAGCTGTCAAGGCTGGCCATGAGGGCGTCTCCGAGAAAATGCAGGGGAGGGGAACGGGCGCGCCGGCTTATAGATAAATTCCGATCGGCGGGCTAGACAAACGATGGTCGGGCGGCGCTGAAAAGGCGCGCCGTCGAAGGGAAAGCCATGCGCCTCAGCGCCGAGAACATCGCCATCGAACGCGGCGGGCGCTCGATTCTGACCGGCCTCTCCTTCGAGGCGCGCGCCGGCGCGGCGCTGATCCTGACCGGCCCGAACGGCGCCGGCAAGTCGACCCTGTTGCGCGCCATCGCGGGCTTTCTGCCGCTCGCCGCCGGCGCCTTCGCTCTCGAAGGCGGGGCGCAAGAGGCGAGCATCGGCGAACAGGCGCATTATCTCGGCCATGCCGACGCCCTCAAGGGCGCGCTGACGGCGGGCGAGAATCTGGCGTTCTGGGCCGGCGCGCTGGGCGGCGATTCGTCGAGCGACGTCTGGCGCGCCGCGCTCGCGCGCCTCGGCCTCGCCCATGTCGCCGACTTTCCCGTGCGCGCGCTTTCGGCGGGCCAAAAGCGCCGCGTCGCGCTGGCGCGGCTGCTGGTCGCGCCGCGCCCGATCTGGCTGCTCGACGAGCCGACGGCGGCGCTCGACGCCGCCGCGCAAGGGCTGTTCGCCGCGATCATGCGCGAACGTCTCGCCGCCGGCGGCCTCATCGTCGCGGCGACGCACGCCTCGCTCGGCCTCGAAGGCGCCGAAACGCTGCGTCTCGGCGCTTCGCAGGGGATCGCGGCGTGAGCGGGGCGGCGCGCGCGCTGTTTATTCGCGAATGGCGCATCGCCCGGCGCATCGGCGGCGGCGCGTCGATCGGCGCGGTGTTCTTTCTCATCCTGGTGACGATCATGCCCTTCGCGCTCGGGCCGGATCTGAACCTGCTCGCGCGCATCGGCCCGGCGATCCTGTGGATCGCGGCGCTGCTGGCGACGCTGCTCGGCCTCGACCGGCTGTTCCAGGCCGACGCCGACGACGGCTCGCTCGACGTGCTCGTGAACGCCAGCCTGCCGCTGGAGCTCACCGTGCTGGTCAAATGCGCAGCCCATTGGATGACGAGCGCGCTGCCGCTGGTCATCGTCAGCCCGCTGTTCGGCCTGATGCTGGCGATGGAGGCGAAGCCGCTGGCGCTGGTGGCGCTCAGCCTCGTCGCCGGCACGCCGGCGCTGACCATGATCGGCGCGATCGGCGCCGCGCTGACGGTTTCGCTGAGGCGCGGCGGCCTCTTGATGGCGGTGCTGGTGCTGCCGCTGACGATTCCGGTGCTGATCTTCGGCGTCTCGGCGGCCTCGGCCGCCAGCGGCGGCGCCGCGCCGTTCGCCATGCCGTTCCTGATGCTGTGCGCGATCTCGCTCGGGGCGATCGCGCTGGCGCCGTTTGCGGCGGCGGCGGCGCTGAGGCACGTGAGGGAGTAGCGGCGCTTGCCGCGTTGCGCGGCGGCGGATAAGCCTGATCGCGGACGGGGAAAGCGTTTCCCTACCGAGCCATTACTCGCGCCGAGGGGCCGGCCGGTGACGGACTTGCGGATCGCGGATCGAAAGTCGCTCGAAACTTGGCTGCGCGGGCAAGGCCGCGAAGTCGCCGTCGTCACCGCTGCGCGGGCGGCTTTGCGGGTCTTGCCGTTGTTCGCTGGCGCGGCGCCGAAGCTGGCGAGCGCCGAGGCGGCGCGACAATTCGCGGACGGGACAGGCGCGCTGTTTCGCGCCACCGCATTGGCACGGGTCGCGAGCAAGTATCCGACCCACGTCGATACCAACGCCGCCCTCGCCGCCGCCAATGCCGCACACAAAGCCGGCAACTTTGCCGCCTCCGAATCTGTCGCTGACGCCGCCGTTTTGGCCGCCAACGCCGCCGCCGACGCCGCTGTCGCCTTTGCCGCCAACGCCGCCGACGCCACATCTTTCGCCGCCAACGCCGCCGCCAATGCCGCCGCCTCCGCCGCCTCCGCCTCCGCCGCCGCCGCCGCGATCTGGGACTCCATTATGGCGGACGCAACGCGGGCTCAGGCTATCGGCGCAGCCGCGCTCGCGGACGCTCCCTTGTGGCCCGATGGAACGCCCGATTGGGCCTCCGACGCCTGGACCGCGCTGCGATCCGCCTTGCGATCCGCTAACCACTGGGGCGTGTGGTTCGACTGGTATGAGAAGCGCCTTCGCGGCGGTTCGCGCGGCGAAGCCTATGAAGTCGTTTTCGCCGTCGTCCCGCCCGAAGTTTGGGACGATGGCGCGGCGGCGGCGAATGAATGGATTCGGGAGCATTTGCCAAAGCCGCCCTTGCCGAAACCGCTCGACAACTTGCCGTCGGCTTTCACCTATGCGTGGAACGCCTCGGGAAAAATCGCGGTCGTCGCCGGCCCGCAGAACACGCCGGTTTTTCCCTACCCCACCAGCGAAGCCGATCATCGGGCCTTGCTGGAAGCCGTTCGTCGCGCCACGGAACGATTGATTGCCGACTTGCGCGCGCGCAAGTTCGACAACGTTCGCGGCGATTTTCTCGAGGCGCTGGAGCGCTATGTCGGCGATCTGCCGACGGCGCCGGGCGTCGGCAATTTCGTCCTCGCGGATATGGAAGCGCTCAACCTTCGCGCGCTGTTCGAGGCCGAAGCGAATATTCTCCCCAACGGCTTCGCGACGCGGCTCAAGACGCTGCTTCAATTCCATATCGCGCTGCGCGCCAATTATCCGGAAATGGAGCGCGTGTACGCCGCGGTCGGCAAGGGTCGGCTCGAACAGCCGCTGCCGATGGACGCCGTCGCGGCGGCCACGAAGGTCGTCGCCGACAACACGCCGCGATTCTTCGAGCCCGAGGTCATCGACGGATTCGGCGCGGTCGAGCGCGCGCCGCCGATCGTCGAACTCGCGCCGGAGGATCGTCGCGGCGCCGCCGCTGCGGTTCTTCCGCCGCCCGACCCGCTCGGCTCGCCCGAGCGCGAAAAGTCGCATTCCTTCATCATTGCCAGCGCCGTCAACAGTCTGACGAAAATTGCGCTGCGCGGGGGCGACGCGGCTACGGCCATCGAAGGTTGGGGAAAAGTCCTGCATCGGCTCCACGAAGCGGCGGGACCAGTTATCGAATGGCTGCGCGGCTTTGTGGGTTCGTGACCGGATATAACGCACGCCTCGCCGTCATTCCCGGTTGTCGCGCATCCCGCATTGCCAAAGCCCTGCAAAAATGATCGTCTCCTTTCGACGACGCCGTCATCCGGCGGATGTCGATTAGGTCGCTTCACGGAAGGATACGATGCCAAAATATCTGCTGGAAGGCCATTATACCGCGGCGGGCGCCAAGGGCCTCGCCCATGAGGGCGGCACGGGCCGCCGTTCGGCCATCGCGAAGATGGTGGAGGGATTGGGCGGCAAGCTGGACGCCCTCTACTATGCCTTCGGCGGCGTCGACGTCTACGGCGTCGTCGACATGCCCGACAACGTCAGCGCCGCGGCGGTCGCGCTCGCCGTCAACCAGAGCGACGGCGTAAGCGTCAAGACCGTCGTGCTGATGACGCCCGAGGAAATGGACAAGGCCGGGAAGAAGACCGTCATTTATCGGCCGCCGGGCGGCTGAGGCGGCGAACGCTGCGCGCGCTTCTCTTCGCCGGCGCCTGGGGTCGCGATGACGGCGGAGCGCGGGGGCTCGCGGCAATTGCTTTCCGATAATCAGAATTCGTGCTAATCTCCGTCTTGGTCAATTCTCCTCGCGCGGAAACACGCGGGCGAGCGCCAAGGAGCCGTTCCGTCCATGGACGCCCCGTCCTGTCCCCATCTTTCCCCGGCGCGCGCCGCAAGGCGCGGGATCGCGACGAGGCGGCGGGGCGCGGAATTTTGCAAAACGGCAATTCCGCCCTTGACGCGCCATAACCCCTTGATATTCCCCGATTCGCCCAAGAGAATCCTTGACATGGCTTGACAATACTTGACAAAATTTGACAAGACTTGACAAAGCTTGACACGATTTGACGCTATCCTTGACGCGCGGGCCAGCGCATTCGCGCCTTCGGCGCCGCCCGCCGCCCGCCCTTTTCGCTGCATTGCTCCGCTTGGCCCCAGGCGCTAAAAGACGGGCGATGGGAAACCTCGCCAACCCCTCGGTCTTTCTCGCCCTGACGCGCCGGCTTTTGCCTTGGCTCGCGCTGGCGACCGCGGCGCTGTTCGCGCTCGGGCTCGCCCTGGCGTTCGCCGCCCCGCCCGACTACCAGCAGGGCGAGACCGTCAAGATCATGTATGTCCACGTTCCCGCCGCCTGGCTGTCGACCTTCATCTACGGCGTGATGGCCCTGGCGAGTCTGGGCACGCTGGTCTGGCGCCATCCGCTCGCCGACGCCGCGCAGAAGGCCGCCGCGCCGCTGGGCGCCGGCTTCACCTTCATCTGCCTGGTCACCGGCTCGCTGTGGGGCAAGCCGATGTGGGGGACCTATTGGGTCTGGGACGCGCGGCTGACCTCGGTGCTGGTGCTGTTCATCATCTATCTCGGCCTGATCGCGCTGTGGCGCTCGATCGAGGACCCCGGCCGGGCGGCGCGCGCGGCGGCGATCCTGACGCTGGTCGGCTGCGTCAACCTGCCGATCATCAAATTCTCGGTCGACTGGTGGAACACGCTGCATCAGCCCGCTTCGGTGTTCCGCCTCGGCGGGCCGACGATCGCGCCGCAATTGCTGTGGCCGCTGCTGATCATGGCGCTCGCTTTCACCTTGCTGTTCGTCGCGCTGCACCTGATGGCGATCCGCAACGAGATCTTGCGCCGGCGCCTCGCCCGGCTGACGATGATCGCCGCCGCCGAGGGCGACGCGCTGGCGCCGCATCTGGCGACGGGGGCCTCGAGCGCATGACGGCGATCCCGCATATCGGCTTCATCGTCGCCGCCTATGGGCTGGCGGCGCTGGTCATTCTCGTCATGATCGCGTCGATCCTTTGGGACTATCGCGCGCTGAGCGCGGCGCTTGCCCGCCTCGAAGCCGCGCGCGGGGAAAGCGCAGCGCCATGAGCGAGGGCGCGCCGAAGTCCGCGCGTCGGCGCGGCGCGCTTGCGGCGCTGCCGCTGATCGCGTTCGCCGCCCTGGCGGCGCTGCTGCTCGCGCGGCTCTATGCGGGCGACGCCTCGCGCATCCCCTCGGCGCTGATCGGCCAGAGCGCGCCGGCCCTCGACCTTCCCGGGCTCGACGGCGCGCCGGGCCTCGCCGACGCCGATCTGCGCCAGGGCCACGTCACCCTGGTCAACGTCTTCGCCTCGTGGTGCGCGCCGTGCCATGAGGAGCACGAATTCCTCATGGCGCTCGCCGCCGATCCCGGCTTGAAGGCCAAGGGCGTCGAGATCGTCGGCGTCGCGCAGAAAGATTCGCCGGAGAACATCAGGCGCTTCCTCGGCGCCGGCGGCGACCCTTACGCCAAGGTCGGGCTCGACGGCGACGGCCGCGCCGGCATCGAATGGGGCGTCTACGGCGTTCCCGAGACCTTCATCGTCAAGGGCGACGGCGCCATCGCCTTCAAGCTGGTCGGCCCGATCGACGCCGTGGCGCTGGAAAATGTCGTCAGGCCGGAAATTCTCAAGGCGATGAACTGAAAGCCCCGCTCAGTTCAGCACCCGCCGGGCCTCGGGACTGTCGAGCGAGAAGGCGGGAATGGCGACGTCGAAGACGTCTCCGTCCTCGGCGACCATGCGGTAGCTCCCGACCATGAGGCCGCTCGGCGTGCGCAAGGGGCAGCCGGAGGCGTAGCGAAACGATTCGCCCGGCCGCAGCGTCGGCTGCTCGCCGACGACGCCGAGGCCGCGAACCTCTTCGCGATGGCCGGCGGCGTCGGTGATGCGCCAGTGGCGATGCGTCAACCGCACCGTTCGATCGCTTAAGTTGGCGATCTCGATCCTGTAGGTCCAGAAATAGAGCGGCTCGTCGGGATCCGATCGCTCCGGCGAATAGACCGGTTCGACGGTGACCTTGATGTCTCGGGTGACGGCGGCGTACATCGCGCCAGTCTATCGAATCGGCTGGCCGCGGCCAAGTTTCTCAAAGGCGCCGCCTAATCCTCTCCCAGGGATCGCCCGCTGGGTTCGGGCGAGCGGGCCAGCGCCACGCCGCCAGCGCCGCCCGGCGCGGCCCCGGCGATTTCGGTGACCAGTTTGCGGATCATCGCCGCCTCGAAACTGCGGAAATCGTCGATCGGCAGGACGAACGAACCGGGGCCGCCGACCACGTTGTCGCGGTAGTATTGGGCCAGACCCCCGGGCGGGTTGGTGTGCAGGGCGAGATAGCCGCCTTGGCTCGCGGCGCGGCGGTTGAAGATGGCCAGGCCATTGATCGTCACGCCGGCGCTCAGGGCCGCGTCGCGCGCTTCGGTCACCGGTCGGCCCTGGTTGCTGGTTCCGTCGCCGGAGACATCGATGACCTCGCGGTCGGCGACGAAGCCGCTCTCGCTCAGCAGGCCCATGGAGAAATCGATCGCCGATCCGATCGCGGTGCGTCCAAGGAAGGACCGCGGCGCATCCTGAAGCGCGGCGGCGAGTTTGCGCGCGTCGGCCGCCTCGCCGATCAGCGTCCAGTCGACCAAGATCTTCTGCTCGCCTTCGCCGGCCCATTCGACGAAGCTGACGGCGATCGCGCCGTGCCGCCCCGAGCGGATCGCGTCGAGCACTTCCGGATCGGCGATCGCCGCGGCGTAGCCGCGACGCTGCAGCGCGAATTCCTCGTCGTCAATGCTGCGCGAGACATCGGCCGCGAGCACCAGCGCGACGTCGACCGCCTGCGCCGCTCGCGCTTCTTGCGCCGACGGCCCGAGAGCCGTGGCGGCCAGCGCAACGACGATCGCCGAAGCGGTCAGGCAAACACGCTTACCACGCATGACGCCGCCTGCGGGAGAACAGTGTGGCTAGGATGCGTCACATGGGGCGTCGCGAGCCGGACGACAAGGTTGGGCGGCGAGCGAACGGCACGGGCGGGCGCACTTTCAAAATACTGGATCAGCGCGGGATTATTTGAGACTGCCCGATATTTCGGAATAACTGTTGTTGAGCTGACTGCCGGTGAAGGAGACCGAGCCGACGATCGCGAGCACGATGCACATCGCCACCAGCGCGTATTCGACCGCGGCCACGCCGGACCGCGCGTTGGCGAACCGAAAGGCGATTTTCTTCATGCGCCGATCCTGATGAAGTCGCGTGCGGCCGCCCTGCGCCTCGCGCCGCCCACTCGCACGTTAGGCCGCGAGCCGTTTCGCCGGAGTTAACGACGCGAAGAATTGTCGAATCGACCGCGATTGGGGACCCTCGAGGAGAAAACGCCGAAGGGCGGGCTGGTCCTGAGCGCGCGAGTTCCCGGCCTCACGCCGCGCCGATCCGGCTCGCCCGCCGCGCTCGCCGGATCGGCCAGGCGCAAACATGCGTCGCGCCCCAGCCGAAGATCAGCGCGAGACCGCCGACGATCCCGGACTCCGAGGTCACGGGAACCGCGGGCTCGAAGCTGCGCAGCGTCTCGCCGGCGATCGCCGGATCGAAATCGCGCGCCATCACCGCCAGGCGATCGAGCGGACCGGCGTCCTTCAGCTCCGCGAGTTCTCGCTCCAGGCGCGCTTCGCGGACGATGTCGCTTTCCATGTCCGCGCCGCGCTCGCGCGCCAGCGGGTCTGCGTTGTCCTTCAGCCGGGCTATGCCCTCGGCGGGGGTCAGCGAACGGCTCGCCGCCTCGGCGTCGAACGCGGCGACGATCCGCCTGAGTTCGTCGAGCGCGCCGCCGAGCCGCTGGCGATATTGTTGCGAGAATTCCGGCCATTGCGTGCCGAGAAGAGCACACAACAGGCCGATCGCCAGAGCCAGTCGCCGCGTCATGATCGCAAAGCTCCGCCACGCCTTGCGCAAGCTATCGCGCGGCTCGTGAAAAGTCACATGCCGCATTGACGCGACGGCGCGAATTGGACTGAATGCGCGCGATGTCAAAGTTTCGCGCCCAAGGGAATGGGCCTCGATGAGCGAGAAATCCGCCGCCGCGACGCGACGCCCCTGGCCGCTTTTCCAGTCGTTCGCGGGGTGGCGCTTCAGCGATTTAAGCGCCGACGCCGTCGCCGGCCTGACGCTCGCCGCGATCGCGGCGCCCGAACAGATGGCGACGGCGCGACTGGCGGGGTTCGAGCCTCAGATCGGCTTCCTCGCGCTCTTCGCCGGGGCGGTCGGCTTCGCCGTTTTCGGTGCCAGCCGCCTGTTGTCGGTCGGCGCGGATTCGACCATCGCGCCGATTTTCGCCGGAGCGCTGGCGCTGCTCGCGACAAGCGGCTCGCCGCACTACGTCGCCGACGCGGCGATTCTCGCGCTCGGCGTCGGCCTGATTCTCGTGGCTGCCGGCGCCTTTCGCTTCGGCTTCGTCGCCGACCTCCTTTCGATCCCGGTCGCCACGGGGTTCCTGGCGGGAATCGCCGGCCACATCCTCGTCAGCCAGGCGCCGGCGCTGCTCGGCCTCGCGGCCCCGCGGGGGGCTTTGATCGCGCAGGCCGCCGCGCTCGCCGCCGGGCTCGGCGCGACGAATTTCGCGGCCCTCGGCATCGGCCTCGGCATGTTCGCGATCATGCTGGCGGGCGAACGCGTCAACCCGCGCTTTCCCGCCGCGCTGATCGCTCTGGCGCTCGCCACGGGGCTGGCGAGCGGGCTGGGGCTGGAGTCGCGCGGCGTCTCGACGCTCGGCGCGATGGCGAGCGCGACGCCGAAATTGACGCTTCCCGGCGTTTGGCTCGACGATCTGCCGCAAATCGCGTCGTTGGCGCTGATCGTCGCCGTCGTGGTCATGGTGCAGACGGCGGCGACGACGCGCAGCTTCGTGTCCGACCCGGCCCGCGGGCCCGACGTCGACCGCGATTTCGTCGGACTGGGCGCGGCCAATCTGCTGGCCGGCCTCATCGGCGCCTTTCCCGTCGACGCCAGCCCGCCGCGCACCGCGATCGCCGCACAGACCGGCGGCGTCTCGCAGCTCGGCGCGCTCGTCTGCGCCGCCCTCGCCCTCGCCCTGTCGGCGTTCGGCGCCGGCCTGCTCACGCATGTGCCGCACGCGGCGCTCGCCGGCGTTTTGCTGTTCGTCGCCGTGCGCCTCGTGCGGGCGGCGACGATTCTCGACGTCTGGCGACGGAGCGGCGCCGAATTCGCGCTGATCGTCGCCACGACGCTGGCGATCCTCGTCCTGCCGATCGAGCAGGGCGTCGCCGTCGGCATCGTCCTGTCGCTGATGCACGGCGTCTGGACGACCACGCGAGCGCGCACGATCGAGTTCGAGCGCATTCCCGGCACGTCGATCTGGTGGCCGGCGAGCGCCCTTGAGCGCGGCGAAACCGTGCCCGGTGTGCGCGTCCTGGCGCTGCAAGCGCCGCTGTCGTTCCTCAACGCCTACGAGTTCCAACAGGCGATTCAAAGGCTGCCGCAAGCCGGAATCAAGCTGATCGTCATCGAGGCCGATGCGATCGTCGAAATCGATTACACCGGCGCCAAGGTCCTGGCCGAAGTCGTCCGGCGTTTGCGCGCGGCGGGGGTCGACGTCGCTTTCGCGCGCCTCGAATCGGTGCGCGCGCAACAGAGTTTCGCCCGCCAGGGGCTGGAGGCGCTGGTCGGCCGCGACCATCTCTTTCACAGCGTCGAGGAGGCGGTGCGCGCGCTGACGCCGGGCAATCCGCTGTGACCGCGGTGCGTCAAAATTCAGTCGCTGACGGCGTTGACGAGGCGCGCCGCCCGATTTTGCTCGGCGCAAAAGAAAAGGATCGGATGGGAACGCCGGCGACGATCGCTGCAGGCGAGGCGGCGAGCCCGCAGACGTTCGAGGCGTCCGATGTTCGGTCATGGAACTTGTGGCGAGAGGATTCGAAGTGAGTGAAATCCCGATCGGCGTCGTCACCATCTCCGACCGCGCTTCGGCGGGCCTTTACGAAGACAAGGGCGGGCCCGCGATCGAGGCGGCGCTGGCGGCGATCCTGGCGACACCGTGGCGCGCCGTGCGCCGGCTGACGCCTGACGAGCGCGAGCAAATCGAAGCGGCCTTGCGCGACCTCGCCGACGTCGAGCGCTGCACGCTGATCGTGACCACCGGCGGCACCGGCCCCAGCCCGCGCGACGTAACGCCGCAGGCGACCGAGGCGGTCTGCGACCGGCTCATGCCGGGGTTCGGCGAAGCGATGCGCGCGCGCAGCCTGCTGGAGGTTCCCACCGCGATTCTGTCGCGCCAGATCGCGGGCCTGCGCGGGCGCAGCCTGATCGTCAACCTGCCGGGCAAGCCCTCGGCGATCCGCGCCTGCCTCGACGCCGTGTTCCCGGCGATCCCCTATTGCCTCGACTTGATCGGCGGCGACCGGCTGGAAACGAACCCGGAGGCCTGCGCGGCGTTTCGGCCTAAGGCATAACGGGTTGATCAACGGTTTGATACGGATCAGTTTCCGTGGCCTGACGTCGCGCTATGGTCGCCCGCGCCAATCTGCGGAGAAGTCGAGCATGACGCCGTCAGGGATGGTCTTCGTCGCCGCGCGGCTGCGAATCGCCAACGTCGGAGCCGGTCGCCGTCGACCGCGCGTCAGTAGGGGAATTCGACCAATGCAGAACGTTGCTTTGCAGTCGTCGCTGGACGCCATGCGGGACTTCATTGATTCGGTCGACGTCGATCCGATCGGCTAATTCCGGCCAAACTGGCGCCGTGGCGGTCGGATAACTGGGCCTAGAACGAAATTGTTCGGGAAGGGGTCATGCGCTCTGAGAATTCCATCGCCGCCGCCGTCAAGCGGCACAATTCGGACCCGCTCTACCTAGTGCAGATCATTCGCGAAGCGCAAGCCGCGGAGGGTTGGCTTTCGCGCGAGACGCAGGGCGAAATCGCCGAGCGATTGAAGATCCCGATCACCCGCGTAGAAAGCGTGGTGAAGTTCTACTCGTTCTTCTATGACAAGCCCCGCGGCGCCTATCGGCTGCTGATTTCAGACAACATCACTGACCGAATGCAGGGCAGTCTGTCGCTGTTCGAACGTCTGCTCGGCCGCTTCGGCGTCAAGCGCGGGGAGGTTTCCGCCGACGGCCTTGTCAGCGTCGACCTCACCTCATGCACCGGCTTATGTGATCAGGGGCCGGGGATGCTGGTCAATAACATCGCCGTCCCGCGTCTCAGCGAAGCGCGAATCGACGCGATCGCCGACTTGATCGAGGCGCGCACGCCGCTCGGCCACTGGCCGGCCGAGTTTTTCCACGTCGAGGACAATGTCCGGCGCGCGGGCCCGCTGCTGCAAGCGCCAATGACGCCGGGCCGCGCGCTCGACGCGGCGATCGCCCTCGGCCGTCAGGGCGTGCTCGATGAAATGAAGCGCTCCAACCTGCGCGGCCGCGGCGGCGCCGGTTTCGCCACCGGCCTAAAGTGGGAAGCCGCTCGCAACGCCCCTGGCGCCGATCGCTACATCGTTTGCAACGCCGACGAGGGCGAGCCAGGCACGTTCAAGGATCGTGTGCTGCTGACGTCGCATCCCGGTCGCATCTTCGAAGGCATGGCGATTGCCGGTTATGCGATTGGCGCGACCCGCGGTTTCCTCTATCTGCGCGGCGAATACGAGTACCTGAAGCCGCGACTGGACGCCGAACTCGACCGCATGCGGCTGGTGCGCCGGCTCGGACCCGCTATCCGCGGCTGCGCCGGGTTCGACTTCGATGTCGAGATCCACGTCGGCGCCGGCGCCTATGTCTGCGGCGAGGAGACGGCGTTGCTTGAATCGATCGAGGGCAAGCCAGGGCGTCCGCGCGTCCGTCCGCCGTTTCCGGCCACCCACGGCTATCTCGGTCGGCCGACGGCGATCAACAACGTCGAGACGCTCTGCCAGGCGACCGAAGTCGCGATCAACGGCGGCGCGGCGTTCGCGGGCCAAGGCACCAAGCATTCGACCGGCTCGAAGATTCTCTCCGTCTCGGGCGATTGCGAGCGGCCTGGCCTGTACGAGTATTCCTTCGGCGTCCCGATCGCGCAGGTGCTCGAAGACGCCGGCGCGGCGCGCGACGTGGCGGCGGTGCAGGTCAGCGGCCCTGCCGGCGTGCTGATGACCCCGGACCAGTTCACCCGCCGCATCGCATTCGAGGACGTTCCGACTACGGGCGCCTTCATGGTGTTCGGCGGGCAACGCGACCTGTTCGAGGTCGCGCGCAATTTCGTGCATTTCTTCGCCCACGAGAGCTGCGGCTTCTGTACGCCCTGCCGGGTGGGCACCTCGTTGCAGCGCCAAATGGTCGAAAAGATCGCCGAGGGGCGGGGCTCGCGTTACGAAATCAACGAATTGATGCGGGTTCGGGGATTGATGCGGCGCATGAGCCACTGCGGGCTTGGGCAAATGGCCGGCAACGCGATCTTTGACGGGTGGAGCAAGTTCCGTCCGGCCTTCGAGCGGCGCCTGCTGGCGGCGGAGTTCGCGCCGGCGATCGATCTCGACGCCGCCCTGTCGCCCGCGCGCGCGGTCACCGGCCGCGAGGACGAGCGCGCGCACTTCCACGCGGAGGCTTGAGCGAGATGGAATCCTACTTCACGATCGACGAGCAACCGATACCCTTCACCCCCGGGCAGACGCTCCTGGAGGCGTGCAAATCGGCGGGAATCTATGTCCCGCACTTGTGCCATCATCCTGAATTCACTCCGCACGGCAGCTGCAAGCTCTGCATCGTGATCGTCAACGGCCGCACTGTCTCGGCGTGCACCATCATGGCGTCGACCGGGCAGGAAGTCGTCGTCGACACGCCCGAGCTCAACGCGATGCGCCGTGCGATATTGCAGATGCTGTTTGTCGAGGGCAACCACTTCTGCCCTGGGTGCGAGAAGAGCGGTAATTGTCAGTTGCAGGCGCTCGGCTACGAATTCGAGATGACGACGCCGCACTTCGTCGAGTTCTACCCCACCCTGGACGTCGACGCTTCGCACCCCGACGCGATCATCGACCGCAGCCGCTGCATTCAATGCGAATTGTGCGTGCGCGCGAGCCGCGACGTCGATCACAAGGAGGTGTTCGGGCTCGGCGGGCGTGGGTTCGAGTCGAAGCTGATCATCAATTCGCCCAGCGGCAAGCTGGTCGACAGCGCGTTCGCGATCACCGATAGGGCGGCGCATGTCTGCCCGGTCGGCGCAATTCTGATCAAGCGCGTCGGGTTCGTCGAGCCGATCGGCGAGCGCAAGTACGACCGAGAGCCGATCAGCGCGGAAACCGACTCTTGCGCGATCGTGGAGAGCTGAGATGAATCCGACCGGCCCATCCAAGACGCCCGTAAAGGTCAGGCTGGCGACGACTTCGCTCGCCGGTTGTTTCGGCTGCCACATGTCGCTGCTCGACATCGACGAGCGACTGCTCGAGCTTGCGGAGATAGCCGAATTCGACCGCACGCCGCTGACCGACATCAAACATTGCAGCCCGTGCGACATCGCGCTGATCGAAGGCGGCGTGTGCAACGCCGAGAACGTGCATGTCCTGCGCGAATTTCGCGCCAAGGCGAAAATCCTGGTCGCGGTCGGCGCCTGCGCGATCAACGGTGGCCTGCCGGCGATGCGCAACCACCTCGCCATCGACGACATCCTGCGCAAGGTCTACGACAACCCCAAGCGCGAGGGGACGGGCGTGCCGAACGACCCCGAACTGCCGTTGCCGCTCGACAAGGTCTATCCGATCAACGAAGTGGTCCGCGTCGACTATTTCCTGCCCGGCTGCCCGCCGTCCGGCGACGCGATCTGGAAATACCTGACCGACCTCATCCTCGGGCGCATGCCGCGTCTCGAGCCGTTGGCGATGCATTATGATTAAGCGGAGAGTCCGGATGACCAGCCTAGAGACCGCGCAAGAGCCGCAGACGCTCCGCCGCATCGCGATTGAGCCGGTGACTCGGGTCGAAGGCCACGGCAAGGTGACGATCCTGCTCGACGAGAACAACCGCATCCATCAGGTGCGCTTGCACATCGTCGAGTTTCGCGGTTTCGAAGCGTTCATAGAAGGGCGGCCGTACTGGGAAATCCCGGTGACGGTGCAGCGGCTGTGCGGCATCTGCCCGGTCAGCCACCACCTCGCCGCCGCCAAGGCGATGGATATCATCGCTGGCTATGGCCCGTTGACCCCAACGGCCGAGAAGCTGCGCCGATTGCTGCACTACGGGCAGTTGGTGCAGTCGCACGCGCTGCACTTTTTCTATCTCGCCTCGCCCGACCTGCTGCTTGGGTTCGAGAGCGAAGTCGCCAAGCGCAATATCGTCGGCGTCGCCGCCGCCTTCCCGGATCTCGCCAAGCAGGGCGTGCTGACCCGTAAATACGGGCAGGAAGTGATCCGCCACATCGTCGGCAAGCGTATTCACGGCACCGGCTGCATTCCCGGCGGAATGAACAAGGCGTTGACGACGACCGAGCGCGACCTCCTGCGCAACGACGCCGACCAGATCGTCGAGTGGAGCCGCGAAGCGATCGGGCTCGCGCGCCGCCTGCACGAGACGCAGCCGGAATTTTACAGCCGCTTCGGCGAGTCGCGCGCCAACATGATGGGCCTCATCCGGGCCGACGGCGCACTCGACTTTTATCACGGCGGCCTGCGCGCCCACGACGCCGACGGCGCGACGATTTTCGATCACGCCGAGTATTCGACCTATCGCGAGCTGCTGCGCGAAGAAATCAAGCCGTGGAGCTACATGAAGTTCCCGCACATCCGTTCGCTCGGGGCGGATAAGGGCTGGTACCGCGTCGGCCCGCTGGCGCGCGTGCAGATCGCCGATTTCCTGCCTTCGCCGCAGGCCGAGGAGGAGCGCAAGACGTTCCGCGCCGGCGGCGACGGCAAGCCGCTCCACGGCGCGCTGTTCTACCATTGGGCGCGGCTCATCGAGATGCTGTGCGCAGCCGAGCTCCTGCGCGATCTGCTCGACGACCCCGACATCGTCGGAACGGATCTGATGGCCGACAAGGGGCCGCGGCGCGAAGAGGGCGTCGGCGTCATCGAGGCGCCGCGGGGCACGCTGATCCATCACTATCGCGTCAACGAGGACGACCTTGTCACTTTCTGCAACCTGATCGTCTCGACGACCAACAACAACCAGGCGATGAACGAGGCTATTCGCGCGGTGGCGGGGCAGTTCCTCGACGGGCGCGAAGTGACGGAGGGGCTGCTCAACCACGTCGAGGCGGCGATTCGCGCTTACGATCCGTGTCTCTCCTGCGCGACCCACGCGCTCGGCGAGATGCCGCTCGAAGTCGAACTCATCGACGCCGACGGCGCGCTGGTCTCGCGCGCGCGCAAGGACTGACAAAGGCTGAAAGGTGAGGCTCGTCGTCTTCGGCTGGGGCAACGAAACGCGCGGAGACGATGGGCTGGGACCGGCTCTGCTTGCGCGTTTCGCTGCGGCGGACTGGCCGGAAACGACGACGGTCGAAGACTACCAGCTCCAGATCGAGCACGCCCTCGATCTCGAAGGCGCCGAATGCGCGCTGTTCGTCGACGCCGGCAAGAACACGCCAGCGCCGTTTTCGTTCCGCGCCATCGCGCCGCGCCGCGCGACGACCCACACCAGCCACGCGCTCGCGCCCGAAGCGGTGCTCGACGTCTACGCGCGAATCAAGGGACGCGCGCCGCCGCCGGCCTTCGCGCTCTGCATGCGCGGCGAGAGTTTCGCGCTTGGCGAGGGCCTGTCTCCCGAAGGCGCGAGTCGGCTGGAAGAGGCGTGGATGTTCGCCCAGGCGCTGATGCGCGAACGCTCGCTCGAAGCGTGGGAAGCTATGACGCGCCAAGATTCTCCTATTCGCTGGCGAGAGAGAGACCGGACGTGAGCGGAATCGCCGCTCCATCGCGCATCCGGGTGTTCGAGCCGAGCCTCTGCGCGCTCTAGAAGGGACTCGGAACCACGTCAAACGGGGCCGACTTCGACGCGAAAGCCGCCTCTCGCAGAGACAACATTGCAAGCGGTCTGACGGCTGGCTTGCGGCGAGCGGCGCACGTAGGATCGGCCATATGAGCGGCAAGACACTCATCATCGGCTATGGCGCGCTCCTGCGCGGCGACGACGGAGTCGGTCAATTGGCCGCGCAGGCGCTGCTTGCGCGGGGGCTTCCGGACACGCAGGTCGTCGCCTGCCACCAGTTGACCCCCGAACTCGCCGAGTCGTTGGCGCAATCGGACTTGGCGGTGTTCATCGACGCCGCCACCGACGTGAGGCCGGGAGACTTCGTCATCGGCAGGTTGACGGGCGAAGCCCCGCCCTTGGGTCTCGGGCACCAGATGGATCCCCGCTCGCTCATCAGCATCGCCGGTCGCCTCTATGGCGGCGCGCCGGAGGCGTTTCTGGTCAAGGTGGGAGCAAATTGCTTCGAGCTCGGAGAGAAGCTGTCCGAAGCGGTGGAAAAAGCGATGCCGGCCGTGCTCGCCGCCGTCATTCGGCTCGTTCGCGGTTCGGCGGACGCTCGATCCGGCTCGCCCGGCGAGGGCGAGCCGTCAAGGTTTTGATTCAAGTCCGCCGGGAATCCAGCACGGAACCGTCCGTATCCAACAACCGGACGTCGAGGGCGTAGGAGTTGCTGGCGTGGGTGGAGCAACTCAGGCACGGATCATAGGCGCGTAGTACGCCCTGCACGCGATTGAGCATGCCGTCGGTGATCTTCTTGCCGCTGATATAGTGAGTGGCGCACTCCTTAACGTTGCGGCTGATCGCGATGTTGTTGTGCCCAGTGGCGACGATGAGGTTCGCCCAGACGATGGCGCCGTCCTCGTTGACTTTGTAATGGTGCAACAGCACGCCTCGCGGCGCCTCGACCATGCCGATGCCCTCCAGCGCGTTGACCCCCGCCTGGGCTCTCACGTGGCGATCGAGAATGATCGGGTCGTTGAGCAGCGCCTCCATCCTCTCAAGGGCGTAGAGAAGCTCAATGAGCCGCGCGTAGTGATAGAGGAAGGTGCTTTGCGGCGTCTTGCCGAACCGCTGGTGGTATTCGAAGAACTCCTTGTCCGATTCTTCCGTTGCGCAGCGCGCTGCGACATTCAACCGCGCCAGCGGCCCGACGCGGTAGGCGCCTTCGGGATAGCCCAGCGGCTTGAAGTACGGAGCTTTGAGGAAGGAATCGGGAACCGTCGCCTCGCCGATATACTGCTGATAGTCGGCACCCGTCATCCGGTCGACCGCGATCTCGCCATTGGCGCTGACGAACCTCAAGTCTCCGTCGTAGAGTTGCAGGTCGCCGTTGCGATCGACGAGCCCGGCGTGCATGGTCGCCATCGAGCCGAACGCCGTCATTTCCTCTTCGAAATCGTCGACCGCGCGCTTGAGCAGCGCGAGCCCGGACTTGGCGATCTTCTTGGCCGCCGGCAGGCCGGCGAGAATCTCGTCGCGCACCGACGCCTTGAGCGGCGAATTGACGCCTCCGGGCACCGTCCACGATGGATGGATGCGCTCTCCGGCCAAAAGCGCGATGACCTGCTGGCCGAACTTGCGCAGCGCGATGCCGTCCTTGGCGATGTCAGGGTATTTGTCGATCAGGCCCACCATATTGCGGGTAGCGGGGTCGGAATCGAACCCGAGCACGATGTCGGGCCCCGAGAGAAGGAAGAAGCTCAAGGCGTGCGACTGGGTGATTTGGCCGCAGTGCAACAGCTCCCGAAGCTTCGCGGCCGCTGGCGGCGGCTTGATCGCCATGATCGCGTCGCACGCCTTGACGGACGCCAAGAGGTGGCTGATCGGGCAGATTCCGCAAATGCGAGCGGTGATCGACGGCATTTCGTAGTACGGCCGCCCTTCGGTGAATTTCTCGAATCCGCGGAACTGGGTGACGTGGAACCGGGTGTCCGCGACGCCGCCCTCGTCGTCCAGACGAATGGTGATCTTCGCGTGCCCTTCGATGCGGGTCACAGGATCGATGACAATTGTCTTCATGACGATCTTCTCACCCGAAGCGTGTTCTGGTTCTGAGGTCGGGGATGCGGCCTTCCAGCAGTTCGGTCACGACGAACCCGATCGTTTCTGCCGAGGGCGGACATCCCGGCACATGCAAGTCCACCTTCACCACATCGTGCAGCGGCACGGCGTGCCTGAGCAGCACCGGCAACGCGGGGTCGGAGGGCGGGTTTTTGTTGACGTCTGCGTTCTCAACGTAAGCGCGGTTGAAGATATCCTTCAACTTGAAAGGATTGCGCATGCCCGCGACGTTGGACGTGACCGCGCAATCGCCGAGCGCCACCAAGATGCGCGTGCGTTCCCGCACCATCCGCATCTTCTCGATATCCTCTTCCGTTCCGACGGCGCCTTCAACCAACGCCACGTCCACTCCCTCGGGATATTCGCGCGGGTCGACCAAGGGGCCGTAGACGATCTGCACGCGCTGCGAGATCGGGATCAACGCTTCGTCCAGATCGAGCAGCGACATGTGGCATCCCGAACAGCCGTCGAGCCACATCGTGGCCAGCCTTGCCTTGGTCATGCCGGATTCCTTCGATTAGCGACCAGGGTGGTGACAAATCCTCTGCGCTTGGTCATTTCTTCGACCGCGCGTCCCTTCTCCGCCAAGGCGCCCGTCGGGCAAACCTGCACGCACTTGCCGCAGCTCGTGCACGAGGCCGCCTCGCCCCACGGCTTGTTGAGTTCCGCCACCAGCATCGAATTGATGCCGCGCGCGGAAATGTCCCAGACGTGCGCGCCTTCGATTTCGGCGCACACCCGCACGCACCGGGAACAGAGGATGCAACGATTGTGGTCCAGCACCCACCGCGGGTGCGAGACGTCGACCTTCAAGCGCGGGAAATTGTAGGCGTGGTTGACATGGGTCACGCCGAGCGTCTGCGCCAGCGACTGCAGCTCGCAGTGGCCATTGGAGACGCACACCGCGCAGATGTGGTTGCGCTCGACGAACAACAGCTCAAGCGCCATCTTTCGATTATGCGACAGGACGTCGGATTTCGTCTTGACCGCCATGCCGTTCTGCGCCGGGGTCGTGCACGCCGGCAACAGACGTCCGACGCCCTCCACCTCGACCAGGCACAATCTGCACGAGCCAGGCGCACTGAGGCCGTCCAGATAGCACAGCGAAGGAATATAGACGCCGTTCGCCTGCGCAACCTGGAAGATCGTCTGCCCTTCGGTCGCGGCAAAGAGCTGGCTGTCAATGCGTATTGAGATCTTCTGTGCCACGCATGACTCCTTAGCGCTTAGGGCCGGCGAACGCCGTGGTTTCGCGGATGTCGCAGCGCAAGCAGCGCGACGCTTCCGCATGGGCCTCGTCCGGCCGCAAGCCAACCACAGCCTCATCGAAGCTTCTGGCGCGAGCGCGCATGAAATGCGCCTCGTGCCGATGACTCGGACTCTGCGGCGACGACGATTGATCGATGGCGAACCTCGGCAATACCGGCGTGAGCGGATCGAAGCTATGGTCTCCGGTCAGGCCCCGATCGATGTTCCTGGCGGCGTGCTTGCCCCAGCGCATGGCCAGGGTGACGTTCGACGCTCCAAGGACAAAGTCGCCGCCCGCGTATACGTTGCTGCGGCTGGTGGTCAGCGCGTAACGGTCAACCGCGAGGTGGCCGTTCGTCCTTGTGTCGAGGCCGGTGGTCTTGCAGAAGTCGGTGTCGACGCCTTCGCCGACGGCGAAGATGACGTTGTTGCAGCTCTCGGTGAGTATTTCGCCGGTGTCGATCGGGCGGCGGCGGCCCGAAGTGTCGAACGCGCCGAGACGCGTCTTCGTCACTTCGATCGCCTTTACGACGCCGCCGTCGCCGACGATGCGTATCGGCGAGGCAAGGAACATGATGCGCACGCCTTCCTCTTCCGCCGCGACGACTTCCTCTGCGATCGCGGGCATATCCTTGCGCTCGCGGCGATAGATGACGGTCGCCGCCGCGCCCCTGCGCACGACAGTGCGGGCGCAGTCGACCGCCGCGTTGCCGCCGCCGATGACGATCACGCGATCGCCGAGCTCATACGGCTGGCCTTGCGCCTCGGCATCGAGGAAATGCAAGGCATTATAGACGCCGCTCTGTTCGTTGCCGGTGACGCTGACCCGCGACTCTTTCCACGTGCCCAGCGACAGGAACACCGAGTCGAACTTGGACTCGAGGTCACTGAGCGCGACGCCCTGGCCGATCAGCGTGTTCATGGTGAACTTCGCGCCGAGACGGCGGACCACTTCGACTTCGCGATCCAACACCTTGCGCGGCAAGCGGTAGTCCGGGATGGCGAACCGCAACATGCCGCCGGGTTCGGAATGCGCGTCGAAGATCTCGACCTTGTGACCCAGCAACAACAGATAGAACGCCGCAGTCAAACCCGCGGGTCCCGCGCCGATGATCGCCACCGTCTTACCGGTCGGCGCCTTGCGCCTCGCGATCACCTTATTGACCATTTCGTCGAACTTGTCGGAGAGCAGAATCTCATCGGCGATAAATCGATGCACCTCGCGCATGTTGACCGGCTCGTCGACGGTTTGACGCCTGCAGCGGTTTTCGCAGGGATGCTGACAAACCCGGCCCGTCGACGCCGGCAGCGGATTGTCCATGATGACCGACAGGAATGCGTCCTCGATGCGGTTCTCCTTGTAGAGCTCCAGGAAGCGCGGAATGTTCATGTGGATCGGGCAGCTATTCTCGCAGGGCGCGACCGCGAGATCCTGGCATACGCCGGCGCGACACCTCTTGACCCGAATATGGTCCTCGAACTCCTCGCGGAAGTGACGGAGCGCCGTCAACATGGAATTGGGCGCCGATTGGCCGAGGCCGCACAGCGAAGTGTCGCGGATCATGCGACCGAGCTCGTCCAACTCCGCGAGATCTTCTTCCCGACCTTCGCCTTTGGTGATGCGAGTCAACGTCCGCAGCGCCTTGTCCAGGCCGACGCGGCACGGCGTGCACTTGCCGCAGGATTCGGAGCGGGTGAACTCGATGAAGTAGCGGGCGACGTCGACCATGCAGTTGTCTTCGTCCATCACCACCATGCCGCCCGAGCCCATGATCGAGCCCACGCGGCCGAGCGCCTCGAAGTCGACCGGGGTCTCGAGCATGCTGAGCGGTATGCAGCCGCCTGACGGTCCGCCGGTCTGCACGGCCTTGACATTGCGGCCGGCGCTGCTGCCGCCGCCGCCGGCCTCATAGACGAACTTGCTGAGCGGCGTGCCCAGCGGCATCTCGACGAGGCCGGTGTTCTTGATCTTGCCGACGAGCGAGAACACCTTCGTGCCTGGGCTCGACTGGCTGCCGATGGCGTTGAACCACTCAGGACCCTTGGTGAGGATGGCGGTGAGGTTGAACCAAGTCTCGACGTTGTTGATGTTGGTCGGCTGCCCCCACAAACCCTTCTGGGCCGGGTAAGGCGGACGCGGGCGGGATCGCCCCGGCATGCCCTCGAGCGAAGCGATGAGCGCCGTCTCTTCGCCGCAGACGAAAGCGCCTGCGCCCTCGGCGAGCTCGATATCGAAACCGAAGCCGCTGCCAAAAATGTTCTTGCCGACCACCCCGGCCTCGTAGGCCTGAGCGAGCGCCGCCCTCAAGCGCTGAACCGCCAGCGGATACTCGGCGCGCACATAGATGATGCCCTGCGTCGCCCCGGTCACGAAGCCGCCGATCACCATGCCTTCGAGCAGGGAATGCGGGTCGCCCTCGAGCTCATTGCGGTTCATGTAGGCGCCGGGGTCCCCCTCGTCGGCGTTGCAGATGAGGAATTTTTGCTCAGCGCTCGCCTTGCGCAAGAACTCGAACTTGAGTCCCGTCGAGAATCCAGCGCCGCCGCGCCCTCTGAGCCTCGCCTTCTTGATGCGCTCGTTGATGGCGACCGGGTCTTTGGCTTGAAGCGCGTCGAACAGCGCGCGATAGCCGCCGACGCCGACATACTCTTCGATGTCGCTAGGGTTGATGAAGCCGCAGTTGCGCAGGACGACTTTCTTCTGCCCGGCGAAGAAGGGGATGGCGTCCCAAGCGGGAATATGCTCGAGGCCGGAGCCATACTCGAGTTCCCCGGTGATGTGGTCCCAGCGCTCGATCTTACAAAGGATCATCGAGTCGGGAATGCTGTCGCGCCCCAATCCGTCGAGAATCTTGTCGACGTGATCCTGCTGGACCCGGTGCAGAACGAGGAGCGGCCTACCCGGGCGCCACACATTGACCAGCGGCTCTTCCGCGCAGAAGCCGAAACAGCCGGTTGGGACGAGCTGAATGTCGAGCCCGCGTTTGCCGATCGCCTCGGCGAAAGCGTGGTAAACGCCTTCCGCTCCGTTGCCGGCGCCGCAGGTGCCCATGCCGATGGCGATGCGCGGACGAGACGGCAGGAGTTTGGCGAGACCCGCTTCGCGAATCGCGTTGAGTGTCTCGAGGTCACGAATTGGCTTCATTTCGGGGCTTTCTGATCAATGACTGCCAACTCACGCTGCAGAGTCTCTTCATTCATGTGGCCGAAAACCGCATGATTGATTTCAACGACCGGAGCGAGCGCGCATTGGCCGAAACACGCCACCGTTCGCAGCGTGGCCGCGCCGTCGGGCGTCGTCAGCGAAAGCTTCTCTTCGTCGCTCTCGCCGTCGTCCTGGGAATGGAAGCCAAATTTCATCAGCAGGTTTTGGAAGAGATCGCGCGACCCCCGCGTATGACAGGCGGTTCCACGACACACCGAAACGACGTTCCGGCCCTGCGGCTCGAGATTGAACAGGGCGTAAAATGTCGCGACGCTGTAAACGCGCGACAGTGGGATCTTCGCCTTGCGCGAAATCTGTTCAAGCGCTTCCAGCGGAAGATACTTGCGACGGTTGTTGTCCTGCGCTTGCTGCAGGATCGCCAGCAACGCCCCCGGGCGCCCCGCGTTCGCGTTGACCACGCTGTCGATGAAATCTTGATCCACGGTTGTTTTGGTCTGTGGCATCACTCGGCTCTTCGGCGTTCAAAAATCCTCTGCCGGCATCCGCAAACGCTCGCGGCATGCCGTTGTTGCTCTCGTCCCTGTTGGGTCTTTGCCCGTTCACGCGGCTGTGCGTCTCGACTTTCGGGCGCCGCACAAGCGAGACCGCGCGATTCATCGGTCCCAACGCGGCGCAGGTATCCCCGCTCCGGGCTCGCGCGGGTATGATCTACGTCAAAAGTCTCTCATGCGCCGAGTGGGCGGGCGAGGCGATCGTTGCGGTTGCGGTCGAGGGAGAGGCCGTAGGGCAGGGGAGCCGATCCCGCATTCAGCCCGTTTCGCTCGTCCGCCTCCACCCTCGAGCGGGAGAAGGGGATCACCTCCACATCGCGCGCATGCGCGCCGCCAGGTCCACCTTCGGCCCTTCGCTCGCGCGCGCGGGCGGCTCGCTCGCCGCGAGCGGCCAGCTCTGGCGGTCGAAATTCTGCAGCAGCGACGCCGGGATGAAGCGGGTGCGGCTGGCGTAAACGCAGCGGTCGCCGTTCTTGGGCTGGCCGTGGACGTAGAAGCGCTGCGGGACGATCAGCGTCAGATCGTCGCGCGCGCGCGTCATCGCGACATAGAGCAGGCGGCGCTCCTCCTCGATTTCCTCCGACGAGCCGGTCGCCAGATCCGAGGGGATGCAGCCGTCGACGCAATCGAGCACGAACACCGATTTCCATTCCTGCCCCTTGGCCGAGTGGATGGTGGAGAGGATCAAATAGTCCTCGTCGCGATGCGGGGCGCCCGCTTCGTCGCTCGTCGCGTCGGGCGGGTCGAGGGTCAGTTCGGTCAAGAATCGCTCGCGTGAGGGAAACGAAAGCGCGATGCGCTCCAGCGCGTCGAGATCGGCGGCGCGCGAGGCGGCGTCGTCGTAATCATCCTCCAGGCCGGCGCGCCGCCAGGCGACGGCTTCGCCTAAATCGCTCGGCCACGGCGCGCCGCGCGCGAGGCGGGCCAGCAGCGCGGCGAATTCGCCGAACGCTTCGCGGGCCTTCGCCGGCGGCGCGAGCGCGGCGAGCGCCACGAAGCCGTCATCCGCCGCCGCCGCGTCGACGATTCTTTCCGCGTTCGCCGGGCCGATTCCGGTGAGCAGTTGCGCGACGCGGAATCCGGCGACGCGGTCGCGCGGATTGGCGGCGAAGCGCAGCAGCGCGAGAACGTCCTTGATATGCGCCGCGTCGAGGAATTTCAGGCCGCCGAACTTGACGAACGGGATGTTGCGCCGCGTCAGTTCGAGCTCGAGGGCGGCGCTGTGATGGGAAGCGCGGAACAACACGGCTTGGCTCTTCAAGCTCGCGCCCGCCTCGCGGTTTTCCAGCGCTTTGCTCGCGACAAAGCGCGCCTGATCGGCCTCTTCGCCGACCGTGACCAGCGCGGGAAGAGCGCCCGCCGCGCGTTCGGTCCACAGGTTCTTGGCGTAGCGCTCCGGGGCGAGCGCGATGACGGCGTTGGCCGCCGCCAGGATCGCTCCCGCCGAGCGGTAATTGCGCTCCAGCGTGACCACGCGGGCGGGTGGGCTGAAGCTCTGGGGAAAGTCGAGGATGTTGCGCACCGTCGCGGCGCGGAACGAGTAGATCGACTGCGCGTCGTCGCCGACCACCGTCAGCCCGCGCCCCGCGGGGCGCAGCGCCAGCACGATTCTGCCCTGCAGCCGGTTGGTGTCCTGGTATTCGTCGACCAGCAGATGGTCGAAGCGGGAGGCGACGTCGACGGCGATTTCCGGCTCGCCGAGCATCTGGGCGAAGTAGAGCAAGAGGTCGTCGTAATCGAGCACGTTTTGGCGCTGCTTCATCTCGACGTAGGACGCGAACAGGCCGCGCAGCGCCTCCTCGTGCGCGGCGGCCCAGGGAAAATGCCGCTGAAGCGTCTCGGCGAGCGCGCCCCGCGAATTGACGACGCGCGAATAGATGGCGAGGCACGTCGCTTTCGTCGGGAAGCGCTCCTTGGTTTGCGACAGCCCGGCCTGATGGCGCGCCAGATTCATCAGGTCGGCCGAATCTTCGCGGTCGTGGATGGTGAATTGCGGATCGAGGCCGAGCCGCGGCGCGTATTCGCGGATCAGCCGCGCGCCGATCGAGTGGAAGGTGCCGGCGTAGGCCGGCGTCGAGCGCGCCGCCGCCTCGGCCGCGAGCTTGCGTTGCAGCAGGCGCTGCACCCGCCGGTTCAATTCGGCCGCCGCGCGGCGCGAAAAGGTCGCCAGCATGATGCGCTGGGGATCGGCGCCGGCAAGGATGAGATGCGCGACGCGATGCGCGAGCATGGCGGTCTTGCCCGTCCCCGCGCCGGCGATCACCAGCAGCGGCCTGTCGCCGTGCTCGACCGCGACGCGCTGGGCGTCGTTGAGTTCGTCGAGCGGCTGAGAGCGAATCAGGGCGGGGGGCATGGGGGAAGGGGACCACGGTTCGGGACTGGGGAGCAAGGGCCGGAATGCCAACGGCGGGTACCGTCAGAACTTAGGACTCCGAAAATTGAAGTTAGGACACACGTCCGCAGCCTCTCAATAATGATCGGCTCGCATTCAATCCGCGTTGCAACGGGCTTCCGTCGGTCGTAACGTTGCTCTTCAGCCAAGGGGGCGTCGCGGTATGCCTGAAATTTCGCTCGACACGCTGTTGAACGTTCTGCACCATCCTGTTCTTGCTCCCTCGGGAGCGGGAACGCCCCAGGGCTGTGCAGTTCTCTCTACTTGCGGCTCCCCGCGCCGGTTATCGCGGAACGCGGACGCCGTGTTTCGTAACTGAAAGATCAACTTTGGGCGCGACACTTGG
>Ga0326728_10005415_pt1 | contig 35889 bp, 27 predicted proteins | sample MB3enrmetagenome_FD_207602 | JGI IMG/M metagenome (GOLD analysis project Ga0326728, IMG submission 207602) | Lab enriched peat soil microbial communities from McLean, Ithaca, NY, United States - MB31MN | ecosystem: Environmental > Terrestrial > Soil > Wetlands > Peat | place: USA: New York...
TTTGCGGCGCGAGAGCGCGAAAGTTCAAATCTGCCTGTCCCGACCATTCTTCTGTGTGCTTTCGTCAAACACCTCGCTGCGCAAATCAGATCTTCCTGGGAATGGGGACAGTGTTGGGCCGGACCGCAAGCCTTGTCTATCCCTGACGCTGATACTTGCTATTCAAGCAATCAACTTAACAAGACGGTCCGCGGGTGTTAGCGTGAAGCTGCCGGTCAAGATGAATTTTGACCATCGTCCTATTGTTTCGGGATGCGGGAACGGCAAAAACCAGCAAAAGAAAGGGATATCGAATGAAAGTCGCTTTGTACAAAGGTGTTAGAAACGTCGTCCTTGAGGACCGGCCCATGCTCACGGCAGGGCCCGGGGAAGTGATCGTGAAGGTCGAATACGTTGGCATTTGCGGGACCGACGTACACTCCTACATGCACGAGGGAATTATCTCCCCGCCCACTGTGTTTGGACATGAAACGGTGGGAACCGTGTACCAGCTTGGAGCAGGTGTGACTTCGTGCCAGGTTGGCGACCGTGTGGCCGTCGGTCCCCCAGGAAACTGCGGCGAGTGTCACAACTGCCTGCAGGGCCGGGCCAGCATCTGCGTCAACGGCTTCCTGCGGACGACGGGCATCTCGCCCATGACCGATGGCGGCTATGCCGAATATCTGCTGGTGCGGAACCCGAAAAAAATGCTGGTGCCCATCCCCAAGAATGTGAGTTTTGAAGAAGCCGTGCTCTTTGACGTCCTGGGCACCTCTTTCCACGGCATCCGGCGCTCCAACTTCAAGCTTGGTGACAATGTGGTGGTCATCGGCACCGGCCCCATTGGCTTTTCGGCCATTATGCTCTTGAAGCTGGCCGGGGCAGGTAAGCTCATTGCCCTGGTGCGCAGCGAAGCGAAGGCCAAACTTGCGCTGCAGTACGGCGCGGACGTGGCCCTGAACATGACCAAGGAAGGCGCCGGTTTAGCGGACAGTGTCCGCGCCTTGACCGGTGGCAAGGGCGCCGACATCACCTATGAATGCGCCGGTGGATCGGCGTCCGTCAACACCTGCATCGATGTCACGCGGAGCGGAGGGCAGGTCATATTGCTGGGGGTCGAAGGAACGCCCACTTCGATTGTCACCGCACGCGTCATTCCCCACGAGATCGATCTGATCACCTCTTTCGTCTACGACGCCGCGGAGGTCGCCATGATCTTCGAATTCCTGGCCACCGGAAAGCTGCCCGTCGCCAAGAAGATGGTCACGGACATTATCGGGATGAAGGACGTGGTGGATAAAGGCCTGGAGCGGCTGGCCAATCCGAATGACCAGACCAAGATCCTTCTGGCGCCGCCCAAGTAACAGGGTGACTGCGAGGGGCCCGGAAAAGCTGTAGCAATCACAGGGTTAGGAATCGGCGTGTTTGGGTTTCAGCCAACGCTGCTGGCATCCTGTCAGCCTTAGCCCTGTGAGAAGCACTCTCATTGCATTCTTGCCTCCAAGCCTCGACGATCTGCCTGGCATCAAACAAGGACTGGAACCGGTCGGTGTCGAGGGGCCAGCAGCCCAAATCTGCCCGTCCCGACCATTTCCTTTTCTCAGATCACTCGCGCAACAGCCACTCACGTCCCCGAGCGTAGAGTGCCTCAACCTCAGGCCCTTTCAGGCCTGGCATATCACTTTTCACTTTGTATCCGATGTTTGTCTGGAGGTATGCCAGGTGACGATACCCGTCTGGAAATCGCTCAAGAAGCTGTTTGTCTAACCGGAGAGTCTCGGAGGGATCGACGGGATCCATGCGGTCCTTTTCATAGATCGGTTGGCGCACGACGATTCCCCACTTTCCTTCGCGCTTTTCCAGGAAATCACAAAATCTCCCGGTGCAGACGACATCTACCAAAACGCTATGAACCCGAGCGCGCTGGGAGATTGTCATCTTGGTTTGGGAAAATGCCCGATCACGAACGAGATCTATGGAGATGCCGCCAAGGAAGTGCAAAATGCTCACTCCACGATCCCAACCTTCACGGCTAACCCGGATGAACTCATTGAAATGTCCCTGAAAACCAAGTCGCATTCATATAGCCATCGTCGTGCCAAACGGTTCGGAACCGTTCCCAATCGCCTGCATCGCGCCAGAGTACCCAATTCTCGATCAGCTCTCGAATGGCCACTTTGTCAACCGCTTCAGAGGAAGAAGTCTCAGATTTCGTCATTTGCTAAACCTCCCGGCATTTCCTGGTTTGTGCCAGGATTTCCATTTTGGTATCCCAGTTCTGGGTCAGTCTACACCCAACCGCTTCGCTGGCGTGCGCCTGGCACGAGATCCGGACTGAGGCGCAAGGAGAATTTGGCGCCTGCCCAGTTTTGCAGATTAAGATCAAAAAATGAACGTGGAATTGCTTCACGGCCAATCGGTACAGCCAACGGCTGAGCGGATCAAGATTGCGGTAGTTGGCGCCGGCGCAATGGGCGGATACTTTGCCGGTCGAATGGCGGAACGCGGCATCCCGGTGACGCTGATTGACGTGGACGAGGAGCGAGTTGCTGCGATTGCCCGTAGCGGTTTGAGGATAAAAGACGAGGACGGCGACCGGAGGATTCCAGTTGCCGCATCCACAGCCCGACAACTCTCCGAGCCGTTCGATCTCATCATTATCTTCACCAAGAGTATGCACACGGCCTCGGCGGCCGAATCAGTGCGCCATCTTGTCTCGAAGAGCACATGGTTTCTTACGTTACAAAACGGCCTGGGTAATCCTGAAAAAATCCAGTCCATCTACCCTGGAAATCGTGTTTTCATGGGAATCACGGACGTGCCTGCGGATCTGATCGTTCATGCACACGTTCGTTCGCACGCAAAGGGCACAGTAAGTATCTGGACGCTGGACGGAAGACCTTCCGATTCGATCGAACAGGTTCGTAGATTGATTGAGGGCGCCGGCATCGCAACTAAAGCCGATCCCGACATTCGCACAGCCATTTGGGAGAAGGTCTCGTTCAACGCGGCAATGAACCCTTTAACTGCCCTGGCCAACAAGCCTGTCGGTGGCCTGGAAAACGCAACTGGCCGGGCACTGATCAGGGCAATCGTGGACGAAGCTGTGGCCACCGCCCGTGCGGCTGGGGTAGTTGTCGATCGCGATCACATTTTTGAAAGAATTGACAATGCGCTTGCGCATCACAAAGAGCATAAGCCGTCGATGCTTCAGGACATGCGTGCCGGCCGGCAGACCGAGATCGACGCCCTCAACGGCGCAATCGTTTCGATTGGTGAGGCCCACGGCGTTCCTGTCCCGGTGAATCGCACCATCGTAGATCTAATTCGCACTGCGCAAATGCGCCCTTAAAGCGGTAGGAGCGGATTGTTCCGCCGCCCCGGTTTACCCACAAATACTGCTACATACCCAATCTAAATTCCGTTCCCGGCTTTCTCTTCTCGATCCTCATGGCTACGATGAAGACCCCCTGAAGCAAAAATGCCACTGCCATCGCTTCGATTGCCCACTCGAACTTGCCGGTGGCTTGTTCGATCAAGCCGATAACCCAAGATCCGAGCAAGCCGCCAATGCCAGTCGTGGAGCTGATGAATGCAATACCGCCGGCGGCGGTCTTGCCGCCCAGCATTTCCGCGGGTATCGTCCAAAAGATGGGCAGGACTGCCATGTAGAAGAAAGCGGCGAAGCAGATCATACCAAACGATAGCAGTGTGGACGAGGACCAAGCGCTGATGGTGAGCGCCAGGAACGGAAACACGCTGCAGAGGATCAAAACCATTCCGCGATCGCCCGTCTTGCGGGTTAGCCAGACGAGGATGTACACGCCAACGAAAGAGAAAATGTAGGGGATAGCATACAGATAGCCAACCAGCTGGTTAGACCAACTGCTGTGGGCGGTTTTCAGGAGCGTAGGCAGCCAGAACAAGACGCCCAAGTTGCCGAGGTTCCACCAGAAGTAGGCTCCGGCCATGATCCACACCTTCCCATCCTTTAAGAAGGTTCCCAGCGAGTGGTGCTCGACAGGTGGCGCCGCGCGACGTTCAGCTTCCAGCGCGCCGATTAGCCAAGCCTTCTCTTCCGCCGTGAGCCACTTCGCCTTTGCGGGAGAATCCACCAGATAAAACATGGTAAAAATACCCAGGATGACACACGGCATGCCTTCGAGAACAAACAGCCACCTCCAACCCGGAAACCCCAAGAGCCCGTTGGAGATCGTCATTAGCCAGGTGGAGAGCGGCCCAACGCAAATGTATGCGAAAACGGAAAAGGACATGAAGTACGCGTATGGCTTGGCACGATTGCTGGCCGGGCACCACAAGGTCATGAAGTAGACAATGCCAGGGAAATAACCCGCTTCGGCGGCTCCCAGCAGGAAGCGCAGGATATGAAAGCTATGGGCGCCTTGCGTCAGGCCCAGGGCCGACGCAATGAGTCCCCAGGAGATCATGATTCGGCCAAACCAGATCCTGGCCCCCACTTTATGGAGAGCGAGGTTGCTGGGAACTTCGAATATCGCATAGCCTAAAAAGAACAGACCAGCTCCCAGCCCGAACGCCGCAGCGCCGATATTCAAGTCATGGTTCATTTGCAGTGCGGCAATGCCCACGTTTGAGCGACCTATAACGGAAAGCAGGTAGACAAAGGTTAGATAGGACGTAATCCTGATTGATATCTTGCGCAGTGTCGAGTTCTGAACGCTCGAAGCACGCGTGGCCGCAATATTCGATGCGGTATTCAAATTCCCCTCTTCCCCTCGACGGAATAACCGGTAGTGTCCTATTTGTGCGATGCCTACGGCAAAACCAGAGCTGGTATGCCCTTTTGAGGTTTTTCGAAGGTCGCTGCTCCCTGTTGGTCGCATCGACTTAGCGGTTCAGGCTCCGGGGTACGGCGACTCTGGTTTTGCGTTAGTTTACAGGCGGGAAAAGGAAAAGGGTAGCCGTCGTCGGCCTGCAAATCCTATAGCGGTTCTCCAATTGGTGTAGAGCGGAGCCGATGCTCTCAAGTGGCTTTTCCCTCAAGAAAAAGCCACTTGGCAGGATGCCGGAAACAACACAGGAATTGGAGAACCGCCGTAATCCGCAGCTACCATTTGCCCATCCACCTCAGAACCTCCGGAGCTCAACAGGAAAGTTCTAAACTCGCCCTCTGGCGCCGGCCATTTTTCTCCGTCCAGTTGCCTCACTGTGACGGCGGAACGTACTGCGACGGCATGGCCAAGCCGGAGCCGAAGAAAAACTCTTCCATCTGCTCGACGAGAAACTGCTGCGCCTGCGGCAGCCAGGGCTGGAGGCGATACTCGTTCAGCAGCATCTTCTGGCGGTTCACCCACTCGTCCCAAGCGACCTTGGAGACATTTTTATAGATCTTCTGGCCAAACTCCGAGTCGAAGGGCGGCTCGTCGAGGCCCTCCATCTCCTTTTTGTAGCGAACGCAAAAAACCATGTGTGCCATTCAATAAACTCCCAAAGCCATTGTATGGGATGCCGGAAGTCCCAAGGCCGCGCTGTGGATGGGACGGCGCATTATTCACTTGACAAGCAGGCGGGCGGCAGGTTGTTCTATCCCCACCCCGCTTCGCGGTCCACGGCTCCAAAAGCCGGATTCCACGATTCACGAACCGTGCGCAGCAGTGAAGCAGCCGTCCCCAAACAGTCTTCTTCCCGAAAGGAGTTGCAATGACAGAACCCAATGCAGCAGGAACCACTTCAGGACTGTCGGATCATGCCGCCGGAGCGCTTGCCTACGTTACGATCATTCCCGCGATCGTCTTCCTGCTTGTGGAACCGTACAACAAGAAGCCGTTCGTCCGCTTCCATGCCTGGCAATGTATCTTTTTGTACGTTGCCTGCATAGTGGTTGAAATCGTTCTTGGAATGATCCCGATCGTGGGCTGGATCATACTTCCCTTCTTCGGCCTCGGGGTCCTGGTGCTGGTCATTTTCCTCATCATCAAGGCCTCTCAAGGACAGAAGCTGGTACTTCCGGTGATTGGTCCCTTTGCCGAGAAACAGGCTGGCGCATAAGCAACCGGAAACCCCGCGCGTGGGGCCGAAGGGCCGCTGAACCTCAGCGCCTGCGACCCCTTTTCACCTGGCGCTTCTTGTTGTTTGAGCGCAGCTGCGGGGTAACTTTGGGTTTGTTCTTCTTCGGCTTTGGCGGAGAATGAGCGGATTTGCGGCCGGTCAGGGCCAGGCCCTCCTCGACAAGCGCGAACTGCAGCTTGCGTTCCTGCGCGAGCACGCGATCCAGAATCACCTGCACGCGATCGCCGGCTCGGAAGCGGCGGCCGGTGCGCTCGCCCACGATCTCGTGCGTGTTCTCGCGCCAGGTGTAGAGATCGCCACGCAGGGTGTCGATGGGGACGAGGCCCTCGACAAAGAGGTCCGTAAGTTCGACGAAGAGGCCGTATTTGGCGGGGTTGAGGACGAGTGCGGCAAATTCTTCGCCGAGGCGGTCCTGCATGAAGCGAACCTTCTTCCACTCGACCAGTTCACGCTCGGCCTCGGCGGCGCGGCGCTCGGCCTGACTGGATTCTTCGGCGATCTGGGCGAGTTCGGGCTCGGGGATTGGGTGTGGGATTGTCGACGTTTCTTCTGATGCGGAGTTCCCTCCCACCCTAGGCGCAAGAACAAAGACGCGCCGAGGGTGGGGCACCCCGGTCTCACGTTGGTTCGGTACACGGGTTGCCGTCTGACCCTCATTGGGATGCGACCAAGGTGAGCTGAGCCGGGCTGGCTGGATGGTTCGTTGGCTGGGGACGCCCGAGCGGAGCAGCTCTTTGGCGATGCGGTGCACGATGAGGTCGGGATAGCGGCGAATGGGCGAGGTGAAGTGGGTGTAGGTGGGCGCGGCCAGTGCGAAGTGGCCCTCGTTGATCTCGGAGTAGCGCGCCTGCGAGAGCGAGCGCAGCATGAGGTAACTGAGGATGCGTTCTTCCGGCTTGCCTTCGATGCGCGCGGCCAGATTCTGATACATGCGCGGCGTGACGGCGATTTCTTCTGGCACTTCAAGGGAGCGGGCGGGCCGGCCGGTGCGCTGCGCCGCGCGGCGGTCCTGGCGCGTGACTACGCGCTTGACGGGCAGCGGGCCGAGGCCGAGCGAGTAGCCGAAGGAAGCGGCCAGCTCCTCAAACTGGACGACACGGCGCGGTTCGGGCTTCTCGTGAATGCGGTAGAGCGAGGGCACGCCGAGATCTTCAAGCCATGTGGCAACGCACTCGTTAGCGGCAAGCATGAACTCTTCGATGAGGCGATTGGCCCAGGTGCGCTCAGATTTCGTCACGCCGCGCATCTGGCCGTGCTCGTCGAACTCGATGACGGGTTCGGGCAAGTCAAAATCAATCGACCCGCGCTCTTCACGGCACTGATTCATGAGGACAGCGAGGCGTTTCATCCGCTCAAAGTCTGGAACGAGGGCCGCGTAGCGGAGGCGCGTTGCGGCGTCGCCCTCGAGGATTGCGTGGACATCCGTGTAGGTCATCCGTTCTGCCGAACGGATAACCCCTTCGACGATCTCGAAACTCTCGATGCGGCCCGCGGCGTCCAGCTGCATGATGCAACTGAGGACGAGGCGGTCTTCATTAGGGCGCAGGCTGCAGATATCGGTCGAAAGCTCCTGGGGCAGCATGGGAATGGCGCGATCGGGGAAGTAGACGCTGGTGCCGCGCATGCGGGCTTCGAGGTCGAGAGCAGAGTTGGGGCGAACATACTCGGCCACGTCGGCGATGTGGACTTGCAGCTCGTAACCGGCGCCGTGGGCGCGTTCGCGCACCAAAACCGCGTCGTCGAAGTCGCGGGCGGTCTCACCGTCGATGGTGACGATGGGCAGCGAGCGGAAGTCGGCCCTGCGCGCTGCTTCAGCGGGATCGAGATGTGCGACGCTGCGCGCCTCGGCGAGGACATGCTCGGGAAAGATCCGCGGCAACTGGTGCTTGCGAATCATTATCTCGACGTCGACGCCAAAGTCGTCGGGCAAGCCGAGGACTTCGATCACGCGGCCTATGGGCGGGCGCGTAGGCGTGGGCCAACTGGTGATTTCGACATCGACAACTAAGCGCTCAGCGCTTTCAGGTTTTGGACGAGAGTGTTGCTTGGTTCCGAGCACGCGATGCGGCGTGGGGGCGGCGGGAGGGATTTCGGCGCCGGGAGGAATGAGGATGGGCTGGGTCATGCGCTCGTCGAAAGGGACTACGATGTTGTTTCGATCACGATCGGAACGAGCGTCGTGAAAAATGCCGACGACGGTGGGGTTGCGGCGTTCAATGACACGAAGAATGCGGCCCTGGCGGCGGCCATCGGCCTTGGGCGGTTCGAATTCCACGAGCACCTGGTCGCCCTGCATGGCGGAGTTGATCTCATTCGGCGGAATGAAGATGTCTTCTTGTCCGATGGCCTGATTCGCATTCGGGCGCACAAAGCCGTAGCCGTCGCGGTGCAGATCGAGGCGGCCAGCGGCCAGGTTGTCGCGCGTTCCGGCCGGCGGACGGGAGAACACCCGGGGAAGGCTCCAATGTTCGCGGTCGAGCTGAATAAGCTGGCCGCGGACGGTGAGCCGGGCCAATTGCTCGAGCAGAAGGCGGCGCTCGCGCCCGCCCCCCAGGCCGAGTTCGCGGACCAATTGCTTGTATCCGGCTTTTTGGCCGGCGGAGGCAGCGATACGCGCTACCAGTTCCTGATCCGTCATACCCCTAGATTACGGTAATTACGATGGTGTAACGCTCTGGTGCGAATGGGCTGCGCAGGAATCCGAGCGATGCCGTAGAATTAAAGGAAAGCAGGTTGTCAGCGGACCTGGAAGATTGACTCGTCCGATTCCCGGCCGCCGAAAAGATGCCGCAGAAGGCCAGCAGGACGGCGAGCGCACTTTTACATTTTTGGGTTCGAGCCATTGGCGTTGCCCTGGCATCCCCCAGTCCTCACAGGACAGAAAAGGAACTTATCTTGAGCGCTATGTGGAAACCAAGTCAGTCTGAACCCTCGCACGCTACTCCCACCCCTGAGCCGCCGCGTCCGGCGCCTCAAGTCACAAGCCCGGAAGCCCCAAACCGTATCGGAGCGCCTCCAGGCGACCAAGCCATCATTAGTAAGGGTTTATTCGTTAAGGGAGAGATCTCCGGCACCGAGTCGCTGTATATCGACGGCAAGGTGGAGGGCGCTATCAACCTACCCGGCAACCGTGTGACCGTGGGCCGGAACGGCCAAGTTGGTGCCAACGTGACCGCGCGCGAGGTAGTTGTGCTGGGCAAAGTTCGCGGGAATGTCTCGGCGACCGATCGCGTGGACATTCGGGCCGAGGGCGCGTTGAGCGGTGACGTGGCCGCGGCGCGCATCAGCATCGAAGATGGGGCGTTCTTCAAGGGTGGGATCGATATCCGCAAACCCGATGCCAAGCAGGGGGCGAGTCCGTTGGCTTCGGCTTCGACGCCGACGCTGGCCCCGGCCGCGCAAGAGACGTCCAAGCCGGCCCTGCAGTAGGGACACTCAAAAAAAGATTCGCATAGGGCGCAAGCGCCTTTGCGCCAGCGGGGTTGTTTGCGCCTTCAAAGTATTTAGCCCATTCCGAGCCGGCGCATCGCGACTCTGGGTAATGCCGAGCCGGCCTTCTCCAGGACCCACTTTGCCAATACTGTCCAGAGAACGGCACCGGCGATGAGGATGGCCCCGTCGGCGTAGTAGCGGGCGTGATGGAGCAGAGCGATGGCCACATGGTGGAAGGCCAGGTGTTCGAAGGCGAAGCCAAGCCCCCAGGCGAGCAGCCAGGCGGCGGCGCCGCCGGCAAGAGCAGCCAGCAGGCAACGGCCCATCTCAGCGAAATCCAGGCTGGCGAGGGAGACCATGCGGCGCTTGTGCAGGAGCACTGCGATGGTAAGGGTTTGCATGGCGATGCCGATGTCGGAGGCGAGCGCCAGGCCCGTGGCTCCGTACCAGTCGAAGAACCAAGAATAGATTGGCAGCGAGACGGCGGTGACGATGGTGCTGGCGACCATGGGCGCGAAAGTGTTTCCGGTGGCGTAGAAGGCGCGCGCGTAGATGGCTTGCGCTGCCCAAAGGAACATGGCGACCGAGAAGACGGCAAAATAGACGGCGCACTCGCGTGCGTCGGCGGCCGAGAATCGTCCGCCGGTGAAGACGAGATCGATGGCGGGCCAGCCGAGCGCGACCATGCCCGAGGCGGCAAGCAGTCCCAGCGAGGCCACGCGCGAAACCGAGTCGGCAACGCTGGTGGCGAACTCGTAGTGACGATCGCGCGTCCAAAGGCTGACGAAAAAGGGCATGGAGGCGGCGCCGGCGGCCTGTGCCAGGATGGACATGGGCGCGGTGAAGACCTGCTTGGCGTAACTCATGAGCGAGACCGCGCCCCCGATTCTGGAGGCAAAATGGGCGATGATCCAGTTGTCGGCGGTAACAAGCGAGACGCCGGCCATCAATGGCAATGACAAGTGCACCCACTCGCGCAGGCCCTCGTCGCGCCAGTCGAGAATCATGCGGTAGCGCGTGCCGGCGCGGCGCGCGAAAAGCCAATTCAAGAGAAACGGGCCACACACGGCTCCAGCCACCGTGCCGAGTGCGAGCGATGAGACGCCGATGCGCTTGACCATCAGCAATCCGCCGACGATGGTTCCAAGTCCGTAGATGAGCGGCGCCACTGCCTGGACAGAAAACTGCTTTCGCACCAGCAGTACCGCGCCAAAGACGCCGCCGGCGAAGAAACACAACTGCGCGGGCAGCAGAATGCGTGTGAGGAGCGTGCACAGGGCGGCTTTCTGCAGGTCAAAACCGTTGAACCACCAGCGCACGTACCAGGGAGCGAAGATTTCGGCCAGAACGATGGCCGCGCCCAGAACCAGGTACATGGTGGTGAGGATGACGGAGAGCGAACGCTCGCCCTCGGCTTCGCGCCCGGTTTCCCGATAGCGAGTGAGGATGGTGACGAAGGTGATGGAAGCCGCGCCGCCGACCAGGAAGTAGGAGATCATGTCGGGCAGGACAAAGGCAGCATTGAGGGCGTCGGCCTCGACGCCGCGGCCGAAGAGCCAAACGATGTATTTGACGCGCACCAGCCCGATGATGCGCGATAGAAACGTGGAGACCATGAGCAAGACGGTGGCGGAAAAGACGCTGTGCGCGTGGGAGGGATGCAGGAGGTCTAAAGCGCGCGCCCACCGTGAGCGAGGCGACGGTTGATCTTCCATCCCTGGGACAGAGGCCTGTTGCTGGGGACCCCGGTTTGAGGGCGAGCTGGTCACTGCAGTTGATTTTACCGGGGCGTCGCAAAGGCGGCTGCGAATTAAGAAGCTGCCCGCGTATTCTGTTTTCCAGGAGGACCTTGCATGAAGCGTGGTTTTTTCGGTTTTGGAGTAGCTCTTTTGCTTGGCTCTCTTGCAGCCGCGCAAGCCGTGCCCGGACGCGGCGGGATTACGCTGCCGTCTCCTCCCGAAGCCAAGAAGATTCCGGTGAATGACGATTATTTCGGGACGAAGGTCGTGGATGATTACCGCTGGCTGGAGGACGCCAACAGCTCTGACACGAAGGCGTTCATCGACCAGGAGAATGCGTATACCGCGCGCTACATGGAGCAGGCGCGCATTCGCCCGCAGGTTGCCGACGATCTGGACGCGCTGGAACACGTATCGAGCTGGACGGCACCGATCCAGCGCGGAAACGATTTGTTCTTCCTGAAGCTGCTGGCGGGCGAGGAACAGGCATCGATCTATGTGCGGCACGGATGGGCGGAGAAGGACAAGCGGCTGATCGATCCGGCGCAGTTCAGCCGCGACCCGAATACCTCAGTCGATCTGGCTGACGTATCGCACGACGGATCGCTGGTGGCTTATTGGATCCGAGAAGGCGGCGCTGACGAGACCGCAGTGCGGGTCTTCAATGTGAAGACCGGCAAGACGCTCACGGATGAGCTGCCCAGGGGAATTTACTGGACGGTTGACTTTACGCCGGACGGGACCGGCCTGTTTTACACGCGCACCACGGGCAAGGGATCGCTGCTCTACCAGCACGTGCTGGGCACGAGAGTCTCGCAGGACAAGCTGCTCTTCGGCAACGAATTTCGAGGCGAGTTGCTGGGGCCTCAAGATCTGGTCCTGTCGAGCGTGAGCGACGACTACCGCTATCTGGTGGTGGAGATCGACCGGGGTGTGCCGGCCAAGCGCGTCGATATTGTTTACCGCGACCTGACCAAGCCAAACGCCTACTTCGAGGTGCTGATATGGGGTGTGGAGTCGCGTTTTTCCGCCAAATACGTGAAAGGCGCGTGGTACGTGAAGACGGATTATCAGTCGCCGAACGGACGGATTTTGAAGGCTGACCCCGGCATCATGCCCGAGGCGTGGACGACGGTTGTGCCGGAGGGCCCTGAGGCCATCGACTCCTTCAATATTGTCGGCAACAAGATTTATGTGAAGCGGCTGAAGGATGTGAAGACGGAAATCTCGGCGTACACGCTGGACGGGAAACCCGCCGGTGAAATCGAGCTCGAGGGCATTGGCGCGGCCAGCGTGCCGATGGGACGTTCGACGGATCGCTGGGGGTTTTTCAGCTTCGAGTCGTACATTACGCCGCCCACTATCTACCGGGTCGACACAACGACAGGCAAGCGCGATGTGTTTGCGCAGCCGAAGATTCCCTTCGACCCAAGCGAATACGAACTGAAGCAGGTGTTCTACACGTCGAAGGACGACACGCGAGTTCCGATGTTCATTGCCGGCAAGAAAGGGCTGAAGCAGGATGGGACGGAGCGGCTGCTGATGACGGGCTACGGCGGCTTCGATACGGGCGAGCTGCCGGAATGGAATCCCGCGTGGGCGTGGTGGTTGCAGCAGGGCGGATGGTTCGCGGTGCCCAACCTGCGTGGCGGCGATGAATATGGCGAGCATTGGCACGAGCAGGGGATGTTCGACAACAAGCAGAATGTATTCGACGACTGGTTTGCCGCAGCCGAGTATCTGATCGCCAACAAATATACGTCGGCGGAGCACTTTGCCATCCGGGGACGGTCCAATGGGGGGCTGCTGATGGGCGCGTCGATTGCGCAAAGGCCGGAGCTGTTTTCGGCTGTGTGGTGTGGCTATCCGCTGCTGGACATGCTGCGCTACCAGAAGTTCGAGCAGGGCCCGCACTGGACCACGGAGTATGGGTCGGCGGAAAGCGAAAAGCAGTTTCCGTATCTGCTCAAGTACTCCCCTTACCAGAACGTGAAGCCGGGGACAAAATATCCGGCGGTGTTGTTCTGGACGGGATCGAGCGACACGCGCGTGGACCCGTTGCATGCGCGCAAGATGACGGCCTTGCTGCAGGCGGATTCCAAGAGCGGCCGGCCGGTGCTGCTGCACTATAGCGTCTCCGGCGGCCATTCGGCGGGGGTGAGCGTGGAGCAGCAAATCCAGGACGATACCGACGAACTGACCTTCCTTTGGACAGAAACGGGACAACCGACGGTACGCAAGTAATTCCTGTCCTTTCGGCGGCACCGCACGGGTACTCATACAGGGAGTGTCCGCGCGTAACCTCATGCCGCAGGAAGGTTTTCCGATAAAAGAAATACCAATCCGATGAGTACGCCTGCGGCGTATGCGGCTGGCTTTGTACGCGGAGATTGCCTGCGAAGAGAATCGGAGCAGACTGCTTGAGGCAACACGAAAACATGAAAACACGCGACGAGCGAAGCGCCCATGACTGCAAACAGGCTAAGGAAGGCGCAGCGGGGGTCCTGTGAAATGATGCCGCAAGCTGAAACAACGACGATCGAGATCGATTGGCAGCAAGAGGATGCGAGGCTGGCGGCGTTAGCTTCGACAGGAATTCTCGACACTGCGCCGGAGCCGAGTTTCGATGCCATTACACGCCTTGCCGCCGAATACTTCAAGGCTGACACGGTATTGCTCGGCTTTGGCGACGAAAGCCGCGTCTGGATCAAGTCCTACTGGGGCGAACCGGTGCGGGAACGACCGCGGAGACAGTCAATCTTTGAACTGGTGCTGGCGGAGGACGGTCCCGTGGTGGTGCCGGACATCTCGAAGCATCCCTACTTTGCAGGCAGCATGATGCCCATTCGGCGGCTCGAGGTGATGTCGTTCGCGAGCGTTCCGGTGCGTTGCAACGAAGGAAGGATTTTGGGCATCCTGACAGTATTCGCGTGCGAACCGCGCCGTGGCATGGCCGCGGACGAGCTGCACATGCTGGAGAGCCTTGCCGATATGGTGGCCAGCCAGTTGGAGCTGCGCAGGCTGCGCAAGGTCCTCAACGGGCATCGCTCGCGGCCACCGCGCTCCGCCGATGCGGTAACGGGAATCTGGCCGCGCAAATCGGACCTGCGCCACGCGCTCGACAGGGGGCAGTTTGTGCTCTATTACCAGCCGGAGGTTGAACTGGCGTCGCGCAAGATTGTCGGCTTGGAGGCGCTGATTCGCTGGCACCATCCTGAGCGGGGCGTGATTCAGCCCATGGACTTCATTCCTCTCGCTGAGGAGACCGGGCTTATTCTTCCTATCGGTGACTGGGGGCTTTGGGAAGCATGCAATCAGATTCAGAGATGGTGCCGGGAGTATCCAGAGCGAGCGGCGCCGCGCGTCTGCGTAAACCTTTCGGCGCGCCAGTTTGCACGCGAAGGCCTGGCCGACCATGTGGAGGGGTTGCTGCGCCAGTCCGGCATTTCGAGCCGGCAGCTTGGCCTGGAGATGACCGAGTCCAGCCTGATTCACGACGCGGGAACGGCTTTGGAGGTGCTGGGCAGCCTGCGCCGACTCGGAGTTTCACTGTCGATGGACGATTTCGGTACGGGCTACAGTTCGCTCCATCACTTGCACTCTTTGCCGTTCGACGTTCTCAAAATCGACCGCTCGTTTGTCGCACGCATGACTGAGGGCGACCAGCCGCTGCAGATTGTGCGCACCATTGTGGAGCTGGCGCGCGCGATGGGAATGGACGTGGTGGCAGAGGGAATCGAGACACGCGAGCAGTACTACCTGCTGCGGCAGCTAGGTTGCCGTTATGGCCAGGGATTCTTGTTTGCCCGTCCCGTGCCGGCGGAGACAGTGAGCCGCATGTTGCGCTTACCGGGAAGAATTCTGGCTGAGCCTGGGGTTGCCGAGACCGTTCCCGGCTAAACGCGCTGCAAAGCCAAAGCAGGAGGAATGCGCTGTTTTGGGAAGGTCGCAATGTCTGTCCTCATTCGGGATTGGCGCGACGTTTTCATTGGAGATCTCTCACCCCTGCATGAGCGAGCCGCAGTAAGCTCTCACCCATGCAGCTTTCGGCCCAAACCACACCTTCCCCCAGTTCTCAAAGCTTTGCGGGGTTGCTGGCATCTCTTGCTTCGCCTGCGAACAGCGCTTCAACCTGGAGCGATGGTGACCCTGAAGACGACGTTGTTACCTTGAGCTACGAATGCGCTTTGCGCGCCCATGCGCGCTCGAAGCCGTTGGTTCGGGGCGATGACCCAGCGACCGAGGCCGCAGGCACGGAAGCGCAGCCGGTATTTGCCGCGCAGGCGGACCTGTCCGCTGGTGTGGCGGCAAGAACGACAGCGCACACGGCAGCCGAATTTGAGCGGCGGGCAGCAAGCGTGACGATTCGATTGAGCATCGCGGAGTGCGCGCGATTGAGGCAGAGAGCAGCAGAGGCGGGACTGACCGTGTCAGCTTATCTGCGATCGTGCGTGTTGGAGGCCGATGTTTTGCGCGCGCAGGTGAAGCAAGCGCTGGCCGAGATGCGCGTTGCGGGGTCGACTGAGAGACCGACGGCGAAGGTCCATGCGTGGCGCTCGCGGTTCTGGTGGATCGTGCGGCTCTTTCTGCGCAGGAGTGCCGAGCGGCGTTAGAGCCTTGTCTTCCCCTCGTTCCCTCAGTCCCTACGTCCCTAGTTTCACTCCACTTCGAGCACCAGGCACTTGAGGTATTCGGTCTCGGGCAGGTTGAGAACGACAGGATGATCGGGAGCGGCGCCGCGGCGCTCGAGCAGGCGGACGCGCCGCGATGCATCGGCAGCGGCAGAAGCCACGGCGGCTTCGAGGTCGGCCCATCTGACGTGATGCGAGCAGGAGCAAGTGACGAGTAGTCCTCCGGGACGAATCATTTTGAGCGCGCGCAGGTTCAGTTCTTTGTAGCCGCGCAAGGCGCCTTCGACAGCGCGTTTGGTTTTGGCGAAGGCGGGTGGGTCGAGAACGATGATGTCGAAAGTGGCGCCGGAGCTTCTGGGCGCTTGCGACCAGTCGCGCAGAATCTCGAACGCGTCAGCCTCGATCCAGTCGACATCGGCGGTGATGCGAGAACGATTCGCCTGGAGATTGCGTTCCGCCACTTCGAGCGAGGCGCGGGAGGCGTCAATTCCCGTGACTTGGCGGCAAACCTGGGCGAGGTGCAAAGCAAATCCGCCCTGGTAGCAGCAGACATCGAGGGCGCGTCCAGCCGCTCCGAGACTTTGCGCCCACTCCTGCGCAGCTACGTAGTTGGTGCGCTGGTCGAGAAACGCGCCGGTCTTCTGCCCGGCATTGGCGTCGTAATGAAAAGCGAGGCCGTTGAGGTGGAAGAGCGTGCTGGCCACGGGCCGCGCGGGATCGGCAAGCCACAATGGATCCAGACTGGGCGCGGGCAAACCTTCGAGCTCGCGCATACGCGGATCAGGGCGCTCGAAGATAGCAGCGGGTGTGAGCTCCTCGCGCAGGACGCGCACGCAGGCGTCGCTCACGCCTTCAGCGAGCAGACCCTTAGCCAGGTGCTGCACCACAACGAGATCGCCGTACTTGTCCACGACCAGGCCGGGTAGCTCGTCGGCCTCACTGAAGCAGAGGCGGGAGGCGTCGTTGGCCCCGTCGAGCATCGGTTTACGGCGCGCGATGGCGGCGCGCAGAAGCGACTCGATCAGTTTGAGCCATCCGGCTTGATCGAGAGCATCGCGCGAAACAAGGCGAAGCGCGATTTGCGATGCCGGACTATAGAGCGCTGTGCCCAGGAAGATTCCGCGATTGTCGGCTACGGGCAAAAGCGTTTCTTCTGGTTTTGGAGGACTAAGTGCTTCTACATCAGACGCGTAGACCCACAGATGACCGGTGCGCAGACGTTCAGCAGCGCGGCGGCTTACCACCGCTCCCGGAACAGACGAGGTCTCGATAGGCCGCTCCAAAACCGCGGCGGGCTGAGCAGCCTTGGGCGTTTGGGGGGCCGTGCGCGGTTTGCGGTTATGCGGCTTGGTCATGAGTTCCTTGAGCGACCCGTTCCGGAGCTGGATCTGGTTCATCCTATCAAGATGCGCTGCCGCCGGTTTCATGCGTGGCGTACGCAAGGGGCCTATAATGAAGCATGGCGACTGTCCGGCAACGCGTTCCGGCAGAGGACTCCAGCGCGCCCCCGGCTTCCCTGCAGGGAGCTGGCGCGGGCGTGGTGGAGAGATCGGTGAGCGAGCGACCCATCAGCGACCGATTTGACGCGCTGCTTCGCCAGGTAAAGGCCAACCGTCCAAATGAAGATATCTCACTGATTCGAAAGGCGTGGGAGTTCTGCGTCGCGCACCACGCGGGGCAAACGCGCCTGAGTGGCGAGCCCTATATTGTGCACCCGCTCAAAGTGGCTGAGGTGCTGGTGGAGATGAAGCTGGACGCGACGGCCATCGCCGCCGCGCTGCTGCACGACGCCGTAGAGGACACAAAGGCCACGAGCGAAGAGATTGCGGAGGGCTTCGGCGACCAAGTGGCGCACATTGTGGAGGGCGTGACCAAGATCGAAAAGATCCAGTTCGCCAACCGCGAAGACCGCCAGGCGGAAAACGTGCGCAAGATGCTGCTGGCGATGGTGTCGGATGTGCGCGTGGTGCTGATCAAGCTGGCCGACCGGCTGCACAACATGCGTACGCTGGAGCCTTTGAAGCCCGAGCGGCGCGAGGCGATTGCCCGCGAAACGCTCGACATTTATGCTCCGCTGGCGCACCGGCTGGGCATGGGCAAGGTGCGCGGCGAGCTGGAGGACCTGGCCTTCCGCTACACCGATCCGGTGAGCTACGAGCGGGTATCGGCGGCGGTGGAAGCGCGGCGCGTGGAGGGCGAGCAGTTCCTGCGCAGCGTGGAAGACACGCTGGTGGAACAGCTCAGGGAGAACGGCATCCAGGCGCACGTGGAGTGGCGCATCAAGCGGCTTTACTCCATCTACCAGAAGATCGAACGCACCAAGGTTTCGTTCGACCAGGTGTACGACCTGCTCGCGATCCGCGTGATCACGCAGGATGTGGCGTCGTGCTACGCGGTCTTTGGCCTCATTCACACGATGTGGCGTCCGGTGCCGGGGCGCATCAAGGATTTCATTGCCATTCCGCGGGCCAACCGCTACCAGTCGCTGCACACCACGGTGATGGGCGCCGGCGCCCACCAGTTCGAAGTGCAGATCCGCACAGAGGAGATGCACCGAATCGCCGAGGAGGGCATTGCGGCGCACTGGAAGTACAAAGCCGGCGAAGCGCAGGTGACGGCCCGCGACGAAGAGCGGCTGAACTGGATCCGGCAACTGGTCGAGTGGCAGAAGGAGATGACCGACCCCAACGAATTCCTCTCCAGCCTGAAGATGGACCTCTATCCCGACGAGGTTTACACCTTCACGCCCAAGGGGAAGGTGGTGGTGGTTCCGGCGGGCGCAACGCCTATCGACTTCGCTTACACAATTCACACGGAAGTGGGCCACACCTGCGTAGGCGCCAAGATCAACGGCCGCATGGCGCCGCTGCGCACCAAGCTGCGCACCGGCGACATTGTCGAGATCGTCACGCAAAAAGATCACAAGCCGAGCCGCGACTGGCTCACCTTCGTCAAAAGCCCGCGCGCACGCAATAAGATCAAGCACTGGCTGAACGAGGACCAGCGCCGCCGCGCGGTGGAGATCGGCAGAAAGCTGCTGGAGCGCGACGCGCGACGCTACAAGGTGCCCATGGCCCAGATCGGCGATCAGGACCTGGGCCGCATTGCGCAGGAATTCGGCGTGGCCACGGCCGCCGACCTGCTGGCCACGCTGGGCCAGGGCAAGCACACTGCGCACCAGGTGCTGAGGAAGCTGTCGCCGGGATTGGGCCAGGGAGACGCGGAGGCGGCGCCTCAGACCAAGCCTGGAGGGCCGGGCGAGGCGGACATGTCGGACGCGGTGCGCAAACTGCATCTGACCGGCTCCGATTCTTTACAGGTGGAGGGCCAGAACGACCTGCTGGTTTATCGCGCGCGATGTTGCAACCCCATCCGCGGCGAAGAGATCGTGGGCTACGTGACGCGCGGCAAGGGCGTGGCCGTGCATGCGCGCAGTTGCCCCAATGTGCAAAACCTGCTCTACGAAAGCGACCGGCGCATCAATGTGGAGTGGTCGCGCGCGGCGGAAGGAGCCCAAAGCAAAGCGCAGCGCTACCCGGTCAAAATTACTGTCTATTGCGACGACCGTACCGGCATGTTGAAGGAGCTGACCGCGGTGATTTCCGACGAGAACACAGACATTCGCGGCGTGGAGCTGAAACGCGACGAAGAAGGCGCAGCGATTATCGAATTTGTGGTTGAGGCCGAGGACGTCCGCCACCTGAATCGAATGGTTCTGGGCCTGCGCCGCGTGGCCGGCGTGCGCCAGGTGCAGAGGACGCAGAAGCTGTAAAGGCAGCTTTTAGCTTTTAGCTTTTAGCTTTTAGCTGCTAGCTTTTGGCCTCCAGCTTGTTCGTGGTAAGCCAAGTTTCCCATCCCATTCCAAGATCCAAAGTGGCGTGCCGTTCTTACGGCGTTCTCGCAACTCTGCGCTTGCATCAGAAACGCAACAGGTGGTCTGAACTGCTCAGACCCGGTTCGCTCGCGGTGCGAGACTGGAGTAGTGTGCGAGATTCCGCATCACCGCACAGCACCTGGCTAAGGAGATCACATGTCGTTTGGGCTTTATGCCGCTGGCTTCGCAATCGTAATCGCCGGGCTGGTGTACGCCGCGCACCTGGTGCATATGCCCTCGCACTGGATTCTTGTCGGCGCGATTGTGATGATCGGCATTGGGCTTCTGTCGGCTGTGAAGGCCACCCGCCAGAAAGACGCCGCCAGCTAATCAGGATCGCCGCCCCGGCGAGGCAGTTCAAATTCCTCTTGCCGCGCGTTACCATCGCTTCATGACACAGAAGGATTACGGCCGAATCGCTGTTCTGCGCGGCATCCACGTGATTGACGGCGGCCTTGCCTCCGAGCTCGAATATCTGGGCGCACGAATCGAGGGCCCGTTGTGGTCGGCGCATGTGCTGGAGGACGAGCCGGAAAAAGTGCTCGCCGTGCATCGCGCTTACGTGGCGGCTGGCGCGGAGTGCATTGCCACGTGCAGCTATCAGGTTTCGCGCATGGGCTATGCGGAGGTGGGCTTTTCGCCCGAGCGCGCCGATGCGGCGCTGCTGCGCTCCGTCGAGCTGGCCCGCGCAGCAGCCGCGGAGTTTCCGGGCCGCAAAGTTCTCGTGGCCGGCTCGCTCGGACCTTACGGCGCGGCGCTCCATAATGGCGCGGAATACCACGGCAACTACAAATGTTCCTACGACGATCTGGTGCGGTTCCATCGCGAGCGGATTGAAGTGTTCGCGCGCGCAACCGGTCCGCAGGCGCCCGATCTCCTTGCTTTTGAGACGTTTCCTTCGCTTGAAGAAGTGCGCGCCGTGGGCGAAGCGCTGGCTCCCTGGCCGCAGTTGTGTGCTTGGTTCAGCTTCTCGTGCCGCGACCAGAAGCACGTCTCCCACGGTGAACCGATGGCAAAGTGCGCCGCGCTGGTTGCGGCCCTGCCGCAGACCGTAGCGATCGGTGTGAATTGTGTTCCGCCACAATGGATTCCTTCGCTGATAGGCGAATTGCGCAAGGGTTCCGATCGGCCCATTATGGTTTATCCGAACTCCGGCGAGAGATGGGATGCAACGGCGCGATGCTGGACGGGGAAAAGCGAGCCGGAGGAGTTTGGAACGCTCACGGCGCAGTGGTTTGCCGCTGGAGCGCAGATCGTGGGCGGCTGTTGCCGCACGCGGCCGGCGCATATCGCCGCGGTGGCGCGAGCGGCGGAGCAGGTTGTTAGAGGCTGAAGGTTCTTGCTTTCCCGTTCTCGCAGCGAAAGCGCCGTAAGGATGGAGCACCCGGCAGAAGATATGTGCGGGTCTGGAGCCCCGCACGACAGCCGGCCTGGAGGCCGGCGGTATATTTTTCTCTCACGCCAGCTTGAGCGCCGCTCTGCCTTTGCGCGGGGGAATGAAGCTGCTGGCGCGGGAGGCGATGGCGAGCTTTTCGCGGCTGAGCAGCTTGCGAATCTGGCCGCGGGCATGGTCGGCCCAGGGACCGCGGTTGTCGAGCTTAACATAGGCTTGCCAGTGGCGTAGCGCGGGGCGGCACTGGCCGCTGCGCTCGTAGGCCAGCGCCAGGTTGTAATGGGCGTCGGCGTAGCGGGGCGAGAGCGTGACAGCCTTGCGGTAGGCGGCGATGGACTCGTCGAGCCGGCTGAGCTCGTCAAGCACGTTGCCGAGGTCGAAGTAGGCCAACACGTAGCCGGGATCGGCCTCGGTGGCGCGGCGGTAGAGCTCTTCGGAGCGTCCGTATTGGCGCAGGTGGAAAAATACGGTGCCCAGATTGATGCAGGCTGCCGCGTACTGCGGATCGATCTCTAGAATTTCTTCGTAGAGCGCAATGGCGCGCTGCTTGTCGCCGGTTTCCTCAGCCTGCACGGCGGCCTGGAATCGCTCCTGAATGCCACGCAGCCCCGGTGCTCCGGGATGGCGCATAGGAGACGGCCGCGCGGATGCGGGCTGCGGGCGGCCCAAGCGCTCGAAGTCAAAGAGCAACTGGCGGCGGATGGGGTCGACCATGGCGCCGTGATGGCGGAAGGCCAAGCGCGTTCCCGTGCGCACCACGCGCGTCTCAAGCAGCGGGTTGGTCATGCCGGCGACTGCTTTCATGGCCAGGATGGATTCACGGATGGAGGCCGCGGGTACGTCGTCCTCGCGCAGGGCGCGCAACGTCCGCAGCAGCCCGAGATCCTGAAAGCTATACAGTTCCTGTTGGGGAATCAGCCCGGCTCGTTCCCAGGCATGCAACTGACGGGAACCGATCTGGAAGATGCGCAAAACGTCCTGACGGCAATAGCTGGTCACTCTGGTGTACTCCCACAGGTGGTGCGGATGAGTCACAGGCCTTGCACTTCAAGTTCGCACTGCGTTGCTAAACTCAGTTCCGGACTCGATCCCGCCGCAGCTCTTGGAACAGTTACGCAGGAACCGTTCTCCGGCATCTCTCCAGTTCCGCGATACGATCCCCGCCGACTGGAGGATTGATCTAACTGCGATTATGCCAAGAGTGAGCGTGGATAAGCGTGCCGGAACCGTCGGCGCAACAAAAAACTCGTGGATAACGAGTGCATGATTTGGTTCAAAATGGGCGGTACACGAAACTTTAACAGAAATCCAACCGCAGCGGAGGGACCGATGCCAAGAGAGAACGCGTTCCGGCGGCGAGAGGGACGATTGCCGGAATAGGAATGCAGGAAGTTTTCACTCGGGCGTAACAGCAGATGAATTGATTATCCTACTTGCGTTTCGCGATTAGCGGGGTGTTTGGCTCGTTTGCAACAGCTCCACTGCTTACAGGATAAATTCCTGAAAAGGCTAACGGCCTTCGCGCGGAATGGTTCCAGCAGGATGGGAAGAGAGGATTCCCGAAGCCGCGCCGGAGCGGCTCTCCGCGCCGGTGTGCCATAGAGCTTGATTGGCCGTGCGGAATTGCCTGCGGCTCAATGGCGGGCGGCTGAGGTTTCGGCGTAGATCTCTTCGGGCATGACCTGTGGTTCGCGCAGAGTGAGGACAGGGCAGTGCGCGTGGGCGAGCACGCGGTAGACCGTGCGGTCGCGCGTGAGGTTCTCAAAGGCCGAGCGTCGCGTGGCGCCGAGCACGATGAGGCTGGCATGGCGCTCCTGCGCCAGGGCCAGGATTTCGATGGACGGATTGCCGTGAGCCACAATGGGCTCGACGGCGGAGCAACAGCCCGCGCCGGTCTGCTCGGCGAGGATGCGCAGGTCGACCATGGCGGCTGAGTCCAGCCCGGTGGGCAAACCTTTACGCTGCATCTCGGGGATGTGCGGAAGCACATGAAGCAGAACCAGCCTTGCTTTTTGCGCCGCCGCGATCTGGCAGGCAAGCGCCGCGCTCGGGCGAGAGGTCTCTCGAAGTGTGGTGGCGTGCAGAACGACGCGTTCGACTGCGTGTTCCTGGCTACTGTCCACCGTGAGATGAGCCTCGGGTCCCACGGTAATTACCGGGAGGTAGACCGAGCGCAGCACTTGCTCTGCCACGGAGCCAATGAGCAGCTTGCCAATCTTGCTCCGGCTCCGTGTCCCGACGAGCACGCGGTCCGCCTGAAACTGACGGACGGCGGCTGCAATCTGATAGGTAGCATGGCCCTCGCGCACCAGCGCGTCGCAGCGGATGCCGGACCGGGCCGCCTGTTCGCACCAGGGCCGCAGCACCTGTTCCGCTGTCTCTAAAGCACCGGCGGCATCGTAGTACGGCATGCCGGCGGAATCGGCTGTGATGGCCGCGGAAGCGGAAAACACATGCAGGAGAATAAGCCGAGCCCCGGTTTCGCCCGCCTGTTCCATGGCGAACGGCATGAGATGGTCCAGATCGCCCAGGTCAGTGGCGACGAGGATTGTGGCTGGATGTGTCCAGCGGTGGGTCTCGGAATCCAGCATGGCAAACACCTCACACGAGAAAGCGTGTCACCGATGGGGAGGCGGGGATGTGCCTGAGCGCACCGCGGAAAGTGATTTGGATCACATTTTGACGCTGGCGGGAATTCCGTGGAGCGTAGCGCTGCTTGAGGAAACGTATTCCAAAAGTCGGATTCTTTTCTTCCTTGGCGGGTTGGAGGGCGGGCGCTTCCCTCCTCCAAGGTTGTGAATTCAGGCTGGTTTTGCGCAAATATCTGTATTGTCGATGTCGAGAAACGCCGGGAAACGGATACAATCTTCTTGCCCATGAGCCGCCCCAGAAAAGTCGAGAAGAAGCACCGCCGCGCGGCCGTAAACATTCACGACGTGGCCAAACGCGCGCGCGTTTCGATCGCAACCGTGTCGCGCGCCGTGAACCGCCTCTCCACTGTCGATCCGGAGCTGGCCAAGCGGGTGTGGAAGGCCGTGGACGAAGTTGGCTATGTGCCCAATACGCAGGCGCGGGCGCTGGTGTCGGGGCGCAGCCGGATTCTGGGCCTCATCGTCTCGGAGATCACCAATCCGTTCTTCCCGGAGCTTGTGCAGGAGTTTGAGAACCTGGCTGTAGCGCAGGGTTATGAGGTGATGATCGGGCCGACCAACTACGAGGCGGCGCGCACCGAGTCGCTGATCCGGCGCATGCTGCAGCGCAACGTTGACGGCGTGGCAGTGATGACGTTCGGCATTGAAGAGGAGCAGGTCGAAAAACTCGTGGAGCACGAGTTTCCGCTGGTCTTTGTGGATGCCGGACCGGAGTTGCCCAACATCCGCGTTCTGAAAGTGAATTACGGCGAGGGGATTCGCGCGGCAGTGCAGCATTTGGCCGCGCTCGGCCATCGCCAGATCGCATTCATTACGGGCCCGCTGCGCATGCGCACTGCTGTCACACGCCGCGATGCGTTCCGCAGATCGATGGCCGATTTGGGACTGACCGTGCCGGCGAAATATACCGTCGAAGGCAATCACACCATGGAGGGCGGCAAGGCTGCCATGGAGAAATTGATTGCACTGCCCGAATTGCCCACTGCGGTAATTTGCTCGAACGATATGACAGCCATCGGGGTTCTGCACGCGCTCGACGAGACCACATACAAGGTTCCCAAAGACATTTCGGTGGTGGGATTCGACGACATCCACCTTGCGCAGTTCATGCTGCCGCCGCTGACCACGGTGCAGATGTCGTGCAAGGACCTGGCCTCAGCGGCAGTGCAGGCGCTGCGCGCCGGCGTCGAGCCGAATCACCCCATGGCCGCGCAGAGAGAATGGCCGATCGGTACGAGGCTGGTGGTGCGCAGGTCGACGGACTTCCCGCGGGGAACGCTGCCGGCTCTGGGAAAAGCCGCGGGCAAGCGCGTCGCGGAACGGAAGACGTAGAGCGCCCCGAAACGTTGCCATCTTCTGTGACGATTGGTATAAACTTGCACCAGGCAATCCGGAATTCGCCTTTCCCCGCAGGAGGTTCAATCCATGGCTCATACGCCCGATCACGAGCACCCGCACAGTCACTCCGAATACGAAGAGCGCTTCAAGAAGATGGAAGAACGTATCAAGAGCCTTGAGGAAACTGTGCATCGGCTCAGTCACACTCTTCAAGATCACACACAGCACGGCCACCCAAAAGCAGCGTAGCCTCCGCTCGTCCTGGAGGTTGGTACGCGTCAGATACCTGGCGAGGAGCCTGCGCGCATGCGGGCTGGCGGGAGATTTATGGCTTGCATGGCTGCTGGAGGGTCACGATGACCCGCGAGATCATCAGGGCTGCTCAGGCTTCATTGCCAATTCAAATTCTTCAAATCCGCGCACTTTGTAGATGACGATCGAAACGATCCAGCTCAGGGCGAAGATGGCAATAATGCAATAGCCGAGGACGCCGAAGTTGTCGTTGAGGCGGCCGACCGCCATCCAGAAGCTCCCTTGCAGATGCAGTTGTGAGCCGATCAGGCCGAGAGCCTCGATGCCGCCGACAGCGAAGGCAACGAGAACGGAGACTGCCGTGATGGTGACGTTGTAATAGAGCTTCCGGATCGGCTTGATGTAGGCCCATCCATAGGCGCCGAGCATCAGAATGTTGTCCGTGGTGTCGATGAGCGACATGCCGGCCGCGAAGAGCACCGGAAAGACCAAAATCGACCCGAGCGGCAACCCGCGCGAAGCTTCGGCAGCGGAAATTCCCAAGAGGCCGATCTCGGTGGCGGTATCGAAGCCCAGGCCGAAAAGCACGCCTAGGGGATACATGTGCCAGCTGCGGCGGATCATGGCAAAAACCGGCCTGAAGATACGCGCCAGAAAGCCCCTGTTCGCCAACAGCAGATTGAGATCTTCATCGACATAGGGCTCGCCTTGCCGAACTCGTGTGAACGTGCGATAGACCGAGCGCAAAATGATGAGGTTTGCAATCGCGATGCCAAGCAGGAAGAGCGAGGAAACGAGCGTCCCAACGATGCCGCCGATGTCTCGGAAGCGATCGAAATGATGCTGCAGTTTGAGGGCGGCGGCGGCTAACGCGAGCGAGCCGAGCACCACGATAGTGGAGTGGCCGAGCGAAAACATGAAGCCGACCGCCACCGGCCGCTTTCCCTCCTGCATCAGTTTGCGCGTCACGTTGTCGATGGCGGCGATGTGGTCGGCATCCACGGCATGGCGCAGGCCAAAACTATAGGCAAGAAACGCGGTCCCAAGCAGCAGCGGATACTGGCGAAAGGCGAGAATCGCCCAAACCCACGCGGCCACATTGAAGACGAGCAGGATGCCGTAGATGCCAGCGACCTTGGCGCCGAGATTGCCTGCGGCGTCGTTGAACAGGCCACGGAATTTGCGTGTCGTCATGGGTCCTTCTCTGGGCGGAATGCGTCTTGCTCCGTGTAAAGCCGCCTGCGGGATGCGGCGCACGGCCTCTTTGACGCCGCGAATCATCATGGTAGCACGAAAGGTAGTATAGTAGCACTTACAGTAGCACGAATCTAACAATCGTGTGACAGCCATCACTGGCAAACGCGCAAGCGCGTCTATAAGGTGTCTTCATGCGTAGCACGTTTTTCATAATCGTAGCACTCGCTACGCTTGCCTTCAATATGGGGCTGGTTCGTGCGCAGCAGCCCGCAATCAGGGGGCATATGCACGATCCGCAGGATCACCCACTCGCCGCAACTGAAGAGGCCCATGCCTATCAGCTACCGGGAACCGTTGTCGACACGGCTGGTGCGGTGATCGTCGGCGCTACCGTGCAGGTTCAAAGCACCAACGGCGCCGTGACGACGCAGTCGGACGGTAGCGGCTCCTTCGTGCTCTCTGGACTCAAGGCCGGCGATTATCAGCTCGTCATATTTAAGCCCGGCTTTGAAACCAAGGAAATTCCCGTCATCATAGGGACCACCGAGGTTCCGGCTCCGCTGCGCATCACTCTGGCCGTGAGCACCGCGGTCACCACCGTAGAAGTGGAGGGCCGGTCGGATGACCTCGTTGGGATTGCTGTCTCCGCCGGCCAGGTCACGGTGGGCGCAGAGGAACTGAAAAATCGTCCGCTCCTTCGTTCGGGAGAGATTTTGGAGGCGCTTCCCGGTCTCATCATCACGCAGCACGCCGGCGGCGGCAAGGCCAACCAATATTATCTTCGCGGCTTCAATCTCGACCACGGCACGGACTTCGCTATCTTCCTCGACGGCATGCCGCTGAACCTGCCGTCGCACGCGCACGGCGAGGGGTACTCGGACATGAACACCGTCATCCCGGAGTTGGTGGAGCGAGTGGATGCCCGGAAGGGTCCTTATTACGCCGAAGTCGGCGACTATGGCTCGGCGGGAACTGCCCAAGTGGTGTTTTATAAGACGCTGCCCCTGAACTTTGTCCAGGTCGACGGCGGCATGTACCAGTTTGGGCGGTTTGTTTTCGGCAATTCACAAAAGCTTGGCAAGGGTAATCTTCTGTATGGCGGAGAAGCGTATCACGATGGCGGCCCATGGGTGCGTCCGGACAATTACTACAAATTCAACGGCATTATGACCTACAGCCAGGGCACGGACGACAAAGGTTTCAGCATCACGGCCCGCTGTTACGCTGGAACACGATGGAACTCGAGCGATCAGCTCCCTTATACGGCCATACCCTACGTCGGTTTCTTCGGCTCAGTGAGCCCGGAGGACGGTGGCCATTCCCATCGCTATAGCTTGCAGGGCGAATGGCATCACCAGGGCAAAAATTCCGTGACGAGACTCATGGCCTACGGGTTCTATTACGATCTCAATCTGTGGTCGGATTTCACCGATTACCTGGTCGATCCTTATAAGGGCGACCAGTTCGAACAGCAGGACAGGCGCTGGGTGGCTGGGTTCGACCTGAGCCATACGATTGTCGGCCGATTCTTCGACCACAGATCGGAAACCACGTTCGGGCTGCAGTACCGTGAAGATTGGATCCACAACGGCCTCTTCCGGGCGGAAGATCGCGTACGCACGAGCAAAACCTACTATACCGCTAACTATCTAGCTGATGGTGCCACCTCCTTTCTGGCCGCGACCTTGCCCTCGGACACGACCTTGAATAAATTTACAGAGACGATCGGAAGTCCCTGGGTGTCAAACAAGATTGAGTGGGGGAAAAGATTCCGCTCGATCCTGGCCGTGCGCGGCGACGACGGCAAAGGTGTCATCACCAACTTTAACAACGCCACCAACCCCATGTACCCCAACGATCCTTACCCTGCCAACTTCAATCCCAATAGCGGCCAGTCGATCGCCAAGTTCCTGCCCAGCCCCAAGGCAAGTTTGATCTTCGGCCCGTGGGCCAATACGGAGTTCTATCTGCAGGGTGGAATGAGTTACCACACCAACGACGTGCGTGGCTCAACGCAAACCTATGAACCGGTTTCGCCCGACTATCCTTACTACAATTCTCCGGTCCCGGTTAAGGTTCCCTTGCTGGCCCAAACCAAAGGCGGAGAAGTTGGCGTGCGCACCACGGCCGTCCCGTATCTGCAAAGTACTGTTGAGATCTGGTATCTCCACAGTAATTCCGAGCTGCTAGAGAATGGCGACACCGGAGGCACGACTCCCTCGGTTCAGTCGAGTAACCGCTACGGCATAGAAGTTGGGAACTACTACACGGCCGCGGAACATCTGGTTTTTGATGGGGACTTTGCGGACTCCCGCGCCATCTTTACCCAGAACGACCCATTCGATTCAACATTTTTCCAAAACGTAAACGGTTCTGCGGTGCTTTGCGGAAAAAACTCTATTTGCGGCGGGCCTACGAGCACCGTTCCCAACAGTCCACTTGTTGCGCAAGGGACCCTGCCCGATGGCACGCCGATCAATAGCCTGTCGCCCAACTGGAACGCCGCTTACGGGAATAGCTCTTACATGCAAAATCCGTACGGCACGGATGTGCCTGAAGCAGTTCGGGTGGTGGTTTCAGCGGGCGCCACGCTGCAGGATTACAAAGGCTTTTCGGCGAGTTTGCGCCTGCGTTACTTCGGGCCCCGCCCTTTGACGTCCGATGCACTCTATACCTCACCCACAACGGCGTTGGTCAACCTGGGAGCCAATTACAAATTCAACAAGCACTGGATTCTCCTGGGCGAAGTTTTGAATGCGCTCAACCGCAAGGATCACGACGTTGACTACGCCTATGTATCGCAAATCATGCCAGCAGTCTCGCAGCTCGGGCTGCCCGCGCTGCCGGGAGTGCCAGCAACGGCGCCGCAGCCAACAGACGTGGCAGGGGTAACGGCGGTTGCGAATGCGGTGAATGCCAACGCGGCATTTACGAGGGTTATGCACCCCGTCGAACCGGTTCAGGTGCGATTCACTTTGCGTTACACTTTCGGTCGATGAGCGTCGCGCCTCAGTGCTTGTGCTCATGCCCGTGGGCATGGCTGTGTTCAGGCCTGTCTTCGAGCGCATGAGCGGGGACGGTCATCACCAGGCGGCCGTGCTGCACGCCTTTGAGGCCGATGAGAATGTCGGCGAAGTGCTCGACGCGGGCCGCACTGCCGTGGACGATGAGTACCTCAAGGCAGGAATCGAGGTCCAGGTGCGCGTGACTGGTGGAAACAACCAGGTCATGGTGCTCGTGCTGCGCCTCAGTGAGCTTCTCGGTGATGCCGTGGGCATGGTGGTCAAAGATCAGGGTGACGGTGCCGACGACGGTCGCGTCGGGTGCGGCGGTTTGTTCCCTCACTAACCGGTCGCGAATCAGGTCGCGAAAGGCTTCGGAACGGTTCGTGTATCCGCTCTTCTCAATGGAGCGGTCAAAACGCTTCAATAAATCTGAATCGAGGGCAATGCCGATTCTGCTCAGTTCACCCATACGCACCTCTGCTGAATCGCAACTCCGCGGCGAAGCAACAGGATAGCGCGACAGCGGGAATCGCCGCTACTGCGGCGTGATCAGATGGTGTGCGATGGCGAAAAGGGCCAGCTCCAGGCGCGTGGAGACGCCAGTCTTGTCAAAGATGTTGGAGAGATGTCGCTTGACGGTTTCTTCGCTGAGGGAAAATTGCTTGGCGATGTCGCGGTTGCTGCAACCCTCAACAATGCAGCCCACAACATCGAGCTCGCGCGGGGTGAGGCCATAGGTTTTGCGCTGCGGCACTGCGGCCTTCTGCATCAGGTCGTGGAGCGCGGAGACGAGATTGACGACGCGCTTGCCGCCGATCCAGTAGTCCCCGGCAAAAACGGTGCGGATGGCGGTTTGCAGATGGCTGGCGAGAGCGTCCTTGAGCACGATGCCGCGGGCGCCGATTTGCAACGCCTCAATGATCTGCTGCGTGGTAATGGTGGAGGTGAGGAGCAGAATTTTGGCGGTGGAGGGGCCATTCATGATGGCGCGCATGGCCTCAAGGCCGGGCAAACGCGGCATGGACACATCGAGAAGAAGAATGTCGGGCTGAAGCTCGAGGGTCTGGGTAATGGCCTCATCCCCGTCGGTGGCATCGCCGACCACCGCGAAGCCTTCGTTTTCAGTAAGCATATTGCGTACGCCGATGCGGACGACAGGATGGTCATCCGCCAGCACAATTCGAATCGGTCGTTCCATTTGAGCGGCGTGCCTCCCAAGGCTTGGATTTCGGCGGCTCCAGAAACACTCTACTCGCGCCGATGCTGTTCAGAATTGCCGCTTGCCTCCGCTCGCCATACATTCCACCCCTGCGATGAAGATCCGCGGCTTCAGCCAAGTGGCGAAAAATCGCTTCTTGGGGGACCGGATCTTGGAGGGACCGGCTCCGAGGTACCTCCCACCTGAAAACGCCTGAGGTCAGGCTGATAGTTCAGCTTCCAGCATACGCTCCAACGCGCGGGCCGCGGCGCGCAAATCGCGGAGCAAAATCGCACTGTTATCCAATTGGTTATCCTGTGGATCGAGCGGCGTAGTCTCAAGCATGGCGCCCAGGTGTGCGGCCTGCAGGGCACCGGCCATGCCGCAGCCACCCTTGATGGCGTGACCGATGCGGCGGACTTCAGCAATGTCGCGCTTGGCAATCGCGGCGGCCAGGGCTTCGATGCGACGGTTGAGATCAGTGACGATGGCGGCGTAGATCTGGCGCACTGAAGGCTCGGGCATCATCTTGCGGAGCTGGGCGAGGATCTCTGCGCTGACGACAGGCTGATTGGGGTCGATGAGGGAGAAAACAGCCTCCGAACTCTTCCCTTCGAACAGCTTTTGCAGCGCTTCGCCATCGAAAGGCTTAACCAACAAGCCGTCGGTGGCGGCGATCACTTCAGGCGCCGGGTTGCTGCCGCTGCACGTGTAGATGCGCGCTTTGCTGCGGGCGCGGAGCTCCGCAACCAACTCCATTCCGTTCAGGCCGGGCATCTGCGCATCCATCAAGACCACTTCGGGCTGAAGCTTTGCGGCGGAGAGCATTTCCAGCGCCGCCGCCCCGTTCTCGGCGGTATGTACGGAATAGCCGCTCATGGTAAGCAACGTGGCGGTCACCTCGCGGCTCACCAGGTCGTCGTCGATGAGCAGGACGACGGGCAGTTCCTTTAGGGAGGCGCGTTGGACCATGCATCTAGTGTGCATCTCCCACGCGGCGAAAGGGAGAAAATCTAGGGAAAAGTTATCTACTTAGTTCAGGGATAGACTACCCTCGTCAATGCGCGCCTTCAGCTGGCGCGGGCAATCCGAGGGAAGCGGGCGAAGGCAGATCCTGCCCGTTTTGCCAGCCGCGAGTCCCCGCCTCGAATTGATTTGCGCGTTGCTGCCACTTCTGGATTTCCAGGTCGTAGCGGACGGTGACATTGTTGAGCCAGGAGGGGCGGTTTTCTTTGAGCCAGACTTGGCTGTATTCATCTTTCAGGGCCGAGTAGGCGTCACGCAGGTCCTGGCAGCGGCCAAACATACTGCTTATCTCATCCAGGAGGTCGTTGGTGGCAGAGCCGCGCGTCTTGTCGTGCTGCTGGGCAACGGCCTGGGCATACGCGGTGGCGATCTCCTGAGCGATCTCGAACTTGAGGCCGATAAGATCGAGGCGGCGCGCGCCCAGATCCATGGCCGTGAGGGCGTCAGTCTCGCGCAGATCGGGGTTGTTTTGGCGCGCCAGGTCGAGCAGAACGATGGCGCGCTCGGCGTGGAGGCGCAAATCCTTTGCCTGAGGCAGCAGCTTTGCCGACCCGTCCTGCCCCTGCGCGCTCCAGGGATCGAGCCAGAAGAGCTGGCCGCTCGTCATACCGGTTTTGGCGTTGGCGATGGCTTCCTGAGCGGCCATCAATTCTTTTTCGGCCTCGTTGATCTTGCCGCTGGGGTCGAGGTGGAAGACCTGTCCGTAGGCTTCCTGGTAATCGGCGATGGGGCTTTCGCCTGGCTGCCACGCGGCTACCGCGCCAAAGAGGACACCGTACCAATCCATATTGAAGAGGCCCTCACCATCGTCGTTCCACACAGTAATGAGCGCGCCGGTCGATCCGAGCCGCTGGCCATCGCGAATAAAGCCCTGAATGTTCCAGAGCGCGGTCTTGGCAACGGGATAGACCTCTTTCCAGTTGGCGTCGCCCGGCGCGACCCAGGTCTCGATGCCGGCCTTCGAAAATGGCTCGATGTATTTGTCGAAGCTGGTCTCGTTGTCATATTTCCAGGGCACCGCGATCATGTCTTTGGGCAATCCGGGAACCGCATCCGGATTGGCGTCGCCAATGTCGCCCCAGAAGAGCAGGCGGCGATTGAGGGGCGCGAGCGCATCGTGAATTTGCTTGAGGAAATCGACATAGACCGGTCCGAGGCCCTGTTGAGCGACCGCCTCTTTGGTGCGGCCTACTCCCAGGTCGAGGGTTTCGTCGGCGCCGATGTGGATGAAGGGCGAGGGAAACTCCTGCGCGACCTGCGTAAACCAATCCTTGATGAGCGGCAGCGTGCCGGGCTGGCCGGGGGCCAGAACGTAACCGTGCGGAGTTTCCGCATCGTCCTGGTACAGCTCCCACTTGAGCACTTGATGCAGATGGCCGAAGGCCTCCTGCTCCGGGATGATGGTGACGTGATACTGCCGGGCATAGGCGACGAGCTCCGCGGCTTCGGCCGGAGTGAGCGCGCCGCCGGGAGGCGCGGCCAACGGCTGATCGGGATAAAGCAGCGTGTGCTCGAAATAGGGTGAGTAGATGTTGATCTTGAAGGAGGCGAAGATGCGAATCTGGCGCTTCTGGAATTCGAGAGTGGGGAAAGGGCCGCGGGAGAGATCGTCGTGGATGCCGCGATAGCGCATGGCCGGCCAGTCGCGCACCGTGCCGGTAGGCAGCACGCGCGGAGCGCCGGGCAGAGGAAGCAACTGCTTGAAGGTTTGCACGCCGTAAAAGACGCCAGCGCCGGTAGTGGCGACGATGGCAGCCTCGTAGGGTCCGATGACGAGAATGTAGCCTTCCGATTCCATGATCGGATCGAAGGCGAGGCTGCTGCGCGCAAGAATGGCTTTGGCGTCCGCGGAGCCGGTGCGGAGAAGCGTGACGCGATATGGAGGTTTGGCGGCATCGGCACGGGATTCTTCGCCGGCCGGCGCCATGAGCTTGATGGCGGATTCCAGATCGTGGGCGGCAAACTCGTCTTCCGCGTCGTGGCCGGGGACGGTGACGAGAATCTTCGCCGGCAGATCTGTTGTCTCGCCGAAATGCGCCTCGCGCGGCGCGGGCAGAAGCCGGATCTGGGTTTGCGCGGCGGAAGAGGCTGCGAAACACAGCAAAACGAGGAACGCTGCTGCGGGCGCCGATGACTTGGCAGATGGGGTAAATCTTTGCAACTGTGGCCGCCTTGAGTCCAACGGGAATAAGCGATAGAACGCGATGCGACCATTGTAGACGAAGGAATCGCAAGGTCTCGCTCGTCAGGGCTTTCGCTCCTTGCGATGCTATTTTTCGACGACTGACTTTGATAAATTTCTCGGCCGGTCCATATCCACGCCGTGCGCGATAGCGATGAAGTAGGCGAAGAGTTGCAGCGGGACCACTTCAAGGATAGGCAGCAGGTACTCTGTGGCCGGCGGAACGAAAATGCAGTCGTTGACCAGCGCGGGGACTCGCGTGTCGTCCTCATTGGCGAGAGCGATGACGCGGGCGCCCTGCGCTTTCATATCGCCGAGAAGCTGCAGAGTTTTTTCGTAGCGCACGACGGAGGCTTTGAGGGCGCGATCGACCGTGGCCAGCACTACCAGCGGGACAAGGTCAGAGACCAGCGCGTTAGGGCCGTGCTTGAGCTCGCCCGCCGGGTAGCCCTCGGCGTGGACGTACGAGGCTTCTTTGAGTTTGAGCGCGCCTTCGCGGGCGATGGCGTAGTGGATTCCGCGGCCGAGATAGAGAAACGTTGCGGCGGTTGAGTATTTGGCGGCAAGCGCTTCGGTTTGCCAACGCCAGGCGTCGAGTTGAGCCGAGAGCTGACCGGGCAGGGCGAACGACTCGGCGATGCGCTCGGCGAGCTCGGCCACATCCATGCGGCGGAGGCGCGCGCCCTCGTACAGCGCAAACACGTAGAGCGCGGCCAACTGGCAGGTGAAGCTCTTGGTGGCGGGGACGGCTTTTTCCTGGCCCGCGGCCAGCAGCATCGTGACATCGGCCTCGGTGGCGATGGTGGATGCAGCAGCGTTGGAGATGGCCAGCGTCTTGTGGCCCTGGCGACGGGCTTCGACGAGCGCAGCCAGCGTGTCGCTGGTTTCGCCCGATTGCGACAGGACGAGGACGCTGAGATGGCGCACGTCGATAAAAGCGGGTCCGCCGCGGCAACTGTACTCGCTTGCATATTCCACATCGACGGCCAAGCCGCAGAGGTCTTCAAGCAGGATTTCACCGTAGAGGCCGCTATGACGGCTGGAGCCGCTGGCGGCAATAAGAATTTCGCCTGCGGGATTGGGCCAGTGTGCGAGCGCGGCGGCAATCTCCGGCTTCAGGGCTCTCGCGGCCAGGTAAAGGTCGAGCGTGCGCTTCAAGGCCTGGGGTTGCTCGTAGATTTCGCGCAGCATTTCGTGAGGAAATGTCGGCATGGTTTTCGATCCGGCGACCGATGGCCTGCGTAAGAAACAGGCTACTCTTTCATGATAGCTGCCGCGGTCGGCGCGAAACGCCTGCACGTTACCCAAAGTGCGTGCAAAAAACCAAAGGCGCAGGCGATTGGCCGCGCCCGTGGGCCTTGCAGTCCTCTGAAAGCTACTTGTTGGTGTACACCGCTCTCGACTTCTCGCCAGTCACGGTCTTTTCAGCAATCAGCCGCCGAGGCGAAGCAGGCGCGCAACTTGCCGCATAGGCGCCTTCGTGCATGGGATCATCGTACGCCCGTAGTAGTGGCTGACGGCGAGAAAGGCAAACGCAGATCCATGGCTGCGCTCGGGATGACAATCTTTTTGGCATGTTTGCCCTCGGGATGGCAACCGCTTTCGCGGTTGACTGGGTGCGGGCGTGGACGCCCGCACGACAGCCGGTCTCCCACCCCAAGAAACAAAGACCGTTTCTTGGGGCCCCGGTCTGGAGACCGGCGGTACAAATGCGCACAAACGCCAAAGGCGCAGCCGATTGGCCGCGCCTTTGGAATTGCCCCCTGTTCGGGATTACTTGTTGGTGTGGGCTGCGCCCGTTTTTTCTTCGAGAACGGCCTGCGCCGCTGCCAAGCGCGCCGTCAACAGGCGGAAGGGCGAGCAGGAGACGTAGTTGAGGCCGATCCTGTGGCAGAACTTGACGGACTCAGGATCGCCGCCATGTTCGCCGCAGATGCCGACCTT
>Ga0326728_10005417_pt1 | contig 35881 bp, 29 predicted proteins | sample MB3enrmetagenome_FD_207602 | JGI IMG/M metagenome (GOLD analysis project Ga0326728, IMG submission 207602) | Lab enriched peat soil microbial communities from McLean, Ithaca, NY, United States - MB31MN | ecosystem: Environmental > Terrestrial > Soil > Wetlands > Peat | place: USA: New York...
AGGCATAACCCGCGGTCAATCCGCCGATGGTGCCCAGGGTTACCGTCGTATTCCCGTTGTTGGTCACAGTAACGGTCTTGGTGTAGGTGGCGCCCACCGCCACGTTGCCAAAGCCCCAGTTGCCCGGGCTTGTGCTGACCGGCGCCGAGGCATTGGAGGTAAAGCTGACCGGCAGCGAATTGTAAGGCGAAGGGAGGCTCGTCGGTATCGAGACCGTGGTGTTGTTCGCGCCGGACGCGGACGGGACCAGCGTGACGACGAAGGCACAGCTGGCGGCAGGTGCCAGCGACGCGCCATCGCAAGCTGTCGGAGAACTCGAGGCATAACCAGCGGTCAATCCGCCGATGGTGCCCAGGGTTACCGTCGTATTCCCGTTGTTGGTCACAGTAACGGTCTTGGTGTAGGTGGCGCCCACCGCCACGTTGCCAAAGCCCCAATTGCCCGGGCTTGTGCTGACCGGCGCGGAGGCACTGGATGAAAAGTTAACCGACAGCGAGTTGTAGGGCGAAGGGAGGCTCGTCGGTATCGTGACCGTGGTATTGTTTGCGCCGGCCCCGGTCGGAATCAGCGTAACCACAAAGGCACAGCTGGCGGCAGGTGCCAGCGACGCGCCATCGCAAGCGGTCGGAGAGCTCGAGGCGTAACCAGCGGTCAATCCGCCGATGGTGCCCAGGGATACCGTCGTATTCCCGTTGTTGGTCACGGTTACGGTCTTGGTGTAGGTGGCGCCCACCGCCACGTTGCCAAAGCCCCAGCTGCCCGGGCTTGTGCTGACCGGCGCCGAGGCATTGGACGAGAAATTAACCGACAGCGAATTGTACGGCGAGGGTGCACTCGTCGGTATCGTGACGGTGGTGTTGTTCGCGCCGCTCGTGGACGGAATGAGGGTGACCACGAAGGCACAGCTGGCGGCCGGCGCCAGCGTTGCGCCGTTGCAGGCTGGCGTCGCACTCGATCCATAGGCTCCGGTCAATCCACCGATGGTCCCCAGCGTGAGTGACACATTCTCGTTGTTGATCACGGTTACGGTCTTGGTGTAGGTTCCGCCCACCGCCACGTTGCCAAAGCCCCAACTGCCCGGAGTCGTAACGGCCGGGGCGAGCGCGTTCGAGGAGAAGTTGATCGCCAGCAGGTTGTATGGCGCCGGTGCATTCGTCGGAATCGTGACCGTGGTGTTGTTTGCGCCCAAAGCGGGCGGAACCAGCGTGACCACGAAGGCACAGCTGGCGGCCGGAGCCAGCGTCGCGCCGTTGCAGGCCGGCGTCGCGCTCGATCCGTAGGCTCCGGTCAATCCGCCGATTGTACCGAAAGTGAGCGGTACTCTCTGGTTGTTGGTCAGGGTAACGGTCTGGGTGTAGGTCATGCCCACCGCCACGTTGCCGAAGCCCCAACTCGTTGGAGACATCGCGACATCGGCTACGCTGTTGCCAGACAGCGGGATCGAAACAGTTGAGTTCGAGGCGTTCGACGTGACAGTCAGAGCGCCCAGGGGAAACGCACCCAGAGCCGGTGGAGCGTTGGCTGTGACCAGGACATAGCAGAAAGCGCCGATCGCCAGAGGCGATGCCGTTGAGCAGGCGTGTGTTGCCGGGTAGCTCAGGGAGAAATCGGAGCTGACAGTGAACGAACTGAAAGTTACCGGAGAGCCGCCGTTATTGATAAGTGCCACCTGCATTGCGGCACTTGACTCCCCGGTGGCCACGTTGCCCGCGTTCAGGGAGCCAGGCGAGATGGCAAGCTGGTTGCCGGGTTGGTTCACGTCGACTTCGCGCTGTACCTGCGGAGCCGCGGCATAGACCCCGTTGCCCGCCTGGTTGGCATCGATCACGAACACACCGACGCCGGTGACGTTCAGATTCGATCCAACGATCGATCCGGCGCCCGTACTGACCGGATCGAGAGTAAAGATCACGGGATTTCCCGAACCGCCGCCCGTGGCGGACAGAGGTATCGTGAGTCCGGGCGAGTAGGTCACAGGAGTGGCGGGAGCAGTAAAGCTGATGGTCTGCGGCGACAATGCCCACGACTTGGCCGTGGAAAGCAGGCAAACCAGCACAAACAGTGAAACCCAGGCAGCACTGCGCAGACGCGATGACATACCAAAGAATGCTCCGTACATAAATTCCTCCCGTGAAAGACCCGACCGATTTTGGCACGAACTGCGATGAAAGGGAAAGCAGCAGTGCACTGAAACACGCGAAATTAAAAATCCACCCGAACTTTCCTGTGGTGCATGTCGTCTAAGCTCGACGACTATCCGGATTGGGGAGCGTGATTGTTCATTTGCGCAAACCTCTCACCGCAAATCTGTGACCTGGAGACGCTGCTGGCAGGTCTAACTCGATCAATCAGTTGATTTTGTATCGAGCATAAGAGTCTAGCAATTACGCATTAAAAATTTCAACAAGTTTGTTGGTCTCTGAAGTTATTTAAAGACGCCGTCGAAAGTAATCCGCAGAATGGTGACCAACCCGAATTCGGCCGCTTTCTCAAGCCATTTGCGCCAAGGTGGACCGCCCGCAGGATCGCCTTTTGTTTCATGTATTTTCAATCTCACAAACAATGGTGAAGGCTTCCTGAGATCGCTTGTGCCAGCTGATTCCCGTGACTTGCGAACATCTCTCACGTTTCATCGGCAGAGACATACCTCTGGCTTGGATGCAATATAACTCGTTCCGGATCAATTGTTTATATGTGAAGTTGGCGGTCTTGGCCTTGCAAGCCGCGTCCACTTCTGAGCGTTATACGGCAGATGTGCCAGGCATATTTGCAAGCATTCGCTTCGATGAGCCCATCGGCGGATTGGGTACTCGCAACGCCTCATCGAGGCGAAACGGAACGCCTTGGATATGCTCTCAAGGAAGCAGGTTCAAACGGGGGATTCGAGGGACGCAGCGGAGGGTTCCAACACAAAAAGGACCCAAAAAAAGACACAAAAAAGCGGCAGACCCGGTAGGCCATGCCGCATCTTGTTGATTTTATGGTGGAGCTGAGCGGGATCGAACCGCTGGCCTCCTCGTTGCGAACGAGGCGCTCTCCCAGCTGAGCTACAGCCCCACAAGTGACTTGATTATTCTAGCAGGGCTTCCGGATGGAGGAAAGACCCACGGCTGCTCCGGTCCAGGGCGGCGGTTACCGGGCGTAGGTGTAGATTCCGCAAAGGTCGGTGGTGTTCAGAATCGCCTCCGTGGTCAGCACCGGCTGGTTCTCTCCCGAGAAAAAGGCCACGTGCAGGTTGTGGCCCTCGACGTAGGTTGTCATCCATTGCGTGTCTTCACCGCCACACAGCGTGTTCTTTTTCAGGAACGGCTGGCCGGCGGGGATCCGCAGCCGGTAAAGCGCGCCGTTGATGCCGGAGCTCGAATCGACGTCGAACGCCGCGCCAACCTCGGCGGCGCTCAGCTTGCGAATCGAGGCGACGGTAAAGGTGAGGAAGTCAATCGTCACCTTTGTGTCGCTAAGGGAAAGATCGCCGGTGATGGCGACTGCGTTTTTTGAGGCCGCCCGCCAGTACCCGCGATCCTGCGCCGCGCCGGAAACACACACGGCCAGGCCCAGAAGCGCGGCGGCAAGCAGATTTCTCTTCCATCTCATATAACGAGCATGACACCCGCCGGGCCGCCAGTGCAATCTAGTCACTCTTGCCGGCGTGCGCCAGGCTCATAAACAGCTCGACCTCGCGGCGGCTGCCTAAGACCAGCGGCGTCCGCGCGTGGACCCCTGTTGCGGGAATCGAGAGGATCGGGCGGCCTCCGTCGATCGCCATTCCTCCGGCCTGCTCGGCGATGAAGGCAAGCGGCCGGGCCTCGTAGAGCAGCCTCAGCTTTCCATGCGGGTTTGCCGCCGTGGGCGGATACAGGAAGACGCCGCCCTTTACCAGGGTGCGGTGAAAATCGGCCACCAGCGAACCGACGTAGCGCGAGCTGTACAGATTGCCCTCGGGCCGCGATCTGAGTAGATCGATATAGCTTTGGTACTGCTGGGGAAAGTCCTCGTAGTTGGCTTCGTTGCAGGAGTAGTACAGGCCTTCGTCCGGCATGGTCATGCGGTCGTGGCTCAGCACATAGGCGCCCACGGTGGGGTCGAGCGTGAAGCCGTACACGCCGTTGCCGGCCGTATACACCAGCATCGTCGATGTCCCGTACACTACATAGCCGGCGGCCAGTTGTCTTACTTCGGGATCGAGGATCGCCTCGGCCGGCGGCAGCTTTGAGCCATCCGGCCTGAGATAGATGGAAAAGATCGTGCCCACGCTTACGTTCACATCGATGTTCGACGAGCCGTCGAGGGGATCGAAGACAATGATGTAGCGTCCCGCACCGGCTTCGCCGCGCTCAAAGGTAATCGGCTCCGCGTTCTCTTCGCTAACCAGCGCGACCACCGTGGTGCGCAGGCCCAGGCAATGCAGCATCGCCTCGTTGGCATAGACGTCCAGCTTCTGCTGCTGCTCGCCCTGCACGTTGGTTGTGCCTACCGCGCCCAGCGCATCGTTGAGTCCGGCGCGCCGAATCCGCGCTTCGATCATCTTGGTCGCCAGCGTCAGGCCGGAGAGAATCCAGGGCAGGTCGGCAGTTTCCGCCGTTGTCTTCTGCATTCCCAGGTGCTGCTGAAAGGTATTGATCATCGCCGGTCCCCAATCTCCGCTTGCAGTGCCGGATTCCGCCCGGCGCATGGATTCTATACGCCGTGGGCTGTGAACTGGCAAAGGGAATCGGGAAGCCGTGTTGTATCCGGAGATACGGCGCCGGGTTATTCGGCCGTCTGCCAGTGCTCTGGCGAGAGCGTCACTGTAGCACAACCGAAGGTGTAGTTGAACCAGGCGTGTTCGGTGTTGGGAGTAGCAAAAAAGCCTTCGAGATCGAGCGCTCCGGCCACCTGACGGATGAAATCCCGCTGCCCGTAGAACATGGTGAAGAAGCTGTCCCAGTCCCCGGTGAACAGGAACGACTGGTCGGGTGCGAGCAGGGTTCCGCGCGCGGGAAAGGGGATCGAGCCCGAGCGAAGGCCGGCCACATCGAGCCGCACTACCGGATCGGCGGCGGGAAACTCCGGCACAAAGATCAGCTCCCTGACTCCGGCTGTTTGAAATGCGTAGAGAAAATCCCGATGCAGCAGCGGTTCGAACCTTCCTTCGGTTGGCATCCACACCGGCTCGTCTTCAAGCAGCCGCTGAAGGGCTTTGACGCCCTCGGGATCGGCCAGGTGATCGCGCACCGCGCCGATCGACGTGAGCAGCGCCTGGTTCATCCGCGCGCAAGAGCCGAGGCCGGTTGCCGAGATCGCATCGGTCCAACGAAACTTCGATCCCGAGGTCGCAATTTGCTCATCGGCGGGATACTGCCGGGTGGCCTTCCAGGCCAGCGCCTCCGGCACGCGGATAAACGGATGCAGCACGATGAACGCGGCCTCGAAGCGTCCATCGTAGGCCTCGGCCAGCGGAGCGCTGTAGGGCGGATAAGTGAATTGTTCTGGATTCACGGAGAGGATTTTAGCAGGATCGGCGAAGCGAGGGGTGCGGAAAAACACTCGCCCTCCATCCCCGAACGAAGCGTCTCGCGCGGGAATGGAAGACGAAGTACTGCGGCAAAGTTCGCTCGGCCGTGGCTACGGCTTGGCTCCGGACTTCCGCTCGATCAGCGCATCAATACTGTATTTGCCGCCGCCGCCGATAATCAGCGCCAACATGCTTGCGGTGTAGGCGACGATCATCTCGCCGTGCGTGGCGCCCGTAATCTGCATGGGCGTCGATGCGGCATTGGTGAAGTACGGGAAGTGCAGCACCAGGCTCCAGGCGGCCGCCAGGGTGACAAAGATCAGCAGAGCACACCAGCGCGTGAAGAGGCCGAAGATCAGCAGTATGGTCAGGATGCCGTCGGTGAGGGTGGAGAAGAGCAGGCTGGGCAAAACGCCGACCGCGGCAACGTAGTGGCCGTTGCCGGCAAGCCTGCCGATCATGAAATTGAAGTGGAATACCTTTTCGATGCCGTGCTTAAGAAAGATCGAGACGCCGGCCAGGATGCGTATCACCAGCAGGCCCAGGTCGAGGTTCTTGGGCGCGAATTTGAAGAACAACAGCTTACGGAGCATAGTTTCCTTTCTCATGAGTGCGTGGTAAATGTCGATGTGCGCCGGCTTATGCCTCGCGGTCGAGCAGGGCGTCGATGCTGTACCTGCCGCCGCCGCTACAGACGAGCGCGAGCAGCGCGATCATGTAGGCGATCGTCATCTCGCCGTGGGTAGCAGATGTTCCGGTGAAGTACGGGAATCCGAGCACGGCGCTCCAGGCAACCGCGAGTGTGCAGAAGCACAACAGTGCGCTCCAGCGGGTGGCCAGGCCGATGGCCAGCAGGATCGTCAGGATTCCGTCTGAGAAGGTCTCCCACATAAAGGTGGGTCCGGCTCCGAGCCAATGGATGTAGTGATTGCGGCCGGTGATGGTGGCCAGCATGCCCTGATAATCGAAGAGCTTTTCGACCCCATGGCGGAGAAAGATGGAGATGGCGGTGATCAGGCGCAGGACAAGCAGCGCCAGGTCTTTGTGTTCCGGTGCGAATTTGAAGAAGAGAATCTTGCGTAACATGGCTTTCCTTTCCTAAAGAAAAGAACGGTGTGAAGATAGTGCGGCGAAGAAGCCGGTTGGATTGTTGCCATACATTGTGCGTCAAACGGACGAAGGGTACAACCGCGATTCGTCAGCGGCAACCCTTTGGGCAAGTAAGCTGCGCCCCAAAATGCTAGCAGGCGGCCCATGGGCCGCCTGCTCTGTTTGCGAAAGCTATCTGCTGCGTTAGAACCTGCCCGGCTTGTTCAGCCAGCCATTCACATAATCGAACGCGCGCTTGGTGGTGTCGCCGTACTCCGGCTTGCACGGGGTAAACATGTGCGTGGAGCCCTCGTTGTAGACCAGCGTCTTGTCTTTCGATGCAAGGTGGTCGTAGAGGATCTCGTCCTGCATCATCAGGTAGTGGCAGGTGTTGGAGACGATCAGGGCTGGAACCGTGATGCCTTCGGCGTTGCCCGGCGCAGAGGTGATCGCCGACTTCCAGTCCACGCCCGTGATGCCGTCCGCGGTGATGGCAAAGTCGGCCGTGGTGCGAATCGCCGAGTGAACGAGGAACTTGCGCACCGTTGTGTCCTGGCTCATCACGGAAAGCGCGTTCAACTGCTCGGCGAACTGCTGGCCCACAGGTCCGCGCACTGAGGGAACGATCATCACAGGCGTGGTGCCGTCGGCCTTGAGCAGCGTGTGCGGCTTTTTGGTGTGCGCCGCAAATGCGGGATCGGGCTGATAGAGCCGCGTGCCGCCCGCATTTTCTCCCATGCCGCGAATGAGCAGCGGCTCGTCGTCGGTGAACTCGCCCTTGCCTGCCTCGATGGCCTTCAGCCGCGCCAGCGCGCTGTCGATGATGGCGTTGTTGCGCGCGGATTGCGCGGCGTAGAAGCGCTTGGCAAACTCCGCCGAATAGGTTGCCTGATGCTGCTTCGGGTCGTAGCCGTTGGCGGCGGCAAACATGTCGAGCGAGGTGATTCTCTTATCGCCATCGACAGCAGGATCGACCGCACTCATCTGGTGGAAGGCGCCCAGCGTCGAGTCCAGTATGACAATAGCATCGGGTTTGCCGAGGCCGCTCAGTCCCTTCCCGTTGCATGGGAATATCTTCTCCGGGCCGTTGCAGGCCGAGGGTCCGTGCTCGGCCAGGTTCTGGTAGAAGGTGACCAGCTCGCCGCCGCCGCTGTGGCCCATGATGACCACATGCTCCACGCCCTTGATGGTGCGCAGATACTCGACCGCCTTCGACAACGGCTGCGCAAGGACGGTCAAATCGGAGGTGTCGCCGCGATGGACGACGGCCAGCACCGTGTATCCGCGCTTCGCCATCTCGGTGGTTTGAATCGCGTTGAAGGCGTCTCCGTTGGGATGCGCGGTCACCAGCGCGATGTGCGCGTTTGGTCCCGGCTTTACCGGCTCGTAGAGCAAGCCGTCGTCGTTTCCGCCGCCCAGGCGCAGGTAAGTGGTGCGATACGTGTCGCTCGAAACAGGGCCGACGGGAATCGGCCGCTGCTGAGCGGCGATGCTTGACACGAATGCGAGGGAGACAGCGAACAAGGCAACCTTGAAAGTTCTGCGCATGATTTAACTCCTGGCCGGAGCCGAGGCCGGCAGATCGTCTGGAATTCGAAAGTCAGCGGGGTTTCTCGAACGAGGAAATGGTAGCAGGCAAGGGGAATGGCTGGCATCGAGAGTCAGGGACGGTTCAAGGCGCAAGCCTGCGCGATCGCCGCGAAGGTCAGGTCGTTCGTCTGGCAGCCGTGCTGTTCGCGCCACTGCTCGAAGAGCCGTCCGTAGCTCAGCGTGATGTAGTCCTCGGGGCCGACGCCGAGCAGCGGGGCCACCTGGTCGATCCACTGGTCGGAGCCTTCAAGCTCGGCGAAGTTCCCGATCAGCGTCTCGTCCACCACGCAGTGGCCCTCGCCGTGGGAGTACTCGGTGCGCCATTTCTCGTAGCGGAAGGCAGGCGTAAGGCCGATCGCGCGGAAGACATCGGCCAGCGCCTCACCGTCGGCGATCTCGGTCTCGGTCTCGATGCGATGCTTGTGCGCGTCCTCGCCCGGCCTGTCGTCGGGAAGCCGCTTGTGGGTCAGCACGCACTTGCCGGCGTAGTCGCGGATGCGCAGAATCTCGGTGCGGGCGCGCATCTGGCGGTCGGGCGTGTCGTAGAGAGTGTTCGACTCAAACGAGCGCGGCGTCACCAGCCGAAAGCCGGCCGCCTCCAGATTGCGCCGCAGCGCATCGAGGTCTGTTACGCGAAACTTGATTTCGGTTTCAACGTGCATCAAGAAGCGAGTATACGACCTCTGGCGGCAGACCGCGCAGCCGGGCGACAATAGAAGCAGGCGCGGCTTTTTCGCGGGGCGCCACGGAACAGATGGAAGCAAGCCGGACCCAGCATCTCGTCGTCGATCCCGCCCGCCTGAATGCGGCCGAGAGCGCGCATGCGCTTGACCGCGCCGCCGAGCTACTGCGCGCGGGCGGCCTGGTGGCATTGCCGACCGAGACCGTCTACGGGTTGGGCGCGAATGCTCTGGACCGGCAGGCCGTCGAGCATATCTTTGCCGCCAAGCAACGGCCCAGCTGGGACCCGATCATCGTCCACATCGCGGACATTGCAATGCTGGATGCGCTGGTCGCGCCGGGCGCACTCACCGCAGCCGTGCGCCAATTGATCGACGCCTTCTGGCCCGGTCCGCTCACGCTGCTCTTGCCACGCTCCGCGCAGGTGCCCGATGCCGTTACTGCAGGCCGGCCGCTGGTGGGCATTCGCATGCCGGCGCACTCGGTGGCGCTGGAACTCATCCGCCGCGCCGGGGTTCCGGTTGCCGCGCCCAGCGCCAACCTCTTCGGTCACATCAGTCCCACCACGGCGGCGCATGTGCTGGCCGACCTCGACGGACGCATCGACGCAGTGGTGGATGCGGGGCCCACCGGCTACGGCGTCGAATCGACAGTTCTCGATCCTTCGACCAGTCCCATGACAATCTACCGCCCCGGCGCGGTGACGCTCGACCAGATTCGCGAAGTGGCAGGACCGGTCGAAATCTACAAGGAATCCGCGCGACTGACCTCCGAACCAGCCGAAGCGCTGCCCTCGCCCGGCGTGGGTTTGCGCCACTACGCGCCGCGGGCGCGGCTTATTCTTGTGGAAGCCTCTGAGAGCGAACTTGCTAAGCGCCTTGCCGACGAGGTTCTTTCTTACGCGGGGGAACGGGTCGGCGTGATGTTGCCTGAGGGCGTGGGACCGGTGCAGGGCCTGGCCGGCACAAGCATCTTTCCCTGGGGCCGCTGGGACTCACCCGACGAGATGGCGCGCATGCTCTACTCGGCGCTTCGCTCGCTCGACGCCGAGGGCTGCCAGGTGATTCTCTGTCCCCTGCCGCCCGCCGGGGGCATCGGCGCCGCTATCCGCGACCGGCTGCGCAAGGCTGCGCGACGTTAGCTGCCGCCACGGTTCCGGTTCCGTCGAGTTGCATCATCCCCCCGCAATCGCTCCGATCACCACCAGCGGCTCGCGGCCCTCGGCGACGGCTTCCGGCAGCGGCGTATCGGGCGAGGCCAGCGACCAGTCCTCCTGGCAGGCGAAGAAGCGCAGGAAAGGTCTCCGCTCTCCGGTCTCGTACTCCCGAATCGTTCCGCGCAGAACCGGGTAGCGGGCTTCGAGCGCATCGAGAGCCGAACGCAGCGTGAGAGGCGCGGAGACTTCCAGCAGAACGTCGCCATCGACCTGCGCCAGAGTGCGCAGGTGGAAGGGCAGCACAATATGAATGGTCATAGCCTCGCCCTCCCCGAAAGACAACCGCAGAGCCCTCGACTCCGCTTCATTCGATTCCGCTCCGCTCAGGATGAAAACCAAGGTGTAGGGTTCTCCCTAGTCCCTAGTCCCTAGTCCCGCTACTTCAGCGTCTGCACTTCCACCGACAGCACCGCCGGCAGGTTCTGCGCGATGGCCGTCCAACTGTCGCCCGAGTCCGACGATGCGTAGACCTGGCCTCCGGTCGTTCCGAAGTAGACGCCGCAGTCGTCCAGCGTATCCACGGCCATGGCGTCGCGGAGTACGTTTACGTAGCAGTCTTTCTCCGGCAGTCCCTTGGCCAGCGGCTCCCAGTCATTGCCGCCGGTGCGGCTGCGGTAGACGCGCAGCTTGCCGTCCAGCGGAAAATGCTCGGAGTCGCTCTTGATGGGAACCACGTAGAGCGTCTCCGGCTCATGGGCATGCACGTCGATCACGAATCCGAAGTCGGTGGGCAGGTTGCCGCTTATCTCGCGCCAGTTGTCGCCGGCGTCGTCGGAGCGCATCACGTCCCAGTGCTTCTGCATAAATAGCACGCCGGGCCGCTTGGAATTCATGGCCACATGATGCACGCAGTGGCCGATCTCGGCTTTGGGGTCGGGCATGAAGTTTGACACAAGCCCCTTGTTGATGGGCTTCCAGGTCAGGCCTCCGTCGTCGGTGCGGAAGGCGCCGGCCGCGGAGATGGCGATGTACATGCGCTTCGGATTCGCCGGGTCGAGCAGGATCGTGTGCAGTCCCATGCCGCCGGCTCCCGGCTGCCACAGGGGACCGGTGCCGTGTCCGCGCAGTCCGGCCAGTTCCTGCCAGGACTCGCCGCCGTCAGTCGAGCGGAACAATGCGGCATCTTCCACTCCGGCGTAGACGGTGTTGGGATCGGTGAGCGAGGGCTCCATGTGCCAGACGCGCTTAAACTCCCAGGGATGCTGTGTGCCGTCGTACCACTGGTGGGTGGTGAGCGGCCGGCCGGTTTCGGCTGAAGTATCGTAGACAAACCGGTTGGCCGGCTTGGGCGGGAACGCGGGCTTTTCATCGGGCACCACGCCCGGGGCAAACCAGGTCTTGCCCCCGTCGTCGGAGCGCTGCACCATCTGCCCGAACCAGCCGCTCGATTGCGACACATAAATGCGATTGGGGTCCACGGGGGAACCCTTCAGGTGGTAGATCTCCCAGCCGGCGAAGAACGGCCCGCAGATGGTCCAATCCCTGCGTTTGCCGTCCGCGCTCAGGACAAACGCGCCTTTGCGCGTACCGACCAGGACACGCACACTGCTCATGAAAACCTCCGGATGTCATCCAGCGGCCGAGGGGAATGTGGGGAAGGCCGCCACACGATTGTTCCGGATTTGCCGCCGGTTTTACAAGTGGATTTTTGTTCTGTTCCGCTGGCGCGTGTCTCTAGCGAAGGTCGAGCGGTCTCCAACTGCTGTTGTCCTTGACCGCCAGTTGCAATGGCCGCGGCGGCCCTTGCGGCGGCACCGTCACCTCGATCCACAGCTCCTGGCCCGGCGCGAGCGAAAGCACCGAGCGGGCATTGTCCGCGATGAAGAAGTCCACCGGCTCTGCCAGCAGCATCCGATCGCATGGCTCGCCGGGCACGGCCGTAACCCGCTGCCCTGAGTGCCGGGAATCCTCATCGACAATGTAGACGGCCTCAAGCTTGTCCTTTTCCACCTTCAGTTGCGCCTGGAACTCGACTCGCTCCGAAGGCTTTACGGCGTAAGGGCCGGGCTTGATGGCGCCGGTGTAGTCGCGCGGGAACATTGCCTGCCGGGACGAGGGCAGAGTGCTCAAGCAGCCGTCCACGCCCACCTGGAGGCTAAGATAACGGCCGCGCAGTGGCAGCTCGGGATCGTAGCCATAAGCCCGCGTCCACACCAGCGGATATTTGTAGCGCTGCCAGGCGTATGTCGCCGCCAGCGACGAAACCAGCGCCAGTTGCACTACGAGCAGCACCAACGAGGCCGGCGCGATGGATAAACGGAAGAGTTTCATTTCGCCACCTCCGCTGTTCGTCTGCCCGCGGCAAGCGCAATCATTCGCCGGCGCAGTTTCTCGAGCGCCCAGCCCCCGGCCAGAAACAGAACGCCCAGCCCGATCAGCGCCACCGAACGGTTGATTGCCGACAGAATACTGCCGAAGTAAAACCACACCACACTGACGGCGAACCCGGCCACGCCGAAGTTCACCAGAAGCTTGGATCCCAGCCGCACGCCCCATGCACTCAGAAACACGGCGAAGGCCGCCACCACGACGTACGTCATCAGGTTCGGTCCGGCCAGCGTGCGCTGAAAGCTCACTCCGAAAGTCGTTGAGGTCACCACCCACGTGCGATAACACCAGGGCAGCACGGTCACATAGACGACGGCCGCGGCCACGGGAACCAGTCCCTTGTGCCCGTGGAAGGCGGCCACGATCAGCGGGATAGCCGCGATCGCCGTCCACGTCCAGAAGCGCATGCCGAAGGGCAGAGAGGAATGCGCCCAGTCATACGACTGCCATCCGCTGACCATCAGCGCCGTTCCCCAAACCGCGACAGCCACGGCCGCGCCTGACAGTGAATCGCGCACAATCCTGCGCCGGGAGCCGTCGAAGAACGTCAGATAGAGAATCGCCCAGGCAACAAGCAGCCGGCCCACGTAGATTTCCCTGCCGATGTGTCCCCAGCCGGCGTCGATCAGCTCTGAGACCATCCATGCGGGAACCAGCAGCAGCGCGATCGTCTGCTGGGCCTGGTCGCCGAGCAGCAGCCATCCGGCCAGCGCCCCCAATGCCCACAGCAGCACTGCCGCTGGCCAATGCGAGCTCAGGTTGAAGGTCTGCCCGACCAGCGCGATCGCCGGACCCATTGCGAGCGTTCCCAACGCATGAAGCGTTGTCGAGGTCCGGGGGTAGCGCTCTTTCGCGGGGCCGCCGGCCAGGTGAAACACCGCCACCATTGCGAAGACCAGCGCAATCCGCTCGCCCGGTGAGATACGGTCCCAGTGCGAGGAAACAAGCAGAGCCACTCCGCAGGCCACCAGGATCGCCCCAAGGACGAGCGCGATCAGGCTCTGCCAGCGGATCCCGCGCCCGGATCCCACGCCAGCTGACTCAAAGGCGCGGATGCGAGCGGCTGCCTCGGCATCGAGCGCGCCGCCCTCTACCCAGCGATTCAGTTTGGATTCGATATCGGCCATGTCTATTGGGCATCATTATAGGCCGGTTGGGGTGCTGGGGAGCGGCTCGTTGGGCGACAAGCTCTAAGCGTGCCAGCCGTCGGCGATACGCCTGCCTTCAGTGTTTAGTGGATTGTGTTTCTGTCGATGCGGATGTCTTACTCTCTGATTGCTTGCTCACTTCAAGAACGGTTATCGGCAGCTCCGGGCCTCCGGGTACGAGTTCCAGCCCCAATGTTGCTTTGAGAACAGCGTTCACGCTGTCAACGTCACCTTTCTCAACAGTGAATCGCGCGTCGTAGGTTCCATCGATGCCGGTCTCATTGATGACAGGAGTTTCGAGCCCCGTCCCCAGCACGTAGGCAAGATCGTCCATCGACCCGTTCATCAGAATGTAGATTCCGTGCCAGTAGCCTCGCTTGACCGAGTGCGTTGAAGCCGACGGGCTCAGCAGAGTCTTGCTCGCATCGGTGGCGCGGAGAATGTATGCAGGTTTGGTGATGGTCTTTGGCTCAATCTTCAGATGCAATGCGGCGAGGACGGCCTGCTGGACCGCGGCTCCGGTCAGCGTTTGGGACGCGTCGCCGAGTGTCATGCGGAGGTTGAAATGTCCCGCCGGCATTTCGCCCTTAAGAGCATATCGATTTGAAAATACATCGAAGACGGTGGTAAGGAGCCCATCGGCATGGACCCCAAGAAAATCCGTTCCGGTCGGCGGATGATTGACCTGGGATTGCTTTTGGTCGGGAGCCGCTTGGCTTACAGTGACCGAAAACAATGGCTGCTCGGCAGCCGGCTTGGTTGGAGCGCTGGCCTCGACAATATCTTCGGGCGGCTTGAATGTAACTTTCTTTCCCGCGGCCACTGCCTCAAGATCGGCGGCGGTCACCGAATCAAGCCCCGTGACCGCGACAACCTTCCCGTTTTGATCGATGATGACGCCGGTCGGTCGCGACTTGATTCCATACGCCTTGTAGACGCTGCCGGTGGTATCGACTCCTACCCACCCGGACATCTTCTTCTTTGTCAAAAATGTTTGCACCGCTTTCGTATCTTCGTCGTCGATGGAGAGGAACTGGAACCTGGCCGGATCGAGCGACGCGACAAGCTGGTTAAAATGCGGCAGGCCCGCGATGCACGGAGAACACCAGGTGGCCCAGAACTCGAGCACCACCACCTTGCCCTTCAGGCTTGCCCAACTTGCATTGGCTCCCGCGGGCGCCTGCAGCAGACTCAGGGAATTCAACTGCGGCGCTTGCGTTCCTTTCGCTGGAAGCGCCGATAGCGTGGTGGTTCCAAGTAAGACCAGAACCAAAGCGAGCAGGCTTACTCGACAGGCCGCACGAGTGCGCAGGCGCACGAAATCCTGTTGCATCTCTCCTCCTCCGGTGAAATCGCGTCGATATTACGCTTAGACACCGCGCGGCGGAAAACAGTTCCTCCTCGAAGGCGCGCATCCAGGTTCTATCATCGGTAGTATGCGCTTCGACATCGTCACCATCTTCCCGCGCTTCTTTGACGGCATCTTCGAGCACGGCATTTTGCGCCGGGCCATCGCCGAGGAGCGGGTGGCGGTGGCCACGCACGATCTGCGCGAATTTACCCACGACCGCCATCGCACCGTCGACGACCGGCCCTTTGGCGGCGGCGAGGGCATGGTGCTCAAGCCCGAGCCGATCGCCGAGGCGCTGGCTGCGCTGGGGATCGGGACGAAGGCGGAGCGGGGTTCGTCGCTTCCCACCCATGACGCTGAAGAGCGCGCCATGGATGGGGCACCCGCCAGCACGCGCGTCATTTTGCTCTCGGCCCAGGGCCGCCGCTTCGACCAGTCCCTGGCTCGCGAGCTGGCCCGCATCGATCGCGTCGTGCTGGTCTGCGGACGTTACGAGGGCGTGGACGAGCGCGTTAACCAGCTCTACTGCGACTTCGAGCTATCGATCGGCGACTACGTGCTCTCGGGCGGCGAACTGGCCGCGGCCGTCGTGATCGACACCGTGATGCGCCTGCTCCCCGGCGTGCTGGGCAACGAGGCATCAAGCGAGTTTGAGAGCTTTGGCACCGCCGACGCCGACATTACAACAGATCAGGAAGGCGTGCCCCGCTCCCAGCACGGCGCGGGCGGGCTGCTCGACTATCCGCACTACACGCGTCCGGCCGAGTTCGGCGGCCTGCGCGTGCCCGACGTGCTGATGAACGGCGACCACCAGCAGATCCGGCTCTGGCGTCGCGAGCAGCAGTTGCGCAAGACGCTCACCAACCGCCCCGACCTGCTCGCCGAGGCTGAGCTCGACAAGAACGACCGCAAGCTGATCGAAGCCTTCGAAATCGAAACTACCCGGATCGAGGCCGCCGATGCCGAGGGCCGTTGAGGGCGCCAGCCGAAGGCGGGTTCTCGCTTCAGCACTTATTTCCATTCAGGGAAAGCCGCTGGAAAAGGCCTTCAAATTCGCACTTCGCCGTATTCAAACGGGTGTATGATTGACCCACTTTTCGGCGTCCGCCGAAGGAGGGTTCACGATGTCGCGAGTACTTGGTTTTCTGGCCTGTTTGGGCCTGATGGTTTCACTCTCAGCAGCGGCGCAGACCCGCGATCAGAACTGGGATAAGTGCAAGGCAGACGATCCGGACACCAGCATCGCCGGGTGCACGGCGCTGCTCAACTCCGGCCAGGAGTCCACCACCAATCAGGCCACCGCGCACTACAACCGCGGCATCGCATACAACGACAAGAAGGATCCGGACAGCGCGCTGAAGGACTTCGACGAAGCCCTGCGCCTCAAGCCGGACTTTGCCAACGCCCTGAACAGCCGCGGCAACGCCTACCAGAATAAGAACGAGTACGATCGCGCCATCTCGGATTACAACGAGGCGCTGCGCGTCGATCCCAACCACGCCCTGGCCTACTACAACCGCGGCAACGCTTATGCGGCCAAGAAGGACTACGACACCGCAATCGATAACTACAACCACTACGTCCAGCTTGCGCCCAACGATCCCGACGGGTTCAACAACCGCGGCCACGCATACATGCAGAAGGGGGATAACGACAAGGCGCTGGAAGATTACCAGGCTGCGCTGCGCATCAATCCCAACCACGCCTTCGCCATCCTCAACAGCGGAGTTGCCTACATTCACAAGCGCCTGTACACCCAGGCCATGGACAGCCTGAACCACTACGTCGAGCTTGCGCCAAATGAAGCCGACGGCTACGCCAGCCGCGGAGATGCTTACCGGCACATGATGAACTACCCCGCCGCGATCGCCGAATATCAGCGCACTCTCCAGCTCGACCCCAAGCGCGCGCTCGCCTACTACAACATGGGCCTGAGCCAGAGCCGCCAGGGGCAGTGGGAGACCTCGATCGGGAGCTTCGACCACTACTCCAGCCTTGCCCCGGAGGATGCGGATGGCTTCAACAATCGCGGGCTGGCCGAATTAGAGCTGGGCCGCTTTGAACCCGCGGTTGCGGACTTCAACAAGGGTCTGGCCGCAAAGCCGAACTATCAGTATTCCTTTTTTGACCGCGGCTGCGCCCACTACCTCGAGGCAAAGCTGGGCTCCGCGGCCACCGACTTCGGGCTCGCCATCGGCGTCGATTCGTCCAAGGCCATGGCCGTCTACTCCGCTCTCTGGCTGCACCTCGTCCGCCAGAAGACCCACGAAGACGACGCGGAGGATCTCAGCCAGGTTGCCGCCAAGGCCGATCTTTCCAGTTGGCCGGGCCCGGCCCTCAAGCTATTCATGGGCAAGGCGACGGCCGACGAAGTGATGAAGGCGGCCCTCTACTCAGACCCCGAGATACAGAGTCAGCAGCTCTGCGAGGCCAACTTCTATGTTGGCGAGGACGCGCTTCTGCACGGCCGCAGAATATCGGCGCTGGCCAGCTTCAAGGCCGCCCGCGACAACTGTCCAAAAGACTACGTCGAGTATGCGGCCTCGCTGGCCGAGATCAAACGCATGAGCGCGCCGCCCGCACCGGCTGCTTCAGGAAAATAGCGCATCCCAAAACACAACGGGCGCTCGCCGAAGTGGCAGAGCGCCCGTTGACTTCTGTCGAGGTAAATCTAGGCCTTTTTCAACGGATGGTTTGCATAGTGCAGCAGCACTGCCACGGCGCAACTGGTGAGCCGCGTCTTGGCTGAGTCGGCGCGGCTGGTCAGGATCGCCGGTACCCGCGCGCCCAGCACGATGCCGGCCAGTTGTGCTCCGCCCAGGTACTCCAGCTGCTTGGCCAGCATGTTGCCGCTCTCCAGATCGGGAACCACCAGCACATCGGCCTGGCCGGTCACCGGCGACACCAGCTTCTTGATGCTCGCCGCCTTGGTGCTCACCGCCGTGTCAAACGACAGCGGCCCGTCGAGAATTCCACCCGTGATCTGGCCGCGGTCCGCCATCTTGCACAGCGCCGCCGCGTCCAGCGTGGACTTGATCTTCGGGTTCACCGTCTCCACCGCCGACAGCAGCGCCACCTTGGGCTCGGGAATCCCCAGTGCGTGGGCCAGGTCGATCGCGTTCTGGATGATGTGTACCTTGTCCTCGAGTTCGGGCGAGATGTTGATCGCCGCGTCCGTGATCAGCAGCGTGCGCGCGTAAGCCGGCGTGTCCATGATGAAGACGTGGGAGATGCGGCGCGACGAGCGCAGCCCCGTTTCCTTGTGCATCGCCGCCCTCATGATTGTGTCCGTATGCAGGCTGCCCTTCATGATGGCCTGGGCCTCGCCGGAGCGGCACAGTACGCAGCCGGCTTCGGCGGCCTTCTCCTCCGTCAAAGTATCGATGACGCGGAACTTGGAGATATCCACGCCCAGTTTCTTCGCAAGCTTGTTCATCTCCTTGGCCGGCCCGATCATCACCGGAGCGATGAGGCCCTGGGCCGCGGCCTCGGTAACCCCCAGCATGGCCGGCTCTGAGAGCGGCCACACAACGGCCGTGGTAATCGCCGGCAGATCCTTGCAGCGCTCAATGAACTGGTGAAAGACGTGAAAGTCGGCGGGGTGGTTGACAAGCGGGTCGGCTGCTACCGCATCGACCAGCGAATCCAGATCGCTCATTGCTGAAAGCTCCTCTTGGCGCGGGGAAGAAGTTTGATCCTGCGCTTCTTCAGTCTATTGTGACGGCGCGGTCGCAATCTTCAAGTGCCGAGGGTCACACAGTGGCAAATCGTCCCATAATACGATGCGACCGTATCGTATCAAAATACGCTTCAAGCCGCCCTCGCCCACCTTTTCATCTCCCCCGATCCGTCCCTCCTCTACACTCTCTTCAGGAGGCACTTCGACCATGCAAACGAGAATTCTCGGCACCACCATGCCCGTCCTCGATGTCGATCTACAACCCAACGAGAGCGTATTCTCTGAGAGTGGCGAGCTGTCGTGGATGACCGGCTCCATCCAGATGGCCACGCACACCCAGATGGGCGGCGGCGGAGGCCTCTTCGGCGTGCTCAAGCGCGTAGCCGGCGGCGGCAGCCTCTTCATGACCGAGTACCGCGCCTGGCAGTATCCGGGAACGGTCTCCTTTGCCACTAAGGTGCCGGGACATATTGTTGCAGTCGAGCTGGGCCAGGGGCCGGAGTACTTCGTCCACCGCCACGGCTTCCTCTGCGCCACCCCCCAGGTCACCATCGGCGTGGGCTTTCAGCAATCCCTCGGCGCGGGCATCTTCGGCGGCAACGGCTTCCTGCTCCAGCGCGTCGGCGGCGTCGGAACCGCATGGCTTGAGCTCTCCGGCGAGCTGATCCAGAAGAATCTTGCCCCCGGCGAAGTCCTCCGCGTGCATCCTGGCCACGTCGGAGCCTTCCAGAGCACGGTCGGCTTCCAGATCACCACCGTCCCTGGCATCAAGAACATGATCTTCGGCGGCGACGGCATCTTTTTGGCCGAAATGGTCGGCCCCGGCACCATCTGGCTCCAGACGCTGCCGATTTCCCGGCTGGCCCACCAGATCGCCGAGTACCTGCCCCAGGGAGAGTCCCGCCCGGTGACTCCGAGCGCCATCGGCGGCGGACTGATCGGCGGAATCGTCGGGTCGATTTTGGGCGGGGACCAATCGTAGAACTGGGGGATAAAGGCCGGGGCTGCTGTACACGAAATTAGACAATGGCCGTAGGTCGTGACTGCAACAGATAATGCGCGGCCCTTTCCAAGAATTGAGCTATAGGTCTCCTCGTTAGATTCAAAACGCAGAAATCACGAGGATGGCGCCGAGCAACACGAATGCTTTCAAGAAACCGTAAAGGGGCTGGCCCTTGCGCAGGAACATAGTCACGGCCGAAGAGCACTGCTCCTAATAATTCACGCAGCCGATCATTGTCCAACCTCTCCAAAGCAAGGACTAGGCTGGGCCGGACCATTTCCGGGACTTGGTCACGTCTAGCCCTACCAATTTCCACAATATTGTGGGATATAGAGTCCTGATCGCAAGCTTCGGCCATAGCGCGGCTAAGAGCAGCAATTTCGCGGTAGTCCTCCGGCAGACCCTCCGAATGAGACTGAAGAAGGTTCAACTTGGCCACCATAGACCGATAGATACTTGGACGCACAGGTATGGACAAGGTACTGAGTAAGTCTAGAATGCGCTTTGCAAGCAACAATGGATCGCCCATAATCTCTGAGCCAGAATACCGTAAAACGCTGTACCCAAGTTCCAGCAACTCCCGGTCTCGAGTCCGGTCAGAACGAAACTTGTCCTTACTTGAGTGGAATTGATATCCATCGCATTCGATCAATAGGCGTACATGATCATCTGCGGGAAACCACATGGCAAGGTCAGGCCTAATCGACTTGCCAGAGATCGAGAGAACAGGCTGTGGAACCAAATGCACAGCATTCACAAAGTCTATATACTCATTGTTTGCTTCCTGGACAACGTCATTCAGGAACTGGTCACCCCAACGGAACCTATTTCCAATCCAAATGTCATCCTCGTCAGGATATTCGTCGCATCGGACAAAAGCATCACTGGCGTAGGCAGAGGTGTAGTTGTCAATGTACGCCATGAATTCCTGAATGTATTTCTCTAAATTGGATGTGGGTTTGTGGACTACTATATGATAGGATCGCGATCCGAAACATAGCCGTATACAGAGAGCCCCGAACAAAGCTCGTTCAATAGGTGATTCTGTGTATTTATACAGCCTTCGAAACATAGCCTCAAAAGGGTTGTAAAGCATTTCCCCACCGCAACACACTAGGTCCTCGTCGTCGTCTTCAATGTTGCCAACCAATTTCTCAATTGGGAAAATACGCGGATATTTCTCAAAACAAGCACCTTGTATTAAGCGTAGCGCGTCATCTTCTTTTGAGAGCAGCTCTGCAATTTGCCGTGTTTCTTCGGAACTCACTGAATACTCCTTTTGGCCGTGGGGTGATCGAGTTTAATTAATCCACCTAACCCTGCCGGAGCGATGTACTTCCGTGTCAATTCTGAAAATCATCCTGAAGAGAGATCAGTTCGGATAACTCCAATTTCGCCGGGGCAAGTGTCCGTCTTGAGCTGATTGGCCTCATCAACTGAAGTAGGGGACTCCTCGGAAAAAGGCAGTTCCGGACCGACAGGTGGTTTTCGCGCTCCGGGCGGTGAGTATTTGAGATAGCCGTGGTCAAATGCATACTTCCTTCCACGACCATGTGCATCACTTCGACACCCTTTGCATTGGCAATCCCTTGATAGTGCTCGCTTTCCCTTCGCATAACATTGCGGTGTGCAATAAGCCGGATGTGGGATCGGGCCAGCCAGTCCAGTCGCAGTTGGAATCGGGCTTTTTTCTCCAGACATGTCCTCGTCCATAAGCAACGAATATCATCATTTGGGGTTCGCCATTCGCTGTGAAAAACGCCGGGTTATTGTGGGAGACACCGCATAGAGCCGCGATTTCGTGCCGAAAGGTCGCTTTCGCGACTGAATCCAAGATTCATATGGTTCCGAGCTTGTGACAGCCACCCGTCACCCGAGCCACTACCCTTGTCGCCGTCGGCCCCTGTGACGCTGCACACCGTCAATCCTCCGGGCGCGCCCGCATGATAATCCACGACGTCGCGATGCAGCGGAATTCAACTCTTGTAGAGAAGTGCTGCGTTCAAGGGGCTTTCACACGCCGCTTTTTTCAGCGATAAGCAATACATCGTCTTGCAAGCTCCGAGGTAACGGTTTCAAAACTCGTTCGATCTCTGTTTCAGAGAAGACTGACTTTGAGGTGAATCGTATGGCATTTCTGCTCAATATCAATCGGAAGGCCACTACGGTGGACGTACCGGCTGACATGCCGCTGCTCTGGGTGTTGCGCGACGTGCTGAATATGAAGGGCTCAAAGTATGGCTGCGGGATCGGGATCTGCGGCTCGTGCACAGTGCTGATGGACGGCCGCCCGGTGCGCTCCTGCACCACTCCGGTTTCAAAGGCAACCGGGAAGATCGTCACCATTGAAGGGCTGGCCGAGGAGGGCGAGCTGCACCCGGTACAACAGGCGTGGATCGACCTCGATGTTGCCCAGTGCGGGTACTGCCAGGGCGGCCAGATTCTGGGCGCTACCGCATTGCTGAAAGAGCATCCCAAGCCAACCGATGAGCAGATTGACGAGGCCATGAACGGCATTCTCTGCCGCTGCGGCGCGTACAAGCGCATCCGTGCGGCAATCCATCAGGTGGCCGAGCCTCAAACCAAGGCGGAAGGAGCTATCCATGCAGCTGAGTGAGCAACTAGCACGTCATGAAGCCAAAATGCGGGCGCTGTTTGCGGAGTTCGAGACGCTCGCGCGCCAGGTGGAGACCTTCGGTCGCAGATCCTTCCTGAAGCTGGCAGGCATAACCGGCGGCGGCCTTGTTCTGGCCTTCAAGCTCGAGGCGCAAGCCTCCGGCGCGCAAGCTAATGCGGCCGGCTCGCCGGATCTGAATGCGTTTGTTCGCATTGCGCCCGACGATTCGGTCACGCTTTTTTCAAAGAGCCCGGAGATCGGGCAGGGCATCAAGACCGCCTTCGGGCTGATCATCGCCGAGGAACTGGATGCCGATTGGAAAAAGGTGAAGGTGGAGCAGGCGCCGGTGAAGCCCAAGGTTTATGGCTACATGGGCGCCGGTGGTTCCACATCGATTCCCCGCGGCTGGGACCAGTTGCGCCAGGCCGGTGCCGCGGCGCGTTTCATGCTGGTCTCGGCGGCAGCCAAACAATGGAACGTGCCGGCCAGCGAATTGAGCGCCAGCGCGAGCGTGGTGACGCACAAAGCCTCCGGACGCAAGGCGACTTATGGAGAACTGGCGCAGGCTGCTGCTGCTTTGCCTGTGCCCGACGCGGCGACTCTGAAGCTCAAGAACCGCGCCGACTACACGCTGCTCGGCAAGCGCTACACCGGTGTCGACAATAAGAAGATTGTTACCGGGCAGCCGCTGTTCGGTGTTGATGTTCAGTTGCCGGGGATGCTGATTTCCAATTACGTAATGTGTCCGGCCGCCGGCGGCAAGGTGAAGAGCGCGAACCTCGACGAGATCAAGAAGATGCCGGGCGTGGTGGACGCATTTGTGCTGGAAGGCACCGAAGACCTGACGGAAGTGAAGCCAGGTGTGGCGATCGTTGCCAAATCCACCTGGGAAGCCTTCAAAGCCAAGGCGGCTCTGAAAGTCGAGTGGGATGAGAGCAACGCCTCAAAGGACTCGCTGACCCAGCTTGCCGCCAAAGCAAAAGAGTTGGCGCGTAAGTTGCCCGCTCCTGCAACCAATGTTGGCGATGTGGACACAGCGTTTGCGAGCGCGGGCAAGGTTGTTGAGGCCGAGTACGACTACGCCATGATTGGGCACCAGCATCTGGAGCCGCAGAACGCCACCGCATGGTGGCATGACGGCGTCATGGAGATCTGGTCTCCCTCGCAGGGCTCGGACCGCGGGCTGGCGGATGTGGCCAAAATGCTGAAGCTGTCTGAAGACAAGATGATTGTCCATCAGACGCGCGCCGGCGGCGGCTTTGGCCGCAGGCTGATGAACGACTATATGTTCCAGGCCGCGGCGATCGCCATGAAAGTGAATGCGCCGGTCAAGCTGCAATGGAAGCGCGAGGACGACTTTGCCCAGGACTTCTTCCGCGCCGGAGGCTTCCACTACCTGAAGGGCGCAGTCGGGACGGATGGAAAGCTGTCGGCAATCCAAACCCATTCCGTCGGTTTCTCCGCCGATGGTACCCATTCTGTGATGGGCAGCGGGCGCAGTAACAACAGCTTCCCCACAGACATGGCGCCCAACACACGCCATGCCATTACCCTGTTGCCACTGCTCACGCCCTGCGGACCCTGGCGCGGGCCTACAGACAACGTGCAGTGGTTTGCATCAGGCAGCTTCCTGCATGAACTCTCTGTGGCGGCGGGACGGGACTACGTCGAATTCCTGCTGGAGTGGGTTAACCGTCCGAGGGCCGCGGGCCGCGAACCGGGCCAAGGTGCCGACGGCAGGCCGGCCCCGACGCCCGATCTAAGCAGAGTTTTCAATGCCGCCCGTGCCTCGGGCGTGGTCAAGATGGCGGCGGAGAAGTCCGGCTGGGGCAAGAAGCTCCCTGCAGGCCGCGGGCTGGGTATCGCATTCGCCTTCGGCTACGGCGGCCACGTCGCCGATGCGGTGGAACTGAGCGTGGACGCGAACAAGCACATCACTATCCACAAGATCACGGCGGTGGCTGATATTGGCCCGATCGTCAACATCGGCGGCGCAGAAAACCAGCTTCAGTGCGGCGTGCTCGATGCGTTGTCGGCGGCCATGTATGAGGAGATAGGCGTAGAGCAGGGCCGCGTTCAACAGACGAACTTCCATCAGTACCCGATTCTGCGCATGCGCAGCGCTCCGCCGGTGGATCCCTATTTCATCCAATCGGACTTCCGGCCGGCGGGTTTGGGGGAACCAAGCGTGCTGGCGCTGGCCGCCGCACTGGGCAATGCAATCTTTGCGGCCACGGGCACGCGGGTGCGAACCATGCCGTTAAGCCGCGCGGGGTACACCATTTAAGCTCGCCCGGCTTGTTGCAAATCGGACTGCGGCGAGGTGCATCTTGAAGGAAGCCTCGTCGCCCGATTAGTGGAAGGCGGAGCGCTGTTATCGGACCAGTGCGGCCGGGTGCGCGGAGTCAACCCGCCGCTCAAGCTCGCGATTCTCGCGCCACAGCAGCAGGCACACAATCGCCAGCGCCAGCGCGATCGCCGAGACCGCCCACAGCAGCTTGCGCTCCCGTCTGGCCCTCAACGGCTGGATCGGAGCAGCGTCCTCGGTCTCGATCGCGGACCCTCCCGTCCGCCAGCGGAAGACCGGCACATAGCCGCCTCTTGGGATCTCAAAGACCACAGCCTCGTCGCGGCCTTCGGCGGCAAAGTGCGCCTTGACGCGCTTGCGCAGCTCGGACGCGCTCACGCGCACAATGTTGTCCTGGGTGGTGTCGTATCCCTCCGGGCGTGCAAAGACGGTCTCGCCCAGCTCCTGCTCGTGGAGCTCGCTGCGGCCGTGGCGCAGGTTTTGCTCACCTATATAGAGCAGAAACTCCCGGAGCCGGGCCGCCCGCTTGAGCGCGGGACTGGCCGCAGCCCGCTCCAGCACCTGCCAGCACAGCTCGGGGCCGGGCGTGTTGCCGGAATCTCTTCCCTCAGTCGTCATAGAGGTACGGTCCGCCTTCCCGGCGCTTGGCTGCGGCCTTTGCCGGCGGCGCGAAACGCCCTCTTTGTACCACGCCGCCGCTCGGCCCGTAAAGGACTCCCGCTCGCTCAAGCACCGGCGAACCCTCCCGGGCGCACTTTTGCCCCATGCGGCAAAGGCACCGGCACCGGCGTATTTGGCCCAATTTCTTGTCCCGTGATGTACCCCGGCCCATGTGCTAACGGCAATCGAGCATAACCTGCTGAAAAATAATAGGTTTTATCGTTTTTCGCCGGGCCCGATCAGATGTGATGCATGGGGAGATGGCTCGTGAACCCGGTCACATCCTGTCCTGTTTTCCGGGCCATAGAATATGCTTGGTACCCAGCGGGGAGCTGACGCGAACTTCAGCGTATGGCGCCCGGCAGCGGGCGCACCCGCCACTATACTGGCGCCCTGTCTGCCACGGGAGAGATTGATGACGACCGAACCAGAAGCCGGGAACCAAAAGAAAGATATCGCGAAGAGGGTCGCCGAGCTTGAAGCCAAACGCTCCGAACTGGAGCTGGGCGGCGGCAAGGACAAGATTGACCGCCACCACGCCTCGGGCGCGCTCACCGCGCGCGAGCGCGTCGCCAAGCTCGTCGACAAGGAAAGCTTCGACGAGATCGGCCTCTTTGCCCAGCATCGTGCCACCTACTTCGGCATGGCCGGCAAGGAGCTGGCAGCCGACGGCGTCATCACCGGGTGCGCCACCATCGACGGCCGGCTTATCCATCTGGCCAGCCAGGACTTTACCGTGGCCGGTGGCGCTGCGGGCGAGACCCACTGCAACAAGATCGCGGACACTCTGGCCCTGTCGCTAAAGACCGGCAGCCCGTTTGTCTTCATCAACGACTCGGGCGGCGCGCGAGTGCAAGAGGGCATCGACAGCCTGGCCGGATACGCGCGGGTCTTCTACAACAACGTGCTGCTCTCCGGCGCCGTGCCGCAGATCTCGCTCATCTGCGGGCCCTGTGCCGGCGGCGCGGCTTACAGCCCGGCGCTGACGGACTTCATCATCCAGACCGAGGCGGCGCGGATGTTCATTACCGGCCCCCAGGTCATCCGCCAGGTCACCGGCGAGAGCGTAACTGCGGAAGAACTGGGCGGTCCGCACTCGCAGATGCGCTACTCCGGCGTCGTGCATCTGATCGCGCGCAACGACGAAGAGGCCATGCTGCTGTGCCGCAAACTGCTCAGCTTTTTGCCCTCGAACAATCTCGAAGACCCGCCCCGGCTGCCCTACTCCGGCCGCATCCGCCCCGATCCGGTCCTCAACCAGGTGGTGCCGACCGATCCCAAGATGGCCTACGACGTGCGCGCCGTCATTCTCCGCATCGTCGATCACGAGGACTTTCTCGAGATCCAGCCCGCCTTTGCCGCCAACATCGTCATCGGCTTCGGCCGTTTGCAGGGCCGCACGGTGGGCATCGTCGCCAACCAGCCTTGCGTCATGGCGGGCGCGCTGGATATCGACGCCTCCGACAAGGGCGCGCGCTTTGTGCGCTTCTGCAACGCCTTCAATATTCCGATCATTACCTTTGTAGACGTTCCCGGGTTCCTGCCCGGCGTGGAGCAGGAGCGCGGCGGCATCATCCGCCACGGCGCAAAGCTGTTGTTTGCCTACTCGGCCTCCACCGTGCCCAAGCTCACCGTGGTCATGCGTAAGGCCTACGGCGGCGCGTACATCGCCATGTGCTCTCGCGGGCTGGGCGCAGACCGCGTGGTCGCCTGGCCGCTCTCTGAAATCGCCGTCATGGGCGCGGAGGGCGCGGCGGAGATCGTCTTCCGCCGTGAGATCGACTCGGCCGACGACAAGGCAGCCAAGCGCGCCGAACTTGTCAGCGAGTATCGCGATACGTTCTCGAACCCCTACGTGGCCGCCGGCCGCAGGCTGGTGGACGACATCATCGAGCCGGCCGAGACCCGGCCCTATCTGGCCCGCGCCCTTGAGGCGCTGCACAACAAGCGCGAGGCCCGCCCGCACAAGAAACACGGGCTCATTCCGCTCTGAGGAGGCGCACCGGTGCGAGCGCACTGGACAAAAACCGCGGTGCTGGCGTTGCTGGTGGGAACCGGCTGCGCCGTAGTTATCCAGGCTCTCCGCCGCGGACCGCGCCGAGTCTCAGACACGGTCGTACCGCCTCGCTGGCGGGAGCGCGGTGACGCGCCCCCACTCCGGCGCAGGCCGCAGACGCCGTCTTAGCTCATCATTGCCGGAAGTGCGGGGCGGGCAAACCTGCCCGCCACACCTCCGGTTTCCACCCACTGCGCCAATGGGCGCACAACGAAAGGCAAGAGATGACCGCGGTCGAAGGAGAACTAGCTCAGGTCCCAGGGATTCAGTTTGTGGACCACGTTGCAATCGCCGTTAAGCAAGGTGACCTTGAAGGCCACGTCAACGCATACAAGCTGCTCGGCTTTCGCGAGATGCACCGCGAAGAGGTGTACGCCGGCGACCAGGTGCGCGAAGTGTTGCTCGAAATCGGCAACGGACCGAACCTGATCCAACTGCTTGAGCCCCTCAACGACACCTCGCCCGTACAGAAGATGATCGACAAGAACGGCGGACGCGGCGGCTTTGCCCACATCGGCCTTCGTGTTGCCAACGCCCGCGTGGCCTATGACGCCATGCAGGCCGCCGGCTTCATGCTCATCGACAAGGCGCCAAGACCCGGTTCGCGCGGCACTACTGTATTTTTCGTCCATCCCAAGTCCCGCGCCGAGTATCCCTTCGGCTTCCTGATTGAGATCGTCGAAGCCCCGGAAGGCAGTGACCACCATGCCTGAAGCCTCTTTTGCTGTGAAAGCCACGTCGGAACCCCTCTTTCAGGAGTTCTCGCCCGTCACCAGCGCCCAGTGGGATGCGGTCATCACCAAGGACCTCAAAGGCGCGGACTACGAGAAGAAGCTGGTCTGGAAAGTCCCCAGCGGCATGGCCGTCAGGCCCTACTACCGCCGCGAGGACATCGCCGGCTTCGATTGGCTGAAGGCTGCCCCCGGTGCATTTCCATACGTTCGTGGCGCAAAGGCCGAGCCCGGCTGGACCATCCGCGAGTCCATCGACTTTACCGATCCCATCCCCGCCAATAAGGCGGCTTTGGCCGCTGTTGCCGCCGGAGCCGAAGAGATAGCATTCGGCAGAGTCGCCATCGGCAGCGTCAACGACATCGGCCTGCTGCTCAACGGCCTCGACAAAGTCCCCGTGCACCTGATCTGCCCGGGCGACAAGCTCATGCGCCGCCTGCTCCAGTACCTGAGCAAGAATCCGCGCAAAGTGAAACTGACCTCTACGCTTGACCCTCTGCTCGATCTCGATCTCTCCGAGGAGACGGCGAAGGCCAATCATCCCAACTTCTTTCCGTTCATGATCGATGCCGCCCGCATCGAAGAGAGTGGTCCTACTACGGCAGAGCAGGTCGGCTTCGCGCTTGCCGCGGGCATCGATTACCTCGACGCCATGGCCCGCCGCGGCATCGAACCGGAGCGTGCCGCCTCGCTGGTCGAGTTTGGCTTCACCGTAGCCTCAAACTTCTTCTTTGAAATCTCCAAGCTCCGAGCCTTCCGCATGGTGTGGGCGCGGGCCGCCGAGAGCTTCGGCATTCCGGCCGGCAAGTGCCGCGCGGCCATCGCAACCCGCACCTCGCGCTGGAACAAGACAATCTACGATCCCCACGTGAACGTGTTGCGCGCCACCACAGAAGCCATGGCCGCGATCATCGGCGGAGCATCGTCCATCTGCATCTACCCGTTCAACGCCTGCTACCAGCGGCCCGACGAAGACAGCCGCCGGCTGGCTCGCAACACCCAGATCATGCTCAAGAACGAGGCCATGCTGGGCCGCGTCGCCGATCCCGGCGGCGGGTCCTATGCACTGGAAAGCATCACCGAGTTCCAGGCCTGCCAGGGCTGGAAGATCATGCAGGAGATCGAAGCCCGCGGAGGCTACCGCAAGGCCGCCGATTGGATCGCCGAGAGAACCGCGAAGTCCATGTCGGATCGCGAAGAGCGCATCGCCAGCCGCAAGCGCGTCTTCGTCGGCACCAACATGTACGCCAACGCGCAGGAGCGCGCCCTGGGCCGCATCGAACCGGCACGCGTCGTCAACCCGCGCCGCGGAACCATCGCCTATGAGGCCCTTCGCCTGCGCACCGAGCGCCACGGCCAGGCCCCGCACATCCTGCTCGCGGAGATGGGTGACCCGAAGATGCGCGCCGCCCGCGCCGCCTTCTGCACAAACTTTTTCGCATGTGCCGGTTTCGACATAGTCTCTAAGCGGTTCAATTCGATCATCGATATTCTCGCCGAAAAGGCGGACGTGATCGTACTCTGCAGCTCCGATCCGGAGTACGCAAGCCTGGCCGCGGAACTCATTCCCGCGCTTAGAGATATCGGCCTGTCCACTCCGGTTGTTGTGGCCGGAAGCCCAGAAAACGCCGAAGAGCTCAAGACGCTTGGCGTCACCGATTTCATTCACGTACGCTCGAACCCGCTCGAAGTCCTCGCTGACTGGCAGCAGTGGCTGGGAGTGAGGAGATAACCATGCGCCCAGACTTTAAAAACATCGACTGGAAACCCACGGCACGCGGCGAGTCAAAGGAAGCTACCGGCGACTGGCTCTCACCCGAGCACATTCTCGTCAAGGACTTCTACACCACGGCCGATCTTGAAGGCATGGAGCACCTGGACTTTGCCGCCGGCATTCCGCCCTTTCTGCGCGGACCCTACAGCACCATGTACACCACCCGGCCCTGGACCGTTCGTCAGTACGCCGGCTTCTCCACCGCCGAAGAGTCCAACGCCTTCTACCGCCGCAACCTGGCGGCCGGACAGCGCGGCCTCTCCGTGGCCTTCGATCTGGCCACCCATCGCGGCTACGACTCCGACCACGAGCGCGTCACCGGTGACGTGGGCAAGGCCGGCGTCGCCATTGACTCCGTCCTCGACATGAAGGTCCTCTTCGACGGCATCCCGCTGGGACAGATGTCGGTCTCGATGACCATGAACGGCGCGGTTCTGCCTATCATGGCCTTTTACATCGTCGCCGCCGAGGAGCAGGGCGTTCCCACCGAGCAGCTCTCCGGCACCATCCAGAACGACATCCTCAAAGAGTTCATGGTGCGCAACACTTACATCTATCCGCCCGCCGGTTCCATGCGCATCATCGGCGACATCTTCCGCTACTGCTCCGAGAAGATGCCAAAATTCAACTGCATCTCGGTCTCCGGCTACCACATGCAGGAAGCCGGCGCCACCGCCGAGATCGAACTGGCCTATACTTTGGCTGACGGCGCCGAATATCTGCGCACCGGCGTCAACGCCGGCCTCAGCGTCGATGAGTTCGCGCCCCGCATCTCCTTCTTCTGGGCCATCGGCATGAACCACTTCACCGAGATCGCAAAGATGCGCGCCGGCCGCCTGCTCTGGGCCAAGCTGGTCAAGAGCTTCGGCGCAAAGGACCCCAAGTCCCTCGCCCTCCGCGCCCACTCGCAGACCTCCGGCTGGAGCCTCACCGCCCAGGACCCCTACAACAACGTCGTCCGCACCGCGGTCGAGGCCATGGCCGCCGCGCTCGGTCACACCCAGTCGCTGCACACCAACGCTCTCGACGAGGCCCTCGCGCTGCCCACCGACTTCTCGGCCCGCATCGCACGCAACACGCAGATCTACATCCAGGAAGAGACCAGCCTCTGCCACTTCATCGATCCCTGGGCCGGCTCCTACTACGTCGAGTCCCTCACCCACGAACTCGCCCACAAGGCATGGGAGCTGATCGAGGAGATCGAAAAACTGGGCGGCATGGCCAAGGCCATTGAGACCGGCATCCCCAAGATGCGCATTGAGGAAGCCGCTGCCCGCCGCCAGGCCCGCATCGACGCCGGCATCGACATGATCGTCGGCGTCAACGCCTATCCCGCCGCCGAGGAGCCGGAGATCCCCGTCCTCGACATCGACAACGCCGCCGTCCGCGACGCGCAGATTCGCGGTCTTGAGAAGCTCCGCCGCGAGCGCAACGACAAGGACGTCCAGGCCGCGCTCCAAAAGCTCGAAGCCTGCGCCAACACCGGCCAGGGCAACCTGCTCGAGTGCGCCGTCGAAGCCGCCCGCGTCCGCGCCACCCTCGGCGAAATCTCCTTCGCCCTCGAGCGCGTCTGGGGACGCTACGAGGCCCACAACCGCACCATCTCCGGCGTCTACTCCAGTGAGAGCGCCTCCGACGCCGAGTTCCTCAAGGCCCGCGAGATGGCCGAGGAGTTCGAGCAGATCGAGGGCCGCCGCCCGCGCATCTTCGTCGCCAAGATGGGACAGGACGGCCACGACCGCGGCGCAAAGGTCATCGCCACCGCCTTCGCCGACATCGGCTTCGACGTCGACATGGGACCGCTCTTCCAGACTCCGCAGGAGGTCGCCCGCTTCGCCCTCGAAAGCGACGTCCACGTAGTCGGCGTCTCCTCGCTTGCCGCCGGCCACAAAACTCTAGTGCCGGAGCTGATCGACGAGCTCCGCCGTCTCGGCCGCGAAGACATCCTGGTCGTCGTCGGCGGCGTTGTCCCGCCACAGGACTACGCCTTCCTCTACCAGGCCGGCGTCTCCGGCATCTTCGGTCCCGGCACCGTCATCACGCTCGCCGCGCAAAAGGTCATCAGCCTTCTTCGCGAGAGCCTAACAACCGCTTAAGCCAAATCATTCGTCGGCGTGGTCTTTAGTGATGCCCACGAACATGGGTGTCCCAGGTCTCGATTCTGAGACCTGGGAAAGCACAGAGCCAAACTATCGAGGCATTAGCGCAAACCTCAGCTCGGTGTAGAGTGGATTTGAAAGGGCACGGCTTTAGCCGTGCCGATAAAGCCCATAAGACACCGGGGCTTTAGCCCCGGAGGGAAGCTCCAAACAACGGTGGGAACCCATGGACAGCGCGCTCCACGAAAACCCGGGCTGCACCGTCCCTGAACCGCCCACGCGCCGCGTCTATCGCAAGCCCCTCTCTCCAAAAGAACTCCTCCACGGAATCCTGCGCGGAGACCGTCTCGTCCTGGCCCGCGCCATCACCCTCATCGAGTCCGCCCGCCCCGCCGACCGCGCCCTCGCCGAAAACCTCATTGAAGACTGCCTGCCCCACTCCGGCGACTCCATCCGTGTCGGCATTACCGGCGTCCCCGGCGCGGGCAAAAGCACGCTCATCGAGGCCCTCGGCCACATGCTCACCGATCGCCGCCAAAAGGTCGCCGTACTCGCCGTCGATCCCTCCAGCTCCCTGTCAGGAGGTTCGATTCTCGGCGACAAGACTCGCATGACCGAGCTCGCCCGCAGCGATCTCGCCTTCATCCGTCCCTCGCCCTCCCGCGGAACCCTCGGAGGCGTAGCCCAGCGCACCCGCGAGGTCATGCTCCTCTGCGAGGCCGCCGGCTTCCGCAACATACTCATTGAGACCGTAGGCGTCGGCCAGTCCGAGACCGCCGTTCGCAACATGACGGACTTCTTCCTGCTCATCGCCATCTCCGGCGCGGGCGACGAGCTTCAGGGCATCAAGCGCGGCGTCATGGAGATCGCCGACCTGGTCGCCGTCAACAAGGCCGACGGAGAAAACCAGCAGCCGGCCGAGTTCGCCCGCTCCCAGATCGCCAACGCCCTCCACTTCTTCCCCGTCTCCCCCTCCGGCTGGATCCCCCGCGCCCAAACCTGCTCGGCCTCCACCGGCGCGGGCATCGCCGAACTATGGGAGACCATCCTCGAACACAACAAGCACACCCGCTCCAACGGCTGGCGCGACTTCGTCCGCCGCGAGCAGATGCGCACCGCCATGCACTCGGCCATCGAAGAAGAGCTCCGCCGCCGCTTCGAATCCACCCCCGGCATCCCCGAGCGCCTGAAGGAACTCGACCACTCCGTAGTCACCGGCAAGATCACCCCTTTCGCCGCCGCCCGCGAACTGCTCAACCTGTACTCGCAGAAAAAGTAGTCCTGAGCACCACCAGCCCCAACCATCCCGCTCTGAACCAACCACCAACCCTTTGTCATCTGAGCGAATCGTGGCCACATCGAAGCCCATATGCAGGGCCGTCGCGCCGATCGGCAGATCCCCGATGTGATTGTGTTCCCCTTTGCCGCCTGCTCTCCTTCCAAGAGAACCAATAACTGCTTGATAAAGCAGATAAACAACTACAATATACTCTATAAAGCAAGATAAATAATAATAGTCTTGTAAAAGCAGAATAAATGCTATAATAAGCTTTAAAGAGAAGCAAATGCCCAAGAATCAACTCCTCGCTTCCCAGCCCTATCCCGTTGAGCGCGCCCTCAAAGCGCTGGGAGAAAATCTGCGCACAGCCAGAATTCGCCGCGGATTGACCATCACGGAGGTGGCGCAAAAGATTGGCGCCGGCTACCGCGCCGTCATGGACGCCGAGCGGGGCAAGCCATCTACCGGCGTCGCCGCGTATGCGGCGCTGCTCTGGCTCTACGATCTGCTGCCGGGCTTTGAAGATCTTGCCAACCCTCTCAAAGATGCGCATGGTCTGGCGCTGGCCCGCCGCAAACAGCCCGTCCGCGCCAGAAAGCCTCGAGGTCTGGATAATGACTTCTGACCCCACGCAGGAGTGCTTCGTCTACATCACTCTTCCAGGCGCGGTGTCGGCCACAACCGCGGGCAGATTTGTGATCGAGATGGATGCGCGCGGCGAGGGCCTGGGGCGCTTCGTCTATGGCCGTTCCTACCTTGAAAATTCTCAAGCGGTGGACATCGATCCGGTCGAGTTGAAGCTTGCCGGGACCACCTACGAAACTATCGAGATGAACGGCGTCTTCGGGGCATTGCGCGATGCGGGTCCCGACTTCTGGGGCCGCCGCATTATTGAGAAGCGCGCGGGCATCCCAGCCCTCCGGGAGATCGACTACCTGCTCGAATCGCCGGACGATCGCGCCGGGGCTCTGGGATTTGGCACCAACAGTAAGCCCCCCGCGCCGCCGCGCAAATTCAATCAGACCATCGAGCTCGAAACCCTCCAGGAAATCGCCGAAGCTTTGGTTCGTGACGAGATTCCGAACCATCCGGACATCGAGCAGGCTCAGGATCTGTTGCTGATTGGAACTTCAATGGGCGGAGCGCGCCCCAAGGCCGTTATCGAGAGCGAAAGCGGGCTCTGGATCGCGAAGTTCTCCAGGCCCGACGATCGCTGGAGCTATCCGCGCGTCGAGCACGCCATGCTGGAACTGGCGCGCCAGTGCGGAATCGATGCGGCCGAAAGCCGGCTCGTAACCGTAGCCGGAAAAGATGTTCTCCTCGTCCGGCGCTTCGACCGGCAAAGAACGCCGGCCGGTTACACCCGCGCGCGCATGATCAGCGCCATGACCGCCCTGCGAACCGGAGATGCGCCGACCGCAAGGCAGGGCTGGTCCTACGTTCGTCTCGCCGAAGAGCTGCGCCGCATGGTCTCCGCACCAAAGGCCGATGCGCGCGAGCTCTATCGCCGTATCTGCTTCAATGCTCTGATCTCGAATACAGACGATCATCCGCGCAACCACGCGTTCCTTGCTTTCGACCGCAACTGGAGGCTCTCGCCGGCCTACGATCTGATCCCGCTGCCGGTTGTCAGCCAGGATCGCCGCGATCTGGCCATGGAATGCGGCCGTCACGGCCGCTTTGCCAATGCCCAAAACATCCTCTCCGAGTGCCGGCGCTTTCTGCTCGAACGCGAGGAGGCTGAGAAGATTGTCAACGAAATGCGGGAGCAGGTGGAGAAGACCTGGCACGCCACTGCCCTTCAGTGCGGCGTTTCGGCCAAAGATGCCGATACAATCCGCGGCGCATTCGTCTATCCGGGTTTTTCCCGGACAATCGGGAACTAGATTTTGCGCGATCGTAAGAATCGGGTCTCTCGAAGCATTCGGTCCCTTACTGCCAAGCCGCCTGCCTCCGCCCAGCAAATCCACTTACTCACACCACAAAATTCCACCTCATTTTCCGGTTATCTCAGCCGATTCACGATGTGTAGATCCGCGCCGAAGCCGGAGACTCCTGCTACAAGACCCCACTGAGCAATCCGGGACATCGCACAGGAAACAAGAATGCTAAAACTGTCCTGAGTGCGGCGTCTGATGGATCGATCCATTGCTGCGTAACCAGTTTCTCTTCAACAAGCCGGAACGCACGATGTGTTCCGCGAACATTCGGAACCACTGGAGATATCGATCGCCATGAAAAAGATTGCATTGGCACTCTTGCTTGCTTTCACGTTGCTGCCCGCGGCAGCGTTCGCGCAGATTTCGGTTCGCGTCGGGCCGCCGCCGCCGGTTTACGAGCGCAGAGGTTCGCCTCCGGAGCGGGGCTACGTGTGGATCTCCGGATACCACCGCTATGAAGGCGGCCAATACGTCTGGACCCCCGGCCGCTGGGAGCGTCCGCCTCAACAGCACCAGCGCTGGGTTGCACACAGGTGGGTTCGCCGCGGCGACCACTGGGAGATGCAGGAAGGTCACTGGCGCTAGGAGCCTGTTAAAGAGCTCTTCGCGTGCCGGCTCTTGAAGCGTGCCCATGCGTGCGGTAGGCCAGGGATCTATCCCTGGCATAAAGCCAGCAAAATCAACGTGGGCTTTAGCCCCTGAGGGAAATCTATGGGGGGCTTCCGCTGCGTATTCGGAGTTCTTCCGTAGCCCATGAATCCGCAGACAAAACGACGAAGCGGGCCCGAGAGCCCGCTTCGTCGTTCTTGCATTTTGCGCATCCCGGCCCCGTGGCTAC
>Ga0326728_10005418_pt1 | contig 35868 bp, 29 predicted proteins | sample MB3enrmetagenome_FD_207602 | JGI IMG/M metagenome (GOLD analysis project Ga0326728, IMG submission 207602) | Lab enriched peat soil microbial communities from McLean, Ithaca, NY, United States - MB31MN | ecosystem: Environmental > Terrestrial > Soil > Wetlands > Peat | place: USA: New York...
GGCGTTGCGCAACGCCAGCGGCAGGTCGCCCAAACCCAGCCGGTCCCAGCCGTAGCCCAGTTCCAGCCGCTTGAACGGCGACTCCGTAATCGTCAACGCTTCAAGGTCCTTGTCAGACCCCAAATTAATGTAGGCGAAGCCAATGCTCGGCCGCCCCACCAGCTCGCCTTTGCGCGGCGGGTTGACGATATAGGCCGATAATGTGGAGAAAATGCCGCCGTTGCCTTCGATCTGATGCAACGGCAACGGATCCCCCTTCTCCGGAGGATTGGGCGCCACCGCCGCCTGGGCGGCAGGTGAATTGGTTGGAGTCTGGTCGCCTGTTTGCGCCTGCGCTGCCGCCGCCAGCAAGAGGGCGCCGAAGCACGCGGCAAACCGATGCGCGAGATGCCATTGGGTCTTGACTGTCTGAGTATTGTCTTCGTTTTTCATTTGCAATTGGTTCCTTTGAGCAAACCATCATTTTTCCGATGGGATTGCTTCTATTTTTACCATTTTGTTTCGCCGCCAGTCATCCGGCGGCGGGTTCTTCGCATTCAGATCCGAAATATCGCGGCCTTTGCCCCTGCGAAACACCAGTTCTAAATACTACTGTCATACTAGACATACTAATCTTTATAGGCCCCACATTTCTTGCCTTTTTTCTTACATTTTTTGTCACGTTTCCCTCGAAGGCTCAAACATAGCCTATTAGCACACTAGACATACATAGCATTACCCTCCGCCAAATGCAACTGCCTTTTTCTCCTCCCCGCCAAGCCGGGCGCAAATCAGTTTTTGTGCAACTTGTGTTTCTCCCTCTCTTCCACACACTTGTGGAGGAGAGGGCTGGGGAGAGGAGGCTGCTTTTTCGATGGGGGGTTCATGGGGAGGAGGCGCTTTTTGGGAACCCCTCTCCCTGTCCCTCTCCCCGCTTGCGCGGGGCGAGGGGATTCAAATCGACACCTTTTTGCCAAAACCCTGCCAAAAACTGATTTGCACCGCTGCCTCGCCATGATTTCACGTTTTTCAAGCTGTTCATGAGCGGCCGGCGCTTGGAAATCGAAATCGCTACGGCATAATGGCGGCATGGAACTGACGGAGGATCTCAAAGAGGCGGCGAGAAAGGCTGGCGCGGACCTTGTCGGCGTGGCCGATCTTGGGCCGTTCAAATCAGAACCTTCCTGCCTGCCGCCGCAGCTTGTCGAAAAGTTCCGCAATGCGGTGTCAATCGCGGTCCACTTGGACGACACTATAATCGACGGCATCCAAGGCTCCCCAACGCCGGAATACGTCCGCCATTACCGGGCGGTGAACGCCAAACTGGACGGCATCACGGCCCAACTCGAACAATGGGCCTGCCGACGGGGCTTCTCCGCCTTTGCCATCCCCGCCAGCCAAACCGTGGATGAAACGAACCTCTTGGGCAGCATCTCCCACAAGGCGGTGGCGCGGCTTGCCGGCATTGGCTGGCAGGGCAAAAGCCTTCTGATTATCACCCCGCAATACGGCCCTCGCATCAGGCTTTCAACCCTCCTGACGGATATGCCGTTGAGGACTGACGCGCCTCTGAAGAACCGGTGCGGCACGTGCGAAAAATGCGCCAGGGCCTGCCCGGCTGAGGCCATCAGGAACGTTACCGCCAAAGACCGCTATAAAACCCGCGAGGAAGCCCTCTGGTTCAGCCGGTGTGTTGAGCAGACGCTCCGCTTCAAGGCCATGCCCGGCATCGGCGCGCAAGTCTGCGGGGTCTGCGTTCAAGTATGCCCATTCGGCAAGCGGCGCCCGGTCAATGCCCCGCCTCCGCAGTGTATAATCTGAATGGAGTCGATGGGCGTTGGAGAATGATCGCGTTTTTCAATCCGTGACATCCGTGAAATCCGTGGTTGCCTTCTTCACTCATTCGTCCTGCCCGCGCCGATAATTTGACCGGTCAACTGTTGGTGTTTCACGGGAAGGAGCTAAACCACGGATGCCACAGATGGCACGGATAAAAGCGCCTCCGCATGGAGGTTCATCATGCCCACGCAGGGGAGACCAATGGGCAGCCGCCGCTGCGTGTGATCTGAACAGAGTCGATGGGCGTTGGAGAATGATCACGCTTTTCAATCCGTGAAATCCGTGAGATCCGTGGTTGCCCTCTTCGCTCATTCGTCCGGCAGCGTCCCCCCGCGGATGACCCGCTTCCACTTCAGCCTGGCTTCTTTAAAATTCAGAAGCAGAGCCACATCCAGACCGGTAATGTTTAAATAGCCCAGCATTTGCGCGATGTGCGATTCATCAAACCTGTTGACGACTTTGGGATCCACAATAACGCTCCCATTGACAATCAGGTCCGGAATCAATTGGCCAATGAAGTGGCCGCGGTAATGCACTGGATAATGGCGTTGCTGGTCGGTGCTTAAACCTTGTTCCGCCAATTCGATCACCAGCGCATTCTCATACAGTTTCTCGTCCAAACCGGGTCTCAGTTCATTGAGCACAGTCATGGCCGCGCCGATAATTTGACCGGTTAACTGTTGGTGTTTCATGGGAAGGAGTTAAACCACGGATGCCACAGATGGCACGGATAAAAGCGCGTCCCCATGAAGTTTCATCATGCCCACGCACGGGAGGCCAATGGGCCGCCGTCCTTGCGCGTGAACTGAATAGAGTCGATGGGCGTTGGAGAATGATCACGTTTTTGATCCGTGTAATCCGTGTAATCCGTGGTTGCCCTCTTCGCTCATTCGTCCGGCAGCGTCCCCCCGCGGATGACCCGTTTCCACTTCAGGTAGGAGATCAAGCCTTGTTCCGCCAATTCGATCACCAGCGCATTCTCATACAATTTCTCGTCCAAACCGGGTCTCAGTTCATTGAGCACAGTCATGGCCGCGCCGATAATTTGACCGGTCAACTGTTGGTGTTTCATGGGAAGGAGTTAAACCACGGATGCCACAGATGGCACGGATAAAAGCGCGTCCGCATGAAGTTTCTGCCTCTTCATGCGCCCGCATGGCAATGGCGCTTCGTCTATTTCTGCGGGGCGTTGGTGGCCTGGAGTTGGTTGAACCGCGCCACCAGATCGTTGTATTTGACGGTGAGATCGTTCCGCGCCTTGATGCTGTCGTTGAGTCTCTTCACGAAATCGTCCCGTTGCGCGGCCAGTTCCTTCTCGGCGTCGTAGGCCCGCTCCAGTTTGTTGGTCAGGCCGTCCACCGCCATCTTGTACTCGACAATCTCGTTGCTCATCAGGCCGGCGGCCGATTGCAGCCGCGCCGCCTCGCGTTTCTCCTCGACGGCCCATTGCTCGTTGCTGGCCGCGGCCTCCTTGAGCTGCCCGATGCGGTCGTGCAGTTGGTTGATCTCGGCGTCCAGGGTCCGGATGGAATTGGTGTAGCCCTGGATGTCGGCCGATTTCTGGTAAATGACCTGGTTGAGCTTTTCGATGGTGTTGAGCTGCAGGGACTGCAAGTGCCATTGCCAGGCGCACGTACCGCACAGGCCGATGGCCAGCACAATGAACAAATTCCGCTGCAAGTTTCTCATGATCATTCCGCCGCGCGGGAAGAATCGGCCTTGACGGCGATGGCCACCCGCTGGATGCCGGCGCGCTTGACGAAATCCAGCACGTACATCATCGACCCGTGCGTCGCGTCCCGGTTCCCGCTCAAATAGACGGGCACGTTGGTGTTGAGCTGATGGCGGTTGGACAGCACGGTCAAGAGTTCCGGGAACGAGACCAGCCGCTGGTCCAATGAAACGCCCCCTTCCCGGTCCACCTTGAGGTTGATAATGTCCGGCTTTTTGCTCGGCGTGGCCAGGGTGGCGGTGGGCAGGCTGGCTTTGAGCGTGCGGACTTTTTGCATTTGCAGACTGACCATCATGAAGGAGGCCAGCAGAAAAAACATGATGTCGATCAGCGGGATGATCTCCAGGCGCGTCCGTTTGCGGACAATGGGGGACCGGATTCTCATGGGCCGGCCTGGTGGGTTCCGCCGTCGGTCATGAAGGCCACTTTCTGCACGCCGGCGCGGCGCACCGCCTGCAGCACATCAACCATCGATCCATGCAGCGTCGCCGCGTCCCCGCTGATATAGACCGGCAGGTTGGTGTCCGCCCGGAAACGGTTGCTCAGCACCCGGTCCAAGTCCGGCAGCGTGATCTCCTTCCGTTCCAGCCACACCGCCCCCGCCTTGTCCACCGCGATGTTGATCATGTCCGGCTTGTAATCGGCCCGCGCCATGCTCGCCGGCGGCAGGTTGACCTTGATGTTCTGGGTCCGGTCCATTTGCAGGCTGACCATCATGAACGAGGCCAGCAGAAAAAACATGATGTCGATCAGCGGGATGATCTCGATCCGCGTATGCCGCCGCCTGACTGGTGAGGGCAGCTTCACTTGCTCAAGCCGGATTCAACCGGCGAACCCCCGCCGCGCTTCGCTTCCAATCTGACCGTGTCGCCGCTTGACTGCTTCGGCGCCACCATCACCTCCACGTTCGTCGCCGCCGCTTCCAATTCGAATTGCAGCCGCGCCACCCGCCCCGAAAAGTAGTTGAACGGGATGAGCGAAAAAATCGCGATCCCCAGCCCGCACGCCGTCGCGATCAACGCTTCCCCAATCCCGCCCGTCACCGCCATGACCGACAATTCCGCGCTGCCCACGCTCAGAAACGCCCGCATCAAACCGGTCACCGTCCCCAGCAGCCCCAGCAGCGGCGCCAGCGTCACCAGCGTGTCCATCACGATCAGGAACCGCCCGGCCCGTTCCAACTCGATGCCCGCCGCCAATTCCAGCGCCCCTTGCAGCGACGTCCGCGCGTGGCTCAACCCGCGGTAAATCATGCGGATGACCGGGTCGGCCGAATCCTTGGCCATTTGCGTCGCGGCGGTCACGTCGCCATTCTCCAGCGCCGCCAGGATTTGCTCCAGCTTCCTGGGGTCGCGCCGCCGGCCTTCGCGCAGCCACCAGAAGGAACGTTCCCCCACCACCGCCACCGCCACCAGCGCGCAAATCAAGATCGGCGCCATGACCGGCCCGCCCTTGCTCAGAAAATCGAAGACTATGTTGGCAATCATAATTTACCGGGGTTGATGCTAATCGGTTCTGATTTGATAGGAAATGGTCGCTTGAAACAATCGCCCGCCCTTGCCCGGCGGCACGATCCAATGCCGCTTGACGAATTCCAGCGCGCTCCGGTCCAAGATCGCCGAGCCGGACGACTGCTTCACGCTGATCGACTCCACCAGGCCGCTGTCATCCACTGTCAATAATAACACCACCGTGCCTTGCTCGCCCAGTTTCAGCGCCATGTCCGGGTAAGGCGGCTGCGGCCGGTCCCCTCCCTCGCCCGTGCTGCCGATGGTTTTCGGTTCGCTGCGCGCCGCCGCGCGGGCTTTGGGCGCCTCGCCCGGCGGCGCCTGGGCAATGGCATTGGGCACCAGGAGGTTCCCAAGGGTCGGCACGGCGAAACTGATCGCCGGCGAATCCGGCGTCACCACCACCAGGCGGGGCGCCGGCGCTTTCTCCTCGGGCGCCGCCTCCCTGCTGGCCTGATCCGCCTGCGGCGGAGGCGTCTGCGGCAGCGGCTGGATGAGCACCGGCACCGGTTCTTCCAGGGGCGGGACCGCCTTGGGCGCGGGCAGCCGCAGCCTCGCGCCGAACAAAGCGACCAGCAGGAAAAGAAAGCAGATGGAATTGAGCCACGCCAGCGTGCGCTCCGGATGCCCTTCCGGGCGGGGCAGACAAACCCGCGCCAGGTCCGATGTCAAATGATAGCCTTCCATCAACGGGAAGGTATCAATGGACCGGCCCGGCTTGTCAACGGTTTCAACGGCGCGCAATAAAACTTCCATCGCCTGTGCCATCCTCGTTAAAAACGATAACTCAACGTCCCAAAAATGCCGCGCCGCATTCCATACTGGGCGTAATTGACCCCCACTCCCGTGGCGCTGCGCAGTTCGTAAATATTGTCGGTCACGTTCACGACATCGAGGCGGGCCTTCAGAGACTGCTTGTTGGCGATCTTGAACGTTTGTTCCAGACCGATGTTGATCTCGTAATAAGCCGGAACGGATGCGCCGTTGGGAATGAGATCGCCCTGGCTGTCTTCAAACCCGCCCCCGTTCTCCCTCAGCCCGCTCCCCGCCACGATGTCCATATACCCCATCGTGCTGGCGCCGCGCCCTTCGTTGTAACGATACGACACCCCCGCCGTCGCGGTGTAGCGCTGGTCGTGGTCCAGGTAAATCCAATGATGCTGCACATAAGTGATGTCCGCCGGGGTGAACAGAAACTCGGCTGAGTCCCAGTCCTGGCCCTTCGCGACGGAGTAAGCGGCATTACCATAGACGTTGAAGCCGTTTGTCTCGTAAGAAGTGGTGAATTCCAGGCCGTAAATCCGCCCTTCCGCGTAGTTGAATGCGGACAGAATGAGCGTCTGCCCAAACAAACCGTCGTCGAGCTGTTGTTGCGCCGTTTTGTAGTAACCATCCAGGCCCGCCGTCCAGCCCGGCAGTATCGTCTGGCTGATCCCCGCGTCGTAATAATTGGCCCGCTCGGCCTTCACCGGGTCGTCCTGATCGGTGGCCGAGGCGTTGGAGGTGCCGTCGGATTTCATCACGTCCCCCCCGCCCACGTTCTCGACGGGCGGCGGCGTGAAATAACGCGAGTAACCGGCGTGCAGCGTCGTCCAGCGCGTCGGCTTGTAAATCAAATTGACGCGCGGGCTGGCTTGGTTTTCGTCGTCGAAGGACGAGGCGTACACGTCGAAGCGCACGCCGTAGTTCAGGGTGAGCTGGGACGTCAGCTTCCATTCGTCCTGCACATACACCCCCATGAACAAGCCGTAGAGCGGATGGTCATCCACGATGTTGACCAGGCCCAGCGTGCTGGTGTTGAAGGCCTCGGTCGAGGAGTTGTTCTGCGTCCCCTCCGCCAGAAAAATCCCGCCCGCGCGGATCGTGTGCGAATCGCCCCATTGATAACTGCCGTCGGCCTGCAACCCGCTCGAATACAGATAGCGATGCACCTCGCTCGCCACTCCGTTCAGATACAGGTCGCCGATCGGGTCCGGCGTGAAATGCTGCTCGCTCTCGCGCCCGAAGGCGGAGACCTGGTAATCCAGGTCGCCGGCGGATTTTTGATACGTCAGGGCCGCGTAATAATTCTGCTCGTTCTGTTTTTCATTGTCCTGGGCGGAATCGAAAAAGCCCGAAGGCAGAAGCCCGTTGGCCTGCATCGCCGGCACCCAGTTGGTCACGACGACGCCGGGCGTGTTCGGCACCTGAAAGTCGCTGTAGGACGCGCTCCCCATGAAGCTCAACCGGCTCGACGCGTCGATCACGTAAGACCCGTACATGAACGACTTGAACTGTTCCGTTTCGTCGTGAATCGCCGTCGAAGAAGGGGTGGGGTTCTCGATCCCCAGCTCATTGTGGTCGTAGCTTCCGTCAATAAAAAAGCTGAACTTCCCCTCCTTGCCGCCCATCTCGAAATACGGGCGGAAGGTGTCGTAGCTGCCGCCATAGACCCCTACTTCGGCCCCCGGCTCGAACGTGCCGCTCTTGGTCTGAATATCGATGATCCCCGCCGTCCGGAAACCGTATTCCGCCGGCAGCGACCCGGTGATCAACTGCATGCTGCTGACAAAGTGCGGGTCCAGCTCCAGCCCAAATCCCGCGATGCCCTCCGGCAGCAGCACCCCGTCGATGCGATACTGCAAATTGCCGTGCTCCCCGCGCACGTGCAGGTCCCCGTTCTCCGCCGAATCCGCCGCCACGCCCGGCGCGCGCAGCAGCACCTGGTTGAACGGCGCGTTGGCCCCCTGCCCTTCCGAGTTGATCTGGGTCTCGCTGATCACGGCGGCCGTCGCCCCCAGGCTTGGCTCGATCTGGCTGCGCGCCTGGTTGAGATGGCCCACCACCGTCACCGTTTCCAGCGTGGTCACGTTGGTGGAGGCCGGAGGATTATTGGTTTGACCCTGCGCCAACGGTAGGCCGGCCAGCGCTCCCAACGCCGCGCCCATGCTGCAAACGGACTGAAAGGAAAGTAACTTTGTTTTCATAACTGCGGTCCTGATTACTTAGTCAATTATATTTTAAAATCGTTCAAGGTTGAATTATTCCGCTCTTGGGATCCGGTTTCCGGAGCGTGCCGCCTGCCACAAGGCAGGGCGCGCCACCGTTCCGGAAAAATCGGAAGAGCAGCCGGCTAGACCAAGGCGGGCAAACCCGGCGGACCGCGGCCGGGCAGCAATCGAACGTCGGCGGAGACAAAAACGAGGCGGGGCGGAGACTGGCTGAAAATCAGGCCTGCCGGGGCGCGGAACACGGGCGCGGCGGTGTTCGGGGCATCCACCTGCCCGTGGGCAAACAGCGTGACCGCGCATTCGTGGTCGGGATCGGAAGCATCCGGATGAACCAGGGCGTGCAGCGCGGGGAAAACCGCCATGGCCTGAAGGGACAGGAACAAGCCCAGCAACAGCGCGGAAACGCTTGGCCGCTTCTTCTTCAACACATTCATCAACACCATCGGCGCCACGATGGAGGAAATTTATTTGACCATTTGCCGATTGCAAGTTTTTTTTGAAAAACTCCCGCCTCCGCCACGGCTGGCTCATCAAGGGAAACCTTCCCCTTCTTCTCCCTCTCCTCCACACACTTGTGGAGGAGAGGGCTGGGGAGAGGAGGTTCTTGTTTCGGTGGAGGGTTCATGGGGAGGAGGGTTCCCAGCCTCTCATCCGGCCCTTCATGAGCCAGCCGTGGACCTCCGCGCTCCCGCCTTGTCTGGATTGCGCTTCAGCCAACGGTGGCGGCGATGGCGCATCTGACTCCCGCAGCCGCCGGCCCCAGGCGGCCCAGGGCGGCCGGCGCGTTTCAAATCCCGGCACGGCGGCTGATCATTTTTCGCATAACACGATTTTTATATTGCGTAACACTAATGGCGCTGGTAACACTATCGGTCATGAACGTAACATCTTTGCGCGGACGGTTCTTTGCCCTGGCGGCCTTGGCGATCCTCAGTGCCCAGGCTCAGGCGCAAACCTCCGCCAACGCGTCTCCTCCCGCCACCAATGCCACGGCGGTGTCCCTGCCGACCGTGGTCGTGGAAGGCCGCCAGGACAGCATGCTCGGCATTGCTTCATCCGCATCCCAGGGGACCGTCGGCGCGGACGAGCTGGCCGCGCGCCCGATTCTGCGTTCGGGGGAAATCATGGAGACGGTCCCGGGCGTCATCATCACGCAGCACGCCGGCGGCGGCAAGGCCAACCAGTATTTCCTGCGCGGCTTCAACCTGGATCACGGCACCGATTTCGCCACCTATCTGGACGACATGCCGCTGAACCTCCCTTCGCACGCGCACGGCGAGGGCTACTCGGACATGAACACCGTCATCCCGGAGTTCGTGGAGCGGGTCGATTACGAAAAAGGCCCCTACTACGCCGATGTCGGCAATTACGGCTCGGCGGGCGCGGCCCATTTGGTGTTTTACCAGACGCTGCCGCAAGATTTCGTCACGGTCGACGGCGGCATGTTTGATTATGAGCGCGCCGTTTTCGGCGTGTCGCAAAAACTCGGCCCGGGCGAATTGCTTTATGGAGGCGAAGCGTATCACGACGACGGCCCTTGGGTCCATCCCGACGACTATTCCAAGTTCAACGGCTTGCTCACCTACAGCCAGGGCAACGACGCCAACGGTTTCAGCCTCACGGGCCGGGCCTATCACGGCAAATGGAATTCGAGCGATCAACTGCCTGAAAACGCCGTGCCCTTGGTGGGATTCTTCGGCACGCTCAACCCGGCCGACGGCGGCAATTCGGAGCGTTACAGCCTCCAGGCCGAATGGCATCGCCAGGACGCCGATTCCGCAACCAAAATCTCGGCCTATGGATTCTATTACGATTTGGACCTGTTCTCCGATTTCACCTATTACCTCACCGACACCAATCGCGGCGACCAATTCGAGCAGCAGGACAGGCGCTGGGTGGGCGGATTGGACGCGCGCCACACCATTTCCAGCCAGTGGTTCGGCAGCGCCGTGGAGAATTCCTTTGGCCTGCAGGTCCGCAACGACTGGATCAACAACGGCCTTTACCAGACCGAAGACCGCGCGCGCCTGGATAAACTTGATTCCGCCAGCGCCACCTTCCTGCCCGCCACCGTGGAGGCGGATCGGTTCACTGACACTGAAGTTGGCCTCTATGCGGAAAACAAAGCCCAATGGACCGACAAATTCCGCTCGGTCCTGGCCATGCGCGGCGACCTGGATTACTTCGGCGTCACCAGCCTAGCCACCTCCGCCAACTCCGGCACGTCGGCCACTTTGCTGCCCAGCCCCAAGATGAGCTTGATCTTCGGCCCGTGGGATAAGACGGAGTTCTACCTCGAGGGCGGTTTCAGCTTCCACAGCAACGACGGCCGCGGCGCGACGCAAAATGTCGAGCCGGTGTCGGCGGATTATCCCTATACCAATACGCCCGCGGCGCGCATTCGCGGCTTGATTCAGACCAAAGGCGCCGAGATTGGCGTGCGCACCTTGGCGCTGCCGCATCTGCAAAGCACCGTCTCCCTGTGGTATCTCTACAGCGATTCCGAACTGCAGCAGGATGGCGACACCGGCGGCACGGTCGCTTCCAAACAGCCCAGCAACCGCTACGGAGTCGAATGGGCCAACTACTACACCCCCATCAAGCATTTGGCATTGGACTTCGACGTTGCGGATTCCTACGCGCGATTCACTTCGCCGGATGCAGCCGATGCCGCGCCCGTCACGCCCGGCAGCACCAACCTCGGCCCCGGCGGCACTCGCGTGCCCGAAGCGGTCGGGACGGTGGTTTCGTCCGGAATCACGCTGTTTGACGTGCGGGGCTTCACGGCCAGCGTGCGCCTGCGCTTCTTTGGCCCGCGTGATTTGACCTCGGATGGAACTTACCGCTCCGCTTCAACGCTCCTGCTCAACGCCGAGGCCGGCTATCAAATCAACAAGACCTGGCGCATTTTTGTGGAGTTCCTGAACCTGCTCGACAGCCGCGACCACGACATTGACTACGCCTATGTTTCGCGAACCGCGCCCACTGCCGCGCCCGCCTTCACGGATGTCTTTCACCCCGTCGAGCCGTTCCAGGTCCGGGCCGGTATGACGGCGCGGTTTTAAGGGCGGGCCGATTGACAACGCAGAACGAAGCCCTATATTCAAGCCAGTCGTGCTCTGCAAAGTGTCCAAATGGTTGGTGGTCGTCATGCTCTGCTTGACGCTCGGCTTCCACTGGGCCTTCCTCCAATCCGTCGCCTGGGTCGGCATGATGGTCAATTACTCCTGCCAGGGCTCCATCAAGGACGCCGTGGCCAAAACCTTCGACGGCCGTCACCCCTGCCCCCTCTGCAAACTGGTCCGCGAAGGCCGCAAATCCGAGAAAAAGTCGGAAGCCCCGCAGGTCGTCAAGAAGATTGATTTGTTCGCCGCGCGGTCCCCGGCTTTTCACTTCCCGCCTTCCTCAGCCCCGCCCGTTCCGTTTTCCCTCCTGCCTGTCGCCCGGACCGATCCGCCACCCCATCCGCCTCCCCGCCCCTTCCTCGGTTAGTTCAAGCGCGTTTTGAAGGGCGCCGGACGTGTGTCCGGGCCGTCCAAGATTTCAGTGTTTTAAAGAAATTGAGAGGCCCCTGGCCTTTCTCAAATCCGAGGAAATGTGATTTATGAAAAAATTTGCAATGTATGTTTTTATAGCGGGCGCGGCGGTCCTGGCGCCCGGCGCGGCCCGGGGCTGCGCCTGTGGCTGCGGCGTGTTTGACGTGGGCACAAGCTCCATGTTCCCCCACGACGCGGGTGGAATGATCTTTGTCAATTATGACTTCCAGGACCAGGACCGGAATTGGTCCAACACCGGCCCGGCCCCGGCCCAAAACAACGGCGACCGCCAAATCCGCACTGACTTCACCACCTACGGTCTTCAGTACATGTTCAATCGCAGTTGGGGCGTCCAGGTCGAAATCCCCTATGACTTCCGTGATTTCAAGACCCTGGGCGGCCCCACCGGCCAGCAAGTCGTCCCCCTCAAATGGAACACCTTGGGCGACATCCGCCTCGAAGGCCTCTACACCGGCTTCTCCGACGACTTGTCCAGCGGCCTGACCTTTGGTGTCAAGCTCCCCACCGGCGATTTTTCGCACGAGGACGCCTATGACGACATTGATCGCGACACCGAAATTGGAACAGGCAGCACCGATGTCCTCCTGGGCGGCTACCACCTCCATCGCCTGACCCACGACGGCCGTTTCACCTGGTTTGCCCAGGCGCTCCTGGACGTGCCGGCGCTCATCCAGGACCAATACCGCCCAGGCGTCGAACTGGATGCCGCCGCCGGCATTTATTACCGCGGCTGGACTTTTCACGGCCTGACGATCGCCCCGCTGGCCCAAGTCCTCGGTTCCATCCGAACCAGTGACAGCGGCAACTACTCCTCCGGCGGCATTTACGACCAAAACAACAATCCCCCGGCCAACCCCGTCGGCGGCCGGTCCTCCGGCTATCAGCGGGTCCTTCTCTCCCCGGGGATCGAACTCCATCTCCGCAAGGTGACCGTGTACGCCGACGCTGAATTCCCGATTGTCCAGGATTTCGTGGGCAACCAATTGGTCGCGCCTTTTCTGTTCAAGATGTATGCGAGCTATATGTTTTAGCCATCATTTTGGCGCAAACGGATTGCGGGGCCGGGCGCGTTCCGCCAGGTCCCGCGACAATTTCTGTAACAAAATTGCCAAATAGTGGCTGGCAGGGGTTTTGTGGCCGTGTTCTACTCGGAGCATGATCTCAGAGAGACAACACGCGCGCGAAAAGCGGAGCTTCCATTTCGGAAGTGTCATCTCTTGGATCCGGCCGAACGAGCTTAAAGCCAAACTGCGGAATGTCTTCGCGGCCCACGTGCCTGTGGGCTACGAGGACGAGACGGGGTTTCATATCGTGAGGAAGCCCTCCCCGGTTCGTTCCGATCCGGATTCTTTCGCGGACTTTGATCAGTTTTGATCCGTCGGTGGATTGAGCCGCCACGGGTAATGTCTGGCTTCCAGCATTCCTCTGGAAGCGGGAGTCTCGTCGTTTTGTCCGGTCGAGGCGCCCAGCGTCTCATGCCTTATCGGGCGAATCCCATTTTTTGCAGATTTCGGCTATCTCCCTCTCCTCCACACACTTGTGGAGGAGAGGGACGGGGAGAGGAGGTGAGGTTCCCCTCTCCCTTACCCTTTCCCCGCGTGCGTGCCGAGAGGGGACGAAAGTCCCGCTTTGTCACTGTTCTCGCAAGAATTTGATGCGCCCTGCCTTCTTCTCGTCCTGCAAAAAAGCTTGCCCCAGCCTCTGCGGCGCTTACTCTCTGCCCGCATGGGCTTTTCCAATTCTATTGTACTCGTGTGCGCGCTGGGTCTGGCTGCCGCCGCCGCCCGCGCGCAATCGCCGCCCATCCCCGCCGCGCGCCAGCCGGTCACCAATTTCTATCATGGCGTCGCGGTCGTGGATGATTACCAATGGCTGGAGGACGGCGCCCACCCCGCCGTCCGCGATTGGACCCGCCGCCAGAACGAACTCACCCGCGCTTACTTCGCCAGGCTGCCCTTCCACGATGGCCTGGAGCAGCAGCTTACGGAGCTGATCAGCGACGTCTCGGCCATCTACAGCCTCAACGACTGCCGCGGCGGCATGATCTTTGCCTCCCGCTTCAAACCCCCCGCCCAGCAGCCCGTCCTGGTCCGCTTGAAATCCGTTTTCCCGCCCGCCCTGCGCAAGGTCGTCTTCGATCCCAACCTCTGGAACACCAACGGCACCACCGCCATGGATTGGTCGGTCCCTTCCACCGACGGCCGCCTCATGGCCATTTCCCTCTCCGAAAAAGGCAGCGAAAACGGCGTGCTCCATTTCTTCGAGACCGGCACCGGCCGCGCTCTGCCCGACACCATCCCCAACGTGCAATATCCGACCGGCGGCGGCAGCGCCGCCTGGAACGCCGACGGCACCGGTATCTTCTACACCCGCTATCCGAACCCCGGCGAGCGCCCGGAGGCCGACCTCCATTTCTACCAACAGATCTGGTTCCACAAACTCGGCAACCCGATCAGCGCCGATACCTATGTCCTCGGCAGCGATTTCCCCCGCATCGCCGAAATTGAAATGAGCGCCAGCGAAAACGGCCAATGGCTCCTGGCCACGGTCGCCAACGGCGATGGCGGCGATTTCGCCCATTACCTCCGCGACGCCGCCGGTTCCTGGCGCCAAATCACCCATTTCCAAGACGGCATCAAGGTCATCAAGTTCGGCAAGGACCAGGCCCTTTATCTCCTCTCCAAAATGAACGCCCCGCGCGGTAAAATCCTGCGCCTGCCCCTGGCCGGCCCGGATTTGGCCAAGGCCACCGTGGTCGTCCCGCAAGGCCGCGGCGTCGTGGACGAGTTTGAGCCGGCCTCCGGCGGTCTCTATGTCGCCATGATGGAAGGCGGCCCCTCGCGGCTGCTCTACTATCCCCGCAACAGCAAATCCTCCGTCGAAGTCCCCATCCTGCCCGTCTCCAGGGTCATCGGGCTGCACTGCTGGCACGACGACGAGTTGTTGTTTGAAAACGAAAGTTTCCTCGTCCCGCCCGGCTGGTATGAATGGTCGCCAGGCCTGGCCAAACCGCGCCCCACCGCCCTGCTCAGCACGTCGCCCGCCAATTTCGACGACATCGAAGTCGTCCGCGAATTCGCCACCTCCAAGGACGGCGCCAAAGTCCCCATCAGCATCCTGCGCAAGAAAGGCATTCAGCTTGACGGACGCAACCCCACCCTCCTCACCGGCTACGGCGGCTACGGCATCAATCTTGCCCCCGCCTTCAGCGTCACGCGCCGCATCTGGTTCGACGCCGGCGGCGTCTATGCGGTGGCCAATCTCCGCGGCGGCGGCGAATACGGCGAGCAATGGCACAAGGCCGGCAACCTCACCCACAAACAGCACGTTTTCGACGACTTAATTGCCTGCGCCCAGCATCTCATCCGCCGCAAATACACCAGCCCGGACAAATTGGCGGTGATGGGCAGCAGCAACGGCGGCCTCCTCATGGGCGCCTTCCTCACCCAACGCCCCGACCTCGCCCGCGCCGTCGTTTCCCGCGTCGGCATCTACGACATGCTCCGCGTGGAACTCGACCCCAACGGCGCTTTCAACACCACCGAGTTCGGCTCCGTCAAGGACCAGGACCAATTCAAGGCCCTCTACGCCTATTCCCCCTATCATCATGTCAAGGATGGCGCCGCCTATCCCGCCGTCCTGTTCCCGTGCGGCGAAAACGACGGCCGCGTCAACCCCGCCCAATCCCGCAAGATGACCGCCCGTCTCCAAGCCGCCACCACCTCCGGCCTGCCCATCCTCTTGCGCATGACCACCACCGCCGGCCACGGCATGGGTTCTTCCCTCAAAGACCGCGTCGCCGAACAAGCCGACATCTACGCCTTCCTCCTCCAAGAACTCGGCACCGACACCTCCCCCTGGACGCTCCAATAACCGAGCCGTAACCATGCAGTTGGATTTTGGGAGCGCGACCGTCCCCGGTCGCCCTGTCCGGCGTCCCGCCGGACAGCCCAAGCCCGTGCGGCATTGCCCAAATCGCAGGAGGACGCGCCCGCGTCTTGGAGTGCGGAACGCCCGTTCCGCTTTTGCCGTACCAAACCAAGCCAGGTGAAACCAGCGTCCCGCCGGACAGTCATGGGGTCTTGTGGCAACAACTTTTTGCAGAAGCCATCCAGGCTGGGTCGGTTGTCGTCGAGACGCCGACAACAGCGGTCGGGACGCCCGCGCCCCCCGGAACCAACCGAATCGTTCCGGCTCAAAACGCCTCCGTTGCTCCCGGGGAGAGTTCTGCTGCGATGAGCGGCCAGTGCTGCCGAAATATCCTCAAAAACCCCTTGACGCAATAATAATGCAGTTATATTATTGTTTAATGAACATATGGCAAAGCCATTTGATTAGTGAAAAGCGTCCTCCGGGCAAAGACGCCTCGGCCCCGTTTTTCTCTGCGCGCTCCGCGCCCTCTGCGCGAGACATCGCTTGGAAAGCCGCTTTCGCGCCTTCATCCGTGCCATCCGCGCCATCCGTGGTACACCTCCTCCCGCTGCCCCCTCGTCGCACCCCCGGTCAAAGTCCTGTCCAACCACGTAGCACCCAATCGCACCAGATCAAACCAAGTCAAAGTGATTTTTTCCCCCGCCCAAACATAAAATTTGCCAAACGAACCCAACTCCAAATATGCGCAACGCATTCGTATTACGCCACTTGCCTCAAATCCAGGCGATTTCGCCACCCTCCCATCATCAGCCCGCCCCGCCGTCAGTCCGTGCCAGTCCGTGTCCGTCCGTGCCGGCCCTTCATTTTTGATGGGCTTCTTTGCCGGGTAAGGCTACATTCACCCCATGGCTGAGGACACTCGCCCAGATCCTGATGCCCTGCTGGCCGCCATTCAAAAGGATGAGGCGGAGAAAAAGCGCGGCAAATTAAAGGTCTTTCTTGGCATGGCCGCCGGCGTCGGCAAAACCTACGCGATGCTCCGCGCCGCCCAGCGCGCCCAACGCGAAGGCCTCGATGTCGTCGCCGGCTACGTCGAAACCCATGGCCGCAAGGAAACCGACGCCCTCCTCGCCGGCCTGCCCGTCATCCCCCGCTGCAAAGTCGAATACCGCGGCGTCACCCTCGAGGAAATGGACCTCGACGCCTTGCTCGCCCGCCACCCGCGCTTGGCCCTGGTCGATGAACTGGCCCATACCAACGTCCCCGGCTCCCGCCATGCCAAACGCTACCAGGACGTCATCGAACTGCTCGACGCCGGCATCGACGTCTATACCACCATGAACGTCCAGCACGCCGAAAGCCGCGTGGACACCGTCCGCCAAATCACCGGCTCCACCGTCCAGGAAACGGTCCCCGACAGCGTGCTCGACGGGGCCGAAATGGAATTGATCGACCTGCCGCCCGAGGAGCTCCTCAAACGGCTGGACGAAGGCAAAGTCTATGTGCCGGAGCGGGCCGAGCTGGCCATGATGAACTTCTTCCGCGAAGGCAACCTGACCGCCTTGCGGGAAATGGCCCTCCGCCTGGCCGCCGACCACGTTGGCCAGGACGTGCATGACTACTTGCAGGCCATGCAGATCACCGGCCCGTGGCAATCCGGCCACCGCCTCATGGTCGCCGTCAGCGCCAGTCCCTTCTCCCAGCAAATGATCCGCTGGACGCGCCGCCTGGCCGATAATTTCGATTGCCCCTGGATCGCCGTCTATGTCGAGCAGCCCCAACCGCTGGACGAGGCGGCCCAGGCGCGCCTGACCCACCACCTGGCGCTGGCCCGCGAATTGGGCGCCGAAGTCATCACCACGGCGGATTCCGACCTCGCCACCGGCCTGCTGCGCGTGGCCCGCCAGCAAAACGTCACGCAAATCGTCGTGGGCAAGCCCGGCAGCGGCGGCGTGCTGGAATGGTGGAGCGGCGGCAGCTTGCTCCGGCGCCTTGTCCGCGAGAGCGGGCACATTGAACTGCACATCGTCCGCCCGGAATCCGCCGAAAAGAACCTCCCTCCCCGTTCCAAGACCATTTCGGTCCGTTCCCCTCCCTGGCAATACGCCGCCGCCCTGGGCGTCGTCGCGCTCTGCTCCCTGCTGGATGCGCTTTTCGACCGGCGGGGGGTGGAACCTCACGCCCTGGCCCTGGTGTACCTTTTCGGATTGGTTTTGCTGGCCTTCTTCGTCGGACGCGGGCCGACCCTCTTGACTGCCACGGCCAGTGCCCTGCTCTGGGATTACTTTTTCACGCCGCCGCGGGGAAGCTTCCGCATCAATGATACTGCCAATATCATGATGTTCTTCATGTTCTTCGTGGTGGCCCTGGTGCTGGGCCGGTTGGTTTCCCGCATTCGCTGGCAGGAACGGGCCGAACGCCGCCGCGAGGAGCGTTCCACCGCCCTTTACCATTTGACGCGCGACCTGGCCGATGCCGCCAACGTGGACGAGATGGCGCGCAACCTGGTGCGCCAGGCTTCCCAAGCCTTCAATGCCAGGATCGCCGTCCTGCTGGGCGAGCCCGGCGGCGGCTTGGCGGCCACGGCCCATCCCGCCAGCACTTTCCCCGTCTCCGAAAAAGAACAGAGCGTCGCGGCTTGGGCCTTTCGCAATGGCAAGGCCGCCGGCCGCTTCACCGACAGCCTGCCCTCCGCCGGCGCCATCTATGTCCCCATGCAAACCAACCGCGGCGCCGTCGGCGTGCTCGCCGTGGAATGGCCCGGCGACCAGCCCCCCACCCTCGAACAGCGCGATCTCCTCCAGGCCTTCGCCCGCCAATCCGCCCTCGTGCTGGATCGGCTTCGCCTCGACGCCGAGGGCCAGCAGGCCCGGCTCGTCGCCGAATCCGAGAAACTGAGCAAGGCGCTCCTCAATTCCATCTCGCACGAGCTGCGCACCCCCATCTCCGCCATTACCGCCGCCGCCAGCGCCTTGTCCGCCCTCAATGGCAACGAGCCTCCAAACCTGCAAAAAAACCTGGCCGGCGAAATCCAGGAAAGCGCCTCCCGCTTGAACCGGCTGGTGGGCAATTTGCTCGATATGACCCGCCTCGAATCCGGCGCCGTCAAGCCCCGCCTCCAATGGTGCGATGTGGCCGACCTCGTCAACGTCTCCCTGCGCCAAAACGAAAGGGAACTGGCCCACCATCCTGTCAACGTCTCCCTCCAGCAACCGCTCCCGCTCGTCAAGATGGATTTTGTGCTCATCGAACAAGCCCTCAACAACCTCCTGCTCAACGCCGCCGCCTACACCCCCCCGGGCACGCCCGTCGAAATCAACGCCTCGGTTGCCCAGGACATGATGGCCATTGCCGTGGCCGACCGCGGTCCCGGCCTGCCGCCCGACACCTTGCCCCACGTCTTCGACAAATTCTACCGCGTCCCCGGCGCGCCCGCCGGCGGCACCGGCCTGGGCCTGTCCATCGTCAAAGGGCTGGTCGAGGCCCACGGCGGCCGCGTCGAGGCCCGCAACCGGCCCGGTGGCGGCGCCGAATTCACCCTTTACCTGCCGCTCCAGGCCGCCCCGGAGCCGGCCCTGGAGACCGCCGTATGAGCGACACCGCCCCCCGCCAGACCAATATTCTTATTGTTGACGATGAAGTCCAGATCCGCCGACTCCTGCGCGTCACCCTCGAGGCCAACGGCTGCCGCGTCTTCGAGGCCGCCAACGGCCAGGAAGGCCTGGTCCAAGCCGCCCAATGCCGGCCCGATGCCATTATTCTCGACCTGGGGCTGCCCGACATGGACGGCGTGGAGGTCCTGAAACGACTGCGCGAGTGGAGCAAGGTCCCCGTCCTGGTCCTCTCCGTGCGCGACGGCGAGGACGACAAGGTCTCCGCCCTGGACCACGGCGCCGATGATTTCATCAACAAGCCTTTCGGCACGGCGGAACTGCTGGCCCGCCTCCGCGTCGCCCAACGCCACGCCCAGCCCCTGCCGGACAACGCCCTCTTCCGCTCCGGCCCCCTCGAGGTGGACCTGGCCGCCCGCATCGTCACCGTGCGCGGCCGGGAAGTGAAAATGACCCCCACCGAGTATTCCCTGCTCCGCCTCCTGGTCCGCAACGCCGGCAAGGTCATCACCCACCGCCAGCTCTTGAAGGAAGTCTGGGGCCCCAACTACGGCGACCAGACCCATTATCTCCGCGTCTATATCGCCCATCTGCGGGAGAAAATCGAAGCCAGCCCCGGCCGCCCCGAATTGCTCCTCACCGAACCGGGCGTGGGCTACCGCCTCCTGCCGCAGGCCGAAACCCCGGCCCGCCCCGCGCCCCCCGCCAATACCTAGTATTGATCCCCCGCCCCGCCCGCCGCCGCCAGGGCCGGCCGGCCGGGTGCAGCCCCCCTCAAAAATTATTTGCTACACGTGCATTTTTTTCTTTGACTTTACAACATTCGGGCTTAGCATTGAATGATTGATAGGCGTGGCCGTGGCGGCGTTTCCAGCGATACGGGCAGGCGCCTTGTTTCTTGGACTGTGGCCCCGGCGGGCCGGGACGGAGGGTTGTCATTTGAATTGACTTGAAAGAGAACTATGAAAAAAAAGCACACGCGAAAAAAGAGCACTTACACGCGCAAAAAAATCGTTGACGAATTCACAGACCTGCCCATTTCCCGGCAGCAAAAGTGGCAGTTGCGCCGCGCCAAGGAAGGGCGGTGCGTCATCTGCGGCCAGCCCAAGGCGACCGCCTGGCACTGCTTGAAGCACGCCATCGCCAACCGGGAATGGGCCAGGAAATATTCCGGCTCCGTGCGCCGCAACAAGACCCTGACCTACAAACTGGCGGCCAAGGTCCGCAAGAAAAAGAAGTAGGCCCTTTCCAGAAAAGCCAGGCCCTTTCCAAAAGATACGGCGCGGGCATCGCCGCCCGCGCCGCTCTTGTTGTCTTGAAGCCTTCCGCCCCTCTTAGGCGTCGTAGTAGAGGAAGAACTCGATCGGATGCGGGCGCAGGCGCAGGATATCAATTTCCTTCCGCTTGTGGGAAATCCACATTTCGAGGAAGTCCTGCGTGAACACGTCGCCCTTCAACAGGAACGCGTGGTCCTCCTCCAGTAAATCCAGCGCCGCGTCCAGGCTGCCCGGCACTTGCGGCACTTTGGCCAGGTCTTCCGGCGGCAGCTCGTACATGTTCTTGTCCAGCGGTTCGCCGGGTTTGATCTTGTTCAACACCCCGTCCAGTCCGGCCATCAGCATGGCGGTGTAACAGAGATACGGGTTGGCCGACGGGTCCGGCGGGCGATACTCGATGCGCTTGGTCTTGGGATTCTGGCTGTAGGTCGGAATGCGGATGGCCGCGCTCCGATTGCTGGCGCTGTAGGCCAGATTGACCGGCGCTTCGAAACCCGGCACCAGTCTCTTGTAGGAGTTGGTGGTCGGGCTGCAGATCGCGCACAGCGCCTTGGCGTGCTTGAGGATGCCGCCAATGTAATGCAGCGCCATCTGGCTCAATCCCGCGTACTCCTTGCCGGCAAACAAGGGCTTGCCCCCCTTCCACAAGCTCTGGTGCGTGTGCATCCCCGATCCGTTGTCCCCAAACATCGGCTTGGGCATGAACGTCGCCGTCTTGCCGTGCCGCCGCGCCACGTTGCGGATGACATACTTGTAGATCATCATGTTGTCGGCCGTCTTGACCAGCGTGTCGAACCGGAAGTCAATTTCCGCCTGCCCCCCCGTCGCCACTTCATGGTGCTGGCGCTCGATTTTCACCCCCATTTGCTCCATGACCAGGCACATCTCGGTGCGGATGTCCTGCTGCGTGTCGTTGGGCGCCACGGGGAAGTACCCTTCCTTGTGCCGGATCTTATAGCCCGTGTTGGGCGCTTCATCCCGCCCCGAGTTCCAGATCGCCTCCTCCGAGTCAATGGAGTAAAAGGCGCCGCTGGACTTCGAGTCATATTGCACATTGTCAAAGATGAAGAACTCCGCCTCCGGCCCAAATACTGCCGCGTCCGCAATGCCGGTGGAGACCAGGTACTTCTCGCCGCGTTGCGCGATGCCGCGCGGGTCGCGGGTGTAGGCTTCCTTGGTGGCCGGGTCCGCAATCGTGCAGATCAGCGACAGCGTCGGCACGTTGCAGAACGGGTCCAGGTAGGCGGTCTCCGCGTCCGGCATCGCCAGCATGTCCGACGCCTCAATGGATCTCCACCCGCGGATGGAGGAGCCGTCGAAACCGACGCCATCCGTGAAAACATCCTCCGTCAATTCTCCGAAGGGGATGCTGAAGTGCTGCCAGATGCCGAAGGTATCTACAAACTTGACATCAACCATTTTGGCCCCTTGTTTCCGGGCCGTTTCAATAACGCTTTTTGGGGTGCTCATGTTACTTTTCGTTCGTTTATTTTCAGTTTTACGTTTCCGCGCCGAGGCGCCGGAGGTGTTCTTTTTACACACTTCCCGGCGCAACGCCACTACAAAGTGCGGTTCCTTTAGGCCGTGTAGCCCTCTTCGCCGTGCTCCACCAGATCCAACCCGCTGCTTTCAACCTCTTCACTGGGACGCAACCCAACCACAGCTTTGACGATGTAAGCAATGACGGCCGTGCCCAACGTGGCAAGAGCAAGAGTGATGCCAATGGCCTTCAACTGCTCAAGAACAAGGGGCTGAAAAACCGAGTCTTTGACGTAGTCCTTGAGGTTGGTGGCCAGGTTTGCATTGGCGGCATTTCGGGCCAGAACCCCCGTTAGGAACGCGCCCATGGTCCCGCCGATGGCATGAACGCCAAACGTGTCCAGAGCGTCGTCATAGCCGAACCAAGCCTTGACTTTGTAACAGAAAAACCACGGAATCGCCCCTGCGAAAATCCCAATCACCACGGCGCCAGTGGGCGTGACAAAGCCGCAAGCCGGCGTGATGACCACCAACCCGGCCACCGCCCCGGAGCAAAAACCAAGAACGCTGGGCCGGCCGCGAATGCCCCATTCGATCATCGGCCAGACAAAGGAGGCCACGGCCGTCGCCAATGTCGTCGTGGTGAAGGCATTGGCCGCAATCACGTCCGCCCCCACCGCGCTGCCCGCGTTAAATCCGTACCACCCCACCCACAGCATTCCAGTCCCGATAAAGCAGATCACCATGCTGTGCGGCGCCAGGTTCTCCTTGCCAAGACCCATGCGCTTGCCAAGGATCAGACACAGGATCAGCGCCGACCAGCCGGAGGTCATGTGAACCACCGTGCCGCCGGCGAAGTCGATGGCCTTGATCCTGGCATTGGCATTCCAGACGCCATTCATCATTCCGTCAATGCCCCAAATCATGTGCGCCTGGGGAAAATAGACCACGAACATCCACAGCAACATAAAGAGGAAAATAGCCGAAAACTTCATGCGCTCGGCAATGGACCCAATGATCAAGGCCGGGGTGATGATGGCGAACATCAATTGGTACATGGAGAAAACGTTCTGCGACACCCAGTAGGAGTAATCGCCATTGGGACTGGAATCGACGCCCTTCAGGAAAGCATAGCCCAGCCCGCCCAGGAAAGCGTTGCCTTTGTGGAACACCAGGCTGTAACCGCATAGGTACCACAAGATCGTCACCAGGCCGGCTATCAGGAAACACTGGGCCATGACGGAAAGCACGTTCTTGCGCCGGACCAAACCGCCGTAGAACAGGGCCAGGCCGGGCAGGGTCATGAACAACACCAGCGCGGCGGACGTCATCTGCCAGGCGTTATGGCCCGGACCGGGACTGGGAGTGAAATTGCTGCCGTCGTAACTGCCCAGTTTGGACCCCACGTTGTTGGTGTTGTCCGCCCCGCGGGCGCCATTATTGACATATGCTTCCAAATCCGCCACCCGCTGCTCGAGCGTGGGATCGGCCCGCTTGGGCTCGGCCGCCGCCGCCGCGGGGACGAACTGGCGCGTTACGAAAAGGAAAGTTACGATAACAACAAGACGACACAACTTTTTCATTTTAACTCGAAGTGGTTGAATGCAGGCGCCTCCCCGTGTCCGGCCTCAGATCGCGGCATCTCCCCTTTCATCCGTGCGAATCCGGATGATTTCTTCCACATTGGCCACGAACACTTTGCCGTCCCCGATCTTGCCCGTTTTTGCCGCGGCTACAATTGAGTTCACCGCCGGCTCGACGCGGGCATCAGGAAGCACAATCTCGATCTTGATTTTGGGCAGGAAATCCACCTTGTACTCGCTCCCCCGGTAAATCTCCGTATGGCCCTTTTGCCGGCCAAATCCCTTGACCTCGCTGACCGTCATTCCTTCGATTCCAATCTCGCTCAATGCGTCCTTAACCTCTTCCAGTTTGAAGGGCTTTATTATCGCTTCGATTTTCTTCATTTTTTTGGCTCCAACTCTGGATGAACCCCCTCGCCTGTCAAGCGACAAAACGTGTCCAACCCGAAGTCAAATGGCAAAAAGAGTCCGGCTGCCGTCGAGCAATCAGTGTGCCACCATAATGCCAAAAATTTCAACGCCTCATGTAAAACGCCTGTTTCCAATAGGATACAAAAACCGCGAAAGTCTCGTGGCGAATAACAGGGCGTCAGTTTAATGTCTCTTTATGTTCATGCTGGATAAAAATCACTTTCTCTAATCACCTTCGCTGGCAAAAAATTAACAGGCTTTTTATATGAAGCGCCCCTGTTTTTATTCACGTTTCCCCGCTCGGAGAGCGAGATTGCGTCAGGTGAGAAAAATTGAGAGGAGCCTGATATGAAACGAATTCTGATCCCCTTGGATTTGATGCGGAGCCCGTGCGATGCGTTGGTTTATGCGCGGAAGATGGCGACGGATTCCCCGGTTTGCGTGACGCTGCTTTACGTGTTGAATTTGAACATCGCCCCGCTGGGCCGCAAAATCGTGGATGAATTGTGCGCGGAAAGCGAAGCCGCATTGCGCAAACTGGCCCGATTCTTCTTTGGAGCCGGGCAGGCGGCGCGCGTCGTCGTGCGCCTGGGCGCGCCTCACCAGGAAATCGTGGCCGAGGCAAAGGTTGAATCGTCCGATCTCATCATTCTTTCGGGACCGGCGCGCCGCGCTTGGAACCCCTTTTCGCGCTGGAGCACGACACAGAGAGTCATTGACTCTGCCCCCTGCCCCGCCGTGGTGCTGCCGCGCCGCCGGCCGATGGGAGCGCAGCCCCTGCGCCTGCCGGCGCCGACCGAAGGCACCCCAAGGGATGCCCTTTTGCCAGCGGCTTGAATTTTGCCGGTTAGTTTTTTTGTCGATTGGACTTCTGGCAAAAACCGGCATCCCGTTTTAGCCAGATTGGGCAAAAAGCAACTCTGCCCTGGCTCCGCCTCGTCTTTGTTTGCCCCTTTTCTTAATACTTCTTTAACACCCTAAGGGAGAGGGATTAGGCGCGGAAATGGCCCCTTTCCCACCCCGCTGTCGCCATCCGGCATCAAAAGATGGCATCCCAACTGCTTGGAGCAAAGCCGCACACAGCGCCAACAGTGAAAGAGTTATTAATAAACGAACAAATGGATTAAAACAGAATAAAGAAAGATATGCCTACACCAGAAACACGACCGAAGACAGAGATGAAGCCCACACTTGGGCTGACGGGGCTGACCATCAACGCCATGGCGCTCATCGCGCCGGGAGCCTTCCTGTGGCTCACGTTTCAGGAGCAGTCCCTCTATGGCGCGCCGACCGCCGGTTGCGCCATGTGGTTCGGGATCGCGTTCGCGCTGCTCCTTTGCTTCGCCACGGCGATCAGCTATTCGGAATTGTCAAAACTCTATCCGGGGGCGGGCTCGTCCTATCTGTATGCCGAGCAGGCCTTCCTTTCCAAATCCAAAGCCTTCCGCTGGGCGCGGCTCATCAAGTTTTTCACCGGTTGGAACAGCCATTTGTATTACTGGATCTACACGGGGCTGATGGTTGGCGTGACCGCCATCCTGGCCGGCTGGCTGGCGGGCCAGTTGTTCCCGAACACCTTCAGCGGCACCTATAATAGCCCCTTGTTCATGTGGCTGTTCTGCGTGGTCTATTCGCTCGGCGTGGGCTACATCGCCTACCGCGGGGTGAACGGCTCGACCGCCGTCAACATGGCGATCAATGTCATCCAGATTTCCGCCTTGCTGGTTTTCTCAATCATGGCCATCGCCTACCGCAGCAGCCATCCCGACGGCTCCGTGGGCTGGCACCTCTCCAACGGCACACCCGTCAATTACAATGTGGCCCAAGTGGTCGTCACCGATGACAAAGGCAAGCCGGTGCAGGACACCTGGGCCGACAACACTCCCAAGGTGGATGACAAGAAGCAACCCATTTGGAAGATGCAGGACCGCCAGGTGGCGAAGGATGACTTGGACAAATCCAAGAACACCAACGCCGTCGAGTTTGCCAGCTTGACCGCCCTGGGCTTGGGCGAAGGCGATCCCTACCCGGCCTGGAAAGCGGACGACAAGGGCAATGTGATCGTGAAAGACGGCAAAGAAACCCCCGACCCGTTCGTCCTGAGCTACAAACCGGCGGATGCAATCACCGGCGCCGGGACGGCGCAGGACCCGAAGACGTTTAATTTCCATGCCAGCCCCGGCTCCGTGGTGGCGCCGCATTCTTTTGGGTCGCTGTTCGTTCAGGCCTGCGTGGCGATCCTGCTGCTGGTCGGCTTTGAGTCCGTCACGGCTATGGGCGAAGAGGCCAAGAACCCAAAGAAGGACATCGGGCGCGCTGTGCTGCTATCTTTGGCGATTCAAGGCGCGGTTTGCTACCTGTTTGAGTACTTCTCCGCCAATTACTTCCTGAACAGCGGCTACACCATGTCCAATGCAGGCTCTTCCGGCGCGCCCATTGGCGACATGATGGTCCTGGTCGGCACCTGGGCCTTTGGCAGCTACGCCGCCGGCAAGGCGTTCATGCTGGTTGAAGCCGCCACGGTCTTCCTGGCCCTGATTGGCACCACCCTCTCCTGCATGAACACCGGCGCCCGCGTGACCTACGCCATGGGCCGCGACGAGGAAGTGCCGCAGCAATTCGGTTTGCTGCACGGCAGGACCCTCTCGCCGCACCGCGCCATTTGGTTCCTGGCCTGCATTTCAATCGTCTTTGGCATCCTGACCACCGTGATCTACCTGGGCGGCCAAAGCTCGGACATGGCCGCGCTGGACAAGCACAACTTCTGGTACAGCTTCGGCATCTTCTCGCCGCATGCTTACGTGACGTTGCCCAATTCCATGCTCATCATCACGCTGATCAGCAACTTCGGCACCTTCCTGCTCTACATGACGACGTGCATCGTGGCCATCGTGGCCTTCCGCGAACATCACAGCTTTCACGGCTTCAAGCACGTGGTCGTCCCGGTGTTCGGGCTTTTGGCCAACCTGGGTTGCATGTTGTTTTATTTGATTGGCCCATTCAGCGTGGCGGGCATGAGTGTGAAGGAACCTTACATCGCCCTGGGCGTGTCCGCGGTATGGATTATCGCCGGAGCGATTTACCTGGTCTCCGCCAGCAAGGCCCAAGGCAAGGAAATCATCCTCACCTCCAAGCCTGCTGCCGCCTAGCTTGATCCAGCGGGAGGAACCGAGGAGCCGGTTGCCTCGCAAGGGGCAGCCGGCTTGCTGTCCTGACGCTGTGGATGGTATATAATCAGGATGCGAGATGAAGTTGACTTACGCCCAAATGTCGATAACAGGGCCGGTCCGGCAAAATAACGAGGACTGCGTTGGATTCTGGCAGCCGGAGACGCCGGAGTTGAAGCGGGGGGTGGGGATTGCCGCGGTCATTGCCGATGGCGTGGGAGGAACCGGCCGCGGCGAAGTCGCCAGCCACCTCGCCGTCGAGACCACCCTCAATGCCTGCAAGGGGACCGTGGCGGAAACGGCGCCGGCCGACTTGCTGCGCAAAATCTTCAACGACGCCAACAAACTGGTCTATGACGCCTCCATCCAGGATCGCGAGGAGGGAAGGATGGCGACGACGTTGACGGTCTCGATCTTCCGTAACGATGAGATTTCCATCGGACACGTGGGCGATTCACGGGTGTATTTGATCCGCAACGGCGTGCTGCGGCGCCTGACCTCCGACCACAGCTATGTGGCGCTCCAGGTCAAACTGGGGCTGGTCAAGGAGCGCGACGCCATGGCCAGCCCGATGCGGTCCATGATCACGCGCAGCATCGGGCAGGATTTGATGTGCGGCTTTGATGTCTTCAACACCACCCTGGCCAAGGGAGACGTGCTGGTGCAATGCACCGATGGACTTTATTCCGTTGTGCTGGACGAGGAAATTTGCGATGTTGCGGGGCATCTGGCCCCGGACCAGGCCTGCGCCGAATTGATCGCCCTGGCCGAAAAGCGGGGAGCGGAAGACAATGTTTCAGTTCAATTGATCCGCATCAATGAGATCGAACATCGCCATTTTTATCGCGGCGCCCCTTATTACGTCAAAGCCGCCGCTTCCCCTGTGAGCAACGAAATCCAACCCGGCCAGATGCTGGATGACCGTTTTGAGATCACCGATTTGATCAACCGCAGCGGCATGGCTTCCATTTACAAGGCCAACGACCTGCAAACGGGCCTGACGGTGGCCATCAAAGTGCCGTTGATGCAGTTTGAGAGCGACCCCGCGACTTACTCCCGTTTCGAGCGCGAGGAGGAAATCGGCAACCTGCTGCATCACCCTTGCATCCTGAAAATCTTTGCCGTCGATCCGGAGAAAAAGAGCCGCCCCTACATCGTCATGGAGTATTTGCAGGGCCAGACCCTGGCCGCCCTCCTGCGCCAGGTCCATCCCTTGCCCGAGCAGGATGCCGTTCAAATCGCCAGCCGGATTTGCGAGGCGCTCGATTACATGCATTTCCACAAGATTGTTCACCGCGACCTGAAGCCGCAGAACATCATGATCTGCAACAATGGCAGCATCCGCATCATGGACTTCGGCATCGCCAAATCCCTGAAAATGCGCCGCATCACCTTCGTCGGCTTCTCCCCCAGCATGGGCACGCCGGATTATATGGCCCCGGAGCAGGTCAAGGGCCATCGCGGCGACGAACGGACGGACATTTACGCCCTGGGCGCGATTCTCTACGAAATGTGCGCCGGCGCCACGCCCTTTGAGGGCGAAAGTCCTTACGCAGTCATGAACGCCCGGCTGACCGGCGACCCGGTGGCGCCGCGCAAAATCAATCCCAAACTCACCCCGGCGGTTGAAGAAATCATTCTGCACGCCATGGAACGCAACCCCGCCGACCGCCACCCCTCCGCCGCCGCCATGAAGGCGGAATTGGACGATTACGAGAAAGTGGAACTGGTCGAGCGCTTCCGGCGCCTGCAACGTCCGCAAATCTGGAAAAGCCGGTTTCGTCTCTTGCCGTTGATCCTGTTCTTTGCCTTGACCTGGATTGCCGGTTTTCTGCTGATTTTCTGGTATTTGAAACACCACGGGAAATGACCGATGTCTGAAATCACAACATGGTTGCTCCTGGCGGGGGTGCTGGTCGTGCTCATGCAAGGGGGTTTTGCCCTGGTGACCTCCGGTTTGTGCCGGGCCAAAAATGCCGGACAGGTTGTCACGATGAATTTCATGGTCTATCCCCTGAGCGTCCTCGGTTTTTGTGTCTGCGGCTTCCACCTCATGTTTGGCGGCGCCTTGCACAACCCGGCCCTCCTGCTTGTCCCGCCTTGGGCTTCGGTTCCCGCCAAGCCAGTGCCTTTCGCCTTTGATGCCGAGGCGCTCAGGTTGTTCTTTTTTCAGGCCGCCGTTGTGGCGGTGGCGGCGGCCATCCCGGCCGGCGTCATGGCGGAGCGGTGGCGATTTCCTAATTTTATACTGTATTGCTTCTGGGCCGGGGCGCTGCCCATCGCGCTGTTTGGCCGTTGGGTCTGGGGAGGCGGCTGGCTGGCGGCGTTGGGAAAGGAGTTTGGCCTCGGGCATGGCTTCGTGGATTTTGCGGGTTCATCGGTGGTGCATATGGCCGGGGGCGTCATGGGATTGGCCGGAGCGGTCCTGTTGGGGCCGCGCCTTGGCAAATACGCCCCCGACAAACGGCCCCGCCCCATGCCCGGCCACAACCTGGTTTCCGTGGCGCTGGGAACGTTGATCCTGGCCTTTGGCTGGTTCGGTTTCAACCTCGGTCCGGCGCTGGCCGGCAGCCATGAGCGGGTTGCGCTCATCGTGGTCAACACTATGTTGGCGTCAGCGGCCAGCACCGTCGCCGCCTACGCCGTGGTGATCGCAAAGTTCCGCAAGCCGGATCCTTCGATGCTGTGCAACGGCATGCTGGCCGGGTTGGTCGCCAGTTCGGGGCCGTGCGCGTTTGTCAGCCCGGCCGGGGCGGTCATCATTGGCGCGGTTGCCGGCATTCTGGTGGTGTATGCCGTGCTTTTCTTTGAAGGGAAGATGAAAGTGGACGATCCGGTGGGGGCCATTTCGGTGCATGGGGTTAACGGCGCCTGGGGAGTCCTGAGCCTCGGCCTGCTGGCCAATGGCAGTTACGGGGCCGGTTGGAACGGCATTCACATCATGGCCAAGGACGGTTCGGAAATGGGCGTGGCGGGCGCGTTTGGAACCCTCTTTGGCAGCCCGGCCAATGACTGGTCGCAATTGGGCGCGCAAGCCGTGGGCGCGCTGACCTGCCTGGTCTTCATCGGTCTTTTCGCCCTGCTCTGGTTCAAGCTCTCCAGTTTCATCGTCCCGTTGCGTTCCAGGCGGGAAGACGAGATTGCCGGCCTGGACCTGCCCGAAATGGGCGCCGATTGTTACCCGGATTTTCATCTGACCGACAAAGGGGCAACCCGCAACGACTGACCCGGATTTGCGCCCGAACGGCGCGGTCTGGTCATTCTGCTGCGCCGGTTTACGGCGGCCCGGCCGCCCATGCCGCCTGAATTGCATTCCGCCGCCGCCTGGCTTAACCTTCCAGCGGATGAGATACGTGCCGTGTTTCTTCTTGGCCCTGCTTTGCCTGGCGCTGCCTCTGGCGGCGGCAGCCGGCCCCTCCGCCGCCGATGCCGATTCCCTTTCCTGGAGAGTCAAGCAAAAGCAGGTCGATGCCGGGTTTAAGGATTGGCCCCTCTCCAAACTCCTGAAAAAGATCTCCGCCGCCACGGGCTGGAAGGTCTATGTGGAGCCGGGCACGACGCAGCAGGTTTCCGTCAAGTTCAAGAACCTGCCGGAGGACGAGGCGCTGCGGCGGTTGCTGGGCAAGCTCAACTATTTCCGGGACGAAACCAACGGCGTCCCGCGCCTCTTTGTCTTCCAGACCGTTTCCGCGGCCGCCACTCTGCGGGTCCGGGCCGAGAAGAAGGATTACCGCATCCCCAATGAACTGCTGGTCAAGCTCAAGCGCGCCCCCACCAATTACATCGACCGCCTGGCCGGACAACTCGGCGCCAAGGTCATCGGACGCGACGATCGGATTGGCTTTTACCGCCTGCAATTCGCCGACGGCGTCGCGGCGGACGGCGCGCTTCAATCGCTGTCCAGCAACCCGGACGTTGCCGCGGCGGACTCCAATTACCTGGTCGATCCCCCCACCCCGTTTCAACTGACGCAGGCCGGCCCGGCCCCGTCGGGTCCGTTCTTCAATCTCAATCCGCCCGATGTCAACGGTCCGGTGGTAGGTTTGATTGACACATCGGTCGATCCGCCGGACCAATTCCAAAAGTACATGCTCAAGCCGGTCAGCGTGGTAGGCGCTCCCGACGCGCCCGCCGACCAGCCCTCGCACGGCACGGCCATGCTGGAGACCATGCTCGGCTCCATGGCCGCCGATCCGTCCATGATCCAGCCGGTGATCGTCTATTCAGGCAGCCAAAGCACGACAACCTACGACCTCATGAATGGAATCATTCAAGCCATCAATCTGGGGGACAATCCCATCAGCATCAGCTCGGGGGGCACGGGCGACAGCGCGGTGTTTGGAGATTTGATTGCGGAAGCCCGGCAGAAGGGAATTCAATTTGTGGCCGCCACGGGCAATTCAGGGGGCGACCAGAACGATTATCCCGCCGCCTACCCCGGCGTCATCTCCGTCACGGCCTCCGCTCCCAACGGCCAATTGGCCTCTTATGCCAACGATGGAAGGGGCACCCAGGCCATCGAACCCGGCAGCTCGCTCATTGTCTATGGCTCCCAGGAATGGCTCGTTCAGGGCACCTCGCCCGCCACGGCGATCATGGCGGCTGCCATTGCGCTGACGGAGAACCAAAACCATGTCTCGGCCCAGCAGGCCGCGGCCGCCCAAGTCCAGGCCCATCCCGCGCCTCCGCCCCGGTAAATCGCGCTTGCGGCTCGGCTCCGCCGGAGTACCCTTACGGGGTGAATTGGCTGACGGATCGCCGTTATTTCTTGCTGGCTGTGATGGTTTACGGCCTGAGCGCGATTTACTCGCTGTTTCTCTGGCGCAAAGGTTTCCGGGTGCATGACCGGGCCAATTACTTCCTTTTCCTGGCCGGCTTTGGCTTGCAAATGAAGGCGATGCTCATGCGCGGCCTGGCGCTCAGCCAGTGTCCAGTCAACAATCTCTACGAAGCGGTCGCTTTCGTCGATGCCACGATTGTGGGGACCTGCCTGGTCATCGGCCTTTGGCCCCGCTTGCGCTACGTCGGCGCCTTTGCCGCGCCGGTGGTTTTTGCCATAGGCGTCTTTGCCCTGATGCCTGGCCTCGACACGCCCGGCGCCAAGCCGCAATTCAACCTCGATCTGGTGAGCTTGCACGCGGCGCTGATCCTCCTGTCCTACGGCGCTTTTGGCCTCAGCTTCGTGGCCGCCGCCATGTATTTGACCCAGGAGCACGATTTGAAGTTCCACAAGCTGCGCGCCGTCTTTTCCCTCATGCCGCCCATGGACCGCCTGGAAAAGATCATCAATCGAACGCTCTGGGCCGGTTTCACTCTGCTCACCATGGGGTTGGCGTTCATTCCGCTGCTGCTCAAGGGACGGCCCGAGACGCGCCTGACCGATGATCCCAAAGTCATCTGGTCGGGGCTGGTCTGGGCGCTCTACCTGCTCCTGCTCATCCTGCACGGACGGTTCCACCAATCCGGCCGCCGTTTCGCCTGGGGCGCCGTCGGGACTTTCGCCTTTGTCCTGTTGACCTTTTGGGGCATCAATCTGTTGTCACCCGCCCACCGCTTTTGAACCGTCCATGCCTCTGATCGTCATCGGATTAAGCCATCATTCCTCGCCCGTCGAGGTGCGGGAGCGCTTCGCCTTTGCCGACGCCGCCATCCCCGCGGCCCTGGAAAAGCTGCGCCGGAGCGGGCTTGTCACGGAAGCCGTCATCCTTTCCACCTGCAACCGGGTCGAAATCTACGCCGCGACCGACCTGCCCGAACGCCAGGCCATGCTGGGACTGCGCCAATTTCTGCTCGACCATCACGACTACCGGGACCCCATCGGCAGCGAGATTTATTTCCACGGCGCAGCCGACAGCCTGGAACATTTGTTCAAGGTCGCCTGCGGCCTGGATTCGATGGTGGTTGGCGAAACCGAAATCCTCGGGCAGTTAAAGAAGGCCTATGAAACTTCCTTGCAGCACCAGCAGACCGGCCGCCATCTCAACAAGGCCTTTCAACGCGCCTTCAACGTGGCCAAGCAAATCCGAACGGAAACCCACATCCAGCGCGGCAATGTGTCCGTCGGCTCCGTGGCGGTCGAATTGGCGCGGAAGATTTTCAGTTCGCTGGACCAGCACCAGGTCATGATCCTGGGCGCGGGCGAGACCAGCGAGAAGACGGCGCGCGCCCTGCTCAGCCGCGGCGCCCGCAGCATCATCGTCTCCAACCGTTCCCACGACCGGGCCGTGGCCCTGGCCAGGGAACTGGACGGGCGCGCCGTGCATTTCGAGGATTGGGCCGCCGAATTTCCCGTCGTCGATATCGTCATCAGCAGCACGGCCGCGCCGCATTATATTTTGGATCGGCCCAGGCTGGAGCCGTTGATGAAACTGCGCCACCCTCGGCCGCTGCTGCTGATTGACATCGCCGTGCCGCGAGACATTGATCCCGCGGTCAATTTCCTGGAGAACGTCTATCTCTACAACATTGATGACCTCCAGGCCATTGCCGACGATGCCCTGCGCCAGCGCCAGGAGGAGATCGCCCGTTGCGCCGCCATCATCCGGCAGAAAGCGGTGACCTTTATGGCCCTGGCGCCTCTTTCCGCCATGAACCAGGCCGGCGCATGACCGCAGCCCCCATCCTCATCGCCACGCGGGGCAGCGCCCTGGCCCTGGCTCAAGCCAACACGGTCCTGGCCGCGTGCCGCAGGAAATTTCCCAAGCTCGCCTTTGCCCTCAAAATCATCAAATCCACCGGCGACAAACTCCAATCCATCTCCATGTCGCGCATCGACGCCAGCCTGCCGCGCGGCCTCTTCACCAAGGAACTGGAGGTCGCCTTGCTCAAAGGCCGGGCCCACATGGCCGTCCACAGCCTGAAAGACCTTCCAACCCAACTGCCCGACGGCCTGGCCCTGGGAGCCGTCGCGGGAAAACGCGCGGACGTCCGCGACGTCTTCATTTATCGCGATGCCTTCCAGCCCGGGACAAAGCTGGCCGATTTTCCACCGGGCCTGACCGTGGCCACCAGCAGCACGCGGCGCAAAGCGCAGATTCTGGCGCAACGGCCCGACTTCAACGTGGTGGACATCCGCGGCAACGTCCATACCCGCTTGCGGAAACTGGCCGGCCAGGCCGGTCTCGACGCCACCATCCTGGCGGCGGCGGGTTTGGGCCGGCTTCATCTCCGCATCACCGCCGCCGGGCGTTTGCAAGGCGACGGCGCGCCCCGCGGCCTCGCCGCCACGATTCTTGACATCGACCAGATGCTGCCCTGCGTGGGCCAGGGCGCGCTCGGCCTGGAGATTCGGGAGGAGGACCAACGCCTGGCCGGGATTTGCCGGCGGTTGAACCATTACGAAACCTTCCAATGTGTGATTGCCGAACGAGCCTTGCTGCGCGCCTTGGGCGGCGGTTGCCAGACCCCCATCGGCGCCTGCGCGTCGGTTGAGGGCGGGGAGCTTTGCCTGCGGGCCGTGTCCTTTCTGACCGGCAAAGCCCGCCGGGCCGAGGTCCGGGCGCCCTTGAGTGAAGCGCCAGCCCTGGGCGAACGCGTGGCCGCGCGCTTGCTATGAACATCATCAAAGCCACGCGCAGTTACGAAGAATGGCTGGGCGGCCATCTGCGGCTGGTCCCGGAGGATCTGAGGCTCAAGCATGATGACATGGCGGATTCGTTTTTCGCCTTCTTCCGGGGCGCTTTTTATCGCTGGGCGCAGTGCTGGCCGCAATGGTGCGCGCCGCTGGCGGACGCCCCGGAGGTCGTGGCAGTGGGCGATCTCCACGTGGAGAATTTCGGCACATGGCGGGACCCGGAGGGCCGCCTGATCTGGGGCATCAACGATTTCGACGAAGCCTTTCCCATGGCCTGCACGAATGATTTGACGCGTTTGCTGGCCAGCGTCCTCATCGCCTGCCCCGAAGGAAAGCTCAAGATTCAGCCCAAAGTGGCGGCGGACATCATTCTGGAAAGCTACCGCAACGGGCTGCGGGCCGGCGGCTGCCCCTTTGTGCTCGCCGAGGATCAAACCCCGTTGCGCGAAATGGCGCGGAACCGCCTGCGCGATCCGGAGAAATTCTGGCGGCATCTGCGGAAACAACCCACCATCAGAGCCATGCCGCGTAGCGCGCGCAAGGCCCTGCTCGCCGCGCTGCCGGAGTCCGGCGAACCCATCCGGTTTGCGCGCCGCGTGGCCGGGATCGGCAGTTTGGGGCATGAACGGTTCATTGCCATTGCGCTGCACCAGGGAGGACGCATTGCGCGCGAAGTCAAATCTCGCGCTCCCTCCGCCTGCGTCTGGGCCGGCAGCCGCGGCAAAAAGGATTACTATCGGCGCCTGATCGAAAGGGCCGTACGTTGCGGCGACCCGTTCCTGAAGTTGACCGATGACTGGGTGGTGCGGCGTCTTTCGCCGGACTGTTGCCGTCTCCAACTGGCCGATCTGCCCGAGCGTTGCGACGTGGAAGCGCTCCTGCTGGCCATGGGCTGGGAAACGGCCAACATCCACCTCGCCAGCCGCAATCCCGCAGCCATTTTGAAATGCCTTCGGAAAGTCCGGCCGGTTTCCCTCAATCAATGCGCCACGGACATGGTGAATGCGCTCCACAAGGACTGGAAACGCTGGCAGGCGCAAAGAACTCGACCAGGCCGCTATCCGGCCGGCTCTTCAAAGTGATCCACCTGGAACCGCTGCAACGTCACGGGTTCCCCCGGCCCGATCCAAGCCTTCTTCCGGGCCAGAGACACCTGCTCGGTGCTCGTCTCGATTTCCGGGATGCCCGGCAGCAACAGGCCGCGGCGGCCGTCCGCGGCGGACACCACCACACCGTAGCGCGCCGGGTCCAATTCGGCGGCCGAGGAGATTTTCTCCATCGAATGCAGC